>Ga0224723_1001858_pt1 | contig 12292 bp, 9 predicted proteins | sample Balambano_FR2_Me_FD_161647 | JGI IMG/M metagenome (GOLD analysis project Ga0224723, IMG submission 161647) | Freshwater sediment microbial communities from Lake Towuti, South Sulawesi, Indonesia - Balambano_FR2_MetaG | ecosystem: Environmental > Aquatic > Freshwater > Lake > Sediment | place...
TCGCGTCAATGCGCTGGCGATCAGCGCTGATGGACGAACGCTGGTGAGCGGCGGCAATGACCACAAAATTCGAGTTTGGAATTTACGCAGCAACCGGCTGACCAACACGCTGAGCGGACACCGCGATCGAATCAGTGCGCTTGCCCTGAGTCTAGATGGGCAAACGATCGTCAGCGGCAGTTGGGACAAAACCCTGAGATTTTGGAACGTGATCTGGGGCGATTTGGTAAAAACGATCGTCGCCCATACAGACGCGATCAACTGTCTTGCGGTCAGCGCTGACGGTCAACTGGTTGCCAGCGGCAGCGAAGACAGCCGCATTAAGATTGGGGATTTAGTGAAGGGCAGACGGCTCTGCACGCTGCGTCATTCCTGGGGAGTGACGGCGCTTGCCTTTTGCCCAGACGCTCAAATGCTGGTCAGCGGTAGCGCTGATGAAACGATGCGGGTCTGGCAGCGTCCTTGACGCAGCGATCGACCGGCAATGCTAGATCGGTTGCTGCACGAGCAAATTTCTGCAATTGGATAGAAACTAAAGCCGCGATCGGCTCGTTAAGATGGTCGACGCAAGGAATCTTAACAATACACTTTAGCTCGCTTCCACTTTAGTTTGCACACTAATCCGAAGGAGATAAACCAATGGCAATGAAGGGATTAGAAGTTTTTGATAAGACCACTCAGCTCACCGAACTGTGGGTCAACGATGTTGCAAAAGAACTCAGCACTGATGACAAACATAAGGCGTTTCAGGGACTGCGGGCAACGCTTCATGTCCTGCGCGATCGACTGAATCTGGGAGAAGCGGCAAATTTAGGGGCAGAGCTACCGATCCTGCTGGCTGGCTTTTATTTTGAAGGCTGGAAGCCCGAAAACAACCCGACCAAAGAGCGGACGAAAGAAGAGTTTCTTGATCGACTGCGAAATCATTTGCACAACTACGCGCTGACCGATGTGGATGCCGAACAGCTTGCGCGATCGGTTTTCAAAGTGTTGACGGCGCGAGTTCCGGCTGGTGAAGTCGAAAACGTGACGCACAACTTGCACACAGGATTGAAAGAGCTGTTTCCTGAATCTGTGCGCGCCTGAGCCAAACGAAGAACGAAGGCTGAATGAGGAATCCTTCAGCCTTTGTAGACATCATTTTCGTCCAAGGCGCGTTTTGTGAGACACGGTGCGAGCCAGCGGCGTATTGAACTGCGATCGGGCGTTAACAAAGATCTCCTGCATTTCAGTCAGGTAGGGAAGCACCAGTGAATGCTTGGACACGTCGATGTGGCTCAGCAGCGTGCTGGACAAAGCTGGAGTCCAGCATTCGATCGTTTCCCACACAACTCCGACACTGGGCAGCACCATCACACACAAGTCGAGCAGCTCTTGTTCAACGGCGGTCAGGCTTTCTTCTAAGACACACAGCCAAAGATATGCCTGGAACATTTTGAAGTCGCGGACGCAAGAGTGAGTGACGCCGGGGTCAGTGAGTTTGCCTCGACGACTATAGTGGTAGCGAGACGATCGAATCAGCGCCTGATGGGCAGCTTGGGCAATGCTTTCGCTCAAAGGCATCATGCGAGCAACCAGCGTCAGCACCGGACTCTCGATCGCATGTCTTGACGCTGCCACGCAAACCCGCTGCCACGGATGCGCGACCTGCTCTTCAACGAACTTGAGATAGGGATTGAGCAGCATCTGCTCTGACAGCGTCAGGTTACTGATCATCCACTGATTACAGAAATTGAACTGCGTGGTTAGAAACCCCAGTGCGCGCCAATCATTCGATCGCGTGTGCTCATCCTGGAACTCTAATAAAACAGGTTCTATTGCATTCGCTAACTGTTCTATTTTGAGTGTGCTGCCTGCGGCGGCTACAAGAGAATTTGAGCTGCGTGCAGTCTGCCGTTGACTGACGACGGTGCTGCTATTGAGCAGGTCTAATTGATACAGCTCTATCAAGACTTTGTAGACTTTGAAAGATGCTTCAGCCAGACGTTTAACCTCGCGCAGATCAATAACCTGCTGCATATAGGTGTAGAGTGAACTGGTTTGAATGCTGGCAACTTCACACCTTAGCTCGACCAGGCGTTCGTCTAACTTGGCAACAGTTTTGGTTCGACCCATTGGCGAAGCTGTTTCCAGCAGTTCGTCATTAAATTGAGAGTTTTCAGCCCAAGAACCTGTGTGAAAGTCTGGAGTATAAAGCTGTCCCCATACTTCGAGCAAGCGTTCAACAGATGGCGTTTTAATGATTTCAACAGAAGCCAACATAATTATGGGTTGTGAGAATGTGAATTGCCAACGAGCCTAGCTTTTACGGGGCTACGGTTCATCAAAAGTGTCAGAGTCGATCGAGCCTGAATTCGGCGTGGCAAATCGTGACTCAACAGGTTTGTCCACAGGTTTAGCGCTGTGCTGGTTTCTTGGCGTGCGGATGCAATTTCAAGCAACCGCAGGAGACGCAGCCTGAATCGCAGTTGAGAGTCAGAGCAATATTGAGCGGATTCGGTGAACGAATCGTAGATGCTAAAAGTCCGTGCAGTGATTGCAGAGCGTAACAGTGAGAACAAAATGAAACAATCAGAATTACTCAGCAGCGATGACTTGATGCTGGTGTTCCTAACAAATTGATGGCGCTCATTCGCAGCGTTGCTACCATAGTGTATTGCGCGTATCCTGTGCAACGTAAGACTGTAATATTATTTGACATCGCTTTAAGCTTTTCAGAAGTTGTAAGACAACAGGTAAGACACTGGATCAGTTGCAGGATTGATGCCCAAGGCTCGATCGCCGGAAGCACTGGTGAAATTTGGCTCTCATGCTGCGACGAATTCCCCCAGGTACACTAGAGAGGCTGAACCTCACTGTTGTATTAATCCAGTTCTGGCTTTAATGGCTGAGTCTATGCCCCGATACGCTCTGGCAATTCACACGTCTAGCCCAGAACTGGGGCTGGCGTTGTGCGATTTGGCAAGAGCAGATGAGCCGGATGGGCGAGTCGATCGCTGGCAAACCTGGAACTTAGGGCAGGCGCTCTCGACTCACTTGCACTGTTACCTCAACCAGTTCATTCAACCTCAGTCCTGGTTGGATCTGGCGTTTTTAACTGTTGCTAAAGGTCCAGGCAGCTTTACCGCAACTCGCATCGGTGTGGTGACTGCCCGAACTCTGGCACAGCAGCTTGATATTCCTTTATTTGCGATTTCGACGCTGGCAGCGCTGGCGTGGTCAAACGGTGGAGTCGATCGCACCGCTGAGTGCGCTGATGCCGCAAACTCCTCGGATATGGCAGTGCAGATGCCAGCCAGCCGGGACGAGATATTTGCAGCGATTTACGCAGTGAAACTCCTACCCAATCCGGCTGGTCAATCAGAACTTACGGCTCTGTTGCCTGACTCAGTGATGTCTTACCAGAAGTGGGAGCATATCTTACAAACCTGGCACCGTCCTTACCGGCGGATTAGGGCTGAAGCTGGATTGGGCACTTCGGTTGTTGGGCTGCTCGATCTGGCGATTCAAGAGTGGCAGCAGGGCATTCGCCCCGATTGGACAACGGCGCTACCGTATTATGGTCAGCATCCGGTTGCACCATAGGTGCTTGCCGACAATAGCCATACCGAAGACAGGCTTACCGACGATCGAGAGATGCACAGACTGCACGATCGCTGGAATGGTGAAAGCAGCAACTTTGCATCAGCGGTAGGGCAACCTAAAAATCAATCTGGCTATCGCTGTCCCACTGAGTCAGTGGCTGTGATCGATCGTGAGACCGCTGTTTACTAAACCTTCTGCACGAATCGTGGAAACGCCCCCTAAATTTCTCTGAGCTGGGGTTAGCCGATCTAGAAACCCTCTTCCTGGATCAGACTGAGGTAAGAGGCAGTGTGACACCAGCGCGTAGCGAAACCTGCTGAGCTGAGAGCAGTCAAACCAATTATGGGAGCTAATGCACTTTTACTGCTGCGAGGCTGACAGTCAGCGTGCTCAAGCGCAGCGGCTCTCTACAACCGGAATGAAGGGCGATCGTCCCGTAGAACTGATTATGGCTTCGATAGATTCACTCAAACAGATTAACTCCCTTAAACAAACTCGCCTCTGGGGAATATTGGCGAATACGCCTCGATTAATGCATCTAGTGTGGTCGGCAGCGCCCCGCTGGCTGGTGCTATCGCTGATCATCACCCTGCTTGGCTCCTTAATTCCGGTTGGGCAACTCTACGTCAGCAAGCTAATTGTCGATCGCGTCATTCAGAGTTTAGGACAGTCCGACCCAGATTGGACTCCGCTGACCTGCTTGATTGGCATGGGGTTAACCCTGACGCTGCTGCAAGGCGGATTGAATCAGGCAAGCACGTTTGTCTCACAGGTGCTGAACGATCGCTTCACGCTGCACGCCAATCATGTGATGTTGCAGCAGGCAGTGCGCCTTGATCTGGCTCACTATGAACTGCCAGAGTTTTATGACATCCTCACCCGCGCTCAGCAAAGCGGCAGCACCTATCCGGTCAAAGTTTTGACCACGCTCACCGCACTAGCAGGACAGATTTTGACATTTGCGGGACTGCTGACACTGCTAATTCGCTTTAACCCGGTGATCCTGGTGCTGCTGATGCTGACCTCTGTGCCTGCATTCTGGGTCGGTGTACGGTTTTCGGGCAGGCGGTTTGTCATGCTGCGGAACCAAACTCAGAGCGGGCGCTTTGCCGACTATTTGCAGCGCGTATTAACCAATCAAAACTTTGTCAAAGAAGTGCGACTGTTTAATCTGAGCGATCATTTGTTGAGCCAGTGGCGCGGAATTCGCACAAGCTTCAACGAGGAATCAAGCAGTCTGGCAGCCCAGCAAACTTCGGTGCGGTTTGGCATGGGCATTGTGGCAAATTTAGGCTTCTACGTTGCTTATGCCTGTGCGATCGTGCAAACGGTGCAGGGCGCGATTAGCATTGGCGACCTGGCAATGTATTCTGGCGCGTTCCAGCAGTCGCAAAACGTGATTCAAGGCATTTTGCTCAACATCGCGCTGACCTATGAGTTTAATCTCTACATCTCTCAGTTTTTTGAGTTTCTGAACCTAGAACCGCGCGTCGTCAACGCTGCCAGCCCCAGAGCCTTTCCAGTCCCGCTTCAGCAAGGGCTGGTGCTGCGCGACGTGACATTCACTTACCCAGGTGCCAGCAAGCCGACGCTGCGAAATTTGAATTTGACGGTGCAGCCCGGAGAGAGCATTGCGCTAGTCGGTGTCAATGGTGCCGGTAAAACAACGCTGCTAAAACTACTTACCCGTTTTTATGACATTGATTCAGGAGAAATTACGATCGACGGTATTTCCATCCAGCAGTTTGACCTGAACGAACTGCGCCGCAACGTGGGCGTAATCTTCCAGGACTTTGCTCGCTACAACCTGAGCGTGCAGGACAACATTGGCTTCGGTGATTTGCGCGAGTACCGCAATCAGGCGCGAATTCATAAAGCGGCGATCGACGCGGGCGCAACTGAAGTGATCAAAAAGCTCGATCGCGGCTATGAAACAATGCTCGGCAAGATTTTTCCCGGTGGGGCAGAGCTGTCTGGCGGGCAGTGGCAAAAGATCGGCTTAGCGCGTGCCTTTATGACCCCCGCTCAAATTTTGATTTTAGATGAACCTACAGCGGCACTGGATGCGATCGCTGAGTATGACTTATTTCAGCGCTTCCGCCGCCTGACCCAAGGCAAAATGACATTTCTGGTCAGCCATCGATTCTCTACCGTCCGCATGGCAGACCGGATTGTGGTGCTCGAAAAAGGACGCATCGTAGAAGTTGGCAGCCACACCCAACTCATGGCACAGGGCGGTCTTTACGAGCGCATGTTTCAGCTTCAGGCTTCTAGCTACAGCGATGTAAAGTAGCAACCCCGCCCGCAGCGACCGGGCTACGGCAGCCGTCGCTGCTCCTCCGCAGAATGAGGCAGCTGCACCGGCTCTTGATTGAGCAGCAGGTCAGCTTCTTCAGACAGCAAATCTTGCGGGTCAGTTGCGGTGCTGGCGACCAGATTCATTTGCGCTTCTGCAACTGGATCGCGGCTTAACTCTTTGTCACCCTGGATTATCAGCGTAACGTAAGCGGAGATCGATCGTCACCGCTTCGTTGTCTTAAAAAGATATTCTTATGTTTCTAAATGTAAATATAAATTATTTCTTAAATTAGAGCTTTATATGCCTTTAGGTATAGCTAGGCAACTTACAGTAGCACTACTGTTCTGATAGTTAATTGTGCGCTTTCGCAATGGCTCAGATTAAGGGAATATTTGGACTTGTGATCTATTGGCAATTTTCCAAGTCCATCAGGCTCAGAATCTTTGTTTATTCACGATTTCTGGCAACAGGTTGGCTTGCCCATGGATAAATTTCAGCCCGAGCAATTCCTTGCTGGCGATTAGCGATCGACGACTGCTGTACTGAATCAGCAAAAGAAAGCCTTGCTGACTTGATTTATTGTGCATTGTGTGCCCCAGGGCTGGAGCAGTGGTTTTGTGTGTAGGAATACATTCGCTTTGTGTGTAGAGCTGTATTAAGTTCTGACATGGAAATCCATCGACGTTTGTATTCAGGACTACATCAGAACTTGTAAACTCATGCGTTATGATTCAGCCACACCGTTGTGCGAGTTTACGGTTGTGAGCTAGTCAAGTATTGTCAGAAAATCCTTAACCGTTGAATTAGACAAAACTATGAGCACTGTTCAGGCAAAGTTTGAAGCAACCGAAAACACCTTTCATGTCGAAGGGTACGAGAAGATTGAATTTAGTCTTGAGTTCATTGAGGGACTCTTCGAGGTCAGCAATACCGCACTCGCAGAGAGCTATCGTGGGTTTGAGCGTTGCCTTGCCGTTGTTGATCACAACGTAAACCGCCTTTATGGGGCGCAAATGCGGAATTATTTCCAGCACTACGACATTGACCTGACCATTTTTGCAGTAGCGATCGAAGAACCCGCCAAAACAATCAATACATTTTTGGCGATCGTCGATGCTTTTTCCAGCTTTAATTTACGTCGCAAAGAACCTGTTTTAGTCGTGGGCGGCGGATTGGTGCTCGATGTCGCAGGGTTTGCCTGTGCCGCTTACCGTCGCAGCACAAACTACATTCGCGTTCCGACCACTTTAATCGGGCTGGTAGATGCCGGAGTCGCCATCAAAGTTGCCGTCAATCACGGCAAGCTCAAAAACCGTCTGGGTGCCTATCATCCGCCCCAGCAGGTAATTTTGGATTTCTCTTTTTTGCGAACCCTGCCCACCGATCAAGTGAGAAACGGTATGGCAGAACTGGTAAAGATTGCAGTCGTTTCCAACGCTCAGGTCTTTGAACTGCTGGATCAGCACGGTGAAGCCTTGCTGCACACACACTTTGGCTTTGAGTTCGGCGATGCCGAACTCAAAGCCATTGGACATCAGGTCAACTACGAGTCGATCAAAACCATGCTGGAGCTAGAAGCCCCCAACCTGCATGAGCTAATGCTCGATCGCGTCATCGCCTACGGTCACACCTGGAGTCCGACGTTAGAACTCGCGCCAGCCGTACCGCTGCTGCACGGTCACGCCGTCAACATTGACATGGCGCTGTCAGCCACAATCGCCGCCAAACGTGGTTACATCACCGCCGCAGACCGCGATCGAATTCTCAGTTTGATGAGCCGTTTGGGGCTTGCCCTCGACCACCCGCTGCTTGACAGCGAACTGCTGTGGTATGCCACCCAGTCGATTATCTCGACGCGAGACGGCTTACTGCGGGCAGCGATGCCCAGACCGATCGGGCAATGCTTTTTTGTCAACGACCTGACCCGCGAAGAACTGGACGCAGCCCTGGCTGAACACAAACAGCTCTGCGTCGCCTATCCGCGCGCTGGTGCTGGCATCGATGCATATGTTGGCAGCAACCCACCCAGCCTTGTTGGGAGCAGCAAATAAATGACAAACCTTGTCGATGTGGAATCAGCTACAGCTCCCCGTCCCGTCACACCGTTAGGCATTCTCGTCAGCCATTTGCAGACTGCTCTACAGATTGCCAGCGACACGCCTGTGCCCTCCGAACTCACAGAGCATCTGCAAACCGCCTTTCGTCTAGCAGCCGGACTGGATGACTACATCGCCGCCAGTACCACACCCGAATCTGCGGCACTGGCAGCGATCGATCACAAAACCCGTCAGGAACCGTGGAGCCAGCGATTCACTCAAGGCTCAACCGCGCGGCATCTCGAACAAGAAATGCTGTCAGGGCATGTCGAAGGACAAACGCTAAAAATGTTTGTTGCCATGACCCGCGCCAAACGCGTGTTAGACATCGGTATGTTCACCGGATATTCAGCGCTGGCGATGGCAGAAGCACTACCCAGCGACGGCGAACTGATTGCCTGTGAAGTTGACGCTTACGTTGCCAGCTTTGCCCAAGCCTTATTTCAACAATCCCCACACGGCAGCAAAATTCAAGTCAAGCCAGGTGCCGCGCTCGAAACCCTCAGCCAGCTTGCAGCCGACCAGGCGCAATTTGACTTTGTGTTCATCGATGCCGACAAAAAAGAGTACATCCAGTATTTTCAAATGCTGATGAACCTCAATCTCCTCGCACCCGAAGCATTGATTTGCGTTGACAACACCCTGCTGCAAGGGCAAGTTTACTTACCAGAAACCGATCGATCGCCCAACGGGCAAGCCATCGCCGAATTCAACCAGTTTATTGTCAACGACCCAAGAGTCGAACAAGTGCTGCTGCCGCTGCGAGACGGTTTAACGATCATCAAAAGAAAGGACGAAAGGTAGAGAAAACACATCGCCCGCAGACGAGCCAGTTCTCTCAATGTCCTCCGCTACCCGCACATTGAACGGCTCAGTTCCCCTCAAGCATCACCCCTTGCCACCCCACGGATGCGAAGCGCGCTTTCACTCCAACGAATCAACCCTTGGCGGAGGGGGTGTGGGGGACGCGCCTCGTCCCCCGCTGGGGGTTTGGGGGGCACCCCCAAGGCTGTTGGCTGTTTCACAACAGACAGCAGAGACAGTTCGGGTTCTTATCGTCAACAGATTTTACCCTCACCTCTGCCATGACAAACTTACCCCAACAACGCTGGCTGTCGGTGTTACAAAACCTCGGTACACTGGTGCTGCTGACGATCGCCCTACCCTTTAACCTGATCTTTGTTCTCACAGCGCTGATGGGAAACGCGATCGTCAGATTTCGGATGCAGCAGCCCCTACCTACAGCAGCCAAAACGATCTTGCTCACAGGTGGCAAGATGACCAAAGCCCTTCAGCTTGCCCGCTCATTTCACGCTGCTGGACATCGAGTTGTGCTGGTCGAAACCGAAAAATACTGGCTATCGGGACATCGCTTCTCCCGCGCGATCGATCGTTTCTACACCATTCCTACCCCACAAAAAGACCCACAGAAATACACACAAGCGCTCCTAGCGATTGTACAGCAGGAACAGGTTGATATTTTTATTCCAGTATCCAGTCCGATCGCAAGCTGGTATGATTCCTTAGCGAAACCAGCATTATCACAGCACTGCGAAGTCTTTCACTTCGATGGCGATGTGACAAAAATACTGGACGACAAATTTGCGTTTAGCGAACAAGCGCGGGCGATCGGATTACTCACACCAAAAACCTTTATAATCACCGACCCACAGCAAATTATTAACTTTGATTTTAGCAACGACGACTGCCAATATATTCTCAAAAGCATCTCCTACAGCTCAGTTCATCGACTCGACATGACCAAACTGCCGCTTAACTCACAGGCAGAAACAGTTAACCATGTACAAAATCTGCCGATCTGCCCCGAACAGCCGTGGATTATGCAAGAGTTCATCACCGGACAGGAATACTGCACCCACAGCACGGTGAGAAACGGTACGGTACAGCTCTACTGCTGTGCAAAATCATCAGCGTTTCAAGTGAACTACGAACATGTCGATAACCCACAAATTCTTCAGTGGGTGACTCAGTTTGTTAAATCCCTAAATCTGACCGGACAAATTTCCTTTGACTTGATTCAGCGCGCAGACGGCACCATATTTGCGATCGAGTGCAACCCCCGCACCCACTCAGCCATCACCATGTTCTATAACCATCCCGGTGTCGCTGATGCCTATTTGAGTCAGGAGCCGCTGCCCGACGCGCCGCTACAGCCCTTGCCCAGCAGCAAACCAACCTACTGGCTCTATCACGAAATCTGGCGGCTAAACGAAGTTCGCTCATTTGCTCAGCTTCAGACCTGGTGGAAAACGGTTTCTCAGGGCAAAGATGCACTGTTCGCATTGGATGACCCACTGCCGTTTCTAACCGTTCCACACTGGCAAATTTTCCTGCTTTTGCTCGACAATTTACGCAAGCTTAAAGGCTGGATTCGGATTGATTTCAATATCGGTAAACTGGTGGAATTCGGAGGCGACTGACAATGGTTACGACACCGACAAAACAAGCGAATACCGCCGCCAAAGCAAAACTGTTCGACATGATTCTGGCATTTGTCAAAAGCCAGTGCCTTTATGTCACAACCCGACTCGGCATTTTTAATGTATTGCAGGACGAGGGCGCACAAAGCATTGAGTCGATCGCCCAAAAAACACAAACAGACCCCGAACGGCTGTATTTCATTTTGCGGGCGCTGGCGCATCTCGATGTGCTGGAGGAGCAGCCCGGACGCATCTTTGCCCCAACCGAAATTTCTAATCTGTTGGTCACTCACAAAGGCGCATCGATCGGACATCTTGCCCTACATCTCATTGAACCTGCTCAATGGGATGCCTGGAAAGTGCTGCCAGAAGCATTGCAAACTGGAGAAGTTCCATTTGAGCGTGCCAATGGCAAAACCGTTTATGAGTTTTGTCAAGACGATGCCTGGAGCGGCGACGTTTTCATCAACGCCATGAGTTTTTTGACCGATCATGCTGTAGATGATTTGCTTAATTTTTGTGACTTTAGTCGGTTCAAAACTGTGATGGATGTAGGTGGTGGTCAGGGTGGATTGATTGCCAGCATCGTGAAGCGATCGGGCTGCAAAGGCATTTTGTTTGATGTTCCCTACGTGACCGCAACCGCTCCGGCTTACCTTCAGCAGCAAGGCGTGGACGCAGAAGCGATCGATATTATCTCTGGCGATGTGTTTGTCTCTGTGCCAACGGGTGCAGATGCGATCGTTATGAAGTATTTCATCTCAGCCTGGAACGACGCAGATGCCAGCAAAATTTTGCATAACTGCAAGCAAGCCTTACCGCCGCACGGCAAAATCATTCTGCTGCAAGCGTTTGTGCCCGATATCGATGAACCCAAAACTGCACCAGATGGCATGATGCCTGGCATCTTTGCGGTGCAGATCAATGTTGCAGTTCCGGGCGGCGGCTGGCGAACCAAGCGACAGTTTCAAACGCTATTTGAGAAATGTGGCTTTCAATTAGAAAATGTCATCGACACCAACACCAATCTCTCGGCAATGGAGTTTGGCTTAGCACCATGAAACGGCTGTTCACTAACGATAAAACAACCCCGAAAAACGATGCCCTGGCATCCCCATAACCACTACTGCTGGGATTTTTGGTTTGTCTGGCAGGGGCAAACGCTGCACCTGTTCTATCTGCAAGCACCCCGGCTTGCCTGTGCCTATAATGCCGATCGCCGACACAATCTCGCAGCGATCGGTCACGCCGTTTTGACTGAATTTGGCTGGCTGGAGCTTTCTGTCGATGCACCGGCTTTCGCTGCCAGAACCGGAGATTTTTGGGACAATCTCTCAATCTGGACCGGCAGCATTATTGAGCAGGCGGGGCGCTACTACCTGTTTTATACAGGACGACGCAAAGAAGATGCTTGGGTGCAATCGCCGCATCAGCGACGGCGACCTCAACAGATTGGCATCGCCGTATCCACCGATTTGATCACCTGGAACAGAACGGCGACTTCGATCGAACGCCCTGTCATTCCCAACCCCGGAGTCAACAGTCAGTTTGACGGCATGAATTGGCATGACCCCTATGTGCTCAAAGATGACAGCCACGGCAAGTTTTATGCGTTTATTTGCGCTCATCCCAAACACACAGAGGCTGACATGGGCGGCGTGGTGGCTTTTGCGGTTTCTCAAGATTTAGAAAACTGGCAGGAAGAACCGTACGGCATTTTGTACAGCAGCGATCGATTCTATCTCACTGAGGTGCCGCAGGTGTTTTGGCGGCAGACCACCCCAGGGCACTGGCGCTTGTATCTGCTGTTCAGTCCGCGCTGGAGTCCGTTTTTTAACCAGAACTTGCCGTCGGGCAATACCTACTACGTC
>Ga0224723_1001859_pt1 | contig 12287 bp, 12 predicted proteins | sample Balambano_FR2_Me_FD_161647 | JGI IMG/M metagenome (GOLD analysis project Ga0224723, IMG submission 161647) | Freshwater sediment microbial communities from Lake Towuti, South Sulawesi, Indonesia - Balambano_FR2_MetaG | ecosystem: Environmental > Aquatic > Freshwater > Lake > Sediment | place...
TTCGCGCCTGGAATGGCTGCCGCCAGCATCTTGCCTTGAGCCAGAGGTGTCAGCTGATCGTTTTCACCCCACAGGATTAATGCTGGAATACGGATCGGCGAGGCATCCAGCACAGGGGAGATCGTTAAGGCGCGCATCAGCCCGGCCAGGCCAGCCTGATCCCGCCGCACCGCTTCTGTAAACGCAGGCGTCAGCACATTCTGAACATGGACTGCCTTTGACAGGGAGGCGTCAGATAGCATGTTACGGCTCAACGACCGAAAGATGATCGACGAGATGAGCGGCAGGCTGCCGACAAGGCGTTCAAAAGGGGTTGATGCAGGTATCTGGCCGCCATTGACTAGAATCGCTGCTGGCACGATCTTGGGATGGTCAATGGCAAATTGTCTTGCCAGCAATGCGGACAACGAACTGCCGACCACAGCGGCCTGCTCGATGCCCAGGGCCTGGAGCAGCCGTTGTAACCAGTCCAGCAGCGCAGCGATGGTCAGCGCGGGCAGACGCTCACTGGCGCCAAACCCTGGGAGATCGGGCGCGATGATGTGGAATTCCTCGGCAAGATAGGGAATCGAAGGCTGCCACTGCGTCATCGCACCGCCGAAGCCGCCATGCAGTAGAAGAAGCGTCGTGCTGTGCATTTCGCCCGCTTCAAGATAATGTACTGAGCCGCCTTCCAGCTTAAGGAGTCCTTCGCGTAGTGTCATCACCCGCACTCCTCAATAGGGGGTTTCGACATCGACCGCGCTGAGAAAGCCGTTCTGCTGCAACCATTCCGTCAACTGCGCGATATTCGGCTCGGTGATCATCGTGCCTCGGTTAATGCCGCGTGGGCTGCTTCCGGCTGGCAGCGGCGATGGCTCCAGAAAAGGGAGCGCTTCGCCGCAGCGCGCGACCACCAGCGTCGGCACAGCCAGAAATCCCGTCCACGCCAGCACACGCTGACGGGCTGGATCGTCCTGATCGATGAAGATTTCACGAAAGGGGACGGCATAATCATTCAGGACGCGCTTCGCCAACGTCACAAATGGACAGCTCGCTGTGCGCGAATACATGATGAGTTCATGGTTCATAGTTTCTTATCTCTCGAATGTGTCCTTTATCATTGTAGCTTGATTTGTCCGTTACAAACAATGACAAACCCTCTTCTTCCCTGAAAGACAATTAGTTTGTTTGAAGACCGCAATCTTGATCCTTTTTTACTTGCGTAGTTATATCGATACGTGATAGATTAAAGATATTAAGTTAGGGAATTGTAATGTTGTAGCCGCTTCCCGTTTGCAGGAGAACAAGCTCATGTCCGAAAAGATTCTGGTCATTGACGACGAAGAACCAACAGTGCAGTTGATCGGGATGCTGTTGGAGCGCAGAGGGTTTGAAGTGATCAAAGCCTATCGCGCTGAAGAAGGTCTGCGCAAGGCCTATCGCTATCAGCCCGATCTTGTCCTCCTGGATATCATGATGCCGGACATGGACGGTTGGGAAGTCTGCAAACGGCTGCGAGAAATGTCCGACGTGCCGATCATCTTTCTCACCGCCCGCAGCGAGGTGAAGGACGTGGTGCGCGGGCTGGAAATGGGCGCCGATGATTATGTCCTCAAACCCTATGATAACGACGAACTGATCGCGCGTATCAAGGCGCATCTGCGGCGCGCCCCCCGCCCCAACATGAGTGAGGAAATGGTCTTTGACGGCGGTGACTTCCGCATCAATTTCATGAACCGCGAAGTATACGTCCGCAATGAGATCAAGCATCTGACGCCGAAGGAGTTCAATCTGCTCGGCGTACTGGTGCGCAACGCAGGCCGTGTAGTAACCCGCACCGAACTGGTCACCCAGGCTTGGGGTGAGGAATACGGCGATGCGATCGACAGTCTTAAGCTGTACATCCACTACCTGCGCCAGAAGCTGGAACAAAACCCCAACCAACCCGATTATATTCTGACCTCGCGCGGCGTCGGTTATCGCTTTGCCAACCGCTGACAACACGCGGTATGTTCAGGGACTGGCGGTTGACCTGTCCCTGAACCTCACTGGGATTGCCGCTCAGTGGGCAACAACGCGCACCGGCCTGATCCTGTAGATGACTCGCGTCTCACGTTCGCGCTGTGCTTCATGTCCCTCATAATAATTGGGTCGCCCACGATAGCGATTGCTGAGAAAGTTGATATGATCGACCGCGCCTTCTTCGGTCGAGTCGTCGATCACCCCGCGCACTTCCAGGTAACGATAGGGATTATCGGGATCGACCGACAACACCGTTACCTGGGGGCGCTCGGTCATGTTATGATCCTTCTGCCGCCCACGCGCGGTATTCACCAGGATATGCGAACCGTCAAAACTGAACCAGACCGGGGTCGCCTGCGGCTGATGATCGGGCATCAGCGTCACCAGCGTCACGACGATCGGACGTTCCAGTAAATCCTTGTGACTGTCCGGGATCATGTTCATTCCATCCTTATGCTATATCGGCATCCACAGACTCAACCAGAGAGGCCAGCGGCGCGGGCACGGGCGATTACCTGCTGCGCCGCGCGCACCATCGGCATTTCCGCCATGCGTCCTTCAAACTGAAATACGCCGGTTCCGGCGGCCTGATGCGTCTCGAAGGCCGCGATCAACCGCTGCGCCGCGTCGATCTCATCCGCTGTCGGCGTAAAAATCCGTTGAATCGGCTCAACCTGGCGCGGGTGGATCGCCAGTTTGCCGGTGTAACCCATGTACTGCGCCTGTTCGGTCTGGGCGATGAGCTGGCTGTCGTCCCCGGTAAGGTTGATAAAGGGCGTATCGATCGCATCCAGGTGGTGGGCTTTCGCGTGCAGTACCACTGCGCTGCGGGCATAAAAAACTTCCCAGCCATCCGGTGTACGTCGGGCGCCCATATCACCAGCCAGATCTTCCGCACCAAAGATCAACCCCGCCAGCCGCCAGTCTGCCGACGCGATCGCTTTCAGATTCACGATCCCCAGGGCGGTTTCGACAATCGCCAGCAGCCGAAAGTGCCCATCAGAGAGATCGGCCTTGCGTTCGACGTGAGTCAGATAATCAGACACGGACTGAATCTGATCGGCGCGTTCCACTTTAGGGATCACGTAGCCGTCTGGCATCCCGCTGATCGTGCCGTCCAGATCGTCCAGGTGCAGGCCGCCTTCGATCACCGGATTGATCCGTACCCAGCGTTCGCTGCGCCCAAAATCAAGTTCACGCAGCGCGGCGCTGAGGGTCAGGCGCGCCTCTTTCTTGCGATTGAGCGCCACGCCATCTTCCAGATCGAGGATGACGGCGTCCACGTCCAGCCCGACCCCTTTTTCAATTTTGTGGCGATCATCGCCCGGTATAAACAGCAGCGCACGCCGCACCTGTGCAGACATAATCGGCCTCAGGATTTCCGGGGATAACCGATATTTTCGACCGCAGCAGCGGCGGCGAAGTCTTTTTCGGACAGCTTGTGCCCCGCGTCATGCGTCGTAAAGCGGACGGTCACCTGGCGCCAGCCGATGGTCAGGTCGGGGTGATGGTTATGCGCTTCGGCAATCGTTCCCACTGTGACGGCCAACGCCAGCCCGGCGGTGTAGCTCTCCAGCTTATACGTCTTGGTGATGGCGTCGCCCACGCGCTCCCATCCTTCAAGTTGTGCCAGGCGCTCGGTGATCTCTGCCTCGGTCAAGGCCGGAACTGCCATGTTTAGCCCTCGCTTTATTTGTGTTGATCGTAACGCGGCACGATGAAACCCAGGTGAGAAATGATCCCCCGCGCTGCTGCCAACTTTATCACACGCTCATCTCCCCCTGCTACACTGATGCACGTAGGCCCCTTGATGTTACCTGGAACAGGCGGCTATGCTCAGACGGATCCAATCCCTGCCCCGAGGACAGCGCCTGCTGATCTATGTACTGATCTTCGGCGGCGGCGTGGCACTGATGTGCGCGATCACGTTTTACATCATCCTGCTGACGATTAATGCCAGCCCGCGTGTGATGGCCCAGGCTTTGGAAGCCGGGATCACCGTGCGCGAGTTCGCCCAGCTTCCCGGCGATGATGCGTATCCGGCCTCCGTCACCGTCGACGCGGTGGGGACGATCTACACTGCCAGCTATATGACCGGCGCAGTCTGGTTGATCACGCCGGCGGGCGAAATCAGCGAACTGCCCGGCGCGCGCGACCAGTTTGGCGCTGTCGCCGCGCTGGCTGCGGGTGCGGATGGTTCGCTCTACGTGCTGGATCGGCTGGACGCGGACTATCGCGCGGCGGGCGGCACAATCTGGCGGATCGCCCCAGGTGGTGAAATTGCTGAGTTCGGAACGATCGATGACGCCACTGGGTTCATTTCCGCCGACGACATCGCCGTTGACGCCGAAGGCTTTGTCTACGTCAGCGATCGCGGGCGGCGCCAGGTGTGGCGCTTCGACACGGCAGGCAGCGGCGCGCCGTGGTGGACGATCGATTTGGATGCGGGTGGCACGCTGGAAAACGAGAGTTACGATCCGCTGGGGCTGGCTTATGACCTATTCACAGATTCCATCCTGATCGCGGTGTCGGAATTTAATCGCATCTACCGCGTATCATTAGATGGGGACACGTCGGAAGTGATCTATCAGCTGCCGGAGGATCAGGACAGCCTGATCCTTTACGGGATCACCGCCGCGCCGGACGGCACGATCTACGCCGCGTCCTACCGCAGCGGCAGCGCCAACGGGATCGTGCGCATTGATGGCCCGGCGCAGGCCACGTACATTGCCAACAATTTTCGCGGGTCCAGCGATGTCGCCTACGGCAATGGCCGCTTGTACGTGACCAACTTCGACTCGACCGGGCTGGTGCTGCCGGGGGTCGATCCTAAACTGCCGTTCGCGCTGGATGTGATCGAGTTGGGTTCAATCCCGTAAATCAAGAGAGCGGGAAAACCATTATAATCTCCCCGCTCTTTGACCTGCTCAATAGGCTGGCAGCAGCGCCGCCTGGCCGTTGATGTTGGAATACCAGTACGGGACCCATCCGATGCCGAACAGTTCAAGCTGAATGTCCTTCTTCAGCGGTGAGACCACGTAATCCTGGGTGCGGTTGGCGATCTGCGCCCATTTTTCGTTGGCGGCCTGCATCTCCGCTTCAAAGTCGTGCTGAATTTGATCAGCTTCCTGCTCCGCCTCGGCCAGAAATTCGCGGCTTTCCTGCAAATCGTATTTGGTCTGGCGGCGTTCGCGGGCGGCGCGGCTGACGCGCGACAGGGTGTAGTTGGCATAGCCTTTCCACAGGCTGTAGACGGCCTCGCCCGTGGTGAACAGCTCCTCGCGTTTGCGATCGCGCAGTTCCTGTTCTTCTGAGCGCAGTTCCTGTTCCTTGCGCCGCACCTTCTCGTCGAGTTTTTCCATCAGCCCAACGTACTTCTTGTTGATCGCGTCCAGTTCCTTGTCGCGGTTTTCGCGGGCCACCTGTGCCGCCGCAGACTGAAACTGGCTGAAATCTGCATCCGGGTTGCCGTAGACTTTCAGTTCCGGGTTGTGCGGCACAATCAGGCGGGCGGTGTTGTAAAGCATATCGACCACCTCACGCTTGAGCGCCGTCATGCGGCTGGCGTCGGTCAGGCCGGGGGCCATTTCGCCATAGGCGGCGGCTTCAAAGGGCGTGCCGGATACCGAACGCGAGTCGACTGGCTCAACGAGATACTGTTCCCAGTGAATGATCCCGGCTTTCTGAAGGTCGGAGATCAGATAGGCATAGATCCGCGCCGTATAAACCGATGCTTTTTTGTCCTGGTAACGCACCACGGCCTGTGCCAGGAGAAACGGCTGATAGACCAGGCCCGCGCTGCCCGCGGACTGCGCCCGAACCTGCGTACGCTGTTCCCACCACGCTACCGACTGCTGGAGTGTGATCCGGTTCGGGAAGTAATACTGCGCGACAGATGAGGGGATGGGCGGCGGCTGCGACGTAAAACCGGGCGGCGCGCCCGTAGAGGTCGCCTGGGCGGGCGGTGTGGTCGCCATCTGGGCGGACTGGCTGATGGCGATCGCGCTTTGACCGTTGGTGCCGGGCAACCCGGGTGGCGCGGTTTGTGCGCCAAAGGTCGCCTGGCCGGGCAGCGTGGGCGGTGGTTGAGTCGCGCCGGAAGGCAGGCCGGGCACAGTCGCTGGTGGCGCGGTGCGGCTGACACCGGTCGGGCCGAAATTTCCCTGCTGGACGGCCTGGCTGGCGATTTGCGACATCAACTGCTGGCGTTGAGGGCGCATCAGAATTTCGACCTGCTGGCGCGTCAGCGGCCCGCGCAGATAACTCATCGACCAGCGCGTATGCACCAGCACCGGCCCACTGTTGTCGTGAACATTGCGCATCAGAAAGACGCGCGGCGTGAGGTCAGAGATCAGCGCCTCGACATCGCTCAACGTCAGATCTTCCTGCGCCGTGACCATCGAACGCAGTCCATCCATTACCTTCTGCTTGTCGTTATCGGACTGCAAGCGACCGATAAACCACGTGCCTGCATTAGAGAGGCCCTTATAGTCCAGGTCGCCGGGGTTCTGCGTCGCCAGGATCAACCCGATGCCGAATGCGCGCGCTTGTTTGAGCAGGCGCAGCAGCGGCTCTTTGGTCGGCGGGTTACGCGGATAGGGCGGGAAGTAACCGTACATCTCATCGATATACAGCAGCCCGCGCAGGCTGGTCGTTCCGCTGAGGGTGCGCATCCAGCCCAGCATATTTTCCAGGATCAGCGTGATAATGAAGGCCCGTTCTGCTTCGGAAAGGTGCGCGATGTAGAAGATCGATACGCGCGGGCGTCCGTTGGGTTGATACATCAGGCTTTGAATATCCAGCGGCTGGCCCTGAATCCACGACTGGAAAGATGGCGCGGCGATGATATTGTTCAATTCCATCGCCAGCTTATACCGCGCCTTCTCCGACATGTAATCATCGATCGGAAACACGCCGAGTTTGGTAAACGGCGGGCGCTGCACCTGGAGAATGATGTCTTCCATCGTCAGATCAATGCCCTGACGCCACGCATGTTCAAATAGGTTGGAGATCAGGACATGTTCCTTGTCCTTGACCGGCTGCGCGTCCATGCCGATCAGCGCCAGCAGCGCGGTTGTCACGCCGTTGATCCGCTCGCGCAGCGCCTCTTCGTTTCCAACCCAGCCTTCGCGCGGGGCGCGCAGAGAGGCCAGAATGCTGATGGGTAGCCCGGCATCTGAACCGGGTGTGTAGATGCTGTACTGCGCCACCTTCTTCAGCCAGCGCACCCGATCCGGCACGATGCCCCAGCTTTGCAGCCCGTCCCGCCAGCGCTGGGCGATATCTGCCGAATAGGACGGCACATCAAGGCCGGCGCGGCGCGCATCATCCACGTTGACCCAGGGCTGAAATTCTTCCGGGGTCAGATCGGGGAAGGTCAGCAGCAGATTGGTAATGTCGCCTTTGGGGTCGATCACGATCGCCGGGACGTTATCCAGGATGGCTTCTTCCAGCAGCGTGATGCACAGGCCGGTCTTCCCGCTGCCCGTCATGCCCACCACGACCGCGTGCGTGGTCAGATCGCGGGAGTCATAATAGACCACATCGTCAGCCAGGCGGTGCGCCTGCGGGTCATATCGACGTCCCAGATAAAAATTGGTCGGCGCTTCGATAAATGCCATGCTTATCCTCCTGACCTAACCATAACTCATTATCACCATGCTCCGGGAGGGCCGGGGTGGGCCAGGCCCCATTATAGCACACTTATTCTACTGATCAGCGGCAACTCCCCGTTCAGTCGCAGGGAATGTCGTCCGGGCGCACGGCGCGGGTGCGCATCCGATCATATTCCTGAATATACAGCGCGGCGATATCCGGCTCGCGGATAATGATCAGATTCTCATCGTTGCTGTCGCGCGCGTTGGCAGAAAAATTATACGACCCGGTGATCACGGTGTGATCATCGATGATGAATACCTTGTGATGGAAGGTTGCCGGGTTGCCGTCCTGGTACACATTCAGGCCAGCGCACAGCAGCGGTGGCAGGGCGCTGAACTCCGTCTCACTGCCGCGCAGTTCAAAGATGCCTTCGACGACCACGCCGGCGGCGGCTTCTTCGAGCAGAACCCGTTCGACCTCATCCAGCGTAAATGAGAAGGCCATAAAGCGAATCTGCGCTTCCGCCGTGCGCAGGGTGTCGATAATGGTCGCCTCCGTATTATCTCCCGGCCCGAACAGGATCTGGATCGCCACGCCATCCTGCGTGAAGCTGACACTGTTGTTCTGCGACCCGCGCGGCCCGAACTGCCGGTTGTCGAACATGGTGTTAAACTCGCTCTGATAAGCCTCCACCGCCCGCTGCGATCGCAGGACGATCATATTGTTGTTATTGCGGTATACGTCGTTCACGGTGTAATTGGTGGACCCGGCCCAAACGACCCTTCGATCCAGGATCATGAATTTGTTGTGCATAAAGGCGCTGCGCTGATCGCTGATGGCTGGAATGCCAGCGTCGATCAGTTCTCCGATCGTAGAGTCTTCATCTTCAATCGTGTGCTCATTGTCGATCGCCATCCGCACGCGCACCCCGCGCTCGTGCGCCCGCAGCACGGCATCGGTCAGGGCGCGGCTGTTCCATTCAAACGCGGCGATATCGAGGGTGGACTGAACCCCATCGATCGCAGCGGCCAGCGCCGTGTCGATCCCTCCGCGATAGGTGGTGACATCGCGGCTGCCCGTTGGCGCAGTAAAGTAAATCTGCCAGAACGATTTGGACGCACCATAGCCCTGTTCCAGCGCGACCGACTGCACATTAGGGCTTAAGGAGATGGAAGATGGCGGCAGGGTCGCCCGCGTGATTACAGTGATCGGCGCGCCGTCATTCGGGTTGTCACCGCCGACGCCGCCGGAGAGAAGCGCGACAATGGCCGCGATCACCACAAAGGCAGCGCCCAGCAGCGTGGACAGCAGCGACGTGCCGCCTGACGATTTACTTGCGGAAGCGCTAGATTTTTTCGCCATAACTGCAAAGAAGCTCCAGTTCGAGAAGATGTGAAGTTACAACGGATAATTCGTTATTCCGGAGAAATGACCGGGTTTTCACTGCCCGGCGTGCCCGGAGGCGGAGTATCTATAGCGTTGATAAAGGCTTGAACACGCTCGATCTCTCCCTTAACGGGTGCATCGGCAATGGTGTTCGCCAGTGTCCCCGGCTCGGCAGGCAGGCCCAGTTCGGCGGCCTTTGCGCTGATCTGTTCCATCATATCGGCCTGTTCTTCCGGTGACACACCCGCTGATGCGCGGTTGATCAGCTTTATCAGCGAGCGCAGAGCCTTTGCAGCGTCGTCAAACACCGCCTCGTCATGGATCGTTTGTCCAAGCGCGGCCAGCTTACTTTCCGCCCATTGAAGCAGATGTTGAGCCGGTTCATCGCTCAGATCTTCCGTCAGGCTGGCGTCCTCATACAGACGGGCGCGCGCCTGTTCGATGTCGATCGGGGGCATAGTTACTTTCCTCCATGAGAGTCCAGGCCGCAACCCGGTTGTTGTCTCCACCCTGATCAATGATAAACTGATGTGGACTATTTTACCGTCAATATGGACAATACGTGAAACGCTTTCCGCTCTGATGAAACAAACTGAAGCCATTATCGAACGCATCCGGCGCATTAATACCGATTACCAGCATCTTGAACTGGCCTATGATGCCGCCATGGGCAAGATCAAGCCCGGTCATTCGCTGCTGGCCCGGCTGCATGATCACTACGACCCTTATCTGCGAGTCCAATGGTGGCCGGTCGGGTTGAAGGCAGGTAAACTGCTGATCGAACGCCCCGCCGCCGAACGTTATGAACCCGGACAGATCGTGAATGTGATCGGGCTGGTGGGCCAGCCTTACCGCTTCCGCCGAACGCTGCGCAATGTGCTGCTGGTGGCCTACGACAGCCCGCCCACGCCGCTGCTGATGACGATCCCGTGGCTGCTGGGCAACAACATCAGCGTGACGATCGTGCTGCTGGGGAAGGCGATCGATTACAACACGCAGCATCTGCCGCCAGAGGTGGAGATCATCCACGGCGACGCGGACATCAACTGGTCGAATGCCGTCATGACGGTCGGTTGGGCCGATCAGGTTTTTGCCGTGGTGGGCCACGACGATGAGAGCGGTCGCTTTCAAAGGCTGATGGAGCGCTTCCGCGAGCTGCGCCACGAAGTTCCGCAGCAGTATCTGTTCGGCGTGTTTCAGAACATTATTCCGTGTGGGGCGGGCGCGTGCCACGCCTGTATGATCAAAATGCGCGAGGGAACCAGCCTGATCTGCACCGAAGGCCCGGCTTTTGACCTGGCCCAGGTAGTGCTGACGTAAGGATCATGCATGACGATAGAGATCACCCGGCCTGGCAAAAACAGCCTGACGCTCGAAACGCCTATGATGCCAGCCTCCGGCACATTCGGTTATGGGGATGTGTATCGGGACTTTGTGAATGTCGAAAAGCTGGGCGCGATCGTCACCAACCCGATCACTTATGAGCCGTGGAACCCGGCGGCGGGGACGCGCGTTGTGCCGCTGGATGGCGGCATCCTGATGCACACCGGCCTGCCCAATCCCGGCCTCAACAAGGCGCTCAAGCGCTATCGCAATCTGTGGACGATGCTGCCGCTGCCGATCATCCTGCATCTGGTCGCCACCACAGCCGATCATGTGCGCAAAAGTGCCGCCCGCCTGGACGGCGAGGATAGTATCGACGCAATTGAACTGGGCCTGAATGACGATGTGACCTGGCGGCAAGCCGACGAATTTGTGCGCGCTGCCGTGGAAAAGACCGACAAGCCGGTGCTGGTGCGGCTGCCCCTGGGCGATGCGAACGAGATCGCGGACGCGGTGCAGGATGCGGGTGCAGGCGCACTGGTGATCGCCGCCCCGCCGCGTGGCACCGCGCGCGACCCAATCACCGGTCGCCTGGTCAGCGGGCGGATTTATGGGCCGCTGGTCAAACCGATCGTTCTGCGGATGGTCGGCCAACTGGTGCGGCGCATCAAGATTCCGCTGATCGGGGCGGGCGGCATCCACTCCACGCAGGACGCGCGTGATTACCTGGAAGCGGGGGCGCGTGCGGTTCAGGTTGATTCGGTCACCTGGGTACAGCCGCAGATGCTTGAAATAATCGGTCGGGATCTCGGCGGCTGGATCGTGACACGCGCGACAGATGCGCTCCCGGATGAGTGGTATCCCGGTATGGGCGATACGGAACGCGAAAAACAGCAGAAAGCGCAGAATCTCAGCTCCACACGCGCTGACCCACAATCGTCCTGACACCGTGAAGACACGACGCACGAGATGTGACGGCAGGAGTTGTATAATGTGTATCCAACGCGCGGCTTGAAGAGTACCCGATACAAAACTCCAGCTTACGCAGGGCGCGTGGTGTCGAGTCCGTAAAGCGCCCGGTTTTTGAAGCAGGTTGTGGAAGATATGACAGAAAGCAGCGGCGGCATTCCATTAGCGAAAATCCTGTGGACTGACCCCACCACGGGTCATACCCAGGAGCATGTGCTGATCGAAGGTGCGACAGCGACCATCGGGCGTTCCTCCAATAATGACATTTGCATTCCAGAGCAGCACGTCTCCAGGCAGCACGCCGTGATCAGTTATCGGGATGGCGTGTTCATGATCAGCGACCTGGGCAGCGCGAACGGCACGTTCGTCAACGAGGAGCGCCTCCACGAGGCTTATCCGCTGGCGTCCGGTGATCGGATACGGCTTTATGTGCCCGTGCTGGCATTTTCAGCAGCGGTGACGGAAGCGGATCAACGGCTGGCGGAAGAACAGGGTAATCTGATCACACCGGGTATGCCCAATGGCAACGGCTTTCTGATCATCACCTCTGGCCCGCAGGAGGGGCACAAGATTCCGCTGCTGCTGGACGAGATCACGATCGGCCGCGCCACCAGCAAGGGCCAGTGGGAGATCGGCCTGCAAGACCCGTCCGTATCGCGGCCACATGCCCGGCTTCAGCGCGTCGAAGATGCCTGGTCGATCATCGACCTGGGCAGCGCCAACGGCACGTTCGTCAACAACACGCGCGTTACGGAAAAAGGTCACGGCCTTCAGGATGGCGATACGCTGCGCATCGGTACAACCCACGCGCTGTTCCGCACCAATTGAACATGTGACGTTCAAAGCCGAAGTGCGAAAATCGCCCAACAACGAAACTGGCTTTTCAGGCGCACTCCGGTTGAAGCCACGCGAACGCTTTCTTGGTTTTTTTGGCTGATGGCTTAGCTTAACCTCATCACGATCTGGAAACAAATTTACCGAAAATTTACACCGGTTTAGCATTTGCC
>Ga0224723_1001860_pt1 | contig 12282 bp, 16 predicted proteins | sample Balambano_FR2_Me_FD_161647 | JGI IMG/M metagenome (GOLD analysis project Ga0224723, IMG submission 161647) | Freshwater sediment microbial communities from Lake Towuti, South Sulawesi, Indonesia - Balambano_FR2_MetaG | ecosystem: Environmental > Aquatic > Freshwater > Lake > Sediment | place...
GAAATCTAAGCGAGCCGCAATGGATGATGACTTCATGTTACGAGTATTAGCAGCAGCGTTGCCTGACCCCAGCGAGAACGCGAACCTTAGCTGTCAATAGCTTTTGAGATGCGCTTACCCTGACTTGCCATGTAACAACAATGATTTCCGCAAATATTAAAACAACTGATAGCCGCGAAAACGCTTGTAAAACGGCTTCCATTGTCCAGTTCTGACTCTGAAGCTCCCAGATCGTCACAATAATGTTCACTCCAATCACCAACCAGGGTAGAATCACCGCTGAATTCTGTCTGCGATAGAAGCGGAGCGTCCTCTCACGCCAAAATGGGAAGGTACTGAAGAGACAGACGAGGTAGGACGCTCCTGCACTGGCGAACAAACTTATTTGAAGACCCGAAGGCAGGTTCGGGTATCCCAGCACGATCGCCGTCAGGCAAACTCCCAGCGCGAGGTACAGAAAAGTAAACAGGGTAAATCGTTTCATTATTACTTTCTCCGATGAAGCTTATTCTCTGTACCAGACACGTACACATTGAAAGCACTTGATTGGAAGACCCTGACTGATCATCACTGGGTGGAAAGCATTACTGGTCGTCACTCCGTAGACATCATCACTGGTGCCTTCAATCCGATCGGGTAAAACAACAGTTTCAACATTGATTACCTGTATTGTTGTACTTTCGATCCACTGATTGACAGCACTCACAACCCCAGAAAAGGATTCATAATCGGCAGGGTTGCCGAAGGGTCCTCGTTTAGTAATCCGAGGCGCAAAATCTTTGTACTGAATCATGTGATTTACCACCTTAAAACCGTAGAGTTGAGTATCAATTCAAGTAGTGAACATTGCTCACCATCTTTAAGGTCTTTCGTTGTCAAACCTTTCACAGGAAGGCTTTGTGGGCAGCGCTATTCCTACGAAATCTATTCCAATTAAGCCAACCTTGCCAGTAAACCGCTAAGAACGGAGGTAAAAGCATGAACGCTGATATGGGCTAACATTGCAGCCTCTAGCGAATATTGCCAAAAGAGCCAGCCAAACGCGATTCCCGCAATCCCATTCAGTAACAACGCCCGAATAATCACAACTGGAGTGAGGGGAACGATCGCAGCAGTCGCTGGCAGGTGTAGTAGTCCAAATACCAACGCGGCTAGAACGATCGCACCCTGGTAAATTCCTTGATTTGGCAACGTAACGCCTTGTTTTAACCCTTTCCATGCGATCCAAACAAGCAGCGACATTAAACCCCAGCGCATCAAAATTTCCTCAGTAATGCCGCCATAGAACATTGCTGTGAGCAAATTCAACCCACTTGGCTCTGTATTATTGGCTGCCTGTAGCGCTTCAGGTAGGACAGGTTGCATCAACCGATCGAGCAACAAGAGAGCGATCGTCGCTGCTGCACCCGCACCCAGGCTCCACTTGATCTCGACAGCAAAAGATGGAGACTTAGCAGTGTGAAACACCCAATGATCAATCAAATGAGAGCTTAATCCAACACGATAGGCACAACCAATTCCGATCAGAATGCTGATTGCCAGTAGAACTGAATACTGTAGCCCTTGCAGAAGCATTAAAATCCACAGTGGAGGCACTTTTTCCAGTATTTCTGGAGACAGTTTCGCTAACTGTTGCTCTACTAAAGGAATAGACGTGATCGTAACCATCACAATTCCCACACTGCCCAATACAAATAAAATCGCGAATTGTTTCAGAATTGCCATTGGTTTAATTTCCAGATGATCCGTCTTATCAGCCCGTGCTGGTGAACAACACCATCAACAGGAACGAGGGCAGGTTAAAAACGAAGTGGACGACGAGACCGGGCCAGATTGATCCGCTGCGGCGGAAGACCTCGGCGGTGGCGAGACCAGCCACCACAGCAGCGGGAAAGATGATGTTGATCCCATGCATGAGAGCGAAGATCACAGTGCTGCCCACGACCCCAACGAACGGGCCGTAGCGCAGCAGCGCGTTGGTGATGATGCCTCGGTAGAGCAGTTCCTCACCAAGGGGTGAGAAGACGGCAATGAACACCGTGCTCAAAACCAGAGACAGTAACCCGCCGCGAGCGCCATCTCCGTAAACATCCTGGACATTGTTCGTGTCCCCAGTGATCTGAACCCAGGCTAGGATCGCCAGGCTCTTGAGCACGAAGGCAACCAGTCCTACTCCGACGCTAATCAGGAGCCAGCGTCCGGAGGTTCGGCGCACGCCGAAGGCACTCAGGGAACGAATCCGCAGCCGCGCAGCCACCGCGAACGCGATCAGCGTGGCGACACCGGTCCATGCAGTCAAGATCAGGCCGTAGACCACGGGGTCAAGACCGAGTTGCTTGAACAGCGAGATGCCTCCGAACCCTACGATTAAATAGACGACGAGTCCGACGATAATCTCGGGCCAGCCCGGACGGGAGACCTTGTTGGGCCGAGCCGAGGACGTGGCGGGGAGCTTCCCTGGCTTGTGCGGGTGGTCAGAAGACACTTTAGACATGGTGATTGACTCCTTTGATCTGGTTGCTGACTTCAGTTGCTGATGGTTTCGAGATTTGACGGGATTACCGACGACCCTGCCGATGGCTTTGGGAAAGGGGTTCGGATACCCCGTCGTGTTTGAACACCTTGTAGGCGATCGCCAGAAACACGGGTACGACAACCAGCATTGATAGAGCCGTGTAGGTCGCGTGGAACTTGCTGACTGTGAATAGAGTCGGCGCGGTCACGGCGCTTCCGGTCACGGCGCTTCCGGCTACGCCCATCAAGAGATTGCCGCTGATGTTGTTCGCAAAGTGTACGCCGATGGCGAGTTCGGTGGTTCCGTCAATCAATGAGACCACAGTCCACAAAAGACCCGGAACGAGGAAGTAGTTGAAGAAGACCGTGAGCCAGCCGCCAGCGCTCGCCTCCGGGTTGAGCAGGTGCGCCAGGGCGAAGATCACGGCTGGCACCAGCGCCAGAAAGACGCGGTTAGACCAAACAATACTCGCGCCCTGCACAACGTATCCGCGAAAGAAAAGTTCTTCTGTGGTGGTCTGGATCGCAACGAAGTATCCGCGAAAGAAAAGTTCTTCTGTGGTGGTCTGGATCGCAACGAAAATCAGTGCGATCGGCACGAAGAGCGCGAACGTTGTGAGGTCAAAGTTAAAAGAGAAGGTGTCGGGATAGAAGAAGTACTGTCCCAGCCCAGCGATCAGCCAGAGTGGCACGAACCACGCCACAAACCCATGACCGACACGCCGCCAGCTAATCTTTTCCCGCGCTGTGACCAGCGTCCGGGGATGACGCTGGTGAATGAGGGTGACGGCGATCAGGATTCCCGCGAGGAAGAACAGAAAACTCGCCCTGAACGCAACGAAGCCCCCCACGAGGCCGAGTGCGGCGTAATCCAGCCGATTGACCGCCGCAAGCCCCTCCTGACCGCCGAGCAGGAACGCGATGCGCGGGACGGTGATGCCGTTGACCACCAGCCCCACAAAGAAGATGACGACTAATCCTAGAAGATACCGCCACCACCGATACTTACCCCACCCGGCAGCCTCCACGTAGGTAACTTTTCTCGCTTCTGCGCTGGTTCGCTGCGTTCTTTCGGTATTTTGCATCTTCATCTCCGTTCCCTTTATGGGTAAATTCTGTAGTGCTTGGATCTGGTTGCTAATCACAGTTGCCGATAGTTTCAGGATTTGGCGGGGGTTCAGCCCATGCCAGCCAGCACTAGAACTGGAACCGTGGGCAGGTTGAAAACAACATGAACAAACGGCGGGCCAGACTGAGCCGCTACGGCGCAGCAGTTCGGCACCGACAAGACCCATCACCAAGGCTGCGGGGAAAATTATTTCTGCTGAAGAAAGTCCAGCAACACGGGATTGACCTGATCAGCATGAGTCCAGTTGATAGCGTGCGGTCCGCCAGGAATGACAACAAGTTGACTGTTTTTAATCAGCTTCGGGAGTCTCGCTGCGGTGGACTCAAGTGGCAAAATGCGATCGGCATCTCCATGAATGATCAGGGTTGGGACATCAATGCGAGGCAGATCGTCGCGAAAATCGGTGAGCCAGGACGGTACACAATCTAAAGTCCCTTTCGCAGAAGCCCCTGCTGCCACATTCCAACTTGCCTGAATGGCTTCATTGCTAATCCGCTTACCCAACAACACATCCACATTGAAGAACGCTTTGAAAAATTCAGAAAAGTAAGCTGGACGATCTGCAACGATCGCTTTCATAATGCCATCAAACACGCTTTGGTCAACGCCTTCGGGATTATCATCGGTCTTCAGCAAGAAGGGCGGTACTGGAGCCATCAGCACGGCTTTTTGCACGCGCTCTGAGCCGTATTTGCCGAGATAGCGTGTGACTTCGCCGGTTCCCATTGAGAAGCCAACCAGCACAGCATCATGCAAGTCTAGCTTGGTCATCAGCACGTTCAAATCGGCTGCAAAGGTATCGTAGTCATAGCCAAACGAGGGTTGGCTAGAAGCACCAAATCCTCTGCGATCGTAGGTAATCACTCGATATCCCGCATTCAGCAACACTAAGACCTGCTTTTCCCAGGAATGACCGTTGAGAGGAAATCCATGAATGAGAACAATTGGTTGACCTGTCCCAAGATCTTCGTAGTAGAGATCAATGGTTGCAGAATTTTCTTGACCGACAGTAACGTAAGGCATTGCAATCTCCTATGAATGCTGCGTCGGATGCTTGGTTGATTTGACTGATTTGATTCAACTTAAATGTAATGGGTTCTAATGCTCAGTTTCTTTCAGATTCTTACGGCAGTTTGTCAGATTCTTATGGTGTTACTGCGCGATTGATAAAGCTTTCCACCACATTCCCTGAGGTAGCTCATGATCATGGCTTAGCTTACTGTGAATCCACCATCGACAATCAAACTCCGATCCGTTTAGCAATTACCAACCCCGCAAAGCTGGTCTAATTTTCTGTGAATTTCAGCACAATTTTGCCCCGTGTTCCTCCCTGCTCTAGACGCTGATGTGCCAGAACGACCTGATCCCAAGACAATACTGAATCAATCACTGGGCGAAGCTGATGACGCTCGATTAGTTTTGTCAAAGCCTCTAATTTTGCTCGGTACTGGGGTGAAAAAACAAAATGAATGGTCAGATTCTTGCCCCATGCTTCAAGAAGCGATTGCGGTGTTGCAATGTCTACAATGCTTATCAGCCTACCGAAAGGGCGAATGATTTCTAGACTACGCTGAATGGCTTCCCCACCGATCGTATCTAGAACTAAATCCACACCCAGTCCATTTGTTTCTTGACGAATGACTTCTGCGTAATCTTCATTCTTGTAATCAATCACTCGATCTGCGCCCAGTTCTGTCACGAAATCTCGGTTTCTAGAACTACACGTTGCAAAAACATATGCCCCTATCGCTTTGGCAAGTTGAACTGCGATCGAACCCACTCCACCTGCACCCGCATGGATGAGAACTGTTTCACCAACTTGTAAATTCCCTCTGGTTACAAGGCAATCCCAAGCGGTTCCTCCTGCCAACGGCAAGCAAGCTGCCTCAACATGGGTCAAATTAATCGGCTTAACTGCAACAATGCTTTCCTCTGCAACGTGGTATTGAGCATAACTACCAAACTCGCCAAAAATCTGGGGTGAGTAGTAAACTTCATCTCCAACCTGCAAATGGGTGACTGCCTCTCCAATCGCTTCAATCACACCTGAAACGTCCACTCCGATAATTGCAGGGAGACGAACTAAATCGTTGTAGTCACCCCGACGAGTTTGATAATCAATGGGATTGATCGAGGTTGCATAGACTCTTACCAGAACTTGGGTCGCTTTTGGAACTGGCTTCGGTATGGTTTGGAAATTCAAACACCTCAGCGCCACCAAAAGCGGTCAGCACCGCAGCTTTCATAGACTCCATATCAGCCTCCTTGGGGACATTTATTTTGCAAAAATACATCCTGACTTTTGCAGATTATTCACGTCGCGCGGCTGTCATTCTTGATGTCGGTTTTGATGACAAAAGCCCTTAATTCGACAATCTTGCTGCCGTGAAAGCGCCAGACATCGCAGTATGAGTAATGAGCCGCCTTCCCGTCTTCGTCCTTCATGGTGATGTCGCCGACTGCCGTGACGAAATCACCCTCAGCGAGTAAGTGAGCAACCATAAACTTTGGTGGCTCTAGGTATGTCGTTGCCATCCATTGGCGAACGGCTTCTTTTCCTTCAAGGGTCTTGTCGCCTACAAATGTCCATTTTGTGTCATCGGTGCAGAAGGACAAGAATCCTTCATTGTTGCCTGAGGCGATCGCCGCATTTCCCTCTAATAAAATTGCTTTATTTTTCTCTGACATCTGAATCTCTCCATCGGTTTTAGCTCGTGATTGCAGTAACGCGGATCTCAATCCGCATCGCTGGCAGTGCAAGAGCCGCGACTCCGACCTCTGTCCAAATTGGGGCATGGTTGGGCATGTAATGACGAAATAGCTTGACCATCACATCATTGACCTCTGGAGGAAACCCTCCAACATGGTAAGAATTGACGTGGACAACATCCTCCCAACTTGCACCAGCAGTCGCCAAGGTTCGCTCTACATTCCGAAACGCCTGAGCAATCTCATCCGCAAGCAATTCGGGAATTTGCAGATTGTCATCCACCCCACCTTGTCCTGATATCTCCACGCGATCGCCAATTTTTACCGCTTGCGAGTAATGCGCTCCATTCGACAGGCGTTCTCCATAACCAGGGGTGATAAAAAATTTGACTTTAGACATGATGATCAACTCCTTTGATCCATCCATTTGCTAATGGTTTTATGAACTGACGAGATCACTGATAACGATTTTGATCGCTCTGGAAAACGGGTTCCGATGCCTTGTCGCGTTTGAACACCCGGAAAACGATCACCAGAAAAACGGGAATCAGGACGAGAGAAGTGATGTCGTAGAATCTCGCATGGTACTCGCTGATGCGGAACAGGGCTGGCGTGGTAAAGAAGCTTCCAGACCAATTGAACAAGAGAAAGTACGCGATGTTGTTGGCGAAGTGCGCCCCGATCGCAAGCTCGGTGGTGCCGTCGATCAATGAAACGATCGCATACAGCAGACCCATGCCGACGAAGTAGCCGAGGAACATCCCGATCCAGCCACTCTCCTGTGACTCTGGATTGGTGGCGTGCGGCAGGGTGAAGATCACAGCCGACACGATCGCCAGAAACACGCGGTTCGACCAGATCAGGCTTGCACCCTGCACAATGTACCCGCGAAAGAAAAGCTCCTCGGTGGTCGTCTGGATTGCGGTGAAAATCAGCGCGATCGGCACGAAGAGCGCGAACGTCTTGAGGTCGGAGTTGAAGGAGAAAGTATCGGGATAGAGGAGGTACTGCCCTAGTCCGCCGAGCAGTACCCACGGCACAAACCCAGCCACAAACCCGTGACCGATGCGAGTCCAACTGATCTTCTCCCGCGCCGTGACGAGCGTTCGGGGATGACGCTGGTGGATGAGGGAGACGGCGATGAGGATTCCCGCGAGGAACACCGGAAAACCCGCCATGACCACGACGAAGCCCCCCACGGAACCGAACGCGGTAAAATCCAGCCGACCGAGCGCCACGGCACCCTCCTGACCGCCGAGGGCGATCGCGACGAGCGCACTAGCGACGTTGGCGGCGACCATCCAGGCAAAGAGCATGATCATCAGCCCCAAAACATACCGCCACCACCGATACTTACCCCACCGGGCAGCCTCCACGTAACTTGCGTCTTTCACTTCGGTTCCGCTTCCCGGATGTCTTTTGATTGCGTTGATCTTCATCTTTGTCTCCTCTACTTGTGTGTGGATGTAGTGCAATCTATCGCTAGTTACATGGGAGAACGCTTACACTGAATTGCTTTCACATTTCGTAGATAGTTCAACTCAGGCTCAAAATTTGTAGGACAGAAAGCATACACAATGTCCTGAGGTCGGCTAATAACTAAACGGTAGGCGGGTGGAATTCCTTCAGAACTTTCAATCACTTCAATTCTGGGAATCACTTGTGAATTGACTTGAGCCAGGGATGGAACACTGAACAGTACCAATAGGCTGAGCAGGATTGTTGCCGCGATAATTCTCGGAGAGCGTTGAAGTGTGGACAAAATCTTGCTGATTGGAAGTTTCCTCATAAATTTTTTCTGAGTGACTAATAGGATTTCCAGGGAAGCGGCGATCGATAGGGATTCTCCTGCATATCCAGCACCTCCCAAGTCACAGGGTTGACCCGTCCTGTGACGGGGATGTTGTAGCGTCGTTGTAAATCTCTCACCGCAGACTCTGTAATCGCGCCAAATACACCATCAACAGCGGTGCCACTCGGATTTCCCAACCTGACTCCAGCAGCGGGTAAGAAGCCATTATCTAAGAGAATTTGCTGCAACATTCGCACTCCTGTGCCGCGATCGCCCCGTCTCAAAGTCGGCAATGTGAGATTCGTGTAGGCAGTTGCAACGAGAATAGGAGATTGTTGATGTGGAGGGGTAGCGATCATCGGATACATTCGCAAAACCCCAACTACTCCCGTTGTGACTACGATTGATAGAGTAGCTTTAGCAAACCTCGCAGTAATTCTGGAAATTGATCGTCGTGTTGTAGTCGATTTCATCTTCTTTCTCCTGTTTGTCGCTATGAATGATTCGTATCGTGTTAGCGAACCAATTAGGATTTAGGGTAGAGCCAGCGCTTAAATAGCTGGGTTAGGCGGGGCATGATCAAGTAGGTGAGCAGGGTGACTACGAGTCCAGTGGTGATCAGTTGATTGAGTAGAATTGGGAGGCTAGATAGAATCGGAGTGAGCAATCGACTGACGATCGCCAGAGTAACGAAGACTCCTAACCAGGTCACGATCGCCATTTTGTACTTCGGTGGAGGGGCTTTGAGGGATTTATTCGGTAGGCTAAACCAGGTTTCTAATCCAGTTAGGGTTTTAATCGACTCTGGTTTTTCAATTAATGGATGCAACCGCTCAATCCATTCGCGCCGGACATCCGACTCTAGCCAGGTTTTGAGGTTGTCATAGCGATCGAACTTGAGGATCACGACATACTCAGGATGGGCGTGATCGGGAGGGCGAATCGTGCTAACCCCAAGATGTCCCTTAAATTTTCGGGCATCGGCGGCGATGCCATGAAACCACTCTTCGTAGCCTTGTTCGCGTCCGGGTCGCACAACATGAGAGATAATTGCCGTGACTTGAGAGTCTTCATCTGTGCCAATGGTTAAAGATTCTTCCAACATCGAACTTGTCCCTCCCAATTAAGTCCGTGTTTAAAACAGAAAAACGATTCTAATCGTGCCCGTAACGATCGTGCCGTTTGGCATCTTGATTCCCATCGTTCGTAACCACCTGAATCAAATTTTTGTCTTGTACTTAGGCAGAACAGTGGTAGAACCGATCGCGCTATCGAGGAACGTGCGGATCAAAGTTGCTACCTCCTCTGCATGTGTCTCCAGCGCGAAATGTCCGGCATCGAGCAGATGAATCTTTGCATCCGGGAGATCTCGCTGATAAGCAGTGGCACCAGCGGGCAGAAATGCCGGATCATGACGGCCCCAGACGGCGAGAAGCGGCGGACGATGCTCGCGAAAGTAGGACTGGAAGGCCGGATAGAGCGCGACGTTGCTGCGGTAGTCGAGGATTAGATCGAGCTGGATCTCCTCCGCATCCGGTCGCGCCATGTAGGCGATGTCGAGTTCGTAGCCGTCGGGCGACAAAAGATTTGGATCGGCTCCGGTACCATACTGCCAGTTTCGGATTGTGTCCGGTGCGAGTGAGGGTCGGCAGGCTTCCCGATTTGCTGCGCTCGGCTCGCGCCAATAGGACTCCCACGCCCCCCATTCGTCACTGAAACCCTCAAGGTAGGCGTTGCCGTTCTGCGAGACGATCGCGGATATCCGTTCAGGATGGCGCATCGCCAAACGCAGTCCTACTGGCGCACCGTAGTCAAAGATATAAAGCACGTATTGATCGAACGACAAAGCATCGACGAAGCCCTCGATCACGTCGGCAAGGCGGTCGAACGTGTAGTCGAACGTCCCGCGCGGCGGTGCCTTGGTCTGTCCGAAACCAGGCATGTCTGGCGCGACGAGCCGAAAGCGATCGGCGAGGAGAGGGATCAAGTCGCGGAACATGTGGCTAGCGGTCGGAAAGCCGTGCAACAGCAGTATCACCGGCGCATCGCTTAACCCCGCCTCGCGGTAGAACACTTCGACATCGCCAACCTGTCGAAACCCGTAGCGTATTTTCATCTCATTTCCTTTGATTGCGCGTGTATGTAGTGCTTGGGAGTTAGCGAATCTGTTTTGGAGTCACTCCAGTAATGCGCTTGAACTGTTGTGTCAGATGGCTTTGACTGGAGAAACCGACTTGTAGGGCAATGTCTGCGATCGCCAAATCTGTTTTCGACAGCATCAATTTCGCCTGTTCCACGCGCTGTTGAATCACGTACTGGTGTGGAGAGATCTCGATCGCTTGTTTGAATGCACTAGCAAAGTGAGTTGGGCTAAGATTCAAGGTCTCTGCAAGTTCAGCTAGTGACAAGTCTCGATCGAGGTGAGTCTGAATATAGTTGAGTACTTGTTGCAATTGGGTGCGAGTTAAGCCTTTGCGCTTGAATTCAATAGTTGTTGTTAGCATGGTTCAAAAATTGGTAATTTGCTCAATAAAACAGACAAAAGCTAGCGATCGCGCATTCGATCGATTACTAGCACTAAAAAACAAGTCAGATATGAATAGAGCTTAGTGACTTGCAGAAACAATGGCGGTTATCAACTCTGCCATCTTCCAGCGTCTGGTATATCGAATTCCATTAATGAATAGGGCTGGAGCAGTCGTTACTCCGCTCTGTATTCCGCCTTCGATATCTTCATTGATGCGATCGATATGCACTTGTTTAGACAACTCTTTGAGAAACTGAGGAATGTCAAGTCCTAAATCATTGGCGTACTCAATAAGATAACCGTTCTCCAACTTTTGCTGATGGGCAAATAAAGTATCATGCATTGACCAAAACTGTCCTTGAACAGCGGCGGCTTGAGCGGCTTGGGCGGCCCGTTGAGCATGAGGATGAATCTGTATTTGCGGAAAATGACGGAAGATGAAGCATAAATAGTCCTCTCCAAAAGAAGTACTAAGTTCTTGTTTGATGACTTTAATCAGCTTGTAAACGTCCGCACTTCTAGGGTCTTGATAGTCTCCATACATCACCAGCACTACCTTGTCACTCAGCACACCTTGAATCCAATCTTGGGTTGAAGGGGGTACAAGTAAGGAACTCTGGCTACGATCGTCGCTCATCTGTTTAAATCGGTATCAGCCATGAAACCTAGCAATTAACTTACTCAATCAATTGACTGCATGACTATTTTCATAAATTCAATATAAGCGATTGCCTTCAGTCCATCGTCTACAGCAAGTTAAAATTTTTACAGTATAAATTGATAGAGTAACGATGCGATCGCAGAGTAGAAGGTTAGCTATAACTTAAGTTAGAATCGGGCGCATCGATTCGTTTAGGAAATACATCAGTTCGCAGATTAACTGTCAGAGTAGGCAGTATCGTCCGTCAAACGTTTTTTCCCAATAAGGCGGATTCTCAAATCGCTGAATTAGGGAATCAATAAACATCTGAACACGCCGCGAATGCTTACGATTCGGTAAACACAATGCATAAAAGCAGTTCGTTCAGATTAAATTTAATCTGAACGAACTGCTCAATTTATAGTTAAATTTTAGTCGCTAGCAGTGTGACCAAATCAGCATGAGCTAACATCACATCGGGGTTGCGTTGAAACGCCGCATCATACTTCACAGCAAAGTCATTTCCAGCTTCATCAGGTGTGAGTAGAATCCGAACATCAGCAATGAGAGCAGCGATTAGCGCTTCGCGCAACTCCGAAGGAACCGCCTCGGAGGTGATAGGCTCATCAGAGTGGATTGACTCATCCATTTGCACAATCAATTCTGAGAGGTGATGCAACCAGGCAAATTGATCATGATTGATCACCAGTTGCAGCAATTCACCTTTAGAGACCTGTCCGCGCACCTGTTCGTAACGAATACGCTCCGTATCCAACAACTGTTTATGCAAATGCAATAACTTGATGCGCATATCGGTCAGCAGTTGATGTTGGGTAATGCGGTGCTGACTGCCTGACAGAAGTAGGTGAAACCCAACAAATACGAGGGAATTAGCGAAGAGGGTAGAGAGACATGAGAGGCTAGAGTTACCAGACAACAGCCGAAAATCATGACACCCTCTAGCCATTTGT
>Ga0224723_1001861_pt1 | contig 12271 bp, 12 predicted proteins | sample Balambano_FR2_Me_FD_161647 | JGI IMG/M metagenome (GOLD analysis project Ga0224723, IMG submission 161647) | Freshwater sediment microbial communities from Lake Towuti, South Sulawesi, Indonesia - Balambano_FR2_MetaG | ecosystem: Environmental > Aquatic > Freshwater > Lake > Sediment | place...
CCGCAGGCCTGGGAACCCGGCCTTTGAGGCGGCTTGCAGTTCGACTCCAATTTTTGGATTCTTGAGCGCAATGAGATGTGTGAATAGGGTAGCGCGCTTGGGCGGGAGAGGGACAGGGTGAGAGTGGTGCCGCCCGCCTCGCCCTCAAGCCATCCACGGCGGGATGGGCAGGCCGCGTTCGCGCAGGAACTCCACATTGAAGAGCTTGCTCGCGTAGCGCGCCGCGCCATCGCACAGGATGGTCACCACCGTGTGGCCAGGCCCCATCTCGCGCGCGACGCGGATCGCCGCGGCGACGTTGATGCCGGCGCTACCGCCAATCGAAATCCCCTCGTGCTGCATCAGCTCGTACACCTGCGTCAGCGCGTCGGTGTCCGACACACGGATGGCGTCGTCGATCGGCGCGCCTTCCAGGTTGCCGGGCACGCGGCCCTGGCCGATGCCCTCGGTGATGGAATTGCCTTCCATCTCCAGCACACCCTTGGCTTTCCACGAGTACAGCACGCTGCCGAACGGGTCGGCCAGCACGGTGCGCACGGAGGGCTTCCTTGCCTTCAGCGCGCGCGCCACGCCGGCCAGCGTGCCGCCCGAACCGACCGAGCAGGTGAAGGCATCCACGCGGCCCGCGGTCTGGGAGAAGATTTCGGGTCCGGTGGTCGCCTCGTGCCCGTCGCGGTTAGCCAAGTTGTCGAACTGGTTCGCCCATACCGCGCCCAGCTCCTCGGCCAGTCGGCGCGAGACATGCACGTAGTTGCCGGGGTCCTTGAAGGGCTTCGCGGGCACCAGGCGCAGCTCGGCGCCGGTCATGCGGATCGCGTCCTGCTTCTCCTTGCTTTGCGTCTCGGGCATCACGATCACGGTGCGATAGCCGCGTGCATTGCCGACCAGCGCCAGCCCGATTCCGGTGTTGCCGGCCGTGCCCTCCACCACCACGCCACCCGGTTTCAGCACGCCACGCTTCTCGGCATCGGTGATGATGGCGAGCGCGGCGCGGTCCTTGACGCTGCCGCCGGGGTTCATGAACTCCGCCTTGCCGAGAATCTCGCAGCCCGTGGCGTCGCTCGCCCGGCGCAGGCGGATCAGCGGGGTGTTGCCGATGGCGCCGACCAGCCCATCGGAAATGCCGGCGAAAGGATGTGCGTTCATGCCCGAAGCGATAGCATGCGGCGCGACGACCAGGGAGAGAGCCCGATGACCGACGTGCCGGACGTTACCCCCGCCCAGGCGTTCGAGGCGCTGAAACGCGACCCCGACGCCGAGCTGGTGGATGTGCGCACCACGCCCGAACTGATGTTCGTGGGCTTTCCTGATCTCGGCGAGACCGGCAAGCAGCTGCACGTGGTGGAATGGCAGCAGTTTCCCGCGATGGGGGTGAACCCCGACTTCATCGGCGAACTGCGTGCGCGCGGCGTGGGGCCGGAGAAGAAGGTCTATTTCCTCTGCCGCTCCGGCGCGCGCAGCCTGGCGGCCGGCCGCGCCGCGGTGGCGGCGGGGCAGGCGGCCGCGTTCAACATCGCCGACGGGTTCGAAGGCCCGGTGGATGCCGAAGGCCACCGCGGCACCACGGCCGGCTGGAAGGCTTCCGGCCTGCCGTGGAAGCAGCGGTAGGGTTTCCGCTCAATCCATCATCTTCACCTCGCTCCATTCCGGCAGGATGATGTCGGCGGAGAGGAACACCAGGTCGCCATCGCCGACATTGCGCCACCAATGGCCCTCATTGGGGCCGAATTCGGGGCTCCAGTCGCCGGCCTTGTAGCGGATCGGCGTGGCGCACAGCGCGGTGTACTCCTCGGTCTCGCCCTGCAGGATGAACACGATCGAGGGACGGTCGTCGTGGAAGTGCGTGGGAATCTGGCCGCCCTTGCCGACCGTGATCTTGCGCATGCGCAAGACGAAGTCGCCCATGCCACGCCAGCCCTTGATCGGCACCTCGGCCAATGTCTCGCGCGTGACGGCGATGTCGTCGCGATCATCGAGCTGGCGGGGCGACGACAGTTTGTCGGCCGCCGGGCACTGGGTGGCGAGCGCGGGCGTGGCCGCCATCGCGGCAATACCGGCGATCAGATGCGCCAGCGCGCGGCGCGAAGGATCCTGGGGAAGTCCGGCGATCATCCTGAAACTCCTGTGCTGCATGCGGCGACGCCCGATGCGCCCGCCGCCCTGCCTGTGGGGGCGGCAGGTCGCACAGGAATTAGCGGCAGGCGGCCGGGCGGTTACGGGCCGGGCTTGCGCAATCTTCGGGCTTACTGCTGCGGCAGCTCAGCGACCCGCGATCGCCTTGTGCTCCAGCCGGCTCAAGAGCCGCACCAGCGGCCACAGCAGCACGAAATAGATCGCCGCCGCCGCGACGATCGGCGAGGGGTTGTACGTCACACTTTGCGCCTGGCGGGCCTGGTACAGCAGCTCCGGCAGCGCCACGACCGAGGCGATCGAGGTCAGTTTCACCACCTCCAGCGTGTTGCCGATCAGGTCCGGCAGCACGTTGCGCACCGCCTGCGGCAGGATCACCAGCAGCATGGTCTTCGGCTTGGAAAGGCCCAGTGAATACGCGGCCTCCTTCTGGCCGGCGGGTATGTGCTCGATACCGGCGCGAAAAATCTCGCCGTAGTAGGAGCTGGTGTTCAGCAGGAAGCCGATGGCGACGCAGACGAAGGCGGAGAGTTCGATGCCGGCGAAGGGCAGGCCCGCATACAGCAGCACCAGCAGCACAAGCGGCGGGAAGGCGCGGAAGAAATCGACATAGGCGATCACCGGCCAGCGCACCCAGCGCGAGGGCGCGCCGTGCAGCAGCGCGATGCCCAGGCCGCCAAGCAGCCCCAGCGGCACGGCGACCAGCGTCAGTTTCACCGTCATCCAAAGCCCGGCCATCAGGATCGGCCAGGCGGCCTGGATGATGGCGAGGTTGAGGAACGTTTCAGCAAAGCTCATCAGCGCTTCCACGCGAATCTTGTCTCCACCCAGCGGCCGAACGTCACCACCGGGATGAACAGGATCAGGTAGGCTGCCGCCCCCAGCAGCAGCGGCGAGGGGTTGTAGTGGTCGCTGACCACCGATTGCGCGCTGGCCAGGATTTCGTACATGCCGACCACGCTGCCGAGTGCCGTGCCCTTGATGATGGCGATGGTGCGGTTGGTCAGCGGCGGGATGGTCATGCGCACCGCCTGCGGCAGCACTACCAGGAACAGCGTGGGCAGGAAGCGCAACCCCATGGCGCGCGCCGCATCCCACTGCCCGGCGGGCACGGCCAGGATGCCGGCCCAGAAAATCTCCTCGGCGAAGGCCATCAGCACCAGGGTCAGGCTCAGCCAGGTGGCGGCGAAGCCGGAGAGCGACAGGCCAAGCCCCGGCAGGCCGAAAAACAGCAGCACGATGATCACAAGCGGCGGCAGCGCGCGGAACAGATCGACGGCGAACACGATCAGCAGGTTCAGCGCGCGCAGCCGGAAGGCGCGCACGACCGCGAGCCCCAGGCCCGCCGTCAGGCCCGCGAGCACCACCAGCACCGCCAGCGCCACGGTGACCACGAACCCCTCGGCCACGCGCGGCAGCGCGATCGCCAGGATGCGGGCGTTGAGGAAGGTTTCGGTGAAGCTCATCGGAAGCGCGCGACGGCGCCGGCCCTCACCCGGCTCGTTTCGCTCGCCCTGTCGATCCGCTTTGCGGCTCGACCCTGTCCAAGCGCGGGAGAGGGTTGTTGGTGGCGTGCCGGCTTTCCCTCTCCCGCGCTTGGGCGGGAGAGGGAGGGGCCCACACCGCAGGTGTGGGAGGGTGAGGGCGCCGCCGCACGCTCATCCCTTCGTCTTCCTGCGCGGCGCGCGCACGCGCTTCTGCGGCACGATACCCTTGCCCTTGTGCAGGTCCTGGAACGCCTTGCACGCGGCCTCGAACGCCGGGATGCCGGCGGGGAGCGCGGCCATGAACGCGGCCTCGTACACCTCCGCCCAGGTCGCGCCGTTGGCGATCGCGCGCGCCGCCGCCCATTCGATGCCCTCGCGGTCGCCCTTCACCGCGGTGGTGACGCCGACCATCACCAGGAAGCGCGTTTTCAGATCGAGCGCCCGATTATCCTCCGGCCCGAAGATCACATAGCTCGCGAGCTCGCCGTAGCGGCGCAGGAATTCCGGGTTGGCCTCGGCCAGCACCTCGTGCAGCGGCAGGGTGTAGCCGCGCACCTTCCTGATCTTGTCGAGTTCCTTGCGGCCTTCGGGTGACAGAGCCATGAAAATTCCTTTCGTTCAGATGGCGCGGGCGGCCAGCTCGCCCTCGCGGATGGCGGCGTCGGCCCGGCGCGGTGCCAGCGCATCGCCGATCAGATGCAGCGACAGCCCTTCGGCGCGGCGCGGTTCCAGCGCGTGGAACAACGAATCCTCGGCCCGCGCGCCAAGGCACAGCACCACGCCATCGGCCTGTCTCTCGACCACATCCTTCGTGTAGAGATCGCGGAACGCGACGCGCGGCAGGTCGATCGCGGTGAGTTCGAGGTCGGTGGCGAACCGCACGCCCATGCGCCGCAGCATGCCGTAGGTCTTTGCCCAGTCGCGCGAGGCCGCAAGATCGGGCGCCGGCTGACCGAGCCACGTAATGAACTCCACCTGATGCCCGCGCGCGGCGAGGTATTCCGCCGCCACCACCGCCTGGCGCCCGCCCAGCGCGTCGTAAAGCACCACGCGCGGGCCGAGTGCGGGTTCGTCGCGCAGCAGGTCGATATAGGAATGCACGTGCGGGCCATCGGCGCCGGGCAGGTTCGGGCCGTTCCAGTTCGCGGGCCGCAGCGGGGTCCAGCCATGCGTGAGGCCGGACGCGCCGGTTGCGACCACCACCGCCTGGAATTTCTCGGCGGCGATCAGTTCCGGCGTGGCCACGGTCTGCAGGCGGATTTCCGCATCGGTGTTCTTGAGCTGGCCCACCAGCCAGTCGGCCACACCCGCGAGTTCCCGGCGTGACGGCGCGCGCGACCAGTAGCGCACCTGGCCACCCAGCTCCCGTCCGCGTTCGTACAGCGTCACCGCATGCCCGCGCTCTGCCGCCGTGAGTGCCGCGCGCAGCCCGGCCGGCCCGCCGCCCACCACCGCGACCTTCCGCCGCGCGGGCGCGCGCTTCAGCGTGCCGCGGCCGAGCGCGACCTCGTTGCCGGCGGCGGGGTTGTGGATGCAGGCGATCGGCGCCTGGGCAAAGATCGAGCTCATGCACCAGTTGGCGCCGACGCACGGGCGGATCGTTTCCGCCTGCGCGCGCCCGGCCTTCACCACCCATTCCGGGTCGGCGATCAGCGCGCGCGCCATCGCGACGAAATCACAGTCGCCGTTCGCGAGCGCCGCTTCCGCCTCCTCGGGCGTCACGATGCGGCCGACGCCTACCACCGGCACGCCCGGCACAGCCGCGCGCACCTGGCAGGTGGCCTTCAGCTGATAGCCGTGTTCCTCCGGGCTGGTCGGATAGATCAGCATCCGGTTGAGGTACGTGCCCTGGCTGACGCTGATGTAGTCGAGGTGCCCGGGGGCGACGAGCGCGGCGGCGATTGCGGCCCAGTCGGCGGGGGCAAGGCCGCCTTCGTGCCCGTCATCGCCGTTGATGCGCGCGCCGACGATCATGTCGGGCCCTACCTCCTCGCGCGTCGCCTGGATGATTTCCTGCACCAGCCGCAGCCGGTTCTCAATACTGCCGCCGAAGGCGTCGCGGCGGTGGTTGGTGGCAGGGCTGAGGAACTGGTTCAGCAGGTAGCCATGGCTCATCGAATGCACCTCGACGCCGTCCAGGCCGCCGTCGCGCGCGTGCCTGGCGGAAAGCCGGTAGCCCTCGCGGACGGCATCGATGTCGGCCACGGTCATCACGTGCGGCATCTCGCGATAGACGGCGCAGGGAATCGCGCTGGGCGCCCAGACCGGGGCGTGGGTGGCGACCGAGTTGGTCTCGCGCCCGCGATGCCAGGGCTGCGCCAGCAGCAGCGCGCCGTGCGCGTGCACGGCTTCGGCGATCTTCGCGAACTGCGGCACCATGCGGGGGTCGAAGGCCAGCGCCTTGCCGCGATAGGGCAGCGACGTCTCGTGCACCGCCATCGCTTCCATGGTGATCACGGCCACGCCGTGGCGCGCGCGCTCGGTGTAGTACGCAACGTGCGCATCGGTGAACAAAAAGTCCTTCACCAGCAAGGTGGCGTGCGCGCTCATCCAGCTCCGGTTGCGCGCGACCCTGGGCCCCAGCTTCAGCGGCGTGAACAGTTTTGGATACAGGCTATGCGGCAAGCAGGTTGCCTCCTTCGGCGATGCGACTACAGGCGGCGCGGTGGTTGTCGGCAATCGCTTCCAGCGGCGGCACCGCCTCGCGGCAGCGCGCCACTGCCACCGGGCAGCGCCCGGCAAAGGCACAGCCGGGCGGCAGGCGCAGCGCCGACGGCACCTCGCCCGACAGGCGATGGCGAGCGAGCGGCACCGCGGGATCGGCCGGCAGGTGCGCGCTGATCAGCGCCTGGGTATAGGGATGCGCCGGCGCCGCGAAGATCGTGCGCGCCGGCCCTTCCTCGACCACCCGGCCAAGATACAGCACGATGATGCGGTCGGCGATCAGCTGCAGCGTGCCGAGATCGTGGGTGATGAACAGCATCGCGGCACGGATGCTTTCCTTCAGCTCGAACAGCAGGTCCAGGATGCCGGCCCGCACCGACAGATCAAGGCTGCTGGTCGGCTCGTCCAGCACGATCAACGCAGGGTCGGTGGCGATCGCGCGCGCGATGCACACGCGCTGCAGTTGCCCCCCCGAGAGTTCCGCCGGATAGCGATCGAGCATGCGCCCCGGCAGCCGCACCCGCGCGCCCAGCGACTCGGCCCGCTCACGCCGCTCGGCGGCGGAGACCGGCGTGTGCAGCCGGAACGGCTCCTCGATCAGCGCGCGGGCGGTCATGCGGGGATTGAGCGCGCTCCATGGGTCCTGGAACACGATCTGCATCTTTCCGCGCAATGGGCGCAGCCGGCGCTCGGGCGCGTGCGTGATGTCGGTTCCCTGGAACGCGATGCGCCCGCCGGTGGGTGCGGCCAGGCGAAGCACGCAGCGGCCGATGGTGCTCTTCCCGCTGCCGCTTTCGCCAACCAGCCCCAGCGTCTCGCCGGCGGCGAGCCGGAACGACACGCCGTTCACCGCGTGCACGGTGCCGGCACCGACGCGGAAGTGCTTCTCCAGGTCCTCGACCGCAAGAACACTCATGCCGCTACTCGCGCGAAATGGCAGCGTGCGGCGTGCGGGGTATCCTGCCAGGGCGGTGGGGTGAGGCAGACATCCGCCGCCTGCGGGCAGCGTTCACGATAGACGCAGCCTTCCGGCAGGCGGGCCAGGTCGGGCGGCGCCCAGGCGGGCTGCGAAATGCCGCGCCGCAGGCGCTCGGGCGTCGCGGCCAGCAGCGCACGGGTGTAGGGGTGCCTTGCGTCGGCGAACACGGCCGCGACGGGCCCGGCCTCCATCACCTGGCCCGCGAACATCACCGCGACGTCGTCGCAGTAATGCGCCACCACGCCCAGGTCGTGCGTAATCAGCACCACGCCGATGCCGCGCTGCCTGGCCAGCCCCTGGATCAGATCGAGGATCTGCGCCTGCACCGTCACATCCAGGCCGGTGGTCGGCTCGTCGGCGACCAGCAGCGACGGCTCGTTCACCAGCGCCATGGCGATCAGCACGCGCTGCGCCATGCCGCCGGAGAGTTCATGCGGCCAGGCGCGCAGCCGACGCGCCGCATCGGGAATGCCGACCGAGTCCAGCATTGCCGCGGCGCGCGCGGTTGCCTCGGCTTCGGAAACATCGCGATGCGCGCGCTGCAGCCGCACCAGCTGCGCACCCACCCGCGCCAGCGGATCAAGCGACGCCTTGGGCGACTGCACCACCAGCGCCATGCGGCTGCCGCGCAGGCGATTGAGCTGGTCGGGCGGCAGCGCCAGCAGGTCGGCGCCCTCGAACCAGGCTTTTCCCGCCACCACGCGCGCCGGCGGCTTCAGCAGGCCAAGGATACTGAGCGCGGTGAGCGACTTTCCCGCCCCCGTCTCGCCCACCAGCCCCAGGATGCGCCCGGCCTCGACCGTGAACGAAACGCCGTTCAGGGCGCGCGCGGTGCGCACCTGGTTCGACAGATCACGCGTGATGAAGTGCGTGTGCAGGTTCTCGACCGCCAGCAGGCTCACCGCGCGACACTCGCCGCCCTTCGGCGGGGATCCATCAGGTCGGCCACGCCATCGCCCAGCATGTTCAGTCCCAGCACCATGGCCACCAGCGCAAGCCCCGGGAACACCGCCACCCACCATTCGCCGGAGACCATGTATTCCGCGCCCTGGCGGATCATGGCGCCCCATTCCGGCGTGGGCGGCTGGATGCCAACGCCCAGGAAGGCAAGCGTGGCGCTGATGCGCACCGCCCAGGCCGCGCGCACGGCCGATTGGGCGATGGCGCCGCGCAGCGCGTTCGGCAGCAGATGCACGAACAGGATGCGCGAGGTGGGATTGCCCGCCGCGACCGCGGCTTCCACGAACGTGCCGCCGCGGAGCGCCAGCACCTCGGCCCGCACCACGCGCGCGAACACCGGCGCATCCAGGAACCCCAGCACCAGCACCACGTTCAGCAGCGATGGTCCCGCCGCGGCAACCACGGCGAGTGCGAGGATGATGGATGGAAACACGCGCAGCGCATCCATCGCGCGCATGAAGATCTCGTCCAGCCAGCCGCCCCGCCAGCCGGTGAACAGCCCGACCGGCACGCCAAGCACCAGCCCCACGGCTACCACGGGAATGGCGATGCCGAAGGCATAGATCGCGCCAAAGATCACCCGGCTGAACACGTCCATGCCGTTGCCGTCGGTGCCGAACCAGTGCGTGGCGCTGGGCGGCTTCAGCACGGCGAAGGCATCGACCGCGACGGGATCGTGCGGCATCAGCCAGGGATGCAGCAGCGCCATGGCCGCGAAGATGCCGAGGATCGCCGCGCCCGCCGCCAGCGTCGGCGACCGGCGCGCGAGGCCGGCGATGCGCGCGGCCGTCCGTGCGGCAAGCGACGGCGCCGCCAGCGGTTCGGCGAGCGTGGTCACGCCATCCCGCTCAAGTTCTGGCCTCGGCGCGCGGTTCCAGCGCCATCACGGCCAGATCGACCACGAGGAACACCAGCACGCTGAACACCGCCAGCAGCAGCACGTATCCCTGCACCACCGCGAAATCGCCCTGGATGATCGCGTTCAGGCCGAACTGCCCCACGCCGCCCCAGGCGAACACATACTCGATCAGCGATGTGGTGCCGACCAGGCCGGCGAGCTCGGTGCCCACGAACGTCACGATCGGGGTGGCGCTGTTGCGCAGCACCATCCTTCGCACCGTGGCTTCCGGCAGGCCTTGCGCGCGGGCGAAGCGCAGCCAGTCGCTGCCATGGGCTTCCAGCGCCACCGCGCGGGTCTGCTTGACGATGGGGGCGGCCGAGATGATGGCGATGCAGGCCACCGGCAGCATCAGCTGCGCCGCCGCACTTTTCGCGACCTCCCACTGCCCGGCCAGCATCGCGTCCCAAAGATAGCTGCCGGTCATGCGCGGTGGCGGTTCCAGCATCAGGCTGATGCGCCCCATGCCGGGCGGCGCCAAGCCCAGCATGAAGAAGAACACCAGCAGCATGATCAGCCCCAGCCAGTAGGTCGGTGTGGAGAAACCCAGCAGCGAGATGAAGCGGCTGACCTGGTCGAACGTGCCGTCGGGCCGGCGGGCGGCGGCGAGGCCCACGGGAATGCCGATCGCCGCCCCGATCGCGAGGCCGTACAGCAGCAGCTCCAGCGTTGCCGGCGCGCGATCGAGCAGTTCGGCCAGCACTGGCCGGTTGCTGATCCAGCTCCGCCCCAGGTCGCCCTGCGCCAGCTTGGCCAGCCACGCGCCGAACTGCGCCCACAGCGGCTGGTCCAGCGCGAGCTGGGTGCGGATCATCGCGATCTCGGCGGCGCTGGCGGTCGGGCCGGCCAGCATCGCCACCGGGTCCTGGCCGGAGACGCGCACCAGCATGAAGGCGAAGAATGCGACCGCCAGCAGCAGCGGGGCGAGGAGGAGAAGGCGACGGGCGAGGAAGGTTACGAGGCGCATGCGTGGTGCGGCACCGCCCTCACCATGCCGCTCACGCCAATCGCAAATCCACCCACCGCTCATGCTCGTCCGGGTGCGGGACCCAGCCCGCGATGGTCGGCGCCATCGCCTCGAAGGTCTGCGGATAGGCGGTCAGCAGCCAGGGCGCATCTTCCATCCAGATCCGCTGCGCCTCACGCATCGCGCGGTCGCGCGCCGCCGCGTCAAGCGACACGCGCGCCTCGTCGATCAGCGCATCGACGCGCGGGTTGGAATACTTCGCCCGGTTCGACACACCCTGCGAATGCGTCATCAGGAACATCGTGTACACGGGGTCCAGCACGATCGGCCCGTCCTCGAAGGTGAAGAAGGGCATGTCCTGCCGGTTCGGCGCGGCGCGCGCGCGCAGGTCGCTTCCGGTCACGCGCTGCGGGCGGCAGGTCACGCCCACGCCGCGCAGCTGGTCGGCCACCTGCACCGCCATCGCTTCCTCCCACCACCAGATGTTGGAGAAGAGGAGCTCGCACTCGAACCCGCCCGCCAGCCCGGCCTCGGCCAGCAGCGCGCGGGCACGGTCGGGGTTAAAATCGTAGGCGAAGAAGCTCGGGTCGTAGCTCTGCACGATCGGCGGCACGATGCTGCGCGCGATCTCGCCGGTGCCCAGGAAAACGCCCTGCAGCAGTTTCTGCTTGTCCAGCGCGAAGTTCAGCGCGCGCCGCACGCGCACATCGTCGAACGGCTTCATCGTCACGTTCATGCGCACGCTGGCGATGGCGCGGCCCGCCACGTCCTGCACCTTCACATTGCGCTCGCGCTGCAGGTCCAGCACCTGCTGCACGGTCGGCCGGTCGATCCACTGCACCTGGCGGCTGCGGAGCAGCGTGACGCGCGAGGCGCCCGACGGCACGGCGCGATAGACCACGCGGTCGAAGAACGGGCGCCCGCGGAAATAGTTGGGGTTGGCCACGAACACCGCCTGTTCGCCCGGCCGCACACTTTCCAGCTGATAGGCGCCGAAGCCGGCTGTGTTCGTCTCCATCCATTTCAGCGCCCAGGGATCATCGGCGGTCGCGTGCTTCTTCGCCTCGGTGCTGTCGTAGATCGACGGCGTGTACAGCGTCAGCGCGGAAAGGAAGATCGAGGAGGGGGCGGAGAGCGTGAACGCCACCTCGTATTTCGAAACCACCGTCACATCGGTCACGTTGGAAACCGTGGCGATGAAGTTGCCGGTGCGCTTCTGGAAGAAGCTTTTCTTCCAGCCCCATTCCACGTCGGCCGAGGTCAGTTCGTTGCCGTGGAAACTTTTCACCCCCTGCCGCAGCGTGAACACCACGCGCCTGCCGGAATCCTCGACGCGCCAGGATTCCGCCAGGTGACCTTCGATCCTGCTGTTGTCGAGATAGGGGCGGCCATCGCGTTCGATGCGGCCATAGCGGGTCAGGCCCTCGTACACCTGCACCACGGTTTCCTGGGTGCCCGGGCGCAGCGCATCACCATCGAAGCCTTCCGGCGTGCCGGGGGCGGCCAGCAGCAGCGTGCGCGCGGCTTGCGCGCGCGCTGCCGGAAGGATTCCCGGCAGCGCCAAGGCACCAGTGCCGGCCAGCAGAACCTCGCGCCGCTTCATCGATCGATCCTCCGTTGCATCAGGCCCCATGAATCAGGCCACCACCGGTTTCGGATTTTCCATCGGCACGCGAAAGCCCTCGCGCACCTCGTCCAGGATGTTGGTGACGCGATAGGCGTGGCGGATTTCGCGCCCCCCCGGCGCGGTCAGCGAGAATTCCCAATGCGTGCCGAACCCCAGCCGCTTGTCGAGTGCCACGATGGTGCCGCCGAAGACCACGATGTCGCGCGCCGGCACCTTCGCCACGCGCTCGCGCAGAATGCGCAGCATGTCGGGCGGCGAGAGGAACTCTCCCGCTTCCACTTCCTGGTAGGGTCGGCCATTGACCCAGGCGCGCAGCACGCAGTCATCCCAGAACGCCGCCACGTCGTCCCACGGCCACAGCACGGGCGCCAGCACGTTGGGGCACGCCTGCTTGCTCCACAGGATGCTCGTGCGTTCCAGCGCGCGGTCGGTGTGGTCGCTGCCGACGCCCACATACAGCCGGTCGGCCTCGATCAGCACGATCTCGACCTCGCCCGAGGTCTCGGCATTGTGCACGAACACCTCATCGGCGGTGGTGATCGCACCGCACGCGATCACC
>Ga0224723_1001862_pt1 | contig 12269 bp, 14 predicted proteins | sample Balambano_FR2_Me_FD_161647 | JGI IMG/M metagenome (GOLD analysis project Ga0224723, IMG submission 161647) | Freshwater sediment microbial communities from Lake Towuti, South Sulawesi, Indonesia - Balambano_FR2_MetaG | ecosystem: Environmental > Aquatic > Freshwater > Lake > Sediment | place...
AACTCGCCCGGCCCCGATCGAGCCGGAGCCGCAGAACGCGCTGGAATTTATCCTGCCCGCGATCGGCACCGCGCTGCTGGTGATCCTGCTGCTGATCGCGGCGGTGCTGCTGGCGGTGCTGATCTACTGGTGGTGGGAGTGGCGCGGGATGCGCGGCCTCAGCCCGATCGCGCGCGCCTATGCCCGGCTGGAGCGCTATCTGGCGCTGGTGGGCATTCGCTTCCGCTCTGAACAGACACCGGAAGAACGCCGCCGCCAGGTGGTGCGCGGCATCCCGCAGGCCGAACGCCCGGTCACAGCCATCATGCGCGGTTACATGAACGAGCGCTACGGCCCCGGCTATCGTCACCCTGGCGAGGCGCATCGCACGGCGGAAGTGGCCGATAAAGCCTGGCCGGATGCGCGCCGGTCGATCCTGCGGCGCTGGGTGCGACGCTTCCAGTTCTGGCGGCGCGGCTAAGGCCTTGCAACCCCTTGATGAGGCGATCGGGATGATCGCCTCATTTTGATCGGTCGGTTCAGGTTTGGCCGCTGCGCTGACCGAATCTTGCCAGGGTCATCGTCTCAAAATCGGGGATGGGCTTCTGAGTCCGGGGATGGCCCGTGGCTGTTCCCCAACCCTCACCCGGCCATTCCCGAAATCCGCTGAGGAGATCACGGAACCAGTGGAGACGCCGCTGTAGGGGCAGGCCCGTGCGCCTGTCCTGGCAATTTGAAGCAATTACCCTGGAATTTTTACACAATCTATAAATCCATTAACCGCAATTTCGGACATAATAGTTAACGTCTGGCCGCAGCAGGCTGCCGCCGCCGGGCATGGCTTGATCGCACCTCAGAAAGGTTTATCGCACAATGTCGCTCACCGACACGCAGAAAAGCATCGTTCAAACCACCTTTGGCATGGTCACAGACGCTGACCTGCTCGCCACCCGCTTTTATGCCCGCCTGTTTGAAACCGATCCCACCACGCAGCCGCTGTTCAAGGGAGATATGGCCGAGCAGCGCAAAAAGCTGCTCCAGGCGCTGACGATTGTCGTCAACGGCATCACCGATCTGTCATCGATCGTGCCCGCGATCCAGGCCCTGGGTCAGCGCCACGCGACTTATGGCGTCACCCCGGCGCAGTGGAGCAGTGTGGGCAGCGCGCTGCTGTGGGCGCTGGAAGATGCCTTCGGCGAGGCATTCACACCGGAAGTGCGTGACGCCTGGGCCAACGCCTATCAGTTGATCGCCGATACGGCCACCGCCGCCGCGTACTCATAAGCGCGCTGCGCCAGGACGGCAGCGTGCGCTTGAGAAAAAAGCCCAACGGCTTCAGCTGAGGGCGGAACCATGACGCAGGATGGGTTTTATCAAACATACTCTGAACAGGATTGATTGAGACATTCTGCACAGACACAATGTTGCGGGGACGTACACCACGACGTTCCCGCAATTCGACAGTTGACAGGTTCATCCTGTCGTGGTTCGCGGTGGGTGATCCTTCCTTTCGGCTTCCATTACCGTCACGCACTCATAATGAATGCCGAACTCATAACGATTCAAGAACGCCATGCTGACTATCCAGTCTCCGTTATCATCAAAAAGGCGCAACCACTCCAGTCGTCCAAATTGCTCTTCTGCGGCGGCTTCTGCATCCTCAATCAGATCGTACAGACCAGACGTAGTGTCCCACTCACCGTCCTCAGTTATCCCCGTGAAACCTAACGTCAGCATGTTGAGTGGAATTGGGAGACTCATGGCTCTGCCTCGTGTGCAAAGATGACGAAGCGAGAGCTTACCCCAAAACAGGCGATAAAATCCAGCCGGCGGGGCGAAGAAGGCCGTCACATGTCGAAATGACGCCGAACGGCCGTCAACCCGGCGTCATCCACCGGATCGACCGCGCTGGCATGATGCAGCGCGCGGCGGGCGATCGTCGCATCCACGTCCAGCTCGCCCAGCGCGCGGAGATCGTGTTCCACGGCCTGAATCAGATAACCTGCGCCGTAGCGATCGCCCAGGGCCAGCAGCAGCGCCGACCCGGCCGAGATGCGAATCTCCGCGTTGGTCTTTTCGTTGGCGATCGTCAGGAAGTCGGCGGTCGATTCCCAGCCCGGCATCTCGTCTATCGTGGCGGCCAGTGATGCGGCAAAAGTCAGGTTCCAGCGGGCCAGCACCGCCGCGCTTTCATCGATGATCGCCCGCAGCGCCTCGTTTATCGCCGGGATACGCGGATGATCGAGTGCGCGCGCCGCCGCCGCGTCGCCGATCGCCTGCATTTCGGCGTCGGTCAGCGCCGCGTCATGTTCCGCCAGCAGCCGCCTGAACTGCCGCAGCAGGATCACCACCAGCGCATCGAACGGCCACCCCGCCACGTTTCCGGACCGGTCCGGGATCATCACTTTACCCTCGCATTGATCGTCATAATCTCAGCATAACGCGAAATTCCCGTCCGGGCGAAGGACAGCCAGGGCGATTGCCCCCAATTTGAAGCGATTACCCTGGCCTCTCTATGACCCTCACTTGCCACGAATCCCTACCGCGCGCATAATAGGGTTTGCTTATTCGTGGCGGGCAGCGGACGTTGCAGAGGCCGCGCCGTCACAACGGTAGGAGACTCTGTGAAGAACCGATTGATGATCACCGTGGTGGGGATCGCGCTGGTGCTGGCGGCCTGCTCTGGCGGCGGCTCAGCAGAGACCTCACTCAATTCCGGGACGACGACCAGTACCGCTGCCACAGCGCAGGGAGTGCAATCTCTCACCCACAACACCACCGACGAAGCCGCGCCTGAACTGAACGCGACCGAAGCTGGCGCGGAATCAGGCGGCACGCAGCCGGCCGTCAGCAATCCGCTCAACCTGCCGATCAATGAGGCCGGTCAGCCGCTGGTGGCGCGGGTGAATGGTCAGGACATTACTCATGAGGCGTTTCAGCGTGAAGTGGCCCGCCGCGAACGGGAAGGCACGGCCTCCGATCCCGATGCGCTGGCCGCGACCGTGCTGGACACCATGATCGAGCAGGCCGTGATCGAACAGCAGGCTACGGCGATGCAGATCACGATTTCTGAGACCGATCTGGATGAAGAGATCACCGATCAGCGCGCGATCGTGGAAGATCGCGGCGACAGCTGGCAGGCCTGGCTCGACCGGCTGCTGTATACCGAGGACGAGTACCGCGACGCCCAGCGCAGCGCCCGCCTGACCGCCGCGGTCGTCCAGGCTGTGACGATGACGGAGCCGGTGCAGGTGACGCAGGTTCACGCCCGGCATATCCTGGTCGCCACCGAGGATGAGGCCAACAGCGTGATCCAGCGGCTGCAAAACGGCGAGGATTTTGAGGCACTGGCGGCGGAAGTCAGCCAGGATGTGACCACGCGCTATGCAGGCGGCGATCTGGGCTGGTTTATCCGCGAAGACCTGACCACGCCGGAATTGGCCGACCTGGCTCTGAGCCTGGAGCCGGGGCAGATCGCCGGGCCGATCTCGACCGTGCTGGGCTTTCATATCATCCAGACCATCGAGATCGGTCAGCGCGCGGCAGAGCCGGAAGAACAGGCGCAGATGGCGGAAGCCCGCTTTAATGCCTGGTTATCGGCGCAGACCGAAGCCAGCGAGATCGAACGTTTCCTGGCGCAGTGATCGCCGGGGCAGGGTGGGGGCGGAGGGCGATCTCTGCGCTCAGGTAAATACAAAGAGCTATCGGGTCCAGCTACCGGGAGAAGCCACGATGGGAAGCGGTCAGGCGCGAATATTTAACCTCCTCAGCATTGTTTTTCTGGCGCTCACCCTCGGTGAACTGGTGGTCTTTGCGATCCTGCTCGGCCAGCCGATCGAGGAGGAGGCGCTGGATGTGTCGCTGATCCCCACCGACGTGGTGCTGCCGACGCTGACACCCAGCTTTACGCCCACCACCACACCGACATCGACCTTTACGCCGTTTCCAACCTTTACCATCTCGCCCACGCCCAGCCCGACCGCCAGCATCACCACGCAGCCCACGGCGACGATTACCAACACACCCGCGCCCAGCCTGACGGCCAGCAACACGCCCACGCTCTCGATTGCGCCGACGGAGGCCGCCAGCAGCACCCCCGCCGGGCCGACCGCGACGTTTACCGCCACCTCCTCGCCCTACCTGTTTGAGGTCAACGGCCAGCCGTTCCTCGGCGCAAACGTGGTTAACACCACGGGCTGCGCCTGGCAGGGGATCGGCGGCTCGGTGGTCGATCAGACCGGCATGGAAGTGCAGCGTCCGTTCCAGGTGCGCGTGTACAGCAGCGGCTTTGAGCGCATCGTGCCGCTGGGCAACGCGACTTATTACGCGCCGCTGACCGGATGGGAAGTGGTCATCTCACCGACCGGCCCTGTGCCTGGTATCTACTTTGCCGAGCTGCAATCCGGCTCCGGCCAGCCGATCTCCGCGCCGGTGGAGATCAACTTCCCCGGCACGTGTGAGGCCAATTCGGCTATCGTTGTCTTCCGCCAGATTCGGGATTTCTGACGCGCGGCATGGCAGACGAGAACCAGGACTTTCGTTCAGAAGCGCCGGACAGCGCGGACTCCGAAGCCAGCAGCAGCCCGCAGGTGCGCCGGGTCGGACGGCGGGATCGCAAGTCGCGCCTGGTCGTGACGCGCGATCTGTTCCCGCCAGAGCAGGAGACTGCCCCCGCCGATCGTCCGGTGGCCGAAGTGTCTGCCGTGCAAGCGCCGCCCGTTGTGGAAGACACGCACGCGCCGTTTCGCCGCCCGGTGGCAGCCCCGCCGGAGGAACGTTTCCCGCCGGTGGCCGTGCCGCTGCCGGAAGAAGATGTCGCGCCGGTCAGCGCGATCCCGCTGCGTCCCGAACGCGCCCCGTCCTCGCTGCGCAGACACCTGCCGCGCGGGGACTGGCGTCATAACCTGATCAGCGGGGTCTTCCTGGCGGGCAGCCTGCTGATGTGCGCGTACTATACCCTGTTATGGCAGTTTCCCTATTCACGGCTCAACCTGCTGCCGCCGCCGACCCCCTTCGTCGTGATCACCGCCACGCCGGATCCCTTCAGCGCGGCCCCGGTCGGCGGGCAGACCCTCACCGACGAGGCCCCGATCGGCTTTGCGTTCATGCTGAGTCCCCAGGGCGTGATTTACGAAGCCAACGCCAACGATCGCGGCTGCGACTGGCTGTCGATCGCCGGGACGGTGACTGATCTGGCCGGTCAGCCCCTCGATGGCTATGGTGTGCAGGTGATCGACCTTCAGGCCGGCACACCGATTGGGCGGGTATTCAGCGGCGCATCACAGACCTTCGGCGCGGGCGGGTATGAGATGCCCCTGGGCGGCGCGCCGGTGATCGGGCAGTACAGCGTGCAGTTGTTCAGCGCGGCGGGTGCGCCTGTCTCTGAGGTGATCCCGGTTGTCACCAGCGATCGCTGCGATCAGAATGTGGCGCGGGTCAATTTTGTCCAGGCGCGGGCGATGTAACAAGAGGAGAGACTATGGCCGAGTTCACGCTGCGATCCGATCTGATCGAACGGCTGAACGCAATTGCCCGTCTGGAGGGACGGCCTGTTGATGAGATCATCGAGCGTCTGCTGGAGGGTTACACCACGAAGCCATCAGCGGGGCATCCACTTCCTGATCCTGAGACGCTGATGCAGGAATTTCGCGCGAAGGCATACGCCATCGCCCGCGATCATTGGCGGCGTATCGGTGATCAGGAGCGATTGGCACTAAGTGATGATGATCTTGACAAAGACTTTTGGCTGATCGATTCCAGTGGAATCCCTCGCTTGAAATCTGAACGCGGTCAGATCGATCTTGCCCCCGATCCTCTGGATCAGTTCGAGGCGCTGTTTGACTCAGATGCGGACGACGCTTCGACCACTGTGCGGGGGGCGGTGGCTGAATATTTCAGAAACAAAGATGATCTCGCTGATTGACACCAGCTTCTTTGTCGCGCTGTCTTTCCCCAAGGATCGTTATCATGAGGCTGCGAAACTGGCGAAAAGCACGATGAAGGGCCTTCGAATTGTCTCTGCTCCTGTGTTATCGGAACTTTTTTACGTCGTCAGCGCGAGGATGAACTATGAGGCTGCACAAAAAGCATTTCAGCTGGCAAGTAGTGCCCCCTTTCAGCTAGAAGCGCTCACAAAATCTGACTTGGATCGTAGGCGAGGAATCATGCAGAAGTATGCTTAAGCCCGGTTCGATTTCACGGATGTAGCGATTATGGCTCAAGCGGAACGGCTTGGCGTTGAGCAGGTTTATACATTTGACCGTCGTGATTTTATTCAGTTTCGCCCCGCTCATTGTAATGTACTCACGCTGCTCCCCTGAACTTATCCGGCTCTCAGGCAGATCGCGCATACTCCCGGCTGCAATCCATCATCGCGCAACCGGGGAAGCACCCGCCGCTGAAAGCAGACTCCTATGATCAAGCGATTGACCAAACTGGAAGCCGCGCCGCCCTGGGGCCTGGGTTCGGCGCTGATGGCGTATCTGGCCGCGCTGACCGCCGCCCTGATCGGGTTCACCCTCGGCTCGATCCTGCTGCAAAGCGCGGAGATCGCCGGTTTTTATCTGGGTTACGTGCTGGGCTGTGTGGTGATCCTGCTTTATGTCTATACCACCCGCCGCCGGCCAGATGAAATCGGCGCGCTGCGGCTGATCGCCTCGCCCGTGCCGCTGCCGATCGTGATGCTGCTGGCGGTCGGCCTGGCGATGGCGATCGATCTGCTCAGCCTGGTTGTCCAGGGCCAGGATCGCTGGTGGCCTGCTGGCGAGATGCTGCTGTTGTTCAACATCACGCCTGATCTGGGGGTGATTCCGCTGCGCGTCGGCTTGGGAGCATGGGCGCTGGCCTTCGTGTTTATGCTGATCCTTCAGCCGATCGCCTATGAACTGATCTTTCGGGGTATTATGTATCCGGCGCTGCGGACGGCGCTGGGCGCCTGGGCCGGCCTGCTGATGTCGGCCCTGTTTGCCGCGCTGTTTCATCTGGTGTTTTTCGCCAGGGGTGAGCCGAACGCGATCGCGCTGTGGTATCTGCTGATCGTGCCCCTGCTGATCAATCTGTGCCTGGGCGCGGTGCGGGCCTACACCGGCAGCACGATCGCCGCGATGGTGGCGCACACCGGTTTCGGCCTGTTCGGGTTCCTCAAAGCCCTGGCGCTGACGGGATGAAGGCCGAGTCGTTGGCCGCCTCAATGGTGCATCCGGTAAGTTAAAGCTCCTTCTGACAGGGTGTTCGACACGGGCGCAATGCATTGCGTCCGTACAAAACGACCTTCCTTCCATGTTCGTGTTATTTGCCGGACGAACCCCTAAAAGCGCCCGGTCAGCGTATCGACGTAGCCGGTCAGTTCGGCATAGCCGGAGCCGGTCACATCCCCGGTGATCGCCACCGCACCTTCCCAGTAGGCGATGTCGCCGCCGTGCAGTTCCTGATCTGCCAGCAGCGGCGTCAGTTCGATCACCAGATCGTCTTCCATCCGGGCCGATTCGGCTGTGATCGTGATGATCCACCCCGCCGGATAGACCGCGCCGGTGTGTGGGCTTTCCCACGTGCCGGTGGCCTCGATCGAATAATCCTCCGGCGCAAGGTGATAGGTGCTGCCGTCTTCATAGACCACCGTGCCGGTATATGAGGTGCGCGCGCCGCCGCCGATCAGCCGGATCTGCCCGACCACCAGATCGACACCGTTATCCAGATGCAGGCCGAACCAATCCCACCCTTCCGCGTCCGGGCCGAGCGCGCTGGTGCTGAATTCATGATCCATCCACGTGCGCCCACTGACGCTGAACGTTTCCCCGCCAACGCGGATCGTCCCCTCGGTGATCAGCCGGGAGCGCGAGTAATAATAGCTGGCGTTGCCGATGTCTTCGCTCTTCTGGCTGAGGCCGTTATCGCCTTGCAGCGCCGGGGCTTTGGCCGTCACCAGCGCCAGATCGACCGCGAACGGCGCGCCATCAATCGCACTGGCGGCGGTGATGCGCAGCGTTTCGGCGGACTCATCCAGCGCCATCACCTGCCAGTCTTCCAGCCACACGCGATACCGTTCGCCCGGCGCGGCATTATCCGGCAGCGCCCCGGCCAGATCAGCCCCGCCCCGGCTGTAACGCTGATCATGATAAAAGCGCTGACCTTCGATGTCGCTCAGGGTGAAGTGCGCCATATAGACCTGCGCTGATCGCCATTCGGACTCGGTTTCGGCGGCTTCATCCGGCGGCAGCACGGCGCGGCGGAACACGGTGAACTGATAACCGAAGCGCCGGCCATCCTCCGCAGTGAGGTTGCCGGTGTAATACCACCACTCGGTCTGATAGTCCGCGTGCGCGCCGAAATCACGCGGGAACTGCCAGTCGCGCGGGTCGATCGCGCGGGTATAGCCGGACGTATCTCCGGCGCGGACTTCGACCACCGCACTGGCATTGACATCCCCGCCGCCCACCTCGACCAGGCTGAAACCGAAGATCATCACGGTCAGCGCCACTGCACCCAGCATCACCAAACGCCACATCTCGTTGCCCTTTCATCCGCCTTTGTGCCAATTGTCACAAGGATATGGCATCCGCATGAGTATCACCTTAAGCCGCCGATCAAAAACGCGCGAGGATTGACTCCCCGCGCGCTGTGATAATCTGACTCTCCCGGCTACTCCACCGGCTCCAGGAAATAGTCCTCCGCGTCGCCTTCCGCCGACCAGCCGATCGCGCCGTCGTCCAGCTCAAGCTGCCACCAGCGGTAATTGTCCGCGCACCACGGCCCGCCGATCACGCTAAATTCCGTGCCTTCCGCCATCTGCGCGATCTCCGCGCCGTCGAGACCCGGTTCAGCGCGCAGGCGGGACGGTGTGCCGTCGGTAAACGTGACGCGCGCGCGGGCGCCGACTTCCAGCCGCGCCGGGAGCGTCTCGTCGAACAGGCAGGACAGCGCGCCGCGTTCCTGCTCATCGGCGGTGAGAATCCAGTTGCCGATGCCAATTCCAATCTGCGGGGACGAAATTGGCACGGAAATGCGAAAGGCTTCTCTGGTTTCAACTTCGTTGCTGCGGATATACCCAAGCGAATACACGACTTCATCCGACATTGGCAAAGTCTGAGACACCAGAAGTAAATCACCAATGCCTATCCAGTCAATCAGTAGGCCGTTGTTATCCGTTTCATCAATTTGGTGCAACGTTTCCAGTTCATCACTGACTGCCTCCGGCTCAAAGCCTACAACGCGAGACTGATCCAGCAAACTCACAAGCAGTTCATTGCCAGATGGAGACCACTTCATTGAAAAATGCGCTCATCAAACGTTTGGTTGACGAGTATTCTCTCACCAGTGATTTGGTTGAACAGAACTCCGAACCCTGTACCAAAGCGTTCTCTTGAAGCATCGTCGGTGTATTCAAGACCGGAGATTACCAGCGCAATCCACTGGTCGTGAATTGGGTTCCACACGGCTACTTGAAATGCTGAGAACACATATTCAGGAGCAAAATCCAACCGTTCGTCAGGTACATAACGCATGATGGTTTCGCTGGTTCGATCGGAGACATTAAGCGCATGAAGTTGATCGATGCGGGATCCCGAACTCGCAAATCCGACCAATACTCTGGTGCCATCGGAGTTCCAGCTAAAAGGCCGATACAAACCTCCTGTGACGGCATTATACGGGAGTAAGACCTGTGGCAAGCTGTCCGTTAAAGGTTGTATCATGACCACATCGAGTCCTCTGCTGTAAATCGCTGCATCAGCGTCAGTATTCAGAACAGGCGATGAGACTCGTAGTGGTGAATCAACTACGTCAAGCAGAGTAGTTTGACCGCTGTAGGTATCTATAAGCAGCAGTTGTGTATCAACACTCAGCAGCATAGAACCACTGACTGGGAGTGATATTGAAACATCGTCGGTTTCCTGAGATTGAGCAAGCTGTATGGACAAAGTGCAAAGAATACAGACCCATAAGACGAATGACTTGACTCTCATTACCCATCCCCTACCGGATCATCGCCAGTGCAATGAGCGGATCGATAGCTTGTTCGTTCTGATGGAACGCGCCGTCCCCATTAAAGTCGATGTAAACGGTGTAGTGCAGATGGCGACCGCTTGAGAACCCAATGGTCATGATTTCTCCCAGATGGGTTGAAGTGTTCACCCAGCAGTCTGCATTGGCGCTTGAATCGTCCCATTGATCATGCCTGTAGGGGCCATCTCGTGAGCATCCGCCATCCGTATTGCTCCACTGCGGGTAAGCCGGATTTGGCAGGATGTGAATGTAGACAACTTCAATATCAGGGATATTGTCGTGATCAATGTCGTATTCGATCACGATCTGGCGGCCTGCTTGATTGGGAACTGTACAGGGATTGCAGTCGATGTTGTAGGTAGTGAGCAGAGCTGACTGCTCATCCGGCAGTAATCCTGCATTTTCACCAGTCCAATCGTCATTGCGATATTCCGCCGGTGATTCTGTATGGAACGCCGTCATGGCATACATGATGAAGACCTCAACTCCACCTGCTGCGGGTGTGACCTGAATATACAGGCCAGAGCGTCCGCAGGAGGTGACAAAGGGTATAGGCGTATCTGTGCTGATACAACCCCGATCCCGGAGCCACTGAGGTTGAATGGCGGCCACTGAGGGAAACACCTGCCGCACCTTGCTGGTATAGATAAACGCATCCGGCCCGGCATCCACGATCACGCCAAAGATGTCGTTATCGTCGTCCTCGACATCATCGTAGCTGTAAGGCGGAACGGCGATGAAGGGCTGCGCCAGGTCGAAGGCGATATCCAGGCCATTGTGATTGTTGCCACGGAACAGCTGCGAGTTGCGATGCTCAACGTAACTGGGACTGGCAAAGGGTGGCTGGAAATTGTCGCGGTAGAAGAGCAGCTCCTCTGGAAGCGTGGCGTCATCGAGGATCGGATAAGCCGCCAGCACGCTGTAATCGCAGGCGCGCGGGTCGTTGGAGGTGTCTTCGTCGAGAGACAGTCCCTGGCGGAACACCCACTCCCATTGGGCGGGCGGGACGACAGCCGGATCGCTGATCAGCATGGCGTAATCGTTTACCGGGCCGAGGGTGCGGCCATAGACGGTGATAGGCTGTCCCGGACCAAGATTTCGGCTAAACAACGGTGTCCCAAATCCATGCAAACTGCTGGTGGTCGGCAGTCTGTAGATGGGTGTTTCCTCAACGACGGTAAAAAAGCGACAAAGTCCCGGATCAGAGGGCGGCGGCGGGGGCGGCGGAACCACCAGCGGCACATCACAGCCAGAGGCGCCGGAGGTGTTGAGCAGGTCAGCGCGGATGTAACCCTCAATCTCCTGGGGTATACCTTCTTCCAACCAGGTGTAACGCACCTGCCACCAGATGTAGGAGGAAGACGTTGGGGTCGGGGTTACGCCCTCTTCAGGGTGTTCTTCCAGCCCTTCAATCGCATAGCCGATCAGTTCGACCTGTGTGTTGTTGTTCAAGGTTTCCAGAATGCGGCTGCGATTGCCCAGACTGGGATAATCCCGCAGATTAGCCCGATGACCATCATCCACGGCGACCACGACCAGACAGGCCGGCGGTGTGCCGCCAGTGCCCTCACACGGCTCCGGCTCGATATTCTGCGCTGTGAGTCCCCCCGGCTCCGGCTGGATCACGGTGGTCGTGCCACCTCGATGCCGCGCGAGTATCGGGGGCGTCATGCTGTGGACGCCCCTTTAATGATGTGGTTAATCGAATGCGGATTGGTTATTCGCTGCCACTGACCCAGCCGACCCAATCAGCCGTATCCGGCAGGCGATAACCCTGGCCGGTTTCGACATCAAACACAATCGCCAGACCTCCGAACTGCCAATAGCCGAAGTAGCGCATATCCGGCGACCAGATAAAGTGAACACCCTCCGAGTTGCTGAGCGCTTCCGTATCATCACAGATGGCGGTCATCTCACCTGTCTCTGGGACGTAAATGACCCAGTAACGCGATCCCTGCTGCGTGCGATAGGCCTGGAACGTTACCCGCTCGCCATCGGGGGCCAGTGTTGGGCCAAAGGAGACGGAGATATCAACGCCAAATGCTTCCACGAGGCGATTTGTCAGTGATAGATCGACGCTAAATTCCCCCCCTACAATACTCACCTGCGCAATTCCTACTGCGCTAGAGCGTTGGCTTTCTTCTCTTGTCGTTCCATAGGGAAAGAGTGCCCACGTTTCGTTAGGCGACCAAGCTGATGACAGTGTTGGCCGGAAATCTTCTGACGGAGGCCAGTCCAGCAAAAGATCCAATGAGTTAGTGTCATAAATCTGAACATGGCGGGGCGAGCTA
>Ga0224723_1001863_pt1 | contig 12266 bp, 7 predicted proteins | sample Balambano_FR2_Me_FD_161647 | JGI IMG/M metagenome (GOLD analysis project Ga0224723, IMG submission 161647) | Freshwater sediment microbial communities from Lake Towuti, South Sulawesi, Indonesia - Balambano_FR2_MetaG | ecosystem: Environmental > Aquatic > Freshwater > Lake > Sediment | place...
CGGCGATACCGGCATTCGTAGCGAGACGCGCCTGCCCGTCGGCGAGGTGCGCCGGCGCTGGCAGGTTCACCCGGCGCGCTACGAAGCACTCTTCGACACGATTGCCGCCCAGGTTGTGGCAGCCCGCGGCGCGCTCGAGCGCGGCGATGCTCGTGGCCTGGGGCTGGCGCTGAACACCAATCAGCAGCTCCTCGCCACGCTCGGCGTCTCCTCGTCCGAACTCGAGCATCTGATCGACGCGGCCCGCTCGGCAGGCGCGCTCGGCGCCAAGCTCTCCGGAGGCGGCTGGGGCGGTGTCATGCTGGCGCTCGTCGACGCGTCCACAGCCGAGCCGGTCGCCGCAGCCCTGCGCCAAGCCGGCGCCACCCGCGTGCTCACAACCACACTCGCAGCCCAGGCCAGTTCAGCCCCGCCATCCACCTGACAAGCTCTTTCCCTGCTCCTTCCACCCCTCCGGCCTGCCCCCTGTTGCCGCTTGCCTCCCCTTCATCGCCGCTTAACATTCAGGTGAACAGCTTCTGCTCGCTCGTATCCTTGACACTATCGGTCGCGTTGGGTAGGATGTGAGCAGACGACCTGTGAGGATAGGCATGCATTTACCCAGCTCGCCATTGTTGGCGCTGCTCAAGAACCGCATTGAACTCGACAAGGTTCCCTTTAGCGATCGTGGCTCGCGCATCACCGTCTACCGCGACAAACGGCTTCCCGACGCGCTCTACATCAAGCTCGCCGAACGGCTAACCGCGGTCCAGCCCGGCCTCTCGACCTACCGCAAGCGGCCGCCCTTTATCAGTCGGATGCAGTTCGTCGACGGCGAGGGCTACCCCGTCTCCTTCGATCTGACGAGCTACCCCCACGCCCTGACGTTCCAGACGACGCTAGGTGAGTTCGTGATGACCTTCCAGCAAAGCGATACGATCGCCATTGGGGTGCCGCCCGGCGTGCCTTGCGGCGTGCGCTTCACCGTCTCGCCCGAGGTCGCGCGCCCCGACTTCTCGGGCGGCGAGTTCAAGAGCGTTCGCAACTGCGCCTACTCGACCAACGGCGAGCTGCGCCTGAACCGCATCGCCGACGAAATCAACGGCTACTCCGTCACGCTCACGGTCAACAGCGAGCTCGATACGGCCATCACCCTGACAATCAGCCACCGCCTCGATCTCAACCGCGAGGTCAGGCCCTTCCGCGCCACCCTCGCCGCCGCCGAGGAACGCTGGGCACGCTGGTTCTCCAAGGTGCCACAGGTCGACGAGTCGCTGCGCCGCCAGTACTACTACGCCTGGTGGGTCATGGGCAACAACCTGATGGCACCCTTCGGTGCATTCTCGCGTGAAAGCGTGGCGCCCTCCAAAGCCCACTACGTTGGCGCCTGGCAGTGGGATAACTACTTCCACGCCCTGGCCTTCCGCTACGTCGACCCGGCCCTGGCCCACGACCAGATCCTGTTTATGCTCGACCACCAGCTCGCCGATGGCATGATCCCCGACGCCGTCTACGACGAGGGCACGATCACGCACCTCGAACGACCTGTCGTGGCGGCCGTCACCAAGCCGCCGATCATTGCCTGGGTTGCCATGCACGTCTACAACCTGACCGGCGACGAGCAGATGCTGCGCGAGATCTACGAGCCGATCGTGCGCTGGAACTCCTGGTGGTTTGGCCTCAACGACGACGACAGCGACGGTATCGTGCAGTATACGCACCCCTTCTCCTCGGGCCTCGACGATAGCCCTCTCTGGGACGAAGGCATGCCCGTCGAGGCCGTCGATCTGAACACCTACCTCTGCCTCCAGATGGAGTCGCTTGGCCGCATGGCCCACATCCTCGGCCGCGAACAAGACGCCGCGATGTGGGGGCGCAAGGCCGACGCCATGGCCAGGCGCATCGTGCAGCATTTCTACGACCCGTCGGCGGGCCTGTTCTGGAGCCAGCACGAGCACCGGCCGATCCAGGTTCGCACGCCCTTTAGCCTCTACCCGCTCTGGACGGGCCGCCTGCCCCAGGATATTAGCCGGCGCCTCGTCGCCCACCTGACCAACCCCACCGAGTTCTGGGGCGCCTACCCGCTGCCGACGGTCGCCCGCTGCGACCCGAAATATGACCCGAATCAGATGTGGCGCGGCCCGGTCTGGATTAACATCAACTATATCTTTGTCGAAGCGCTCCGCCGCACCGGCTACGTCGCGCTGGCCCAGGAACTCTGCGACAAGACGCTTCAGCTCGTGATGGGCCAGAACGACATCTATGAATACTACAACCCGGAGAGCGGCGCGGCGCCCCCCAAGGCTGCCCCCATGTTTGGCTGGTCGGCGGCCTGCTTTATCGACCTGGCAATTCGTCGGTCTCGCGGAGAAGTCTAGCCGTCAGCGTTCAGCTTTCAGCGTCGAGGAGCTGGGTACGCGTGGTCGCAGGTGCTGACAGCTTAGCGCTGATAGCCGAAAGCTACCGAATGCTCAGCATCGCCAACCTCCACTTTGCCGGCCCGCCGACCATCGGCGGCGTCGAGATCACCATCGCCCACCACGCCCGTGTCTTGCGCGATCTGGGCTATCACGCCCGCGTCGTCGTCGGGCGCGGCGGTCCCTTCCTCGACGGCGTCGAGGTGCTGATCGAGCCTCTGCTCTACGGCGGCCACCCCGACGTCGCCGCCGTCACCCACAAGCTCAACCAGGGCCAGGCCGGCCCGGCCTTCGAGTCGCTGACCTTACGCATCGCCGACCGCCTGGCCCAGGCGCTTGCCAGCGTCGACGTTGCAATCGTCCACAACGTGCTCTCACTGCACAAGAACCTGGCCTTCACCGCCGCGCTGCACCGCCTGCATATGGCGGGCCTCGGCCCGCGCATCCTGGCCTGGTGCCACGACTTCGCCTGGCGCGATCCGCTCTACGCCGGCGAGCTGTACGACGATTATCCCTGGAATCTGCTCAAGCAGCCCTGGCCCAAGGTGCGCTATGTGGTCGTCTCCCAGGATCGGCGCGGCGACTTAGCTGCCCTGCTCGGCATCGCGCCCGACAGCATCACCGTCGTCACGCCCGGCGTCGACCTCGCGGGCCTCTACAAGCTCGAAGCCGATACCCGCGCGCTCGTCGAGCAGTTCGACATGCTGGCGGCCGACCCGCTGCTCTTGCTGCCGGCGCGCATCACCCGGCGCAAAAATATCGAGCAGGCCATCGCCATCACCGGCGCGCTCACACAGCTCATGCCCCGGCCCTTGCTCATCGTGACCGGGCCGCCCGGCCCGCACAACCCGACCAACGCAGCCTACCTGGCCCAGCTTCAAGCGCTCCAGGCCAGCAGCGGCGCGCGCGAGGCGGTCGCCTTTCTGTACGCCTGCTACACCGACGCCAGCGGCCAGCCACGCCCCGTCGGCGACCCGCTCATGGCCGACCTGTTTCGCCTCGCCGATGGCCTGCTCTTCCCCAGCCGCTACGAAGGCTTTGGCATCCCGATTATCGAGGCCGCGCTTGTTGGGCTACCAATCTTCTGTAGCGACATTAATCCCTTCCGCGAGACCGCCGGCGACGCGGCCGTTTATTTTCCGCTCGATGGGAACCCTAGCACGGCGGCCGAGCGCATCGCCGCCTTTTTCGCAGCCGACCCGCGCTTCGCGCTGCGCCAGAAAGTGCGGCGCGACTACACGTGGGAAGCGATTGTGCAAGATCGGATTGTGCCGCTGCTCGACGAGCAGCCAGCCCCAACCAAGGAAGAAGGTGAGGGATGACCACCGAGAATCTGCCACAGGTCCAGAGCGACGAGCAAAGCTACGAGATCCGCGAGGCGGCCGACCGGCCGATCTCCCGCGAGGGCTTTGTTGTCCTGCTGCCTATTCTTGACCTCGAAGAAGCCCGACGCCTGCTGCCGATCGCTACCGCGCTGGCCTCTGCTCAGAGCGGCCGCGTGACGGTCTTGGGTGTGGTCGAGGTTGACCGCGAGGCGCCCCTGAGCGACGGCGTGACGCACGCCCGCCACCTGCGCGCCCAACTCGAAGCCGTCGAGGAGTTTCGCGCCCAGACGCCCGTGCCGGTGCGGCCCAGCGTGCGCGTGGCCCACGGCATGCTCGAAGCCATCCACGCCGCCGTCGAGGCCGAGGGCGTCGACCTGGCCCTGCTTGGCTGGCAGGAAGAACACTCCTCGCCCGAGCGCTTGTTCGGCCAGCCGATCGACCAGCTCCTGCGCGTGCCGCCCTGCGATGTGGTGATCGTCAAGTTGGGCGCGGCCGAGCATTGGCGCCACATTCTGCTGCCGGTGCGCGGCGGCCCCCACACCCAACTCGCCTGCGAGACGGCAATCGCGCTCGCCGAACTGCACGACGGCGATATCAGCGTGCTCTATGCGGCCAACCGCCGCCAGCCCGACAGCCCCGCCGTGCGCGAAAGCCTCCAGTCGCTACGCCAGATGCCGCGTGTCCAGCGCTGGCTCGAACGCACCATCCCGCCCGAGCAGGCCATCATGGCCGAGGCCATGGACCACCAGGCCATCGTGCTTGGCGTGAGCGGGCGGCGCAACGAGCCTGAGCCGGTCGGCCTACTCGCCGACCGGGTCATGCGCCGCTCGCCCGAAACGGTCGTGCTTGTGCGCCACCGCATGGGCCAGTCCGAAGAGCAGGCCCAGCAGATCTGGCAGCAGACCCGCAACCTCTCGGCGACGGTCGACGGCTGGTTTGCCGAGAATACGTTTAGCAGCGAGGAGTTCGCCGATTTTCAGCGCCTGCTTCAGCTCAAACAGCAGCAGGGCGTCACGATCAGCCTGGGCTTACCGGCGCTCAACGAAGAAGAAACAATCGGGCCGATCATAGAGGCCACGCGCCGACTGATGCAGGAAGAAGTACCGCTGCTCGACGAGATCGTGCTGATCGACAGCCGTTCGAGCGACCGCACGCGTGAGATCGCAGCCGAGCTCGGCGTGCCAGTGCATATTCACCAGGATATTTTGCCGCAGTACGGCGCCTTTTACGGCAAGGGCGAGGCGCTCTGGAAAAGCCTCTACGTGCTCAAGGGCGACATCATCGCCTGGATCGACACCGACATCAAAAACTTCCATCCACGCTTTGTCTATGGCATCCTGGGGCCGCTCTTGCGCGAGCCTAAGCTGCTCTACAGCAAAGGTTTCTACCGCCGGCCCATTTTGCAGGCCGACGAGCTAATCTCCGCTGGCGGCGGACGCGTCACCGAGCTAACCGCACGCCCACTCTTCAACCTGTTTTTCCCTGAGCTCTCGGGCTTTGTGCAGCCACTCTCTGGCGAGTATGCCGGGCGGCGCGAGGCGCTCGAGCGCCTGCCCTTCTTCACCGGCTACGGCGTCGAAACCGGCATGCTGATCGATCTACTCGAACAATTCGGGCTAAACACGCTGGCACAGGTCGATCTGCAGCAGCGTATCCATCGCAACCAGGCCCTGGTGCCGCTCTCGAAAATGGCCTTCGCCATCATCCAGGTGGTGATCCAGCGCCTCGAGCAGCGCCACAAGCTCTACCTGCTCGAAAGCGTCAACCAGAGCATGAAAATCATCCAGTACGCCGCCGAGGAAGGCTTTCATCTCGAAGTGCGCGAGATCCGCGACCACGAGCGCCCGGCCATGATTAGCATCCCCGAGTATCGTCTGTTGCGCGGGCTGCCGCCCTTGTAGATGCAGGGAAAGGGAAGCTTGCAGGTGATATGCCCGCGCTCCTGCTCCAAGCGACGAGGCCGCACAGGAGCAGGAGCACGGGCTGGGGGTGAGGGCCTGTTATCGCTCGCCTACGAAGATGCCCCGCCGATGCCAAGGCGCCAGAGCATCGGCCCGAGGTGGCTGCCGAAGCGATCGATCATGCGCTGCCGGCTGACCGTCTCCTGGTACAGGCGTTGCGCGTCTTCCTCGATCCGAGCGGCAACCAGGGGCTCCTGGGCAGCCGCCGGCTGGCTCGGCAGGGAACGCGGCGCCTTGAAACGCACATCCTCGATACCAAAGGTTGCGGTCATGTCAACGAGGGCAGGCAGCCGGTCGTAGGGCGGCTGCAAGTCGAGCAGCACGCGCGTGAAAATGCCGGCAGCTTTGGTCGCCTGAACCCGGCCAATAAACTCCCGCCGTGCCTCGCGCGAGTCGAGTAGCCGTAGCAAATCGAACTGAAACCAGACAGCCTCACAGCCCGCCTGCGCCATTTGCTCGACGAGCGTCGGCGTCAACTGGTCGTCCTCGACGAGCGCCTCCCAGAACAGCTTGGGATCGCTATCGTTTAGCTCGTCGCAGAAGCGCAGCAGCCAGCGCAGATCGTGTGTCACCGGCACGTGCGGCAACAGATAATGGCGGATGCCTAGCTCGCGCGCCACGCAGCGTAGCTCAAGCGCCACCTGCGAGGCATTGCGCAGCCGCACTTCACCGGGCACAGACGGATCGTGCGTGCCGATCAGCACCGTGGTCTGAAGCTGCTCGTCGACGGCGCGCAAGCCGTAGCGCTCAAGTTGCAGCAGGTGGCGCGACGGAAAAGGCAGCGCATCCAAATCGGCGGGCTGGCCCACAGGCCAGGCACGCCGGCCTGACCCCAGATGCGTAACCCCTGGCAGATCGAGGCGGAACGACTGGCCCGCGAGCGAGCGCAGCAGCGCGTCGATCGAGGCCTCGTAGCCGCGGGCGATTACAAACTCGCAGCGCTGCTCGTCGAGCCAACTCCACGCAACTGCGGCAACCTCCGGCTCGTAAAGTACCGCGAGCGGTACGGCCACTTTCGCACGACAAGCCAGTAACATGTCGTTGACCGCCGTGCTGGCCTCGCTTAGCGGCAGCAGCAGCAGGTCAGGCCCGTAGCGCTGCACCGTCGCAAGCGCGTCGTGGAAGGCATCGTCGTGGCACAGCGCAAAGTCGTAGATCCGTACAATATGCTGGTGTTCGAGCGTCGCTGCGAGGTAGGCCAGCTCAAGCGGAGGAAGCAGTGGCACGCCTTGAGAGCGGTGAGGAATTAGGATAGCAAGCTTCAAGGTCAATCCTTTTATATGTGCGTCACGGCTACCCGCACAATAGTGTACTACCTTCTGTTAAACGTCTACTGAATCTTAACGAGATATTTATGACAATTATATCATCTCTCTTAGATTTTGCACGAGATATTTCACCTGCTTTGCCAGATGCCAACAGCAGGTCTGGTAGTGTGTGGAAGCGGAGAATCGCTCAGATCGTGGGAAGCCAGACAGGCAGCCAGGGCAGAAAGATGGCGAGTCTAGGCGACAGCTTGCGGGACCACACGCTCGGCTAGCGGCAGGGTAAAGAAAAAGGTTGAGCCGTGGCCCTCCTCGCTCTCGACCCAGATCCGGCCCTGGTGCCCCTCGACGATTTGCTGACAAATCGTCAAGCCCAGGCCAAGATGCCCTGCATGGCGTGTGCCTTTGTTCCGCAGTTGGTAGAAACGCCCAAAAATTTTGGCAAGCTCGGCTTTGGGGATGCCGACGCCTGTATCGCTAACCGCTACAGTAAGCTCGTCGTCGCTAACACGCGCCAGTACACGAATAGTTCCTTCGCCTGAGGTCGCCTTGATGGCATTTTCGACCAGGTTCGTCAGAACCTGGCCAATGCGCTCGCTATCGATGAAAACGAGTGGCAGATCGGCGGGCACTTCGTCGATCAGCCGGATACCTGCCTGCTCGGCCTGCATCTGCACACGCTGAATCGTCGCGCGCACCACAGCTCCCAAGTCGCCCTCGTTGGGGTGCAGCGACAAGCGCCCGGCCTCGAGCCGATTAAACTCGAGCAACTCCCCGATGCGGCCCTTGAGCTGCTCGACCTGCATGGAAGCAAGGCTCAGAAACTCTTGCTGTGTTTCGTTCAGGACACCGGCGCGCCCCTGCAGCACTACCTTGAGAAATCCGTTCAGCGAGTGCAGAGGATTACGCAACTCGTGTGATACCATCGAGACGAACTCGGTGCGCTCCTGCATTTCCTGGCGATGCGCCGTAATGTCGTGGAGCAGGACGGCGACGTAGCCACGCACCTCCGGCTCGTCGATGCGCGTTGCAAACGCCTGGCAGATCCGCTCCTTGCCGTCGGCATCACGCAGCTGTAACTCCGCTTCGAGCGTACTGGTCGGGCCGTCACGCAGGTTAGCCGCCATCGCCGCAAGCCGATCGCTCAGCGGCAGCTCGGAGAAGCTATCCGCCACGATCAAGGCACGCGCCGTCGGGTTCGCAACCAGGATCTGGCCGCTCTCGTTCACCACGACCAGGCCGTCGCTAATGTCGCGGATAACGGCTTCAAGCAGGGCTTGCTGGCGCAGCAACTTGTCGTGCAACTCGGCGTTGCGAATGGCAATACTGGCCTGCGCAGCCAAGGCACTCAGGTGGCGCAGGTCGGTCGAGGAGAAACCCTGGTCGGTGCTGCTAACGACGGTCAGCGCGCCACGGATGGTGCCATCTTCGTCCATGATTGGCACGCCGAGCGCGGCCGCCACGCCCCGATGGGCGAGCAGGGCTAGGTCGGCGCGCTGCGAGATGCTGGTAAGCAGCAAGGGATGGCGGCTGCGGGCAATGATGCGCACAAGGGTCTCAGGCCAATCCAGCGGCAGCGCCAGCCGACTCGAGGCCAGGAAGGTATGCTGCTGGCGCTCGCCGTGGAACAGCGTGAGCGCGGCCTGGTCGACACGAGCGGTGCCAAGCAACTCGCTCGTGCCACTGGTGATCAGCTTGAGCACATCGCTGAGGCTGAGCGAGCTCGAAATAACTCGCAGGCCTTCTTCGAGCGACTGTAGCTCGCGGACACGCGTGCGCAGGTCGGTGGCGCTTTCCTCGATCTCCCGCATCCGGCCGGTCGACGTCGTGCGCTCGTCGATTAAGCGCTTGTTCAAGCTCTCGACTTGGCGGGCCTGGCGCTGGATCAGCCACAGGAGCCCACCAGCACTGCCAAGGCTGCCTGCGATCACAAGGCCGCTCCCCACATAGTGCAGCGCAGGGCTGAGCAAGCTGCCCGGCTCGGGCTGAAAGGCCAGGTAAGCAGCGCCAAGCAAACAAGGGATGATCAGCACACCCGGCATATTACTGCTGAGCGTCGCCGCCTTGATCGCGACAAGACCGTAGAGCAGATAGCTTGCACCGGCTTGCGAGGTGGAGGTGTTCAGAAGCACCAGGCTGAACAAAACATCTGTGCAGAGCGATACCAGCAGCGCGGCGCGGGCGAAGCGGGGAGAAGCCCGCTTCCCGCTTCGTGTGAGCGCCACCAAGGCCAGGCTGATGGACGTATACAGCCACGCGCCGGAATGCACCACCAAGGGGGTGGCGACCGCATAGACCATGCCTGCGACGATCAACCCGGTCAGCAGCAACAGGGCCACGATCAGTCTGCGTGTGGTTAAGCGCAGCGCTGGCTGCGCCACCTCTCGAAGCATCTCGCTGGCGATCATGCGATCCTTCCTAATCATAGCGTACGGAACTGTCGCTTGTCGTGGTCAGCGGACAATGCAAGGTGTCGCTAGCTTCTTGCTGGAAGGGCGTACGCAGAAACTGGCTTCCTGGCGCACTTTGGTACGACGTCATCGCTACACGGCCATGTCCGGCTGACGGCCAAAGTCCTGCTATGAGCTTGGAGGCAGGGTAGAACTAAGGCTCGAACTTGTAGCCCAGGTTGCGTACCGTAATCACATGGCGTGGGTTCTCAGGGTCCTTCTCGACTTTTGTGCGGAGCCGCCGCACATACACAGCCACCAGGTTGCTCTGGCCTTCGTAGTCGTAGCCCCAGACCTTGCTTAAAATCTGGGTGGTGTTGAGCACGCGGCCGGCATTTTTCATGAGATAGTAGAGCAGGCGGAACTCGAGCGGCGTCAGGTCGATCATGCGGCCATCGGCGCAAATGACTTTGTGCTCGACCGGGTCAAGCGTAATGTCACCCTGGCTGATGCGCGCTGAGGGGTTCAGCATATCGCTGTTGCGCCGCCGCAGCACAGCTTCGACACGAGCCAGCAACTCGGAAGGCTCGAAGGGCTTGACGAGATAATCGTCGCCACCAATTTGCAGGCCGGTTACACGATCCTGGAGCTGCGAGCGCGCTGAGAGAAAGATGATCGGCACGTCGGAGGTGCGCCGGATCTGCCGGCAAATGTCAAAGCCGTTGGCCTTGGGCATCGACACGTCGAGCAGCACAAGATCGGGCGAGTTCTGCTCGATCGAGTTGATGATGCTCGGGCCGTCGTAGGCTTTGCACACACGATAGCCAGCCTCTTCCAACAGAAAGGATGTTAGCTTCACGCTCGGCAGATCATCGTCGGCGACCAGGATGTGCATCTGAAAGCTCCTTACCTATCCATGCAAAGACCGACCAAGCCCGTCGTGGGTCGATGAACAGGCCGTCGGTGGTCATGATCATCTGAGCGTCTAGGTGACTCAGTGTATATAACTCGGCCCGCGGGCAAAAAGTTACGCAGCTCAAAAGCGATTTTTGGCCCAAAAAGCGCACATTTTGAGCAAAAATTGTTAAGAAATAGTTTCAAAGTTGCCAGATTTGACAGCTTCTAGGTAAAGAATAGTTTATGGGTCTTACGGGGAATGAACCAGCAGGGGTGAGGAAGAGCTTTTAGGAGAGGGCCTGGCCGCTGGCGATCGTGACGCAGGCTATCCCGAACAGGAGCTGCACGAGCAACGAGCTAAGCTGGAGCAGGCGCGCGCCGGTCTTCTCACGGTGGTAGAGCCAGATCCCGAGCGCAGCATTCAGCAGAAGGAGGCCAAGGCCAGCGAAGGGCAGAAAAAAAATTTGCCACTTCGGGCGGAAGCCCACCGCGCTGCCCATGAAGTCGAACTGCATCGGGAGGCTTGGGGCGAGCGAAGGGTAGCGGGTGCAGAGGTAGGCTAGCAGGGCCAGGTTAAGCAGCAGTGCCAGCATCAGCACGCGCGAGACGAACTGATCGCCCCAGAAGGCATACGAAAAGGCGCGGCCCGGCTCGATCTGTGCCAGAAGCGAGGTTGTAGCACCCAGGCTACGGCGCTGCTCGAGATCCTGGACAAAGGCATCCTGATCGCGCGGCGAGATGGCGTAGGCGGAGCTGGCCGTATAGACCACCAGACAGCGCGAGAGGCGCCGCGTCGCAAAAAGGTAGAGCGGGCGGCCGTCGGCGGTGCGGCCCATGCCCCAGTAGGAGCCAATGCCTTGCAAGAAGGGCCAGGGTAGGCGGGCGCCTGGCGCGCCAATGTTGATCGTCGTGATCTGGTCGAGCGGCACGACGGCACGGTTGCCCAGCCAGCGGATATACAGGCCGTTGCGGTCGAGTTCGTAGGAGAGAGTCAGCACGCCGGCCAGGCGATAGGCGAGCCAGCCTGTGACGGCGAGCAGGAGGATGCAGGCAATCAGCCAGACGGCGATCTCGCCATCGATGCGCCAGGACTCGGGGAGGCCTGAGAAAGCGCGCACGAGGCGCGTGGCCGCCAAGGCCGCGCCACTCAACGCGAGGGCGAGCAGCGCGGCGGCGATCCAAGGACCGAGAGCTGGTTGCAGGTTCCAGCGTCGCATCGTTAAGGTGTGGGTGTCCCGGTCGCCTCGGGTGTTGGTTCGAGTGCTGGAGGCGGCTCAGGCGTCGGCAACGGCGGCACAGTCGGCTCGGTTGTCGGCGAGGGCGTGGGCACTGGCACGAGAGTCGCGGCCGCACGGCGCTCGTTGAGCCACTTGTCGAACTCTTCTGTGCGGCGTGTGCTAAGCTGCTGCTCGACGGGATCGGCGCGCCGCTCGAGTGTTTGGATGATATGCCAGCCAAACTGGGTGCGCACGGGCTGGCTGATCTCGCCATCGGCAAGGGCGAAGGCTGCTGCGACAAAATCGGGGTCGAAGCCGCTATTCTCGCCGAAGAAGCCGAGATCGCCGCCTTGATCTTTACTACCCGGGTCGTCGGATCGTTCGGCTGCCAGCGTGGCAAAGTCGGCGCCCTGTTGGAGCTGCGCGTAGATCTGGTCGGCCTCCTGGCGGGCCTCGGCGTAGGCGGCTTCTCGTTGATCCTCGGGCGTATCGTCGGGGATCTGGACGAGGATGTGACGCGCCTTGACTTCTTTGGGCGTCGTCTCGGGCGTAAAGCCAGCCTCGGGCACGAGCTGTTCCTGAATTCTGGTCGTGAGCGCCTGCTGGCGGTACTGGTCGGTGATGCCGCGCACGAAATCGTCGCGGCTTAGCTCGACGTTCTCGCCAGTGGCTTCGATTTCGCCTCGGTAGCGGTCGAAGACAGCGTCAAAAATCTGCTCGGCCTGCGTGCTCGCCTGATCAGCAGTCACTGTCGGGCGAAGTGTGGGTGTCGGCGCGCTGGTCGGCGTCACGACGGCCGTAGCGCTGAGCGAGTC
>Ga0224723_1001864_pt1 | contig 12256 bp, 9 predicted proteins | sample Balambano_FR2_Me_FD_161647 | JGI IMG/M metagenome (GOLD analysis project Ga0224723, IMG submission 161647) | Freshwater sediment microbial communities from Lake Towuti, South Sulawesi, Indonesia - Balambano_FR2_MetaG | ecosystem: Environmental > Aquatic > Freshwater > Lake > Sediment | place...
AACTCATAAACCCCGCGCGAAGTCATGCCGTCGATGCCGCCGCCGCCCAAACCCAGTGTTGCGCCGCTTACCGAAACGAGCGTGTGCGCTTCCGCCATCTGCACCGACCAGCGGATCGTTTCGCTAATCGCGGCTTGATCGCTGATGCGCCCCTTCGTCCACCCTTTGGAGTCGAACTGGCCGTGACCCAGATAGTTCAAACCTTCGCCCGCGATCTCACACACCAAGCACCGCGTGAATGCGCTCCCCGCGTCCAGCCCCACGGCGTACTTGGAATTCTGCTTAACGGCCATGCTTCCTCCGTTTCTTCTCGGATCTCGATTCGGACCTCTTCGTTTCCGGCTTCTTGGGCTTGGCCTCCGCTTCCAGGGCGGGCGGTGTGAGCGTAGGGTCCTCTCCTACAATCACTTGCTCCTCCAGGCGCATATCGAAAGTCACGCCATTCGGGAGCCGTTCGAGCAGATCATCGGCTAAATCAAGGAAAGTCTTATATCGCTCACCGAAGTTCTTCGAGCCCATTTTGAGGGTGACGGCCCTCCCCTTCAGCGGCCGGATCAGTAGTAAGTTATGGACGTCCTGGGCGTCAATCTCGCTAATGTCAGCGATCCGTGGCCCCAAGTCCCGGATGAGCTTATCCACCCGCTGCATGCGCTCCAAGCGCAGCGTCTCGGTGACGTCAGGCCCCACTCCCGCCACCACGGGCAAGCGGAACTGGGCGCTCACCGGCGCCTCCATCAAGAAGCCTTGCGCGTCGATCAGGGTGGCTCGGTTAGCTTGTTTCACGAAGGCCACCGGTTTGCGCTCCACCAGTCGCACACTCACACGGTCCGGCCAGAGCCGCGACACCGTCGCGTCAGCCACCCACGGGATCCCCAACAGCGCCAAGCGGCGCTTATCAAGGTCCAACAAATACACGCTCCGGCCTAAGTCTTCCTCAAAGACCTTCAACACCTGCTCGCGGTCGGTATGCACCAGACCGTCAATCTGCAAGTTCGGCGGCGGCTCGCCAAACTCCTTCGACCTTTCCAGGAAGAACCGGGCATCGCGCTTCAAGAAGCTCTCGGCCTGCACTTCCACGAGCAGCAGCGCGCCCAGACCAACCACGACGCCGCACACCATGGCGATACGACCGATCAATTGACCGAGACCCGAAGCTTCTGCGTCGATCGTTTTCTTAGGCATGCTCGCGTTGTCTCAACTCTTCCAAGATGTTGTCCGCGGCAGAGGAAACCGAACCTGCGCCAAGCGTCAGGATCATGTCACCGGCCTCTGCCCGCGCCGCTACTTGATGAGCTCCCGCTTCGAGCGAGGGCGCATAATCCACCTCCCGTTGCCCGTGCGCGCGCAACTTCTCGAGCAACACCTGCGTAGTCACGCCTTCGATGGGCGCCTCCGAAGCAGCATAGATATCGAGCAGCGTCACGGAGTCGGCGTCGAAGAAGCTCCGCGCGAACTCGTCCATCAAGATCTGCGTCCGCGTGAAGCGATGCGGCTGAAACAAGACGTGGATGCGCCGGAACTGCCGTTGCCGCGCGGCGTCGAGCGTGGCGCGCACCTCCGTCGGATGATGCCCATAGTCATCGATCACCGTCACCCCGGCGGCCGCGCCGCGCAGTTGGAAGCGGCGATCCACGCCGGAAAACGCGGCGAGACCTTGCGCGATCTGCTGTGCGTTGAGCCCCAGTTCGATTGAAACAGCGGCCGCGGCCGCCGCGTTCAAGACGTTGTGGCGGCCGGGCACTTGCAGCATGAAGCTCCCGAGCGATTCGCCCCGCAATACGAGTTCGAATGAGGTCGAGTCTGCCCGGCTCTCGATGTTGCGCACCATCAGATCCGCCTGCGGCGTCGCCCCGTAGGTGACAATCCTGCGCCGCAAGTCCGGCAGCAGACGGCGCACGTTCTCATCATCCAAACAAAGGATGGCCGCGCCATAGAACGGCACCTTATTGATGAAGTCCGTGAAGGCCGCTTGTACACCTTCAAAGGTCTTGTAGTGGTCGAGATGCTCCCGATCGACATTAGTCACCACCGCGAGAATCGGCGCGAGCTTTAAGAAGCTGCCGTCCGATTCGTCGCTTTCGACCACCAGCAACTCGCTCTGTCCCACGCGGGCATTCGAGCCGCCCATGGCGCTAACGCGTCCGCCGACCACGACGGTCGGGTCCAATCCGGCCTGCGACAAGATCGTTGCCGTCATCGAAGTCGTCGTCGTCTTTCCGTGACTGCCGCCGATGGCCACGCCAAACTTCAAGCGCATCAACTCAGCGAGCAATTCCCCGCGCGGGATCACCGGGATCTTGCGCCGCCTTGCCTCTTGAATCTCGGGATTCGCTTCGTTGACCGCGCTGGTCACTACCACGGCAGTAACGTCGGCGGCGACCTGCTCAGCCGCATGCCCGGTGTAGACCTTCGCGCCGAGCGTCTCCAGGCGCCGCGTAATCGGCGTCGCTTTCAAGTCGCTCCCCGAAATCACATGCCCAACCGTAAGCAGGACCTCGGCGATACCGCTCATGCCGATACCGCCGACGCCAACGAAGTAGAAGTGCTGCTTACGAAAAAACATTTCTTACCAATAATGTTTTAGAGTATCTCTCTATTGTCAATCATGCTGCGAGTTCTTCCAGGATGTCCGCGGCGCGCGCGGCGGCGCCCGGCCGGCTGAGCGCCCGCGCATTGGCGCCCATGCGCGCGAGCCCCGCGCCATTCTCGATTGACTCCGATAGGAGCCTGAAGAGCGCCGCGCCGTTACAATCGCGATCGGCCAGCATCATTCCCGCCTCCGCCGCTACCATCGCTTGCGCGTTGCGCGTCTGATGATCGTCGGCCGCGAAAGGATAAGGCACCAAGACCGCGGGCCGCCCCGCCGCCATCAATTCGCCTACCGTGCCAGCCCCGGCGCGACAGATGATCAAGTCCGCCGCGGCGAAGGCCGCTGGCATATCGTCCACAAACGCGCTCAGCTCATACTCAAACTGGCCGGCAAAACCGGACTCGGCAAAAGCTTCACGCAAAGCCTCTTCTTCGCGCCGGCCGCATTGGTGCACCAGCTTGACGCGCAAACCGGGCTGCGCCGCTAGCAGCGGCCAAAGTTCGCGCACGGCCCGGTTGATTGTCTGCGAGCCTTGGCTTCCGCCGGTGACGAAGACCTGAAAAACCGCGCCGCGTGTCCTGGGCCCAATGCCAAAGAACTCTTCCCGCACCGGAAGCCCCGAAAGCTCAACGGCTTCCCGCGCGAAATGCGAACGGGCAGCCTCAAAACCCAGCAGCGCCTTCTTTGCATAGCGCCCGAACACGCGGTTTACTAAGCCCGGCATCGCATTCGGTTCCATCACAACCAGGGGCACGCCTCGCAGCAGCGAAGCGATCACTGGCGGCGCGGCCACATAACCGCCCAAACTGAAGCAGGCCCCAAAGCCTAGGCGGCCGATCAACGACAGGCTGGCCAGCACGCTCGAAGGCAGTTGCCAAAGCAGGCGAAACTTCGACTGCATTCCAGCGCCCTGAAACCCAGAGACCTCGACGTACTCAATCGGGAAACCGCGCGCCGGTACCAGCCGCGCCTCGAAGCCGGAGCGAGTTCCCACAAAATGCGGCTCATGCCCGCGGCGGCGCAGTTCTTCGGCGACCGCCAGTAAAGGCATGACGTGTCCGCCAGTGCCGCCGCCGGCCATTAAGAAACGCTTTCCAGCCATTGGGCGTCTTCGCTGACACTCATGAGAATGCCGAGAGAAACAAGCGTGGCGAGCAAACTACTGCCGCCATAACTAATCAAGGGCAAGGGTATGCCTTTCGCCGGACCCATGCCGAGCACAACGCTGATATTGATCAGCGCCTGCACCAGCAACGAGATGCTGATGCCGAGAGCGAGAAAGCGCCCGAAGTCCTCCTTGGCGAGATAGAAGAGGCGGAAGCCCCGCCAGAAGATTACGAAGTACCCCGCTAGCAGGGCGGATGTGCCCCAAAGACCAAGTTCCTCGCCCACCACGGCGTAGATGCAATCCGTATGCGCCTCGGGGAGATACTGCAGCTTTTGCCGGCCCTGCATAATACCGAGGCCGAGCACGCCGCCCGAACCGATCGCGATCTTGGCTTGCCGGATCTGGTAGTCGGGATCCGTGGTGGCGAAGCTTTGTCCCACGTAGGCCTTGATGTGACCGCCCGGGTCGAATTTCGAAATGATCTTGTATTCGGGATCGACGAACGCGATGATCCGCGCCAAGCGATAAGGCTTGGAAACCACGGCTCCCGCAATCGCCAAAGTCGCAAAGCAGGCTGCCATTGTCAGATAACGGCGCCGAATGCCCGATACATAAAGTAAAGCCACCGCCGGCACAACCAGTGCGATGGCGGTGCCCAAATCGGAAAGTACAACGAAACCCGCAATAGCGAGAAACGCAAGTGAAATGGGCAGCAGCGTGTGACGGCTATTGATTTCCTGCACGCGCCGCGTGAGGAAGTACGCGAGAAACACAATCAACGCCGGCTTTGCGAATTCGCTCGGCTGCCACTGGATAAAGCCCAGCCGGATCCAACGATGGGTCCGGCCATCCATAAAGTACGCGATCGGCAGCATCGCGGTTACAACCCCCAGCGGAATAAATGCCCAATGAGCTTCCTTCATCCAGAGGTAGTCTTGCCGGCGCAGCCACATCAGGATCAAGAAGGACAAAACCGCGGCTCCCATTTGCCTTAAGAACAGCGCTTCCGGGTCTTTGCCGCGGAAGGCCGCCGATATCGACGTCGAGCTATAGACCATGATCAGCCCGAAGCAAACCATCATGATGACGGTGAAGAAGAGCGTCCAGTCGGTGAGTCGTCGTGCCATGATTTAACCCTCGAGTGCTTCTACCAAGGCACGAAAAGTGTTGCCCCGGTGTTCGTAGCTGGTGAATTGGTCGTAGCTCGCGCACGCGGGCGCAAGCAGAACGGTATCGCCCGGCGCGGCGGATTGTGCCGCATACTCGATCGCGGTGGCCAGATCGCCGAGCTCGGCGAGTTGCAGCGCAGCCGCGAGATCCTTCACGATGTTTGGCGTATCCTCGCCGATTACCAGAACCTGTTTCGCCTTTTCCTGAAGCAAGGGAATCAGCGGCGCGTAAGACGCTCCTTTGCCCTTGCCGCCCAGGATCACGAAGAGCGGCGCGGGGAGCGCGGCAATAGCTTTGAGGGTGGCGTCAACGCTGGTCGCCTTGGAGTCGTTGACGAACTTCACGCCGCGCCATTCGCGAATGAATTCCAGGCGATGGGGCACGCCCTTAAACGTCGCCGCGACGTTGGCTATGGCCTGGTGCGAAGCTCCGGCTAGCGAAGCAACCACGGCGGCTGCCATTACATTCTCCAGATTGTGCGAACCGGGGAGCAGCACATCGGAGACTGGCATGAGAGGGGAACCAAAGAGTTCCAGACGGCCGCCGATGCGTTGGGCAGCCTCGCCTTGGAACCAAGCGACGCGGCTCGCGAGCCCGGGAGAGTAGGAGCGCGAGCCGTTGTCGCCTTGATTGAGAACAGCCCAATCCGAAGCTTTCTGGTTCTCGAAGATGCGCCCCTTGGCGGCGCGGTAGTTCTCTAGCGTTTCGTGGCGGTCGAGGTGATTCGGGGTGACGTTGAGCACCGCGGCAATCTGCGGATGAAAGGTGTGGATCGACTCCAACTGGAAGCTGGATAGCTCGAGGACGTTCCACTGGAGTGCGCGGCTGGACAGCGTCATGTCCGTGACCGCGAAGCCAATGTTGCCGCCCACCTGCGCGGGGATGCCCCCCGCTTTGAGCATCTCGCCAACGAGCGTCGTCGTCGTGGTTTTGCCGTTGGAGCCAGTCGTAGCGGCGACAGGCCCTTCCAGGTATTGGTAAGCCAACTCGACCTCGCCCAGCACCGGGATTTGCCGAGCCCGGGCGGCGGCAATTGCGGGGTGGGTGAGCGGGACACCGGGCGATGCGATGAGCGCATCGTAGTTCGCGCTCTGAGCTTGGCTAGCGCTCAAAAAGGTGAAGTCCGCGGTTGAATCATGCGGCCGGTCGTCGGTAGCAAGGACCTTGGCGCCTTGCCGGCGCAGCAGAGCGATCGAGCCCATTCCGCTCTTGCCCAGACCAGCCACGAGGAAGGTATGCGAGGAGAGATCGTGGGATAGCTTCATCGCGCTTACCTCAACTTCAGCGTGGCTAGCGCGAACAGAGCCATGATGAGACCGGCGATCCAGAAGCGGGCGATCACCTTGGATTCCTTCCACCCCAGGAGTTCGAAGTGGTGGTGGATCGGAGCCATCTTGAAAATGCGCTTGCCGCGCAACTTATAGCTGCCCACTTGCAAGACGACACTCAGGAGCTCGATCACGTAGACGCCCCCGATGAAAGGCAAGAGCAGCTCTTGCTTGATGAGCACCGCAACGGTACCCATCGAACCGCCCAGAGCGAGAGAGCCCACATCGCCCATGAAGACCTCGGCGGGGTGCGCGTTGTACCAGAGGAAGCCGAGTGAAGCGCCGATCATGGTGGCGCAGAAGATGGTCAGTTCGCTGCCGCCCGGTACGCGTTCGAGTTCGAGATAGGTGGCGAATTCGCGGTGGCCCGCCAGATAGCAGAGCGCGGTCATGGCGCTGGAGGCAATGATCATGAGCCCAATCGCTAAGCCGTCCAGGCCATCCGTGAGATTGACGGCATTGGTAGAGCCCACAAGAACCAGCACCATGAATCCGTAGAAGGGCGCGAAGGCCAACGGGAAAGTCCAGGGGTTGTTGGCGAGCGCGCCGATGATCAAGTCCGGACGAAAGAACTTGAGAAAGGGAACGTTCATCGAGGTGCTGTAGACGCCTTTGGCGTTCAAGAGCAAGAGCACGAAGCCGATGGCCATCGCGACGAGGACTTGGAGGGCGAACTTCTGGCGCGCGGTGAGGCCCAGGTTCCGCATCTTCTTGATCTTGGTGTAGTCGTCGTAGAAGCCGATAGCGCCGAAGCCAACTAGACTGCCCATGGCAATCCAGACGTAGACGTTCTTCAAGTTGGCCCAGAGTAGGGTCGGAATCAAGATGGAGGCCACGATCAGCAAGCCGCCCATCGTGGGCGTGCCAGCCTTCGCCGAGTGGCTTTGCGGACCGTCCTCGCGGATGTACTGCCCCACACTCAAAGCCCGCAAGCGGCGGATCAGCCAGGGGCCCATCAAGAGGGAGATGAGCAGAGCGGTAACGAGCGCGCAGGCCGTGCGGAAGGTTACATAGCCGAAGAGACGCAGGGGGCCGAACATCGGCTGCAACGTTTCAAAGAGAAGCCAGTAGAGCATTAGGCGCTTAGCTCCTCGAGGAAGGCGTTCAAGGCTAGTTCTACACGCGTGCCGCGAGAGCCCTTGAACAAGACAGAGTCGCCCGGGCGGGCCACGGTCTTGAGGTACCGGCCGGCAGCGGAGGGATCGTCGAAAAAAGACGCGGCGCGATCAGGCGGACCAGCTTTCATCGCTGACTCAACAAGATGTTGAGCCGCGCCGCGTATCCCTATTAGCACAGTGACACCACTCTGCATCGCATAGCTTCCTAGCTCGCGATGCAGAGGCTCGGCCCATTGGCCAAGTTCGAGCATCTCCCCCAGAACGGCGATCTGCCGGCCTTCCGGGTGGAAGGCGTGTGCCGTGTCGCGCAGCAGGTCGAGCATGGCGCGAGCGGCGTCCGGGTTTGAGTTATAGCAATCGTTCCAAATCTGTATGCCGTTGACGACACTGCGCTCGGCGCGCATCTTGGCGGGGGGAATGGCGTGGGACTTCTCCGCCAGAACGCGAAGGGGAGCACCGAAGAGGCGGGCGACGGCGACGCCCGCGGTGACGTTCAAGACCCCGAAGCGGCCGGGCACGCGGGAGTGGAACTCGTGATCTTCGATCCGGAATTGTGCGCCTTCCAGGGAGTAGGTGACGTGGGTCGCGCGGGTCTTGGCCTCTTTGCTGAGACCGAAGCTTTCCACTTTGACGGGCAGGCCCATGGCGAAGCGGGACACGCGCGGGTCATCGGCGTTCAGGACGGCGACGCCGTGAGCGGGGAGAGCCAAGACAAGCTCTCGTTTGGCGGCGGCAATTCCTTCGATGCCATTGGCAAAGTTCTCGACGTGAGCATAGCCGACGTTGGTGACCACGCCGATCTCGGGCTGGGCGATCTCACACAAGGCGGCGATCTCTCCGGCGTGGTTCATGCCCATCTCGAGGACCGCCGCTTGTGAGGCCTCGTCGATGCGGAGTATAGAAAGCGGAAGACCGATGTGATTGTTGAAATTACCGGAGGTCTTGCTTAGCGGGAAGGCCGCGCTCAGGAGCGTGGCAATGGCGTCTTTCGAGGATGTTTTGCCGGCGCTGCCGGTAACGCCGACGATCGTCTTGCCCCAGAGTTGGCGGGCTTCGGAAGCCAGGCGTTGCAACCCCTTGAGCACATCCGGAACGATCAACAAGGGTCCGGCGGCGTTGGCGAGGGGCCGGGAGACGAGTGCAGCGGTGGCGCCGCGGTTGAAAGCGGCCTGGACATAGTCGTGGCCGTCGACCTTCTCACCGGGCAGAGCGATGAAGAGAGCACCTTCTTCTACTTCGCGAGAGTCGATGGAGTAGCTCGAAACCAGGCCTTGCGCGGCGGGGACGCCGATGCCGAGCAAGGCTGCGATCTGAGCGAGGGAAAGCTTCATGACCTCAGAGCCTCCCTGCTGTAGCCCAAGGCGGCGAGAGCTTGGCGGGCAACTTCACGGTCGTCGAAGGGGTACTTGGTCTTGCCCAGAATCTGGTAGGTCTCATGACCTTTTCCCGCCAGAAGAACAAAGTCGCCGGGGCTTGCTTGTTCCAAGGCCTTGCGGATGGCCTTGGCGCGATCCGGTTCGACGATGTGGGGCGTATCGTGGCGGCGCACGCCGACGAGAGCGTCATTCAGGATGGCGATGGGGTCTTCCGTACGGGGATTGTCGCTGGTCAGGACAACGTAGTCGCTGAGGGAGGCGGCGGCGCTGCCCATCAGGGGGCGCTTCGCGCGGTCGCGGTCGCCGCCGCAGCCAAAGAGGGTGATCAACCTCTTGGGATTCAAGGCCCGGGCTACGCGGATCACATTGCGGAGCGCGTCGTCGGTATGAGCATAGTCGGCCACCACGTAGAAGGGTTGACCTTGATCGACGGGCTCGAAACGTCCCGGGACGCTACCGCAGTTCGCAATGCCGCGAGCGACGGCCGCCGGCGGCAAGCCCGCACGGAGAGTAACGGCGGCCGCGCCGAGGATATTGAGGACATTGATGTCGCCCAGGAGACCCGTCTCAACCGGGAAGGATCCCCCGGGGTACTCAAGGATAAAGCGAGCGCCGGCAAAGGTGGAATCAATGTCACGGGCGTGCACTTGAGCATCCGCGTGGAGAGCGTAAGTCCAGGCCTGGGTTTCGGACGCCAAGGGGATCTCTTGGGCAACAGGATCATCGGCGTTGATCGCGGCGAAGGCGGGGGGAGGCGCATCCTGGCCGCGGAAGAGCTCAAACTTGGCTTGCTTGTAGGACTCCATGTCGCCATGGAAGTCCAAATGATCGCGAGTCAGATTGGTCCAGACGACGCCTCGGAAAGTGAGACCCCAGATGCGGCCGAGGGCGAGCGCGTGAGAGCTGGCCTCCATGGCCACGGCGAGGGCGGCGCCGGGCTCGGGGGCCATGGCTTCCAGGCGGGCCATATGGCGGTAGAGTTCGAGGCTCTCGGGCGTGGTGTTGACACTGTCTAACTTCTCGCTGCCGATGCGGTATTCGATGGTCCCGAATAGAGCCGTAAGAAAAGCGGCGGCTTCGAGGATGGAGGCAAGGATATAGGCCGTGGTGGTCTTACCGTTAGTGCCAGTTACACCGAATAAGGCAACCCGGGACGATGTTGGGTCGTGGAAGAAGGCCCGGGAAGCCAGAGCCAGAGAGCGACGGGCATGCTGGACGTGAATCCAGGGTCCGGTGAAGTCCCCGGGGGCGGGATGCTCGGAGACGATGGCGACGGCGCCGGCCGCGAGAGCTTGGGGCGCGTAGACGCGGCCATCGAAGTTGGCGCCGATAAAGGCCCAGAAGAGGTCGCCGGGCTGGACGAGGCGGGAGTCGAACTGGAGGCCCGAGACGCGAGTCGCCGCGAGCGCCGCGTCGAGGGGCGCAGCGAGAGGGACGGACGCGAAGAGTTCGGCGATCGGCCTGGGCAGCATTATCTTCCTAGCCGGATGCGTATCCTTTGCCCATATGCCGCGGGGGCGCCTGGGGCGGGGCTTTGGGAACGGACGAGTCCACTCCCGAGAGGTTCAATGCGGAAACCTTGGCGGCTCGCGTCCGCGAGGACATCGCGAAGCGGCTTACCGAGGAAGTCGGGAGTTAGTAATGTGGTCTTGACGTCGGTGACTTCTGAGTTATCCACATTTTCCACAGGTTTTTCCTCCGTCAGGTCCGCGAAGGCGACATCACTAATAACTTCAGCGGGAGGAGTTACTTGTTTTTCGACGACGGGCAGATCGGCCGGGACATTGAGGGTACGGAGGGCCGCGCCGGTCACGTCGCGGAAGACCGGCGCGGCGACGACGCCGCCGTAGAGTGAAGAGCCATCCAGGGTGATGACGGTAACGACCCGAGGATTCGTGACCGGAGCGAAGCCCATGAAGGAGGCGTGATACTTGTGCGTGTAGCTGCCCACCCTATGGTCGAAGATCTGAGCGCTGCCGGTCTTGCCGCCCGAGGAATACCCGGGAATCTTGGCGAACTGCTTGCCGGTGCCGAGGATGACGACGCGGTCCATCATGTTGCGCATGGTGACGACGGTCGATGGACTGATGATCGTTTTCGGGCGTTCGACGGGGATCTCATAAGAGACGCGCTGGGTCTTGTAGGGAGAAAGAGGATTCGCGCTGATTTGGCGGACGAGGACGGGGCGGACGAAGCGTCCGCCATTGGCGATGACGCTCGCGGCTTGGGCGAGTTGGACCGTGGTGGTCATGATCTCGTGGCCCATGGCGACGGAGCCGATCGAGCTCTTGGTCCACTTGCTGAGGCGGATGACGCGACCGGGAGATTCGCCGGGGAGCGGCAGTCCGGTGCGGTCGCCGAAGCCGAAGAGCTTGATGTACTCGTAGAAGCGTTTCTCCTTGAGCTCGAGGGCAACTTGAATGGCGCCGATGTTGGAAGACTTGGCGATGATGTCCTCCACGGTTAAGTAGCCGTAGGGGTGGGCGTCATGGATCACACGGCCGAAGAGATTGATGCGGCCATTGCCGCAGTGGTAGCCGGTGGAGGGTTTGACGAGGTTGTCTTCGATCGCGCCGGCGACGGTGAAGATCTTGAAGACGCTGCCGGGTTCGGTGGCGGCCTGGACAGCGAGATTGCGGCGCGCTTCGGGGTCAGAGACTTTCTCGTTCGGGTTGTAAGTGGGGTAGCTGGCCAGGGCGAGGATCTCACCGGTGTAGGGGTCCATGACAACTCCCCGGCCCGTCTTGCAGCAATCCTGGACGGCCTTGGCCAAGTAGCGCTCGAGGTCATATTGAATGCGGTGATCGATGGTGAGGGTGACGTCTTTACCGGGAACGGGTTCGGCCTCGATCTGGGACTCGAAGCCTCGATTGGAGACGTCGGCGACGACGTTGGCGTAGCCGGAGTAGCCCGCGAGTTCATCCTCCATGCCCTGTTCGATGCCGGCATTGCCGCGCATGGAAGAGTCGACTCCACCGATGACATGGGCGGCGAGGGCTTCGTTCGGATAGACGCGCTGGCTGCCGCTCTCAAAATAGAGCCACTTGAGTTTGAGACTGCGGAGCCGTTGGGCTTGCTCCTGGGTGACGCGTGGGGCGACGACGAAGTAGTTCCGGCCGGCTTTCTGGGCGGCGCGATGGCGGAGGTCGCTTTCGAGCTTGGCGGCATCAAGGCTGAGGACGCCGGAGAGGATGCCGGCGGCGAGGCTGATATCGGGGAGGCGGGCGGGGTCGACGATCACCTTCTCGGTAGGGACGGTGATGGCAAGGATCTGCCCGGTCCGGTCGTAGACGGTGCCGCGGTGGGCTGGAATCTCGACGCGATGAATCTGTTGGTTATCGGCGAGCTGCGCATAATGGCCGTGCTGAAAGAACTGGAGGTAGACGAGGCGTCCGAAGATCAAGACGCCCCAGACGGCGAGGGCGCGGAGGAGACGGCGCGCGCGGCGTTGGGCGGCGGGATCGATCGGCGGGTAGAGCATGGCGGCACCTCGGGGCTGTATCGGCTTGGGCAGTAAGTCCTAAAAAAGGAAGTAGAAGGCGGGTAACTTGCGCCGCCGCGCCTTC
>Ga0224723_1001865_pt1 | contig 12247 bp, 12 predicted proteins | sample Balambano_FR2_Me_FD_161647 | JGI IMG/M metagenome (GOLD analysis project Ga0224723, IMG submission 161647) | Freshwater sediment microbial communities from Lake Towuti, South Sulawesi, Indonesia - Balambano_FR2_MetaG | ecosystem: Environmental > Aquatic > Freshwater > Lake > Sediment | place...
CGTAAGCGTAACGCACCGAGATATGTTAGGACGGTGCGTTAGCCTTCGGCATAACACACCCTACGTATGTTTCAATAATCAAACCGGATTCCTATATATACCCAAACTTTGAATTTTACTCATTAGAAGAGAACAAAAAACAGATCGTTTCTCTCCCTTCCCTGTTCCCTTTATTCTTAATTAGTAAGTGTATAATTTCTAAAATATTATTATGATCAGTAACTGGGTATATCTAGGAGCAGGATTAACCCTCGGTGTGGGTTTACGCTATTTGTTTGGTCTTGTCAAGAATTCGGGTATATCTGTAACCCCTAAACAAGAATTACCTACGTTACAACTTCAGCAATCTGAATTGGCGATCGCCTTAGCTCAGGAGATGAGCCAGTTTAAAGGAGGGTTTTTAGCCCGGACTACCCATGAGTTGCGATCGCCTTTGAGTAAATTAATTAGTCTACATCAATTAATTTTATCTGATTTGTGTGAAAATCCAGAAGAAGAACGGGAATTTATTACCCAAGCTTATGATTCTGCCAAGAATCTGATGAATTTGATGGATGAAATTTTGAATGTTGCTCGTATTGAATATGGTACTAATAAACTAGATATTCAGCCGCGATCGCTAGTCGAAATTCTCCAACAAGTTTATAAATTAAGCTATATGCTAGCGGAAAATCGCAAGTTTCACTTTCAAATTTCTCCACCAAGCTCAGAAATCTACGTTTTAGTTGACTTCCGTTGGTTACAACAAGTACTCCTTAATTTAGTAGAAACTGCTATATTCCAAATGGAAGAGGGTGGTATTTACATTTCTACTGCTGTTTCTCCAAGAAATGATTTTGCTTATATTTGGTTAGATATACCTAGCCATGCTGTATCTAAAAGTGAACCAGTAAATTTAGTTGAAACCCATGAGGAACAATCAACATACTCTCATGGGCAAATAACTAAGCTTTCTCCTGGAATGAAGCTACTACTAAATCAAACTCTGCTGGAAGTTATGGGAGGAAAGTTGGAAATTGTTTCATATACTCCCACTAGTACAGCACATAATACTAGGTTACAGTTATCTGTTCCGGTAGTGATTCCTGAAGATGTTGAGTAGGTACGATATCTGGCTGGTATAATACCATTGTTGTAGTGATATTACGTTCAAAACCAATCTTTTCATAAAAACGCTGTTGATGAGTAGTTGTCAAATATACCCTTTCTACTCGGCGTAAACGGGGATGGCTTAAAACAGTTTCAACTAACTTACTTCCTAAACCAGTGCTGCGATAATCTGGATGAATCACAACATCCCAAATCGTAGCACGGTAAATACAATCAGAAGTTGCTCTGGCAAAACCAATTAACTTTTCCCTATCCCAGATACTAATTACTGGGTCACTATTGGCAATAGCAATGCTTAAGTCTTCAATACTACGCCCTTTTGCCCAGAAAGCACCAACATTAAATAATTCTTGAAGTTGGTAAAGGTCAATATTTTGGCGATCGCTAAATTGTATCTGAGGATCCATCATATCTCATCCGAACACGGCAGTATCCGTAGCGCAAGTAGCAACTGTATTGTATCTAGGGCAACTACTGTGATAGTTAATATCTCAAGGTTTAATGACAAATCTCCATAAAGGATGAGTTGAGCCTTGCTTACGGATACGATAGACTTGCTGTTCTAGACGTTCTTTTTCTTGTTGGGGTAAACCGAATAGAATATTGCGACTTTGCCAAATTAAAACGGACATCGTCATCCCAATACAAAAAGCTAAACCAATTGTAGATAAAGGGCGGTAGAACAGAGCGTATCGTACCGCTACCCAAGTAAAATATTCTCGCCACAAAGTAATATCATTGCGGAGATTCCATAAACAGACAGGTGCTACAGTCAACCACAAAAAACCTGCAAATAACCACCTACCGTATACAGTCAGTTGATGTAACCTTTGTACTTGGTAGGCTAAAGATGAATCAATGGTTGATTTTTCTGGTTCCATCGCAGCTAGTATTTGAAGGCAAAAGGTAAAAGAGTTATACAGTTAGCTTTTCAGACGCAGTTAGTTTATTTCTGCCATATTGTACTAGCTACAAACTAATTTGCCAGTGGTTGTATATATGTATGTTCTACACTCCGCACCCCGCACTCAATTTGCTAGTGGTTCTGTAGATGCAGGTGCTGGAGGTTCTTGACGTTCTCTCCACCAAGCAAGTAGAGTGCTAGCAACAAAAATACTGGAATAAGCCCCTGTTGTAAAGCCAATAATCAATGCTAAGGAAAAATTTCTCAGTGTTTCGCCGCCAAATATGAAGATAGATACTAAGGTTAATACTACAGCTAAAGCAGTGTTAATTGACCTTGACAAAGTTTGATTAACAGAATCATCTACAATATCAGTAAACGGTTGACCAGGATTTTTCCCTAAAGTTTCACGGATGCGGTCATAAATAACTACAGTATCGTTGACAGAAAAACCTGTAATGGTCAACAAAGCAACAATAAATAAGCTATCTACTTCTGTACGTAGTGGTGATAACCCCATAATTGAGAAAATGCTAAGGGTTATCAAGACATCGTGAAACGTAGCAATAATTGCGAATACTGCATAGTCGAATTGAAATCTCACCGCTAGGTAAAGAACAATACCAATAAATGAAACTATCAGAGCTAGAACACCAGATTTGAACAATTCTAGCCCTAAGGTAGGACCTACAGAGTCAATTTGATTTTTCTGGGGGTCTACAGCACCGATTTTCTCAACTACAGCCTTTTGTAGGTTAGTACGTTGTTCAACATCCAAGTTTTTACTGCGAATCAATACACCATTATCACCAATGATTTGAATACTACTATCAGCTAGTCCTTGAACTCTAGCTACTTCCCGAACAGCAACAATGTCAATAGGTTGATTGCAGTTGTCAGGTACATTGCAATCTCGTTCTAGTTGTAATCGTGTACCACCAACAAAATCCAAACCAGGACGTAGAGGTGCGCGAATATCAGGATTGAGCCAAGAAATTGTCATGGAGATGATACCCACAAGAATAATGGCACAAGAAATACCCCACCAAAGCGATCGCGATTTATTTATACTTAATCTCATTTTGCTACCTCTGCCTTGGTGGATGTTTGTTGCAGGTCAGGACAATATAGTTCTGGCTTTCGTAAAGAGGGTATAGAAATTGCTAAAAACATGAATGCTCGACTACAGGTAATGGCTGTAAACATACTCACTGCTACCCCTACAGCTAAAGTTAAAGCAAAACCTCTGACTAACCCAGAACCAAGCCAAAAAAGTGCTGCACAAGCAATCCATGCTGTGACGTTACTATCTAAAATACTGGAGAATGCTCGGTAGAAACCAGATTCTACAGAACGATACAAAGTTTTACCTGCTTTTAATTCTTCTCGTGTCCGCTCAAAAATGAGGATGTTAGCATCAACTGCCATCCCAATACTCAGTACGAAACCAGCGATTCCCGGTAAAGTCAGGGTAATACCTAGCAAAGCAAAACTAGCCCAACTTAGTAAAGCATATATTACTAGTGCAATATCTGCTATTAATCCTGGTAATCTATAATACCATACCATGAAGATTAAAACTAAAATTAGACCACCAAGACCAGCGTAAATACTACTTTGAATACTATCTTTACCTAAAGTTGCACCGACAGTACGTCTCTCAGCAATTTCCACAGGTACGGGTAACGAGCCTCCCTTGAGTTGGATTCCTAAACCTTGAGCTTCTTTGGCTGTAAATCCACCACTAATTTCTGCTCCACCACCTGTAATACCTGTAGCAGCGTATTGGGCTGATACACCTGCAGCACTGATGAGTTCATTGTCTAGAAAAATACCAATATTCCGTCCAGTACCCGCAATATTTTTTGTCAAAGCTGCGAATAATTCACCACCTTTTTGGTCAAAGCGAATGTCAACTTTCCATTCTTTACCTTGGGTAGGTTGACCGTAAGCATCTTGAAGGAATTTACCTGTGAGTGGGGGGTTGGTACTTTCAAATAATTCGGCGATCGCACTATTATTTTTATCTAATTCTTCTTTAGTTTTAGCGATGGCAACTGCATCTTTGGTTTTTCTTAACTCTTCTAGCTCCAGTTTCAGTTCAAAGTTAGAATTTCTAAAAGCGATAAGTTGAGGTTCAACTCCGGGTTTTTGCTGTTTGAATTCTAATTGTGCTGTACCACCGAGTACCCGCTCAGCTTGTTGTGGGTCGTTAATACCTGGTAACTGTACGAGTACTTTATCTGGAGGTACTGCTTGGATGATCGGTTCAGATACTCCTAAACCATTGATTCGACCTTCAATAACTTTTTGTACAGCTTCTAATTCACGATCAGTAATTTGCTTAATTTCAGGAGTAGTTTTCACCTGAATTGTTAGCTGTGAACCTCCCCGTAAGTCTAAACCTAAGGGGACAGGAATTTTAAATGGCGGAACGGCAATCACCGCAATAGCGGCGATTACCATAACAAAGATCAAGGCTAATAGCGATCGCTGCCTTTTCATATCATAACTCGCAATCGACAAATGCTATAATAACGTTCTTTGAGGAGTTATGAGTTGTCTGTATGGTTTTATGCCAAATTTTTACACTCGCATAGCCACCATTTTTTCTACAGCTTCGACAATTTGCTCTGGTTGAACAATTGTCAATCTTTCTAAAGTTCCATTATAGGGGGTAGGAATATCTTGAGAAGATAACCGCAATACTGGCGCATCTAGTTCATCAAACAAACGGTCATTAATAGAAGCAACTAATTCAGCACCAATACCGCCTGTTCTCATACATTCTTCAACAATAATCACGCGGTGAGTTTTACTAACTGATGCCCCTATAGTATCAAAATCTAATGGTTTTAGTGAGATTAAGTCGATGACTTCTGGGTCGCATTGCATACTTTTTACCGCTTGCATCACATGATGTCGCATACGTGAGTATGTCAATATGGTTACATCTTTACCACTACGTACCACTTCTGCTTTATCCAAGGGTAAGAAGTATTCTTGTTCTGGAAGGTCTTCTTTCAAGTTGTAAAGTAAGACGTGTTCAAAAAACAGTACAGGATTATCATCACGGATAGCGGACTTAAGAAGACCTTTAGCGTTGTACGGTGTAGAACAAGCAACTATCTTTAATCCAGGAACAGCTTGGAAGTATGCTTCCAAACGTTGTGAGTGTTCTGCACCTAGTTGTCGTCCCACACCACCAGGACCACGAATCACCATGGGAATTTTAAAATTACCGCCAGAGGTGTAGCGGAGCATCCCAGCGTTATTAGAAATTTGGTTAAACGCTAAGAGCAAAAAGCCCATGTTCATACCTTCAATTATCGGACGTAACCCAGTCATTGCAGCCCCTACCGCCATTCCAGTAAAACTGTTTTCTGCGATGGGAGTGTCTAAAATTCTGAGTTCACCATACTTTTTGTACAAATCTTTGGTGACTTTGTAGGAACCACCGTAATGACCTACATCTTCACCAAGGACAAATACTGTTTGATCACGTGCCATCTCCTCATCGATAGCTTCGCGCAGAGCGTTGAAAAATAGTGTTTCTGCCATTAGACCTCTAGTGCGATTCCTGTTTTAGGATCTTATCGTGCATCTCAAAAAAAATACCGTCAGCGATCGCACCAAGAGTAGGGAGTGCGGAGTTATCTACACCCCCGTACCTACTGGAGTTACCTGGGGAGTATCTGGAAAACGTTTCGGTCTTCCAGGTTTACGTTTATGTCGTTGATTAATTGATTTTTCGCTGGCGGCTGCTAATTCTTCTGGTGTACATTTAAATAGGCGCAATGCATCCACATATTTCTTCGGTGTCATTGTCGGTTCTGTACGGCCAGCTTCCCAGTTTCGCACACTGGTTTCACTAATCGCAAGCCTGAAGGCAACTTCCGCACGACTAAGTCCAGCCCTCTCTCTCAGGACTTGCATATCCATAGTCTTTATGCTCCCTTTAAAAATAGAATACGTTTATTAAATCAATTGACGTAAAAAAATCAACTGAGTATTATTTTATTAACTATATTAATTTATAAGTGATCGCTTAACTCTGTGGCAAATGCTAGAAGCGATTTTCTCCTAGATTTTACGGAAAGCATATACAACGATGAGTTTTATGAAGAGTTTTTGTTGATACTCAAGTTATTAGAAAATTTTATACATTCTAATCTTGAACAACTTCGTATAAATCTTCTATCAATACTTCAAATGTCCGCGCTAACTTGTGAAGAGAAGTTACGTCAACGCTCGCTAGTCCTGGTGACTTGGCATAATTCTTTAATGTTGTGTAAGCAATACCTGATCGGTCAGACACTTCCTTGAGCGTCCAACCTTTTTCAGCCGCAAATTCCTTTATCCGTAACTTTACCAATCCCATGCTTGACAGCAGCCTAATAATGGTCTTTAATTATTATACTATTAAATAAAAATAAAAAGCGATTGCCCCCAAGTCTCGCAAACAAAAGAGCGATCCTTGGAGCTTAGTGTTTTACCCACTACCGACTATCCACCAACCACCGTGCAGCATCTTTCGCATGGTAAGTTAAAATTAGATCAGCGCCAGCGCGTTTGAAACCTGTTAAAGTTTCCATGACCACACGTTGCTCGTCTATCCAACCGTTGAGAGCGGCAGCTTTAACCATGGCATACTCACCAGATACGTTATAGGCAGCAACGGGTAGATTACAAGCTTGTTTAACCCGCCAAATAATATCCATATAGGCCAAAGCTGGCTTGACCATTAACATATCTGCTCCTTCAGCGATGTCAAGTTCTATCTCCTTAATCGCTTCTTGAGTATTACCTGGATCCATCTGATATGTCCGGCGATCGCCAAATTGAGGTGCGGAATCGGCTGCATCACGGAAAGGACCATAGTAAGCTGAGGCATATTTAGCAGCGTAGGATAAAATTGGTGTATCTTGGAAACCTGCTGCATCTAGGCCTGTGCGAATCGCATGGACAAAGCCATCCATCATTCCAGAAGGAGCAATAATATCTGCACCTGCTTGGGCTTGAGATACTGCTGTTTTTTTCAGCAATTCTAAAGTCGGGTCATTCAAAACCCTGCCAGTTAAGTCACCTACTTCTAAATAACCACAATGTCCGTGACTTGTATACTCACATAAACAAGTGTCGGCAATCACAATCAAATCCGGTACTCCACGTTTGACAGCAGTTGCTGCTTGTTGGACAATTCCACAATCATGCCAAGCACCTGTCGCGTCGGTATCTTTATCAGCAGGAATACCAAATAAAATTATGGCGGGAATCCCTAAATCGTAAACTTCCTTCGCTTCCTCAACAATTTTATCTATAGAAAGCTGGAATACTCCAGGCATAGATTTGACTTCATTAGCAATTCCTTCACCTGGTACAGCAAAAAGAGGGTAAATTAAATCATTTGTTGTTAAAACAGTTTCACGTACCATCCTACGCAGTTGAGGATGGGTACGTAGGCGACGTGGGCGATGAGTAAGATACATAAAATATTATTGAGCAAAAAACGAAAATGGACGCAGCAAAAACTGTCACAAAGTTAGGGCAATTTACCGCCAATGAAGACAATTTATAACCACTACTTAAGTGTTAAGTAATGTGAATGTCTTCTAATGACTGCAACACCCTCTGCGGCGCAATTTCATATTTTACAGGTTGTGGATCATCTGGATGTAGAAAAATTTATAAAATGATATCAAAAATATATTTGGGTAGTAGTAAGCTTTTAGGGCATTTTCCCTACTCCCTACTCCCTACTCCCTACTCCCTACTCCTACAAAATCCGAAAAATGAAGGGATAACGAAAAGGTTGATCTGTATCGCTAAGAACGTGGAAAAGTGCCCAAATGGTTAATCCCCAATGGATTAGGTATCCTAATCCTGCTAGTGGAAACAGCAAACCGAAAGTAATAAAAAGTAATACGGCGATTATAGCTCCGTAAAACCAAACGTTAAAGTGGAAATTTATGGACTCTTTAGCATTTTCCTTAACAACTGGGTCATCACTTACAAATAAGACAGCGATCGGTAAACCAACAGATATAAAGGTGGTGCTGAAAAAGATGGCTCCGTGACACAGTGCTGATAAAAGTTTTCGCTTATCCGTGTCGTACATTTTTTTCTCCTTTCAAAATTAAGTTTTTAGTTGTATTAAGAACCTATCACGAGCATTGTTGTCTTAAGATTAAAAGACTCACTAAACTTGGGAAAAATTAAGTTAACTTAAGTAACAATCTACTATTATACGCAAATAAACTTATGTCAATCGAACTTCAGGCAGAACTTGAAAAAGCTGTAGAACAGCGACGTAATTTTGCAATTATTTCTCACCCAGATGCTGGAAAAACTACGTTGACAGAAAAGCTACTTTTATACGGAGGTGCAATTCACGAAGCTGGAGCGGTGAAGGCGCGACGGGCACAGCGAAAAGCGACTTCTGACTGGATGGCTATGGAACAACAGCGGGGTATTTCTATTACATCAACGGTGTTGCAGTTTGAGTACAATCAGTGTCAGATAAATTTATTAGATACTCCCGGACACCAAGATTTTAGTGAAGATACTTACCGGACTTTAGCAGCAGCAGATAATGCGGTGATGTTAATAGACGTTGCTAAAGGTTTGGAACCTCAGACACGAAAGTTGTTTGAGGTTTGTAAGTTGCGGGGTATACCAATTTTTACTTTCGTGAATAAACTCGACCGTCCGGGTAGAGAGCCATTAGAATTATTAGACGAAATTGAGCAAGAATTAGGTTTACAAACCTTTGCTGTCAATTGGCCAATTGGCATGGGCGATCGCTTTAAGGGAGTGTTTGACCGTTCCAAAGAGCAGATACATCTATTTGAACGTAGCGCCCACGGTAGCCGAGAAGCCCGAAATACAGTAGTAGAATTAGGTGATGCCAAAATTGAGGAACTGTTAGAGCAAGATTTATATTATCAGTTGAAAAATGATTTAGAACTTTTAGAAGGAGTTGGCCCAGAGCTAGATTTAGAGTTAGTACATCAAGGCAAGATGACACCTGTGTTTTTTGGCAGTGCTATGACCAACTTTGGGGTCGAGTTATTTTTGAAATATTTCTTAGATTACGCTCTCAAACCAGGTTCTCACAATAGTACTGTTGGATCCATGCTTCCTAGTTACCCAGAATTTTCTGGGTTTGTGTTTAAACTACAGGCAAACATGGATCCAAAACACCGCGATCGCGTGGCTTTTATTCGCGTGTGTACTGGTAAATTTGAAAAAGACATGACAGTTAACCACGCACGTACTGGTAAAAGTGTGCGTTTGTCTCGTCCACAAAAACTTTTTGCCCAAGAAAGAGAATCTATAGATGCAGCATATCCAGGAGATGTTATTGGTTTGAATAACCCTGGAGTTTTTGCGATTGGGGATACAATTTACACAGGTCAAAAGCTAGAATATGAGGGAATTCCTTACTTTTCACCAGAACTGTTTGCAGTTTTGAGAAATCCCAATCCCTCTAAATTCAAGCAATTCCAAAAAGGTGTATCTGAATTACGCGAAGAGGGGGCTGTACAAATTATGTACTCAGTAGATGAAGCCAAACGCGATCCAATTTTAGCAGCAGTAGGTCAATTGCAATTTGAAGTTGTACAGTTTCGCCTCCAAAATGAATATGGAGTAGAAACTTTATTAGAATTATTGCCTTATAGTGTAGCTCGTTGGGTTGATGGTGGTTGGGAAGTGTTGAATAAGGTAGGACGTTTGTTTAACACTACTACTGTCAAAGATAGTATGGGACGACCAGTATTACTATTCCGTAACGAATGGAACTGTCAACAGTTAGAAGGAGACCATCCAGAATTAAAGTTAAGTGCGATCGCTCCGACAACGGTGATTACTGGGTAGTAGATAAAATGATAAGCTATTACCGCATTTTCCCCCTCTCCCTATCTTCCCTACATTACTGAAATAGATTTTGCGGATTCACGTATTTATTACCGCATTTTCCCCCTCTCCCTATCTTCCCTACTCCCTACTCCTTACTCCCTTTCTTAAACAATGTCATCACATCCCGATACGTCTTTAGATACGGGTTTAATAGCCCTAAAACAAGGAGATTACCAAACAGCGATCGCTATATTAGAAGTAGTCGCGTCTACAAGCGTTTCTCAATCTTCTCAAGTACAAGCAACTATTGGTTTAGTAGTGGCTTATGCTCGGACTGGTAATCTTCCTAAAGCGATCGCATTGTGTGAACTTCTTTGTAATAGTGATAATCCTCAAGTCCAAGAATGGGCAAAAACTACGCTAAAACAGTTGACAATTCACAAGCCAAATAGTATAGACACTAACACTAATGCTACCGGATTTGTTCCTTTTGATAACTATGAGGATTTACCCAAACAAGTACCACAAGTTAGTCGTACTCCAATATCAGATATAAAACTAGCAGGATCTACCGTAGCCACTTCCCAAAAATCACCCAAAATTAATTGGCGACAAGCTCCTAGAGCTAAAGTTTGGCAACCTTTACAGAAGTCAAAGTTAAATTTATTACCCTTGCGTTTATTGCTATTAAGTACATTTACTAGCTTATTTTGGGTAATTAGGGAAATGGTAGATGTAGTCAGGAATTTAATTAACGATATTTTAGTTAAACTTCCTTTCTTAGAACCAATTCAACTTTTATACAGAGACTTTACATCATTTTTGTTGGTAGTCTTGTTGATTCTAGTCGCACTTGCACCTTGGTTGCTGGATCGATTACTGATGGAAGCTTACGGTCAGCGATGGATAGAGCGAGATTCTCTGAATATGCACAGTCATGAAGCAGTCAGGGTACTACATCGCTATAGTCAACAAAGAGGCTGGCGTTTTCCCAAGTTAGGTATCATCCCATTAACAGCACCAATTGCCCTAACTTATGGTAATTTACCTCGTAATGCCAGAATTATTGTTAGTCAAGGATTGTTAGACCAGTTAGCAGATGATGAAATCGCAGCAATTTATGCTGGTCAATTAGGACATATTCGTCATTGGGATTTTGCGATACTGTCGCTGTTGTTATTGATCACAATTCCGATTTATCAGCTACATCAATATATTGCTAAATTGGCTGGCAAAATACAGCAGCGATTTTTCCAAAGTCTGGTTGGTATATTTTCTAGCTTTGTTTATTTAGTTTGGTGTTTAATTACAGGTACTAATTTGTGGTTATCCCAACTACGTCTATATTATAGTGATCGCTTTGCCTGTGATTTAACTGGTAATCCCAATGGTTTAGTACGCGCTCTGCTAAAAATAGCTATTGGTATTGCTAGTGATATTGAAAAACAAGAACAAACTCCCTGGCAATTAGAAAGTTTAAATTTGGTCGCACCTGTAGGCTACCAACAAAGCCTGAGTTTGGGAAGCATGACTCCTAACATCTCTTTTGAATCTTTCCTAATGTGGGATTATCTTAACCCCTATCGCTTATGGTTTACCCTCAACAACAGTCATCCTTTAATTGGCGATCGCATTCAACGCTTATCCAAAATCGCTCGTAATTGGCATCTAGACCCGGAACTATACATTGAAAGTCAAGAACCACTCAGGGTAAAACCCCAGTCTTTTTACCTACAGATTGCACCATTTTTAGGAATACCCTTAGGTGTTGGCTTTGCAATTCTAATTTGGCTCATTTGGCAAACAGCATTCGCTCTCAAAATTTTAAACCTCAAATGGATTTATGAGGATTGGTCTTTTATTGTAGGTTGTCTGTTTGTTGGGTTTAGCATCGGCATTCTGATACGGATAAATTCTTTTTTCCCAGAAATCAAACTGACTAACCTACAAACCGATGAGCGCTTACCTAACCTCCTAGCTAATCCTTCTGCACTTCCAATTGATAGTATCGGCGTGCGTATTGTTGGAAAATTATTAGGTCGTCGTGGAGTTAGTAACTGGCTAGGACAAGATTTAATCCTCCACTCACGTACTGGAAGCGTGAAATTGCACCACATATCTTGGTTGGGACAAGCTATTAATCCTCAAGACTTGATTGGTCGTCAAATTGTTGTTACTGGCTGGTTTCGTCGAGGAGCAACTTGTTGGATAGACATTCAAAGTTTACAAACTCAAAATGGTAAAGCTATCAACAGTCCCCATCCCGTTTGGTCTACAGTCTTAGCTGTTGCTGCTGAAGCTTGGGGAGCTTTTATTCTTTTGAGGGGGTGATGGAGGTGATGGAGGTGATGGGGGTGATGGAGGTGATGGGGG
>Ga0224723_1001866_pt1 | contig 12235 bp, 15 predicted proteins | sample Balambano_FR2_Me_FD_161647 | JGI IMG/M metagenome (GOLD analysis project Ga0224723, IMG submission 161647) | Freshwater sediment microbial communities from Lake Towuti, South Sulawesi, Indonesia - Balambano_FR2_MetaG | ecosystem: Environmental > Aquatic > Freshwater > Lake > Sediment | place...
GAGCGAAACGATTGACTATCTGCTGTTTGCCGCCACAACGCCGGAAGCCGTGATTACCCGTTACACGGCGTTACATGGTGCGTTTGATCTGCCGCCCTGGTGGTCGCTGGGGTATCAACAGGGCGGTGACTTGGTAACGGATGCCGTCGGTATCGCTGCTTTTGCCGCGCAGTTTCGGAAGCGCGAGATGCCGTGCGATGTCCTGCATCTTGGCGCGGCGACAATGGATGGAGGACGCGCGCTGACGGTAGACGCCAGCCGCTTTCCGTCGCTGCGTACACTGGTGGATGATCTGCACGATCAGGGCTTCCAGGTTGCGTTGGATGTACATCCGGCAGTGCAGGCAGACGACGCATTCCCCATCTATGCCAGTGGATTTGGACGCAGCGCATTTGTGACGTATCCCGATGGACAGGTGGTGCGAGTCGCCTCCATTCCGGGGATGTCTGTGTTGCCGGATTTTGCACGGACAGATGTGTGCGATTGGTGGGGCGAACAACTGCGTGCCTGTGTCCGTAGCGGCATTGATGGCATCGTGACCACTGCCAGCACGCCAGAGATAAAGCGCAGCACTGGCACTCAGACGCTTCCCGATGTTGCGCAGCACCGGACTGCGGCGGGGAATGTTCGCCACTCACAGGTGCATAATTGGTACGGACAGACGATGGCGGAGGCGTGCTGCGTACCGTTGGAACAGCATCGAGCCGGACTTCGACCGTTGATTTTGATGACGTCTGCATGGGCAGACGCAGCACGAGCAGGGATGACCTGGTTGCCTGCGCAGGCGACGGGATGGGACGGCATACGGGCGATGCTGCGCGGCGTGTTGAACGCCGCAAGCAGCGGGATGCCGTTGATCGGCGCTGATGTGACAGGGGCGGACGGCGAACTGCACAGTCGTTGGCTACAGGCGGCATTTCTGCTGCCGGGTGTGCGCGGCTGCGTCGAACCCTGGGCATATGGGCAGCTTTACGAAGTGGTCAATCGCCTGACTCTCGGATTGCGCTCGCGGCTGCTGCCCTATCTCTATGCCTGCATCGCGGTGGCGCGCGAATATGGCACACCTGTCATTCGCCCCCTGTGGATGCTCGATCCCGCTGATGCAGCGCTGCGCATAGACGATGCTTATATGGTTGGAAGTGCGCTGCTGGTTGCGCCTGTGGTGGCTGCCGGGGACATCGAGCGGCGGATACAACTGCCTGAGGGCTTGTGGTATGACTTCTGGACGAACGAGCCGATCAACGGCGGGCGTGAGATTGTCGTGCCAGCCCCGCTCGAGCGTGTGCCAGTGTTTGTGCGGGCAGGTGCCGTCGTGCCACTTGGGGAGCCGCTTGAGTATGTCAATCAACGAGTGAGCGAGTCGCTCCTACTGAGGGTATATCCCGGCAATGCCGAAACGACGCTCTATGAAGATCACGGGGAAGGGCGGGCCTACATGCATGGCGAGTACCGCTGGATGTATTACACCTGCCTGTGGGAAGATGATGCGACATTCATCATTTCACGGCGCAAGGCGGGCGTGTATGCGCCTCCGTACAAGCGCGTGAAGGTCGAGGTCGTGGGACTGGCGGAGGAACCGGAAGACATCCGCATGGATCGGCAGCACGCGCCGTTGTGGTTTTACGACAGTGGGCAGCTTGAGATCAGTGCTGACGACGACTTCGGGCGCATTGAAGTGTGGATGCACAGCACGCCGACCACGCCCACACGCAAGCGGCGCGGGATGACTTAACGCCCAAAGAGCGAGCAAAGATTGACCGCCTGAGGGGTATCGCAGGTGCTTAAGGCGGAGAAGGCGAAGAAGCCGACGATACCACAGATGCCAAGTGCTGCGATGGCGACCAGGCAACCGCACCAGACGACCGGACCGCCGGAGATCAGGTCGGTGAATAGCTGGAACGTCCCGCCGATGACGCCGAAGAACGTGCCGACAAACTGCATGATGAACCCCAGTACCGCGATGATAATCACCCCTGCCACGCAAATGATGACCAGGGAGGGGATATTGCCAAGGTTCAAAATCTGTGAGAAGTCCACAACTCAACTCTTTCGTTCGGGGGGCTTCCCCCGTTTCGTCAATGGTATGACAATTTTACACGAATGCTCTCGTTCTAAAGGGGAAAGATTGTCCAGCCCTGCGCACGGGCGTGCGCGCGTAGTTGCTCGTCGGGGTAGGTAGCGACAGGCGTGCCGACCGCCGCCAGCATCGGCACATCGGAATAGCTGTCCGCATAGCCATAGGCATTGCTCAGGTCGTGCGTCTTGAGAAAGGCGCGTAGGAATTCCGGCTTCTGTTCGCCGGCGCAGCCGCGCCCGTCGATCTTTCCTGTGCAGATGCCATCACGAAAACCGAGCTTTGTACCCAAGCCCGCTTCTGCGCCCAACTGGTGTGCAAAGCGCTGCGCAAAGCCATCGAACATGCCAGACGCCAGTACCACGCGCTCGCCTTTGCTCAGATGCTCACGCACGCGCGCTGATACATCACTGCGAAACGGATTACCCATCGCTGCTACCACGCGGTCGAACAGTGCGTCCACCTGTGCCTGCGACCAGCCGCGCATCAACCGCGCCATCTCCTGTACCCATGCTTCGCGAAAGCGCGCCTCAGTTACGATGCCCAGCTTGCGTCCGATGAAGGTGGGTAGAAAGCGCACGTATGCCGCGCGTTTGCCCAGCGCGATTTCCGGTTGCGCCAGAAAGTAATCCCAGACGCTTTCGGTGATCAGCGTGCCATCAATGTCGAAGAAGGCGATGCGCGGCATGAGGGTGTGTCCTTTGGGTAGATCAGCGAGCAGGGCAGGCGGTCGGTTCTGATCGGACGAGCGACCAGGACTCGTTTGCGCCGTTACGGCTGTAACACTCACAAAACGTTGCGGGTTCGCCTGTGCCTTCCCACAACAGGTAACGCTGCTCGGTCTGCACGCACACATTCGTGTCGTCACGGCTGACGGCACTGCCTGTGCGAATACCGATGCCGCGTTCGCGCGCTTCGCTGATCAGGTAGATATAGATTTGCTGGTCGGGGGCGTCGCCTGTCGTAATCGTGATTTCGTTGTTGAAGAGCAGGATGAGGAACACGCTCGGCAGCAGCAGCAGGGCGAACCAGAAGACCAGCGCAATGCCACAGCCAATCCTGCGCGTCCAATTGATCTTCTTTGGCGAGGCGGGGACATAGCGGACTTGAACATTGTTGGGGGGAGTGGACATATCAGCCTGAGTTAAATGTTAGTTGCATTTCACCAGCATCATTGTAGCTCAGATGCACAAACAGCGGTGCGTCACAATCGCTCATCGCCAGCATTCGCGGCAGCGTGATTGGCAGGTCTTCAACCAGATTACGGCTATATATGTCAGTAAGGGGCACCCATTCGAGTGTGCCTTCATCACAGTCTATCAAGTCGCGGCTGTCGCTGTATGCCGTGAATGCAAAGACACTGATACCCGCCGTTTCGCCCGCATCCACCAGATAGACCGCACGCAGGCGGATGTCGCGCACAAGTAGACCCGTCTCTTCAAGAATTTCGCGCCGCGCGCTCATCAACACATTTTCGCCGCGTTCGATATGCCCACCAACGCCGTTGTAGCGATTGGGGAAGATGCGTTTAGTGGGCGCACGCTTGAGCAGCAGTACATCGTCGCCGTTGCGGACAAATACGAGTGTGCGGTTGATGGTGAGCCAGCGCCCGTCGGTGTGGGCAGCGCCTTGTTCAGCAGCGGGCATAGCGGGAGCTTTCAGGTATCAGGTGACAGGTATCAGCTTTTGGGTATTGGGTGTTGGCGATGGCGCGCATGGATAATGTGATTTCGGGATTGTAGCCCTGGTACGCTAAAATAGCGATCTATTGTTGCCGTGTGTCGGTTGCGAGGTAGCTATGGGTTATGTGTTTGTCAGTTATTCGCGTTGGGATCGAAAGTCTAACCCATTGATCGACCGCATCCTGTCTGACTTGCGTGCGGCGGGTATCGAGTTGTGGCTTTCGCCAGATAGCGTGCCGACGGGAACGGATTTTAGCACCGCAATTGATACGGCGCTGGAGTCTGCATCTGCATTATTGCTGCTGTCCGGTCCGCGGGCGCTGAAAGCAAAAGGGGCAATGCGTGAACTTGATCTGGCAACCCAGCGCGGCTTGCCGATCTTTCTGGCAACCATTAGCGAGGGCGGGGCGTTCCTTGAAGATCAGGCGATTTTTCTGTTTGGCATGGATTACGACCGTGCATTGCAGGCGCTCCTTCAAGCGCTGCCGTCTGAAGTCAAGTCATCTTCTATTCGTCGGCGTGCCGAGCCTGTTGCAGAAACGCCGAAGTCAAAGGGGTATGTCTTCATCAGCTATGCTGACGAGGACAGCGAGTTTGTGACGAAGATGCGGTTGTTTATGAAGGATCGCGGATTCGGCTATTGGGACTATCAAGATTCTGACCGGAATTATCACACGCAGCTCTTCCTGGAATTGGAAGAGGTGATACGGGGTGCAGCCGCGATGATCAGCATCCTGTCGCCCGATTGGAAGCAATCGCGCTGGGCGGCGAAGGAATATATTTTTTCTGAAGAAGTGGGCGTCCCTGTCTTTCTGGCGATGGCGCGCGAGATGGGACCGACGCTGGTGATCGCGGGCATCCCCTATATCGATTTCACGCGCGATATGGATGTAGGCTTTGCGAAGCTGGATAAAGAATTGCGCAAGAAGGGGCTAGTGTGACGACTTCTCTTGATGACCTGCTCAAGCAAACGAAACTGGTGGTGGACGAACGCGCCTACCAGATGATCAAACTGCCATACACTGGCATTACGGCTGCGGCGGGGATCATCGCGGCAATGCGCGACCCGTTCTGCGCATTGATAGTCGATCCCGATGAAGTGACGCTGGTGCTGCCTGCCGAAGCGTGGGATGAATTCGCGCGGCGGTTGCCAGCGGCGCAGGTCGCTGATACTCGCTTTCGGCTGATCACGTTTGCGATGGTGTTTGACTTTACAGTAGTCGGCTTTATGGCGCGCGTCAGTGGGTCACTGGCTGAGGCGCAAGTACCCATCTTTCCCTTTGCCGCTTACAGCACCGATCATATTCTTGTGCCAGAGGCGAAACTGGACGCAGCGCTGGCGGCGTTGCGCGCGATTATGAAGTAAGCCTCAACGAATGTAAACGTAGACTAAAGGTATACTCAACAACATGGAAATCCCGATTCTCCCTCACGGCTTTGCGCCGAAACCGCGCGAGGAACTGCGCATCGAAGCGCTCGACGTGGCGATCTACCCCGACCGCCATCGTATCCTGCTGCATATCGCGGTGACGCCATTTATGGAGCGCCCGAACCTGCTGGTAAGCGTGCGTAATGCTGCGGATCGCTTGGTGGGCGAGCTAAGCATTATCGAAACGATGCACAACGATATGGAGTTCACGGTTCACCTGCGTGGCATCGAAGGCGATCCGGGGGGGCTGTATACGGTTGAGGCGGACTTGTTTTTCGAGTCGCGCAATCCGCCGCAGGACAGCCGCGTCGAGGCGTTTAAAATCCCTGATCATATCCCTGATGAGGAACAAGCGTGATCGCCATTACGCCAGAAGCACACGCGGCAATGGTGGCACACGCACATGCTGATGTGCCGCGTGAGGCGTGTGGCGTTTTGCTGGGTCGCGATGGTGTGGTGGTGGAGGCTGTGCCTGTTACCAATCGCGCGGCAGACCCACTGCATACGTTTCGGCTCGATGAGCGCGAATACGTCGCAGCGCTCTACAAGGGTGAACGGCGTGGGCTAGTTCTGATCGGTTTTTATCATAGCCATCCTCAAGGGCTTGCCATTCCGTCACAGACCGACATCGCGCAGTCTCATTATCCTGATGCGCTTCATGTGATCGTCGGTCTTGTCGGGGAGCCGTTGTTGACGGTGTGGCGGCTGCGGTATGGAGCAGCCGGGCAAGTGGAATGGGTGATGGGCAGTACGCCGCCAGAAAAACGGGAGTCCAGAACGCAAACAATCGCCATCATTATCAGCGCGGTTGTGGCGTTCATTATCTTGGTTGTGTTGTCAGTTGCGCTACTGCCACCGGCACCGCGTCTGCCAATGCCGTAATCATTGGAGTCAATGTTCTCATGTTCGTGGATGTTTTACTGGCAGTTCTTATTGGGCTACTGGTCGGCGGTGTTCTAAACGTACTTGCCGACGATTTGCCGCGTTACCGTGCGCCGCGAATGCCGCGTTACCCGGATGATACCCCGCGCCCCCCGTTGGCATGGCTGGGGATTACGGCGTTCCTGTTCGGCAAGCGCGCCTCATCGCCAGACAGCAAGCGTAAGCTGTCGTGGCGCTATCCGTTAACGGAGATCGGCACGGCTGCGCTGATGGTGCTGGCAGTGATTGTGGCGACTAGTCATGAGCGTATGTCGGACTTGCGGTTGCTGTTCTGGCTCGTGTACATGGCGTTCTTCGTTCTCGTCACCGTGATCGACGTTGAACATCGCTTGATTTTGTTCTCCTGCGTGATACCGTTCGGCATCGTCGCGGTGCTGGATGCGCTCGTTGAACCCGCTGGCGGTCCTGATTTGCAAACGTCTTTGCTCGGCGGCTTGATGGGCTTTGGGGTTTTTTTCCTGTTATACTTGGGCGGCTTTCTGTTCGTCTACATTTCCAACCAGATGCGCCAGCGGCAGTTGAACACAGTGGCATTTGGCTATGGTGATGTCATGCTCATCACCGTATCCGGCTTGATGCTCGGCTGGCAGCAATTGATACTGGCGATGTTCATCACGGTGTTTCTGGGGGCGGCTGGTGGATTGGCATGGCTGTTCGGGCGCTCACTGATCGCGCGTGCATATAGCTGGTACACGCCGCTGCCTTACGGTCCGTATATTGTGATTGCCACGATCGTGATGCTGCTATTCGGAACACAGGTGGCAGACATTCTTCTCTAGAAACCTGTACGGACGAGGCATCCCTCGTCCGTACCCTGCATCATGACTCTGCGTACTAGTCGAGCAGTTCGATATCGTAGCTGCGTTCCTCGCCAATGAAATACAGTTCATACTCACCTGTACTACCGCCGAAGCTGCTCACCTCGATAATGTAGTCGTCTGTGTCTTCGATTTCAAACTCGAAAATCAGCGAGTTGAGCGCGTTATCGAGGTCAATGTCATCGGGGTCGTGGTCGTCGTTTTCAGCAATGGGATCATCATCGGGATAGTCACGTTCCTCGAACAGACGCACCACCGGGTCAAGGTCGTCATCGAGCGCGACAACCGCAATTGAAATGACATCGCCCTCTTCAAGTTCAACGATATACGCCTGAACATCCTGGCGGCGCGTCAGTTCACCTTCAATGACCTCATCGGCATCGTCGGCAAGGTCGTCCAGGTCTCCGCTACCACGATCATCATCTTCTTCGTCATCGTCATCATCGTCTCCGCCGCCTGCTTCGTAGGTCAGCGTGCCGAAAATGTCAAAGACTTCATCGGGGATTTCGTCGTAATCGTCGCCGTACTGGACCGTCACAACGACTGTTCCATCGTCAAAGGAGACGGCAAACAACCCGACAAAACCACCGGGGATGTCGCGGCTTTCTGCAAAAGCGAAGGCGACACTTTCATCGTCACTCAGGCTGACCTCGCCATCTGCGTCCAGCACTTCTAGCAGCGTTTCAACGGTACGCTCCGGCGATTCATCAATATCAAGGTCTAAGTTTTCGAGGAATTCCGGCGGATAGAATCCGAGCGCAATGTCATCATCGTCAAAGTCACCGTCGTTGTCTTGCAACACTTCGAGCGCGTTTTCGCTGCTGGCAATGTAGATACCGCCACCCGGGATTGTGTCGGCAACCCACTCTTCATAGTAGCCAACCGTAAGTCCGCTGTCAGAAATTTCTTCGGAGAGGTCGCCCTGGGCACTTGCGCCAGTAGTGATGCCAACTACAACGATGAGCAAGGTGAGAATCGGGATCAAACGCTTCTTCATGCTTTAGCTCCTGAGGTATATGCGCAATCAACGATGTGCTATCGTTGCGTATCAGTGTCGCACAGATTTTATTTTTTTGGCAAGCGGTTTGCCTGCTTTTCCCCTATGTATAGGGGGACTTTCGCAATTGACGCTCCTGTTTGCCTGCCCTATAATCATCGCTTGGTTTGTTTTGAATTGAGATGCAATTGATAGCATCCAATTTTCCCCGTCTCACGGCACATGACTAACTATCATCTGGCGCGTGCGGCGGTGGCAAGCGAGAATTGGAGTCTCGATGTACGCGATTATTCGTTCGGGTAACAAGCAGTACCGCGTCGAAAAAGGGCTGTTTGTGGATGTGGAACGTCTGCCCTATGAAGAGGGACATTCGTTTGACATCAGTGATGTGCTGTTGGTGGGAGATGGCGACAAGACCATCATCGGGCAGCCCGTTGTAGACGGCGCAAAGGTGCAAGCGACCGTCATTTCCCAGTTCCGTGCCAAGAAGATCATTGTTTTCAAGTACCGCCAGCGCACCAACTACCGTCGCAAGCGCGGTCATCGCCAGTATTACACCCGTCTTCGTATTGATGCAATTCAGGCTTAGGCTGCGAGGAGAAGTTAGGCAATGGCACATAAGAAGGGCGGCGGTTCAAGCCGCAACGGTCGTGATAGCAATTCGCAGCGGCTGGGCGTGAAGCGCTTCGGCGGTCAGCACGTGCTGTCCGGGAATATTCTGATTCGTCAGCGCGGGACCAAATTCCACGCAGGCGAGAACGTCATGATGGGCAAAGATCATACGCTGTTTGCGGTTGCGGAAGGTTTTGTGGTCTTCGAGAAGCCTTATCGTGGCAAGCGCATGATCAGCGTTTATCCCGAAATTACGCCCGTGACGACTGAGAAGACGCCTGCTCCCAAGAAGCTGGAACCCATGTCGGTGGGTGAACTCGCGAAGGTGGCAACGCCGAACGCGAAGGCAGCCGCTGCTCCTGTTGCAGAGAAGGTTGCGGATACGCCAGTTGCAGCGGAAGTTGCTGCTGAAGCGCCCGCCGCGCCTGCAAAGAAGAAGGCTGCGGCTGCTGGTGACGACCTGACCATCGTCGAGGGCATTGGTCCGAAGATGGCAGCAGCCCTGGTGGCGGCGGGCATCAATACGTTTGCCAGGCTTGCCGAAAGCAGCGAAGACACGATCAAAGCCGCGATCGAGCAGGCAGGACTGCGTTTTGCACCCAGTATTCCGACATGGGCGAAGCAGGCTAAGTTCGCCGCTGAAGGCGATATAGACGGCTTGAAGGCGTATCAGGATACGCTGACAGGTGGGCGCGCAGAGGGGTAAGAAACACCCCCTGTTTCCGTCTGAACATTGACTGACTATACAGGCGCGCTGTGACCTTATGTAGCGCAGCGCCAAAAGAGGACAAGATGAAAGAAAAGATTCACCCTCAGTGGTTTGCTGAGGCGCGCGTCACCTGTGCCTGTGGTAACACATGGACGATTGGCGCGACCCAGACGGAAATCCGCACTGACATTTGCTACAAGTGCCACCCGTTCTACACTGGCGAACAACGCATTGTCGATACTGAGGGACAGGTTGACCGCTTCATCAAGCGCTTGCAAGTGCGCGATAACAAGCGCGCGGAAGCGGACCAACGTGCGGCTTCCAAGACACCGCTGACGTTCCCGATTGCGGACCTGGAACTGAACTCGCGTTACATCAAGACGCTTGCCGATAACAACATCAAGACAGCGGGTGACTTCATCAGCCGCATCGAGAAAGACGGCGAAGCATCGCTGATCGAAATTCCGGGCATCAATCCCAAACTCATCAACGATGTGAAGCGTCAGCTGCGCGATCGTGGCTACAAGATCGCAGTCACCGACACTGAGGCAGCCGCCGAATGATCCACCACGCCGGACGTGTGGAAGTCATCTGTGGCAGCATGTTCTGTGGCAAAACTGAAGAATTGATCCGAAGGGTACGGCGCGCAATCATTGCGCGCCAAACCGTTCAGGTCTTCAAGCACAGCCTGGACAAGCGTTACGGTGAGGCACATGTCATCAGTCACAGTGGGCAGAACATTGACGCTACGCCAATCCAGACGGCTGCTGAACTGAGTGCACTCGTCACGCCGCGCACAACCGTCGTAGCGATTGATGAAGTGCAGTTTTTTGAAGTGGACATCGTACCTGCGATTGAATTGCTGGCAGAGCGTGGCATTCGTGTGATCGCTGCCGGGTTGGATATGGACTTTCGCGGCGAGCCATTTGGTCATATTCCCGAATTGATGTGCAAGGCGGAGGACGTGACCAAGCTCCAGGCGATCTGCATGGAGTGTGGCAACCCCGCTAGCCGGACGCAGCGGTTGGTGAACGGTAATCCTGCGCATTATGATGATCCGGTGATTTTGGTGGGCGCGACTGAGAGCTACGAACCACGCTGCCGCCAGCATCATATCGTGCCGCGTGATTAACAAAGGGACGCTGTTGGGCGTCCCTTTTGTTTCAGATTACATGCCCATGTCGAGTTCGAGCGGCTCGTTCAAGCCGATAAGGATGAACTCGGTGTTATCAGCGTCAACGCCAGGACGACGCCCACTGCTGAAAGGATAATTATTGTCATTGACGACCAGCAGGGTACTGGCGTCAACAGGGTAGACCGACTCGATGGTAACGAACGGGAAGGTGAAGACTTCACCAAAACCGATTGCGCCGTCTTCGGGCGTCGTCAAACCGTTTACATCGCCAATGTTCATCAGGTCAACAATCTGGCGCTTGGGTAGCGAACCATCAGGACCCGCCTGCGTCAGGTCAACCAGGAAGATGCGCTTGAAGACGGCTGCATTGCCCTCGCCGCCATCACGCTCGATGACGAGGAACTGGTTGTCGTTGATCGCGGTCATTTCGCCGATGGCATGGCTGAAGCTGTTCATGGCGTAGAAGAAGTAGCGCCCGGTGTATTCTGCCGTTGCGAGATCGAATTCCTGAATGAGCAGACGATTGGCAAAGGGGTCATCGACCAGTGAGCCTTCGAGCATGGTGTAGAGCATCGTGCCGCTGGTGTTGAGCGCCATACCTTCAAAGCCACGGCTGGTACGGTGATTGGCGGCTGCATTGCGGGCAGCATCATCCGCCAGTTCGACAAATGCCGGGTTCTGCGGTGCCTGCACGTATTCCAGACCTCGTGCATAAGCAGCCAGAACTTCGGGATAGGGTGTGGGGATGGGCGCGCGCAGGATGCGACCGGTGGCATCGGTTTGGAGCAGGAAGGGGCCAAATTCTTCGCCGAACCAGAACGTACCATCAGCGGTGCGCCGGAACGATTCCAGGTCGAAGTCTGCTCCTGTCAGGATGCGATCTTCGGTGTCCTGGTTGACAATCGGGAACGGTACTAGGCTATCGGGGTCGCTGAGTTCAAAGAAGCTGACGACGGACACACTCTGTGCTTCCCAGTCGATGTTCACTTCGTAGACGCGCAGGTGAAAATCGGCACTGTTACCTTTAGCACCAAAGCCATTGTCCGACATGATGAGCCAGTTGCCTTCGGTATCAGCGGGTAGAATGGCACTGACGCCCTGGACAGGCTGGCTGGCAAACGGGACTTCGCGCCCGTTCAAGTTAGAAGTGGGGTCAATGAATGCACCCGATGCCGGACCTTCGGCAAAGGTATCCGCAGGCAGAACTGCAAAGCCTTCGAGCGTAGCGCTCGGCTCGTTTTGAGCGCCAACCAAAGCAGTTCCCAGAATGGCGATAACCAAAAGCGAAATCACGACTATGGATGACAGAACACGCAATTGACTCAATCCCGATAACATCTTCTACTCCTTACCTAATCCACACAGCGCCTATCTTGCTTTGACAGGCACATCGTAAGTTAGCGTTTTGGCGTTAACGATGATTTGAACCTGTGTTAAACGCAGCCTGTGTAATTGTTGGTTAGAAGTTAAACATTTGCCTGCGTTGTCCATGTCCACTTCGGAAAGATCGTCTAGCAGTGCCGCAACATAGATCACGCCCTGACTCGGTACTCCGTCAACGCATGACTACTGGTACAATGATCGCGAACAATCAGCGCTTCCGAGGTGCTCATGAATACATGCCGCTCAATCTATCTTGATTATGCTGCCACTGCGCCAACCGATACGCGCGTGGTCGAGGCGATGCTGCCGTATTTCAGCGAGATTTACGGCAACTCGCACTCTGCGCACAGCATCGGGCGCAGAGCCGAACATGCGATTGAAGACGCGCGCGAGACGATGGCACGGGTGTTGAATTGCAAGCCGGGCGAGATCGTCTTCACCAGCGGTGGCAGCG
>Ga0224723_1001867_pt1 | contig 12235 bp, 16 predicted proteins | sample Balambano_FR2_Me_FD_161647 | JGI IMG/M metagenome (GOLD analysis project Ga0224723, IMG submission 161647) | Freshwater sediment microbial communities from Lake Towuti, South Sulawesi, Indonesia - Balambano_FR2_MetaG | ecosystem: Environmental > Aquatic > Freshwater > Lake > Sediment | place...
ACATTGATCGGCGCACCCACCGGATAGGCTGGCAGCCGGGCAAAGACCCGCCACTCTCGATTAGCCGTCGGCGCAATGGTGTTGGGGTCAATCCACCAGCGAAAAAAGCCAGTTCCGTTAAAAATGCGCCGTCGCACCGCCTGGTTAGCGCTGGTCAGCGACCCCGTGATCACCTGGTCACTGGTCTCAAAACCAACAATCGTGCTCTCTTCCAGATGCGGGTTGAAGTTGTAGACACTGCCCTCTTCAATGACATTGTTGGCAATGTAGAAATTGCGGTAGTTCTTACTGGGGTTATTGATCTTCAGCGCCAGCACCGCTGGTGTCGAAAGCGCACCCCACACGGCTGCGCTTTCGATGTGGAAGTAGTTGTTGGTGCCGTTATTGCCCACGCGCCGCCCGCCTATAGCTGCTTGCGGGTCCAGCTGTGTCGCCCCGCGTAACTCAAAGAGCTGCGTAGTCTCCCAAAAAAAGCGTCGGCGTATTCTGGCGTTCAGTTCCACTTTGCGGTTGGCCCAGCCGTAGTGCAGCGCGCCTGGCTCTGGATCAAAATCCAGATTGAGCAGCTCGCTACGCCAAGTGTAAGTGTCGTTGCCGATCCGCAGCGTGATGTACGGGATTCGCCCGGCGCGCGTCCGCTGAAAAGCGTTGATGCGTGCGGCGTGGGTGTACAATGCGCGCACATTGGCGCGCAGCTCGCTTTCGGTCTCGCCGGTCACCACCAGCGTCAGCTCTTCCTCGACGTTGGCAAACCGGTTGACGGCCACCTCCCCGCCATCCAAAAAAGCCGCTTCCACCTCCTCGACATCGACCTCGGCGCTGCGCAAATCATAGTCCAGCACATGATACGCCGCCGTGGGCGGATTCAATTCGATGGGTGCGCCTACCGGCGGAATCAGTCCGATGCTGTGCATCAGCGCCTCCGGTTGTGACGCTGTAGCTCGCGCGCCGTCCGATACGCCAACCGCCGCGGGTTGGCCGTCCCGCCGGCGTGAATGGTGACGCTGAGGCCCCTGTTCTCGCTGGCGCGCCCGCGCATATACTCGCGCGCATTGGCGGGCGGCATCACCACCGTGCCACTCGGCAGCATCGCCACTTCACCGCCATACTCGTTGTAGCGCACCCAGCCGCCGCGTAACGAGGATGCCCCGGTGGCGTTAGGGTACAACGGTTCCACATCGCCCTGGTTGTTGCCGGCCTGCGAGCGGAGCGCATCCACCAACGCATCTACCCATCTGGGGCCGGTCTGAATGGCGCTTCTGGCAGCTCCTACCCAGCCCGGTGTGTTTTGAATATTGCCGTAGTTCTGCGCCACCCACCCCGGCGTCGTCTGGATGTAAGCGTTGGTGGAGCCAACCCACGCCGGCGTGGTCTGCACAGCGGCTTTGGCCTCCGCGGGCCAGCCGGGTATCCAGGACATGAAAGAGTCTAGGCTCTTCCGCAGCATCCCCCACTCCTGGCTAGCTTGCTCTTTGGCCTGCTCTGGCGGTATGGGATTCAAATTGTTGTCGTACCCACCCCCAAACAAACCGCCCGGAAACATTCCGCCCATTACACTTACGATCGCATTAGACGCGCCGTCCAGCAGTGCCTGACCCATGCCGCTCCAGTCCGCGCGCGCCAGACCGTCTGTGACGCCAGCAATAAAACTTACCGTAAACGAATCGATCTGCGCATTAAACGATACCCAATCAACTTTGGCGATCTCGTTCAAAAGCCCTGTGACAATGCCCCCCGCAGCCGTGGCGAGCGACCCCGCAATACCACCTGCCGCTTCGCCCAGCCCCTGCCCGGCCTGAGGTGTCAGTGCCTCACCCAGTTTGCTGATCAGCATCCCGGCAAACGCTCCTACCGATTCTCCGATGTTCACCCCGCTTTCAGTATTGAATACATCCGCCAGTTGCCCGGCGAAGTTTGTTGCAAAATTGGTGGCAACCTCCGAAAGAGCCGCTGTGTCGATCCCGCTGCCAAAACCGGTCAAAAACGTCAACACATCCGTGCTCAATTGTGAGACCAGATCGATTCTGGCGGCTACCACTGAAAAATCTGCGGTTACTAAATAGGCCGCGACCGTAGAGACACCGAGCAAGATCCCGCCAAAATCCTCGCCCAGTTTTTTGGCGTCAACGTTTGCCAAACTGTCACCAACACTCAGAATGGAGTCGGTGACCGTCTGAGAAACGGTTTGGATGATCCCGTTTTCGCCAAAAACAGAGTCAACTACCTCCTGCACCTGGCCCAGCGCTTCGTTATTTGTCCAGGTTTCCGCAGCTGGCATCAGACCCTGGACCGCATCTGTAAAGCCTTGCCAGAGCGCAGTGCCCGATTCCAGCGCTTCGGTCCAGTTGATGCTTGTCAGTTTGGTTTTGATCTCAGTTGCCAGGCCATCAAACAGGGTTTTGGCATCAGTAAAGTAGTCGGCCCAGGGGATCTCCGTCACTAGGCTTGTCGCTTGTTCAGCCAGACCCCCCAGCGTGGTTTTGGCATCAGTAAAGTAGTCGGCCCAGGGGATCTCCGTCACTAGGCTTGTCGCTTGTTCAGCCAGACCCCCCAGCGTGGTTTTGGCATCAGTAAAGTAGTCGGCCCAGGGGATCTCCGTCACTAGGCTTGTCGCTTGTTCAGCCAGACCATCAAAGGTCTCGGACGCATTGCTCATGGTGCTTGACCAGTCAATGCGATTAAACGCTTGCAGAATCGATTGGCGCAGCCCACCCAGATCAAACTCGGTCAAGCCAAACGAGATCTCCATACCGAATAAGCCAGAAACCAGCCCCAGCGCTGAACGCACGTCTTGCACAGATCGCAGCGCCGCAGCCACCCTTGTCGCGCCCGCCACCAGCCGTGGTGTTGCTGCGGCAAAACGCTGACTGATAGTTGCCATGTATCCGCCTACACTCGCAGCAACATCCATGATCAGTGGCGATAAGTCCGACAACACGCTGGTGGCGCTTTGGTAAAGCGTGCGCAGCGATGGATCAAGTTCGTCGCCAACGGCCAAACTCAAACCTTCTAGCACGCTTTGAAAGCGATCCATGTCGCCCGCCAGGTTGTCCGTGCGCACCTGGGCCGACTGCATGGCATCCGTGCCGCCCAGTGTCTCCAGCAATTTGGCAAACTCTTCCTCGGTGTATCCAGCCAACGCCGCCGCCGTGCGCATGGCGTCGCTGCCAAAGATCAGCGACAGGTAGTGGTTTTTCTCCTCTTCGGTCAAGGCGCGCGTGGTGGCAACCGACTTGCCCTGGATGCCGGCCAGTTCGTTATACTCAGCCTGCATAGCCTCCAGCTCACGGTTCAGTCGGTCAATGCTGACCGCCTTGTCCTGCTCGCTCTGCGCCACCCCGGCAATTCCGCTCTGGTAATCGGCCAGCTTGGAGCGTGCCCTGCCAATGCGCTCTCCCAAACTGTCCATGCGCTCGGCTTGTTCGGCGGTGCGCCCGCCCACTGTGCTATAGGTAGTGATCTGCCCCTCAAACACACTGTTCAGCTCGCCGGCAATCTCGGCCATGCCCTTCATCGAGCCGTCGGCGTTGAAAAACTCCAAGCCGAGATCCCGCATGGCGGACGAGGCTTCTTTGCTTTGGGGCACAAGCCGCTGCAAAAACGTCTTGTAGGATGTACCCGCGTCACTACCGGATGAAAACAGTGACGACGTCGCCGTGATGCTTGCGTTAAAATCCTCAAACGAAACGCCCAGACTGGCCGCCACGCCACCGCCCTGGGCCAGCGCCAGCGCATAATCGTTGATGCCAAATTTGGACGAGTTGACTACGCCGGTGATGCCATTGACCGCGGTCATCATCTCATCGGCCTGAATGCCAAAGATCGACATAGTGTCGCTGGCCACCGTGGCCGCAGTAGCAAACTGCGCGCCGGTAGCGTTGGCCAGCGACACCGTCCCTTCGGCCGCACCCCCCATTACATCTTGCAGCGTCAGGCCATTGGCAACCAACTCGTTGATTGCTTCAGCCGCCTCGACCGACGTGACAGTCAAATTGGGGTCCATCCCCAAATCCATCACCAGCTCTTTAAGCGCTGCCACCTCCTCTTTGCTGCCACCCGCTAAGGCTGTTGTGCCAGAGATGGCCGCGTTTAGTTCGGCTGCGCCCATAGCAGCATCCCACAGTCCGCCACCCACTGCGCCCACCGCACCGACCGCGCCAGAAATACCGCTGGCCAGCAAATTGCCCGCCGCAAACTCACCGATCCGTTGCAGCGAACCGGTGACGTTGTTCAGTTGACCGCTGGCGCGGTCTTCGCCTTCCACGACGATGCGGATTTTGTATTCGGCCATTTGCTATTTCTTATTCTTAAACGCATCGAGTTCTTCGCGCCACACCCTGCGCCGTTCCCACCACACCTCGCTGCATTCTTCCACCAACCGCCATGGCGGAATGTGCCAATCGTCGGCAGCCTGCAGCACGGACACCCACGGCGGCACCTGATCGCTCTGCTTGCGCAGCCAGGCCCGGATCAGTCGCCGTTCGGAGGAGGGACTGCACCACCGTTGCTGCTGCCTACTGCGCGTTGCAGATTGATCCACTCCGCTCTAGACATTGCCATCAGCACTGCCCGTACATCCGCACCTTCTGGCGCGTGGATTTCGCATTCACTCAACACAAAATCGATGAGTTGATTGTACGCGCGCGCTACATCTTGACTGGTGCGCGCGTTTACAAGCGCCTCTTCCAACTCAATAATAGCCATGAATCGCTGCAAAAAGCCGGCTTTGTGTTGGTCTGGCGGAAGAATTGTAATTTCCTGCATGTTTCTCCTACGTCAATGTTGCCAGCGCGTTTACGCTGCGAATTTTTAGCCAGTTGCCAAAGGCGGCGTGATAGGTGCGCTTCATCGAGAAATTTACCGTCACCACGCCGTCGTCGTCGTCAAACAGCTCAATATCGTCTTGGATTGTGCCAGCGAATTGGAAGCGCAAACTCTTAGTGCCGCTGCTTGCTGTCCACTGCACTTGCCGCTGCGCCAACGCCGCAATTGCTGCATCGATGATCGCTTTGCTGGTGGCGTTAAACTCCAAACCCATTTTGAGTTCGCCATCCCAGGGCTTTTCAACATAGCTGGAGCCGTACAACGAACCAAAACAGGCCCTGGCTGCCCGGTCCGGCTTAACGCTCAACTCCAGCGACCGCACTACGCAGTTGCCGATCGCTGTTGTGCCCATTGTGCCTGCCCAGGCATCGATGGCGATAGCGTTCAGATGCTCGCTGGTGATCGCCTGCACGGTAGGCGTCGCCAGCGCCTCCAGCGCATCCGTGGCCAAACTGCGCCCGATCAGATCGCCGTTGACCATCATTTCCTTGCTTGGCTCAAATTTGAAGGTCAACCCTGCCGACAACGCACCCACCATCTGATACGCCCCCACCGGCGTGTCACCGTAGACCAGTGACAAAATGCGCGGGGTGGGGGCCACCGTAGTTGGCGCAGCGTAGTCACGCGTGTACGGCCCGGCGCCACTGGGCGTCGCCTGGCCAAAAAGATTGTCCAGCCAGTAGCAGATATGCTCATAGCTGCCCCAGCTCTCAAACGACCCCGCCGCGCTGATGCCCTGCAAAATTGCCAGATCGCCGCCAGCCAGACCTTGCACAAGGTCTTCAAGCACATCAACCTTGTTGGCACTCCGCACTTTCAGCGAGGTAATACCGCGCAGACCTACTGTCGGGGTTACGCCCGTGGCATACACACTCTGCGTACCCGCCTGGGCGCGCAACTCCGTCGTCATGGTCATGGCACACCTTCTTTCCGCTTGGGCAGCGGCGGTTCAACTGCATCCAAAACCGGCGCAGGCGCAAATAATTGGTTTGCCAGCAGCGCCGCCTGCGTCGCTGCTGGCAAGGCCGCCCACTCCTCTGCGCTCAAATCGCGCATCGGTATTCCCGGCCAGTACATTGTGCCATCGCCGATATAGTGCATCATCCAAAGATCTCCAGTTCCACCGGGATCAGCTCCCGACGATAATTTACGCCACCATCTGAGACGCTGCCCAGATCGGTGAGCTCGTCTTCCGCATAAGTGCAACGCTCCCAGTACCCTGGGGCCGTGCTGTTTTCCAACACCACATCAGCAATCGCCGACTCGCACGCATCGAGCGCATCCTCGGCCTGAGCTTCCGTCCAGCCAGTCAGCGGATCGGCGTAGCGCACAAACAGATACACGTTGAGCCGCACAGTGCTCTGCCAGCATTCGCCCAGGCTGGCTCGCTGTCGCAAGATCGGCCCACTGGCAACCACCACTACCACCCCAGCGTCGCGAAAATCACCTACCAGGTGATCGTAAACAGCCTGCGCCGGTTTGCCTGTGCCCACCAGCGCCGCCTGCAGCAGCGCAGCAAAGTGTTTGCGCACCGGTGCGCGCGAAGCGCTACTCACGCGAAGTATCTCCGCAACATCGCCGCAGCTTCGTTGCCTGCCGTCGCGCCCGCCTCTTCCACCGTGCGCGCATAAAACGCATGAGCACCGCCGCGGCGGTGCTCATGCGGACCATAGATCGCTGGACGCTGGCCGTCGCCGCGCTGCGCACCCGGGTCGATGTAAATTTCACCGCGGTTCCCGTAGAGACCCATGCGGTGACTGGCACGCAATGCACCAGTATCCACATGGGTGATCTGCACCGCGTGCCGGTAAAGCACCGTCAGCGCAGTTTTGACTGCACTGCCCATGCCGCTTTCGGGCTTAGTGGCCTCGATCGCCCGCACCATGGCCGCTTGAGCGGTCTCGATACCGTAAATGGACACACTCATCGCTTTAGATCCTCCAGCACCAGTGCATAGTAGGTGTCCCCCCCATCTACAAATGTGCCAAGTAGCTCGTGCGGCGTGCGCAGATCCAGCCGCTGACGTAGCTCTGGATCTATCGGATCTAACGGCGTGCATTTGATGCCTGTCAGCACAGCAACCAACTCTCCGCGTCGTCCACTCGAAAGCGCCGGCGCGCGTTTGGTGCTGGCCGTTACGGTCATCAGCCGTCGCGCCGCCCGGCCGCGCTCCCACGCCCACGCTGCACAACTGCGGATCGGATACTCTTTGCCCCCAGCAACCAGGTAGTCGCCCTCACGAAGATCAAGCGCCATTATTGCAACCTGTACGCCTGGTGGTAGCCGTCATCGCGCGCGGGTGCAAGGGCATAGCCCGTCCCCGCGCTTTCTGCCCCTCCACCGCCCTCCGCCAACGCCTGATAACGTGCCGCCACCTGCGACAACGCCTCTTTGCGTGGCCCTACGGTCACATCAGCCAGCGTGGCCCAGCGCGCAGCCAACGTGCGATAGAGCAGCGTGGCGGCTTCCTGCGGGTTGTCGCCGGTCAGTGCCAGCGCCAGCAAGATTTCGTTGTCCTGGAGATTGCTTCCGTCCGGCAGTGGTCCGGCATCCTCCACGGTGTCGCCAAGAAAGAGTCGGGTGCGGCTGACTAGCACGGTTTGCGCCGACGCGCTCTCCAGGTTGTAGCTGAACGCCATTACACTTTGTCCTGCTCGGCCAGCGCCGTCTTGATTTTGGCCAGCGTCGCTTTGTCCACCAGCGCCGAAAGATCAGTCGCTTGCACGTCAGCCAACGTAGGCAACCCTGCCCCAATCAGCACCGTGCGCGCCGGGAACGCCTCCGGCAGATCCACAGCGATGGGGTTGCCGTTGGCATCGTGAGGTTGACCATCCGTACCGATGTAGTACCCGCCAGCCCTAAGCTTGTTCATAAGTCGCTCCTTACAAAATTGCAGGATCGGTGTAGCTGGTGCCGCCGTAGTAAAGCACGGCTCCGTTGGTGCGATTCCACACGCCAATGCCGTATTCGGCCTGCATGTACTCGGCCACCAGCGGAAACGTTTTTAGCGTGGCGGCAATCCGCAGACCCTGCAGCGCTGTGGCCGTGCGTTGCCGGTAAGCCAACGTTTTTGGCCCGGCGTTGTCCCACACAAACGCATAGTTGGCAATCGCCCAGGGCTTGACCCAGACCTCGGCGGCACCAATGATCCCAATCGCTCGGTTGTCAAGACGGGTAATGTCCAGCGTCATGGCCGGGGTGTCGGTGTTGCGGTAGATCATGCGCGGGTCAACATAAGGCTGAAACCCAGTCAGCGCCCGCCAGGCAGTTTCGTCCCCACTGGCAATGGCAATTTTGATGGCCCCACCGTGCCCGTGCTCGACGACGTGATTGATCGCCCCGGTCACATCAGAAGCAGCCAAAGCGCCACCGGCCCGTGCCAGATAATGCGTGTGAGTGGCCCCGTTGAAGGTTTCGCCATTGGGACCATTGGGAATCGATGCGCCGTCAGCGTTGACCAGGCGTTTGACAGCCAAATCGACATTGTTGACCAAAAAATCCCGAAAGGTGTAGTTGGCTGATGGATAGATGGCGCGTTTGATGTCGTTGTAAATGCGTCGCCAGTGCGCCCCTTCGCCGGCCAGCGTCGCCTCGGCCATCTCGGCGGGCGTATGCACCGCAAACCAATCTTCGGTCCACCCAACCGGCCACTGAAACCGGCGCAGCGGAAAGCCCACGGTTGCCCCAGGCTGGTTGCGCTGAGTCGGCCCTCGACCATACTCGTCCACTTCAACCATCTCACCACTGACCGACGTGCCATAGATGCGCTGGCTATCAGTGGTGAATTCGACAAAACTGTCCATCATGCTCTGTACGATTTGGTTGTGCGCAGCCACATCGTTGCGCAGCACCGCCTCGATACTGTTGATGCCAAAATCGTTCACGCTTTGAAAGCGCACGGCGAGCAAACTGGAAATATCATGCGTTCCGGTAGTCATGGTTTATCTCCTTCTAGTGGCTATCCCGGATCACGCGGATGTCAGTAGCGGTGATCGCCTGTGCAACACCCACGGCGTCGCCGGTGGTAGCCGCGGTGTCAAGCCGCCCAGCGGTTGCCCCGATAAAATATTTGTCACCAGGTGTCAGGCCGCTGCTATAGTGGAACCGCGCGCCGTCACCAAAAAGCGTGAGCGGCTCGCCCGTTTTGGCCGCCCGTGGCGAAAAGCCAACAATTTCGGCGGCCTCGTTGGCCGCTGTGCCGTTTGACATGTAAACCTTGCCATCGCTACTTTTGATGTAGCACGGTGCCGCCGAATCAATGTTTTCTCCAGCAATTAAGCCGGTGATCTGTGGCGCAAACATGCCAGTGGACGCATCCATGCTGGCCTGTGCGCTTCGCGTGACTAATGCCATAAAATTCTCCTATAGTGGTACATATCCACCGTTAGCACGTTTGCGCTGAACAATATCGTCTATGGTTGGTGCGCTGGTTGTGCCTCGATTCTGTGCATTGATGTTGTTGATCCCTTGAACCTGTTTGAGCAAATGCGGCTTGTTCTTTGCCAACAACTTCACGGCCTCCTCCGCGCCGGTCACTGTGTTATCCTCACCCACACTGACATTTGCCAGATCCGCCAGCTTGTACACATCCTCAGCGTCGACAAAGTCGTTTTTAGCTGCCGCCAGCAACACCGCTCCTCGAATTGCCGCCCGTCGCGCGTTTTCTTGTGTCTCCACCAGATGTTTCTCAGCGGTTTCAGCGCGAGCCAGCAATTTTTGCGCTTCGGTCTGCTCGGCCTCTTTGCGTTTGGCCTCCGCACCCTCAATCTCGTCGAGCCGTCGGCGTCGCTCTGCCGCCTCTTTGTTGGCCGCCTTAAGTGCCGCGCGCGTTTGCTCTAGTTCTGCCTGGAGTTTCTCCAACGACATCCCGTCGCTGCCTCCTCCGCTCTCGCCACCGCCAGATCCCCCGTCGGCGTTTTCATACCACCCGGCATCGCGCCAGATCCTTGTCGTGAACATCGCGTTCTTCTCCTGAAATTTGCTTAATTGACTTTGTATGCAAATTAGGCTGACAATCCGGCGTTGTCAGACAGACTGCACAAATTGCAACCCCGCCGCCACTAGCGATTGCGCCGCACTCCATGGCCGTCCAACATCAGCACTACTAATATTGCTCTTCATGAGCACCCCAGAGAGCGCGTCCAGTCGCCAATAGCGCGGCGGCTCCGAGAATCCAATGAGTTGCCACTGTATCAACAGCGCCGCCGCCTCGCGGCTCTGCTCCGTGGCCGCCGTCGCCACGAGGATATGCGTGGCAGGCTCTTGGCCATCTGCGCTCAGATTCGGCGAGCCGAACGCGTTGCTGGCGTTGTCGCCGGGGTAGATGCCAGTCATGGCGCCTGGCAGAAAATAGGCGGCACAACTGCGTTAGCGACAACACGATCAACAGCCAAAATGATAATGTGGATCTGATGAATCCAAATTGTGCTCATAGAATTGTTTCCAATTGCAAAATTTCAGAACCGGAGAGGGCGCGATTGTACGCGATGATGTGCCTGATTTTTACATCAGACGCCAGTGTGCCCGCACTATTTATCGCTCCGACAAAAAACGAACTCGACGATGGCGTCTGATGTCCATCCGTATAACTATTGTTTTGCTCTACGGCGTTTATACGCCGTAGAGCGTCCACGTTGACGCCATTAGTCGTCCAACGCGCCAAATAAATCGTTTTGATTGCAGCCGTTAGCGATGGCCCGGAGGCCGTTTTTTGCACTGGAATTGTGTTGTTCCAGCTAACCAACGCGGACGAACCAGTTCGTCCGACATAATAATTAGTCCCAGCTCCGAATATAACGCGCGCCCCCGTGTCTACCGACGTCGGCACAAATACTACAATAATTGTGCGAGACGTGAAATTCAATCCACTATTGCCGCCTGCCAGCACGTCGTTGACGCCGTCGAACAGCACACCATCGGCGTACCAGAGTGGTTTTTGTGTGATTCCACTTTGTATGAAATGGTTTGCATTTGCGCTGCGATCTATCACCCGCCCCACGATATCACCGGGTGCAACAACTGGTGTTGCACCCGCCGTGTCTTGAGATACATTCGCCTGCGTCATGAAATCCAACCACAGTTGGCAGCCGGAAAGCGATAGCGGTGTAGTTCCCCGTCGCCCCAGTATCCCCAGCGTCAGCATTTTTGCCACTTGCATGTTTCAATAACCGCCGATTGTCAGTCGAAAAATTAACTATCGATTCTCGATCGCCAGCACCAACAAGAATCTTTGTCCGCTGTCGGGCGTAAACGCGTCCAGGGTCTCTAGCAGCACATACAGCGAGCGTGACCCCGCAGACGCTTTTACAAAATGCCGTAATTCGTTGTTCATGGCGCGACTCATATCGCTATTGGTGGTGTCCACCGCCGTAGACATCGCCGGCAGGTCAAAGTATCCCAGCCGCTTGGGCGCATCTGCGTAGATTTCGCGGTATGGCGCATTGTCTGCGGCCACGGTGGGATCGAGCGCACCAAACAGATGCACGCGCACGCGCGACGTAATGCTCTTTTTGTTGGTGGTCAAGCTGGCGCGCATCAAATACCCCGTGCCGCCACTGGTGCGAAAAAAATCGGCAAAGTGCAGCAAGGTGCTGGCCGCAGCGTTGTCGCTGATCACGTCGCCGGGCGTGTACGCCGTCGTGTTGGCCGGGCGCGTCAATTCCACGGCCAGCATGGTTGGCTCAGATCGGATCGCCAGCAGGTGCTCTTCAAAATCAACGTACAAGTAGTTCTTTTCCATTTTGCCCACCACAAGCAAAAACGGCGCCATGCAGGTTTTGGCCTGCATGTCGCCGTTAGGTGTAAACCGAAGGGCTACTGATCTATTGGTTTGCCATCCGCCGTTGCTTTTTGGTGAGCAGCGGCGGATGGCCTAGCTGCTGATACAACCACTGAAGCCGAGCCAGCAATTGCCGACACTCTTTCTCTAACTCTTCCCGGCTTCCAAAAACGTAAACGTCTTTGGCAATTGTACCACAGTCCGCACAATTATTCAATGGGGTATTTTTGCTCATCTCACTTTTACCAACGCCACCGACGTGCGACAGTGATCATGAAACGGCGGAGCCATTTTCTGATCCGCATACCGTGGCGTTCCCGTAAGCCGAAACGGCTCATTCATGCCAACGATCTGGCCGTCCACGCGCCGGCAGCACTCTGTGGTGCGGCTATCATCGCTGGCCACCGCTTGCCGCCCAAACTGCTCGGTCTGGTTGGATGTCGTCAACCTGATTGCGATGTTGGTCAGGTAAGCCGTTGCAGCCAGGCTGGTTACCCAGCGCATCGTCTCGACTGCCACCGGGGCCGGCCCCAGCGCACCCACCCGTCCGCCATCGCCCAAAATCAACGCCTCTTCGTCCACCTGCATCAGCCCCCGCACGCGCGCCGCCTGCGCATCAAACAGCGCCAGCAC
>Ga0224723_1001868_pt1 | contig 12203 bp, 11 predicted proteins | sample Balambano_FR2_Me_FD_161647 | JGI IMG/M metagenome (GOLD analysis project Ga0224723, IMG submission 161647) | Freshwater sediment microbial communities from Lake Towuti, South Sulawesi, Indonesia - Balambano_FR2_MetaG | ecosystem: Environmental > Aquatic > Freshwater > Lake > Sediment | place...
CACCCGGCCCTTGAAGAAGAGATCTGTTGAAGTAGACCCATCCGCCAGGGGCGTTTGGCATTGGTGGCATCATAGATGACGCTCTGCCCCTGGGCTAAGGCATGCTGAATTTGGTCTATTACTATGGCCTCAATCTCAGGCCAAGCACCCTGGTAAGCTTCATCTCCGTAGAGGCTCTGGCGGATGCGATCAGTAGATACCAACTGACTGCGGGGCCATAGGGTCTGCATCCGCTGGGCCAGGGTCGATTTACCACTGCCCGGTGGCCCAATCAGCAAATGACACAGCAACTGAGAAGCCATAGTGTGCCGTCTTCAGGAAAAGTGCCTCCATTGTAAGGGGGTGGCTTTGGCAAGCAGGCAGTCTAGGCAAAACCCGCCTGGGCAGGTTCAGCAATGGAATGAGTAGTCGGCGCAGGCCGGCTTTGGTTATATTGCTGTGGGTTTACCTAGCAGGTGGTTTTAACCGCCATGCGTCCAGAATTTATTAATCAATTTGGATAGTCTCGTTTTGTGTCTGAGGGTAAATACCTGATAAGACTTCTAACGAGTTCTCGACTATCTAGCGGATTTGCCAAACCTATAGTGCATTTAGAAGACAGTCACCCGATTTGTCATTCGCGTTAAGCTCACTCTAGCTCTGGCGAGATTCAGCGATACTGGCCTTAGTCCATCTCCAAGGGTGCGCTGTCGGGTGGCCCTTAGCAACGGGAAAGGCACGTTTTATGAGTCAACTGTTCTGGCAGGCAAAGATTTGGGGACTGTTGCATGATTCCCCGCTCAAGCCACTCATCTCTGACAAGAGCGGGACAGGTCCGTGGCAATGTCTAGATGTTATGGCCGGTTGGCAGGCTCCTGGTAAAGATGATCGCCTTAAACAAGCAGATTTTATTGCTGCCGCAACTGATCGCGCTGCTTTTGGGGCACTTGGAAGGTGGGCAGAAGTGGATTACAGCGATGAGTTATGTCATTTACTTTCAAGTGAAAACTTACCCTTTCAGTTGGCTGAAGATAGCTTACTTAGGCAAGGACGTAAAAAAATTGAGCAAGCACGCCAAAGCATTGGCAAGTATAAATGGAACGACTATACAAAAGAGGAAAAGGATCGAATTAAACGGCTAAGCACCCAAGAGAAAGAGAATATTGAGCAATTCATTTGCGATATCATCCCACCGGAAATCAAGAGATCTCAAGATGCACAAGAGGTATTTTGGTGGATATGGCGTTGTTTACCAGAAGCTCTTAGTCGTCATCCTGACATCAAAGATCCACGCCTACTACTAATTCCAGCAGAAACTCGAATTCCCGATTGTTCCATTTGGAGTCATAGCAGTATGGCGGCTGCATTAGCTGGAAGTCTTATGGGATACGATGGCTCAAATGGTTCACGCCCTTACGTTGCGACCTTTACATTCACTCCCGTTCAAGAAGTGGTGAAAGCAAGCCGCAAGATGCAAGACTTCTGGGCAGGCTCCTGGATTTTACATTATCTCTCTGCCTGCATATGCTTTGCCTGGGCAGAGAAATATGGCCCTGACTCAGTTATATATCCTAGTCTATATGATCAGCCATTGATTGATGACTGGCTAATCCGAAAATATACTCACTTTAAGAAGACAGAGGATAAAAGTGAATATGAAGGAATCAAACAAATTAAGCAGCCCAAAATCCGTCGCTTGCTTACTGCTGGCTTTCCTAATGTATTAGTCCTTATTCTTCCCAAGAATGAAGTTAAGTCTGCAATGGATTTAGCTCGACGAATGTTAACAGGAGAATCCTCAGAGGTCGAAAGCCTTTGGATTAAATTAGCAGATCAGGTTAAGAAGGAAGTCTTTGGTGATATTCCGATTGCTCCTTCAGTTTGGGAAGAATGGCTTCAAGCTCAGTGGCAAATCTACTGGACAGCTTTACCTTTAGGAAATTTGAACGAGCCCCTAGCTAAACCGTCAGAAGGAAATTTTGAAACTTGGCGGCAGAAACAGAATGAATTGGCAGGTCTATCCGCAAAAGATTCATTATTCAAGGATGCTGAGGCATATTTTTTTCAGAAAGCTCAACGAGCAATAACTAAGCAAAACGTTTTTCATTTAGTCAACATTGGTTCATGGTGGGCTCCCATATTTGATCAGACTCGTACTAATCTCAATGCGGTTAAAAATGCTCGTAATTGGTCGCTGCCAACTGCTTTTGGTTCTCGTTCTACTATTTCAGGTATTGGCTCAGTCGTGCGGCGAGAAGCTAAGAATGACTGGGTTTACTCTGATGAGACTGATGATTCTAGCCCAGTGAATTATTTTTGGAATAAACAATTCGGATTATTTGATGGAAGAGAGCAGCTGAATGCTACAGAAGTTGTTAAGCGTGGACTTAAGAAGGTTTTACCAAGTTTTTTATCTCTGTCCCCCGACTCAATTCCAACCTATCCGGATTTAACTGTTGGAGCAGTAGGTTGGTTAAAACAGAGCCTACAAAATATATCAAATTATCAAATAGCCTGCGAAGACATACTGGCTACATTCGATTGGGCAGGTAAGGCTTCGGTGGAACCCTGGGGAATTCCTTGGGTTGATGGATATGTAGAACGCCAAAACTGGCACCATCCAAGGCTTTTGAATGCAGGTTGGTTGATTGATGACTATATGCCAGGTATCTCTGATTCAACACGCCCTCTTACTCAAAAGGAGAAACAGCAACAAACTCAGAAAGAGTCTTTCAACTTGCGCTCTTTTCTTAGCAAGTACTTTTCTAATGGAAATCCTACAGACTGGTATGTGTTGGCTTGCGGAGATGGGGATGACATGGGTGGATGGCTGAAAGGCACAAAGATGGAAAGTTATCGAGAGTATGTTCCTTCTGACTTCCCAAAGCAAGAACCATCATCGGAAGAGAAAGAAGCTTTAGAAGGCTTTTTAGATCAACGTAAGCGCATGGGGCCAGCTACACATGCAGCTCTCTCCCGTGCCTTGCTGGATTTTTCTAACCAACTGGTGCCCTACCTGACGGAGCAACGCTATGCGGGGCGGTTGATCTACAGTGGTGGGGATGATGTGCTAGCCTACACTAACCTTTGGGAATGGGATAGCTGGCTGTGGGATGTGCGAGAGTGCTTTAAGGGCAGCCCAGATCCCGGTAACGAGTTCGATAATGCGGGGGACTATTGGCGCTGGAAGCAAGAAGAAAAGAGCGAACCACCGGAAAATATTTCGCCACGACCGCTATTTACAATGGGGAGCAAGGCTTCAATTAGTTTTGGCATTGTGATTGCTCACCATTCAGTGCCGTTGGCGATCGCTCTAGAAAATCTTTGGGAAGCTGAAGAAGAAGCTAAAGAGTACGAATATCAGGGCAGTTGCCGACTCAAGGATCGGAAAATCTGCTACAGCAAGAAAGATGCTGTTCAAGTCCGTGTGCTGTATGGTAACGGAAATATCTTGAAAGCCACCAGTAAGTTTGATGTGTTTGATCAGTGGCGGAGGCTCATCGATTTTCAACAACATTCTGAAATTGATCCAGCCCTATTTGAGCAAGCTGCCGAAAGCTGGGGCCAGCATCCTGTACCAATGTCGGAGGCAATTTCTGCCTGGACTCAAGCCTTTTGTAGTCGACGCGACGCATTCAGTAATCAACCGGAACTCCAGGAAGTCTTCCGCACTCATCTGGTAGATTTTCTAAATGCGCTATGGCTAACGGCATCACATCATCAGGATGAACGAAAAATGGCGGAGGAGCGCGATCGCCAAATTCAAACCTGGCTAAAACTGGCGGCCTTTGTGCTGCGAAAGCGTAACATCAAAATTGGAGGTGTTTGATCATGGCTATAGCAACGACATCACCTCAATTTTACTGGTACACCATCACCCCCCTAGACGTGCTGATGTTTCGAGATGCCAAGCCGTTTACCCCTGGGGAACGAGCTTGGGCAGGGAGTACATTTCCTCCCAATGGTCATGCAATCGCAGGGGCTATTCGAGGCTTGCTTGAAACTAGCGCAGAACTACGTATTAAAGGCCCGTTTTTCTGTCGAGATTACCAAACTCTTTATTTTCCACGTCCTCTAAGCTTCGTGAAAAAAACGCCGCTGATGCCATTGACATGGGCAGCGAATCATCCGCTACAGGGGCAGTTACTATGGGATAAATCTAAACCCTGCCCTTTGGTCAAGCCGATTGGGAGTCAGTCTGATGACGACAATGACGACGACGTGGATAACCCTTGTCCCCGCAGTGCAGCTATTCAGTATCGACAATATTTGCCCTATGACGTGGTTTCCAAATACGTCGAATTAGGAACCATAGACTCAAAATCCTGGGAATTGCCAAAGGAAGAGGATGAGCGACCCTGGACAATCGAATCACGCCCTCACAATACCATTGAACCCGGTAGCCGCCAGGTAAAGGATGCGGATGGTTATTTTGTAGAAAACGCCGTCCGCATGCATAAGGGTTGGAGTTTGGCGATTGGGCTGGATGATGAAACCTATCAATCTGTGCAAGCGCTATCCCAAGGACGTTCTCTGGTCATGCGGCTTGGTGGTGAAGGGCATCGAGTTTTGCTAGAGCCATGTCAGCCCAATACGTTAGATCAGCAGTGGCAGAAACTTCAGCAACTATCGAAAGCCAACTTTGAAAAGAAGGAAAAATCCCTAGCCTATCTGGCTACCCCTGGCGTGTTTGAACGGGTGACCGCAGGCAAAGCCCGGTGTCAAGCATGGCCCTGGGAATGGAAGCTCGCCCGTACCGTCAACGGCAACCAACAGTCAGGCCCATTAGTCGGGGTAGCAACGGATAAGCCCGTCCCCATTAGCTGTCGTTTACGTGCCAGCCAAGACCACAACAAAGGAGACAGCATCCCTGCTCCTCAGGTATTTGCGGCACCTCCCGGCAGTGTCTATTACCTCAATACGCCGCCCAAAATCCGGGGTGAATACCCGCTCTTTCAAGATGACCCGCCCCCTAGCCACAATGGAAGGCCCCATAAAAGCCGCATTTGGCGCAAGCTAGGCTATTCAGAACTGCTTTGGATTCCCTACGTTGACAACAATACTTAGCCTGTAAACCCTACGGAGATCTGTCATGAGCCTGACTGTAGAAGTAATTTATGAAGATGGCGTTTTGAAGTTAACCCAGCCGCTCAACCTGGCCGAGGGAACTCGGCTTGCGGTTGTTATTAACCAGCCTGAAACTGCTCTGGCGGCACTGCCCGTAGAAGAACTCGATGCCGAAACGAGTGAATGGCTGGAGGCAGATTTAATCGAAAATGCTTTGCCTTATGACTGGGGCGAACAAGGCATACCCCAAGGAAAAAAGGTTTACTACTCGCCTGAGCAAGGCTTTGTAGTGGAAGGAGGTAAATCGCTTGGATGAGGCCCTTGCCATTGGAGACATTATTTTGGTGCCTATACCTGAACTGAAAAATGGAGAAACTGAATGATTGAAAATCTTGTTTACCTTTATATACTCTCCCCATTACAAGTTCTCTTAAATGAGTTAGAAGAACTGGATGAAATTGCCATGTTTGACCTAGCTCATGAATCTGGAGATCAGGTGATTTCTCTGAAGGATGCGATCTCGGAAGTTGAGCAAGCGCGATCCTCTAAGTCATCGCCTTAGTAACTGCTTTAGACAAGCACCCAATTTTTCTAATTAGCCCTGGACAAACATTCATGAACTATCTGACATACAGTTACCTCTTAACCCCGCTCCATACCGGAGCTAGTTCCCAAGCAGGAAATTTGATGGGCATTGCCCGTGAGGCTCACACTGAGTTACCCTATCTGCCATCTTCATCTTTGCGTGGCAAAATTCGCTCAACCTTAGAAGCCATGCATCCCGATGAAGCCGGTGTTTTTTTTGGGGAGCGAATTAAAGACGGGCAACAACCAACTGAAGGTGAGGTTTGGTTTTCTGATGCAACTCTGTTGTTATTTCCGATTGCCTCCTACAGTCATCAGTTTGTCTGGATTACTTGCCCATTATGGTTAAGCCGTTGGAATCGATGGTTACAAAATGAGAAACTACAAACTTTGATTATTGAATGGCGGTCGCTGCTCAACAAAGAGCCAGGGCAGAAGAAAGCCATCTCTCCTATTTCTGGCAATCAAGTCTACTTGCAAGGAGCTTTGCTTAACTCAAGTGATATCGAGTCTATTCCCCTAGATGCCAGTTGCTGGCACTGTTTAGAGAAACTACCTGATGGCAATGGCATTCTCGATTTAAGAAATAAGTTAGTCATTCTATCTGATGACGATTGTGCAGGACTTGTAGAAATTGGGCTGCAACGTGAAGTTCGTGTTGCGCTGAAGAAAGATGAAAAGACTGTCGCGGGTGGTTCATTCCGATCTGAGGAAGCGATTCCATCTGAAACAGTTCTATTCTTCCCGTGGGGATTGAAGCCAGCTAAAGAAGAAGAGAAAACGAATGAGGTACGTGAAGCACTTTCTATTATTCTCAATGATCGCCTTCAGTTTGGTGGATTAGAAGGGTTAGGACGGGGCTGGACTGCCAATACAACTGTTAGTTTGACCCCTACTGAGGAGAATCAGAGTAATGCTTAAACTAGATACTCGTAACTTCAGTAAATCAGCCTATTCAGGTTTGGAGCAAGTAAAGAATGCTGTTGTGGCCAAAAATCATAAAAAAGCAACGTCCATTGTTCAAGGTCTTCCATCTTATATTTCAACCTGGGGACTCCATCGACTTTCGGGAGATGGTATCAAGTACACCCAAGCTAAGTCAGAAGATACCCGGTATAAAGGGCAGGTTTACCAAGAGTTTTTAAAGACCTTAAAAAATCTGAGCAACGTCGCTTTTGATCACGCAGATCCCAAAACTCTGATCGGCATGGATTTGACAGTCTATACAGGGTTAAACCGCTTAGCGATTGAACTAGCACGAGAATGGTCTTTCTGGGCATCTACAATTTTAGGAGAGGCAGAAGAACCATGAAGCCAAAAGATAAACGTGATCGTGGCTTGTTCAAAACATCAGCAGATGCTTGGCGCGAGTTTATCCAGGCAGAACTCAAGCAAAACTCTAAGGTAGGAAAGGCATTTGAAAAGGCCGGTTTTGCTGGACTTGAGCATAAAAATATGACCCTCTATTTTGAAGATGAGGCTGCTGCTAAAACTGCTAGAGGACAGATTGAACCGTTGAAGAAAAAGCTACCTCAAGAATTGCGAGTCTGCAATCACGTTGACTGCAAGGTCGGCAAAGTCTCTGCTGTGACTCCAGCAACTTTCATACAACCTAGTCGTTCCCAGAAACAAGGCAAAACTCAGGTTGGTAATCCCTTGCAGTCACTCAACTTTGCCGAGTTTGGGGATGATGGCAAAGGGAATGAATTATCCCAGCCTGTATTATCTGCGGCAGTTCAAGCAGAGAAAACCTGTGGCTCAGTCTATACAAAACTTTGTCATAGAACAGAGCTTCTTGCAGGTGGGGCTGAGAATACGCTCCAGGTTTCTTTTAGCTGGAGATTGCGTGTTGGTGGTACTCGTGGATTTCGTGAACTGCTGCTACCCGTCTTTCATCCTGTTTTTGGGGTGCCTTATATTCCTGCATCTTCTCTCAAAGGTGCAACAAGAGCTTGGGCAAGGCAAAATGGGAAATCAAAAAGTGAGGTTAGCAAGATCCTTGGCATCTTGGAGGGAAAAATTGCACAGGCAGCAAAAGTAGAGTTTCTCGATACTTTTCCAACAAAAGACTGCTTGAGTATAGATGTAGCTACACCCCAGTGGCACTGGCAAAACGGCAATGTTGCCTATAAACCAGAGCCGCATCCGCTCCTGAGTATGAAGGAGCCTCAATTTGTCATTGGGTTGTGTCCTACAAAACCAGAAAACGCCAAGTATGTTCCTGTCGTCAAGGAATGGCTAGAAAATGCCCTTAAAGCTGGAATTGGTTCTCGCGTCAGCAGTGGCTATGGACGAGCGTTAGAACAAGCTTTTACCCTGCCTTATCATCAAAGTTACAGCTTTGAACTATGGACACAGGGAATCTATGGTAGTGAGCCCCCTTCAAAACAGAATAGGTGGCAAGGGGAAATTGAATTTCGTCCGACAGCGATTCGAGGGATTTTGCGTTACTGGTTTCGAGCAGTAGCTCTCAGCCTTTACCAACCATCTGTTTGCCAAGATTTGGAAGATGCGATCTTTGGTAAATTGAGCCAGCAAGGTAAGGTGTCAATTAGTGTTGTTCACAATCCATCCAAACGAGACAAACCTCCTTATCTATACGATGGTAGGATTCATCTAGAAGCAACTGAGCAGCCGTATCTAGACTTAATTGAAAAACTCTTGGTTCTTGGATCTCATCTAGGAGGAGTGGGGAGGGGTTCGCGCCGTCCTCTACACTTGCTGGATGTAGAGGGCCGCAAATATATGCGAGGCTGCCACTGGACTGTGGATGCTGATGCTACTCCTCTGGCATACGATCCGACAACATGGAGTCAACTCTTCGAGCAAATTAAGGCTATATTCAATGGAATTCGATCTCCTATAACTTCTCGACACAGTAGTCCTGGCTCTCCTGGCAAAAGACAACAAGATGTTTTGGATGCTAATGCCCAGATTTGGTTGGTAAGGTCATCTGGTCAGATTGCGCCTGACAAAGTAACTAACTGGGAAACAGATGGGCTTAAAGATGATGTTAGGGGGAACGCTTTGGCTCTTTTCTATGGTGACGATCGCTTTAAGGGCGAAAGAAAATACAAAGAAAATGGCGTAGAGCATAGAGTTGGTAATCCTAAAGTGGGAGGTGCATTAGAAACACCATCCTTTGTCTGGATCAAGTCTGTCTTTCCTAATGGTGGTGATCCCTGTCAGGTGGTCACGATTTTTGGAGTTGATCAAACTGATCGGCTTGCCTTTGCTAAGGAACTTGATAAGTTGGCCCAGAAAAATCCCTCTGAAGCAATCCTGGTATTTGGGAAAATGCCTAGCGAAAAGCCTATACAGGCCAACCGTCCAATCCGTAGAAAATAAATGAATCTGCGATCGCAATTTCTCCATGACCTTGCCAAAATCCCCGATGCCGTCCATCTGTTTGGTGTAAAACCCTGAGCACAATAGAGACACCTCTAACCTAACCAAGAGCCTCCAAGACTACTTCATCATCCTCGCCCCTGATAACATCTACATCAGCAACATCCACATTAGCGTTGAAAGCATTTTATACAAATAAAGCTAATCCTTCTGCCCATAACAATCATCGCGCTCATTCAGGAGAAGTCATCACCATGCAACTTGAAGACTACTTTATGTTCCTCGCTCCAGACGATATTCGGGTCAAAGGCACCCGCATTGGCATTGAAACCATTCTGTATGACTTCATTCATCGTTGCCGTACCCCCGAAGACATTGCTCAAACCTACCATACCCTCACCCTGGAGCAGGTTTATGCCACCATTTTGTACTATTTGCACAACCAGGAAGCCGTCAGTGCTTACTTGGCTGACTGGATGGAGTGGAGCCATCAAATGCGGGAAGAGCAGCGCCGTAATCCGTCCCCTCAGGTTTTGAAAATTCGGCGATTGAAGACGGAGCAAGAAGCTCTGAAACAAGTCAATGACGCTTAAATATCTGCTGGATGAAAACGTCGATTCTCTATATCAAGTGCAAATTCAGCGCCAACAACCCGATATTGTGGTTTTTAGAGTCGGTACGCCCGGCACCCCGCCCAAGCAAACTTCAGATTCCGATATTCTTTGCTGGTGTGAGGATCATTCGTTTATCTTATTGACCCACAATCGAAAGTCGATGCCTATGCATTTGGCAGATCACCTAGCCCAAGGAAGACATATTCCTGGCATTTTCATTCTCAATAATGACCTAAGTTTAGGGCAGCAATTAGAAGAGCTGATTTTTATTGCCTTAGCCTCTGAAATCACAGACTACCAAGACTGCATCACCTATTTGCCAATTATTTGAGATCTCCCAGAGAAACAGATTTTATGAAAACTCTGATTATTACCGTGGGTACCCGCCAGTTAGGCTGGCGTTGCAACGATGGCATCGTTCGTAGCCTGGGGGCTGACGGCGGCAAATTTGACCCTGCTCATATTGATGAGCTGTATCGCGACGAGCTGGGTCTAGAGCGAGGTCAGCACTATGACGAGGGCAGCGATCGCCCCTACCCCTGGAGTATGTGGGATCTGGGCCAACGGCTATACCAACACTGTCAGCAAACCAAATTCAACTCCGTAGAACTCCTGCTCGATCAGGTGATTATTGACCGGTATTTGCCCCAGGGCTTGAGCCACGTGATTTTGTGGGGCACCCAACAACCCGAAAGCGTATCCTGGAACTATCGCCGCATGGATACGGCCTGGCTGGCAGAATTGATGGCTGGGAAACTGCAAGAACTAAATTTGGGCCTTACGGTAAAGGTTTTTCGGCCCACGGTGGGGGCGGTGGATGCGGACGCCACTCGCGACGTACTTGAAGGGGAGATCCTGCCCGTTGCGATGGGCACTCGCCAGCCAAAGGACGACGACTTTACCCTACTGATTGAGAATAAGGGCGCAACGCCTGCCATGTCGGAGGGGCTAAGCATTTGCGCGGCGGCCCTGGTGCGCGATTGCCAGGTGGTGACCGTCAGCCCCATCGAGGCTCGCCCGCTCTATCCCCACGTGAGCGATACGGTGCAGGCGGTGGCCACGGCCCAGGAATGTCGGTCGGTGAATCTCAGCAGCTATTTTTGGCCCCTGGAGCGCTCGCGCATTCTCTCCGCCTGGCAGCGCGGCGACTTTCGCGAAGCCCAAGTCTGGCTCTATGCCCACCGCCCTCGCCACAAGCCTCTGTATGATCTGGCAGAATATCTGGCCCTAACCACCAACTGGCAAATGGACGAAGCTCTAAAAGCCATCAAAAACTGGGTCGGCGCAAAGGGCGTTAAAACCCGCACCCTGGCTGAACAACGCGACACTTGGCAAACCCTGGTCACTAACATGTGCCCAGCAGGCGGGCGGCAAACCCCCGACAGCAAATACCTAAAAATTTGGGAAACCCGCTTTTTAATCGACCTGGAGTTGAGGCGTGAAAACTATACCGCTGCTTTTGTGCAATTTGCCCAAACCCTGGAGCGGCTGCTATTTTGGCGCTACGAAACTGAAGACTGGATTCAGCAGGGCTTAGTCACCCCTCCCCCAGACAAACAAGCCTATGGTTTAAAGTACAAAGCCTCTCTTGCAGACCTCAAAAAAGGTTGGCTACAGCAGAACGAAATAACCCCAGACCACCCGACCTGGATACAGCTAGACGCCATCAACGAGTTGCGGAACAGCGTCATCCATCGCAGTACGGCGCTCACGCCCAGCGAGTTGCGTCGGCAAATATGGCCTGAGTTGACAACCCTGACCCACGATACCCTCTATGCCGCCATGCTGGAGATACTGCAAAAGCTGCTGCCCCCCCATCGCCCCATGCCCGATCGCTCCCTGCTGCAAGACCTCTACCATTGGGGTATCGAGCAACTCCAGCCTTAGTTCAGCCATTCCCCATGGAACCCCTAGACTATGCCCATTGCCATTACCGAAGCCATCACCACCCTCGCCGTTGCAGAACAGCGGTTTAACCTTCAGCGCACGGAGGCCCCAGACTTTTTCCCAGAGTGGCAGACGCATTTGCCCGACCTCACCAACGACGAACTGCGAGAACTTGCAATCTTGCAGCAGCGCTACCGTTACCAAAGATCCCAAGGGCAATTGCTGGAGGGTACGATTTTGTTGTTATTGGCATCTCCGTTGTTGGCCCTAGGCGGATTTTATGATCCCCCCTTCCAGGTTCGTGCTGAGGAATCAGTGCGCCTCACCCTAACAGACAGCGAAGAAACCCTACAGGGCCGACTAGACATTGTTGTGATCCTAGACCAACTCTGGATAGTGGTAGTCGAATCTAAAAAAACGGCGTTGTCGGTATGGTCAGCTTTGCCTCAGACCTTGGCCTATTTGCAGGCTGCGCCCCAGAGCCCCAGCTTTGGCTTAATGACTAATGGCGATGAGTTTGTGTTTGTGAAAGTTGCCGAACAGGCCCGACGAGAGTATGACCTATCGAGGGTTTTTGCCTTATTTTCTACACCCAGAGACTTGCAGGATGTTTTACGGGTTTTAAAGGGTCTAGGGCAGTGTCTGGTGAATAACCCTAGCGGCTAAATCGCCCCCCTTGCTTTCAATCCCCCCAATCTCCTTTCGCTATCATCAAACCACGGC
>Ga0224723_1001869_pt1 | contig 12190 bp, 13 predicted proteins | sample Balambano_FR2_Me_FD_161647 | JGI IMG/M metagenome (GOLD analysis project Ga0224723, IMG submission 161647) | Freshwater sediment microbial communities from Lake Towuti, South Sulawesi, Indonesia - Balambano_FR2_MetaG | ecosystem: Environmental > Aquatic > Freshwater > Lake > Sediment | place...
AATATGAAGACCCGTTACGGCCGCCCGATTTCTACCGCGTGGATGTGCCCTCCGGCCAGCTTCACCAACTCACCTTTTCCCATCTGCCCGCCCTGCAAGCCAACCGGCTCATCATGCCAGAGCGCGTCAGCTACAAAAGTTTTGATGGGCTGGAGATTCCTGCTTTTTTGTATCGGCCGGAGAAAGCAAATGGGGCGGCCGTTGTCCAGCCACATGGCGGGCCATCTTTGCAAAAGCTGGCGGAATGGGAGGTGATGGTGCAATACTTCGTCGCCAAAGGGTACACCTGGCTGCTACCCAACTATCGCGGCAGCACCGGCTACGGCCTGGCTTTTGAACACGCCAATTACAACGATTGGGGCAAGGGCGATATGCAAGATTGCCTGCATGGGGCGAAATTTCTACGTGAACTTCCCGGCGTTGACCCGGCGCGGCTGGCGATTTACGGCCCCAGTTATGGCGGCTACATGGTGGCTTGCTGCCTTTCCCGCGATCCGGAATATCTGTTTGCCTGCGGCGTAGATAAGTTTGGCGACGCGAATACGATTTCTTCCTGGGCCTGGTGCAACCGGGATTTACGCCTGTATAGCGAGATTTTTCTGGGGCATCCGGCGCAAAACCGGCAGGTGTATCTGGACGCTTCGCCCATCTACCAGGTGGAGCAGGTAAAAAAGCCGGTGCTGATTTGCCAGGGGCTGGAGGATGATGTGGTTGCGCCCCAGGGAGCGGAGGAATGGGTTTACGCGCTGCGGCAGGCGGGCAAGACATTTGAGTACAAAACGTATGCGGGCGAGGGGCACGGCTTTTTGAAACGGGCGACACAGTTGGATTTTTACGGCCGTATGCAACGCTTCCTCGATTGGTATTTGCTGCCTTAAAACGCTTTACGGCAATAGCAATAGATGAATTTCTGCTCTGTGCCAAAGGGCGTGGTATGCACCTCGCGGGTACTGTCCACCAGTCGGAAATCATCACCAAATTCATCGTGTAAGCTATCGGGGCTATAGCGACTAACCTCCAGGCCACTACAATGGGTCGGGCCATCCGTTGCAAACGTTGCCATAATCACATGGCCGCCCGGTTTAACGGCGTGGCGTGTGGTCTGGATATAACGCTGGCGATCCGGCCGTTGGGTCAGGAAGTGAAACACGGCGCGATCATGCCACACATCATACGTCTGGTAGGAGAGATTGGCCTGTGTAATATCTGCTTCCAGCCAGGTAACGGCCGTTGCCCGCTCGCCCAGCCGTTCTTGTGCCACCTGTAGTGCAGCCGCCGAAATATCCAACACCGTGATGTGTTGGAAACCTTCTTGCAACAAATCGTCAACCAGCGTGGAAATGCCGCCGCCGATGTCAATGATACGGCCGTTTCTCCCCACACCTGTACGTCTGATAAACTCCAGAGACAGACGAGGATGCTCTTGATACCAGCTTACCTGCAACGGTGTTTTAGTTTGGTGGATGTTTTCCCAATGTACTTTTGTTTCCATCGTTCTCTCCCTTTAGTAGTCTCACAAAATTAATTTGATAGATGAGGAGTAAGGCATCCTCAGATGTCCGCCGTTCGCATCTGAGGATGCGAACTCCACAAAAGATAATTTCAAATCAGGCTGAGCGATGCAACTTTGGCCCTTCCGTCGTGTCTTGAATGTCGTAGCCAGCGGCCGTTATCTCCTCTCGCAGCCGGTCTGCTTCCGCCCAATTTTTGGCGGCACGGGCAGCCTGGCGTTGTTGGGCCAGTTGCAGGATGGCTTCGGGAATGGCGGCAACGGCCGGTTGCCAATCCGCTAATCCCAACCCATACACCTGGTCAAATTCCAGAAGGGTCGCTTTTTTAGTTACGGCCGGTAAATCACCCTTCACCACCTCCCAGGCCAGGGCCAACGCTCGCGGCATGTTCAAATCGTCGCTTACCTGGGCGCGGAAACGTTCCAGAAAAGCCGGGTCTGGCGAACCGGCATGGCCCCATTCATAAACCGCATACGGATTCAACGGTTCAAAGGGGCGAAGGGTGCGGGTGTAGGTATCGTCCAGTTGCAGGTTCATCAGCTCTTTATACCTGAAAGCTGTTGTTGGTGCATGAAGCTGCTGAGGGGGCAGGTGATAACATTTCCAGTCAATGCGGGATAAACTCCAGCTGGGCGTGTTGACATTTGCTTGTTCGCTTAGGGCCACCGAATGGAATTCGGTGTCTGATACAGCAAGTTTGCTGAAGCAGACTGGGAGAAACGTTTCTTCCAGTGTACTTTCAGTACACTTTTTGTGTCAGCCTGGGAATTCCATTCCCAGGGAGAGGTAAATGTCAACAGAACCCGATCAAAGTGCGGAAAGCCGCAAAGGAGAGATGATGGATATTTTGGTGACTGGGGCGGCGGGAAAGACGGGGCGGGCGGTTATTCGGGCGGTGGCTGCGCTGGGCACGGCCGTACCCCATGCCCTGGTTCGTCGCCCGGAGCAAGTTGAGCCACTCCAACGGGCCGGTGCAAGCAGCGTGATCGTCGGTGACATGGAAGACACGGCCGTGTGGCTGGCGGCTACCCAGGGCATGGATGCGGTTTACCACATTTGCCCCAACATGCACCCGGCTGAAGTGGAGATAGGTAAGCTGGCTGTGACGGCCGCCAGAGCCAATCACGTAAAGCGTTTTGTTTATCACTCCGTCTTGCACCCGCAGATTGAAGCGATGCCCCATCATTGGCACAAGTTGCGCGTGGAAGAGTGGCTCTTCACCTCTGGCCTGGATTTCACCAGCTTGCAACCGGCCGCTTACATGCAAAATGTATTGGCAGCCTGGCCGCGCATTCTGGCGGAGGGCAAATACGACGTGCCGTACCCGGTGGAAACGCGCTTGAGTCTGGTAGACCTGGCCGATGTGGCCGAGGCGGCGGCCGTTGTGCTGACAACACCCGGACATAGTGGCGCGATTTATGAACTGGCCGGGCCAGAAATCGTGACACCGGCGGGGATGGCGGTCGTGTTGGAGAAAGAGATGGGTCGCCCGGTCACGGCCGTGTTTCAGCCACTTGACGAATGGCAGGCACAGGCTCAATCGGCCGGACTTAGCCCGTATGCCATCCAGACCTTGCACCAGATGTTTGTTTATTATGCCCGGCACGGCTTTTGGGGAAATGGAAACATTCTAAGCTGGCTGCTAGGGCGCGAACCAACCACCTTTGCCCAATTCGCCCGCCGACAGTTTGAAACGATGGATTCGGAGAGCCGATGATGGAGGAGAGAATGCAATACCGGAACGATATGTTAGCGGGGAAGACGGCCGTCATTACCGGTGTCAGCCGTCAAATCGGCATTGGCGCGGCCGTTGCCCGTGCATTGGCCGAAGTAGGGTGCAATGTGTTTACGACTTACTACCGGCCGTATGATGCAACGATGCTCTGGGGCAGCCAGGAAAATGAAGCGGAGGAAATCATTGCCCAATTGCGCGGCATGGGTGTCAAGGCGGCCGGTTTAGAATTGGATTTGAGCGAGCCAACGGCGGCCGTAACCTTGTTTGAGGCGGCGGAAGCGGCCGTTGGCCCGGCGGCTATTTTGGTGAACAATGCGACGTACTCAGTGAATGACACGGTTGAAGGGTTGACGGCCGTTCACATAGATAACCATTACGCCGTGAATGTGCGCGGGATGATGCTGCTCTGCGCGGAATTTGTGAAACGTTTCCAGGGTGAATGGGGGCGGATCATCAACCTGACTTCCGGGCAGGGAGCGGGGCCAATGCCGGATGAACTGGCTTATGCAGCGACAAAGGGGGCGGTGGATGCCTTTACGGTGAGTTTGAGCGCGGCCGTTGCCCACCACCACATCACCGTCAACGCCATAGACCCCGGCGCGACAGACACCGGCTGGATGCCCCCCGATTTGTACGCCCACTTGAAGGCTCAATCGCCGCTGGGACGGGTTGGTCTGCCAGAAGATGCCGCCCAGCTGGTACGCTTTCTGGCCTCACCGGAAGCGGGTTGGATTACCGGGCAGATTGTTCGTTCTCGCGGCGGTCTTTAGGAATGAGAAATGAGAAATGAGAAGGGGGATTTTCTCTCTTCTCATTTCTCATTTCTCCGCTTCGTAAGCCATTGCAATCGTGCCGTTGAGCCGAAAATTGGATTGCAAATAGTACAGGGCTTGTTCGCGGTCTTCGCCGCCTTCATCGGTCAAAAATAGTTGTTCGCAATAGACGGCGATGTCCTCGATGATGCGTTCGTAGCGATAATAGGCCAGGGCGGTAGAGTTGATTTCGGTTCGGCCGTATCCCTGGTAGAACAGGGCTGCTTCTTCTTGGGCCGTACGGCCGTTCCCAAACTGTGCCCCGCCGACGAACATCAAATCGCGCTCTTTGGCGGCGCGGATCGGGTTGTCCCAGTCAACAATGTAAAAGGTATCGTTGGCCTCAATCAGAAAATTGCCAGCATGAAGATCGGAATGGCAAACGATGAATTCTGGGGGTTGTGCCTGAAGAGTTTGGGCGAGTTGTTCCGCACGGCCGAGCAGGTAGAGAATCTCATCCCGTTTGCTTTTTAAGAAAGCCGCTAATTCGGCAGCAATTGGGTCAGCAAAACGATCTGTTTCAACACGTTGCAGGAACATCTGGACGCTTTCACGCCATTTTGGGGAATAGGTTTCTTGTTGAATGTGACTGGTGAGCGGGGATGGTAGGACGGCCGTATGTATCCTTTTCAACGCCATACCAAAATCGCGCCAATGCCGGTCTGTCAGCCTCACTTCATAGCCATTCTTGCCCGCCACAAACGGGTAAAGGATGGTCTTGAAGCGATCCAGGTTTGCCCAAAGTTGGCCCGTTTGGGTTGCCAGCGGTGGAATGATTTGGGGGATGCCCTGTTCGCTGAGGAATTTGGGTAAGGTGACAGATGTTTCATCAAAACGGCCGCTCCGCAACTTCAAAAAGTAAGAGGTTTCATTTTTGGCGATGATGTGGTAGACGGCCGTATTCGGATCAGCCCCCAGCGGCAGAAAATTGACCTGATCGGCACACAACTCATATTCACTTTGCAAACAAGAGATAATGTTTTCGTCCTGGAGATCGGGTTTTTCAAGCACAGGAGGCTAGGCAAAGATAGCAACTGGAACTGAGCGCGATTTGGCGAAGGATTGCCGATGAAGTTTGATTCGCTCAATTTCATGTAAGGTTTCGGCCGTCAAATAACTTTCTCCACAATGAGGACAGCTTATTACAGGCACATTCTCAATTACAAGCAAATTGTCGCCTTTACCATAGCTACGTGAAACATAACGAGTTTTTGCGCCTTCTTTACCACAAACGTCACAGATTAGTGATGAGTGTTGAACCTTTTCCATAATTAACCTTCTAAATAGACCGTGATGATAACCATTTTGCTTGTGACGCTTAGTTTTGCCACTACGGTAATGAGTTGGCTATCAACAGTTTGGCCCAAGATAAGGAATTTCCATTCACCTGAATTATAATCTTTTTGCCTTTCGACGATTGCTCCAGTCAGGATAGCCCTTTCAACATCGAAAATCGTAAGGCCATCGTCAGCCATTTCCTCCTCGGCATGGAGGGTCATCACATATTGTCGTTTGACAATTCTTTCCCGCATTTCGCGTAAAACACGCTCGTGCATCGCTTATTTCCGTCGATCTTACCTTAAACTGCAAGGTCTGACACTATTGACGATCAATCATGCCTTGTTTCCTAAACGGCCGTTATACACCAATGCCCCGCTCTCTCTAAAAGCATGGAAAACGGCCGTCGCTTCATTGGTCAATACGCCATCAATCACTTCGATGCCGCGCGCTTCTAGTTCTGCCTGCCAGTGGGGGTGGATAGGGCCTTCGTCAAAGCCGGTGATCGCTTCCAATTCCGGGCCACTGCCGGCGATGACCAGGGAGCGAATGCCTGACCAGACCACTGCACCGTAACACATGGCACACGGCCGCCAGTTCACCACCAACTGGTAAGCAGGCAGCCCCGGCCCACCCAGATCAAAGGTGCCCAGCTTTTGTTGAGCTAATGAAAGGGCTACTGTTTCCGCATGGGCGACGGAGCAATTTTGGGGCACGACCCGATTCACGCCGATGACCACCAATTTGCCGCTATCCCGTTCAAAGACACCGGCGGCAAAGGGGCCACCGCTATTATGTTCGATGTTGAGGCGGGAGAAGTGGATGACGGCCGTCATCCTCTCCTCTAAGCTGGGCATGATAGGCGGTAATTTTGCCACTTCTGCGTCCGCCCAATCGGGCATGGTCAGGGTAATTTGCACGGTCGTTCAGCCTCCGGTGAAGATGGGATACGATGATCATATTGTAACCGCAAAGTAGCCTCAGTCACACTGGCAATTGTTATGAAAACAGGTTGGCCAAGGAGGTGTTCAAAAATAACTTCAGGGATTGGGATATTGAGAGATTAGTTGAACACAATATCCCAATATCTCAATATCTCAATAACCAAGATCACGAACCTTCAACGAAAGAGGCCAGGGCGGTTAGCTTTTCTTCCCAGTAGGCTTTCATCGCTTCGGCCGTTTCCGCATCTGGCAGCTTGGTGTGCTGGATGGTGACCTGGCATTTGTTGTTGCTTTTGGGGTAGAAACGGCCGTTCGCCCGCGACACCCCATCCGACCAATCCATCCACAACGCTTTGCCCGGCGATGTTTCCCGCACTGTCACGTTTTCTTCAGGTAGCCATTGGCGGCGCGTTTGTTCATCGGTAAAAGCGTGAATGAGTTTGGCAGCATCGGCATTGATGGTTTTGCTACGGCTCACTTCAAAGCCACCCGGTTTTTCATGCTTCTGGCGCAAACCACGTGCCTGTTCATAGGTCACCGTGACCATTTGCTGCCACCAATCAGATAGTTCGGGCTGGCTCTTTCCCAGGTAAGCGACAATTTGTTTGTGATCCATCTGTCGGCCGCCAGCTTCGTCAATCAGTTGCAGCCACTCCTCCCAAACCTTGCCCGTCGCTTTTTGCACCGCCTCGTCAGATATATTTGCCTGGTTGCTCATTTTATTCTCCCGTGAAGTGTGGTTGGTACAAGCCATTAGCCACCAGTCACCATTATTATTCTCTATAATTTTAACTGCCTCGTTATGGTGGTATCTGTAATGCTTGAATCGTTAGCGAGTAAAAATGCCTTGCTTAAAATAATTGCCAAAGTGCGGTCACCTTCAAAAGGTAAGTGGATTGTTTCAGACTGATTATGAGAGCCTCCAGGAACAATACACAGATATTGATCATTAGGCGACATGAGAATGTTTCCGCTGCCCAGATGAATTTTGTAAGTGCGAAGGTGACCGTCCACGATGAGGAAATGCCCGTCAATCTGGCACTGTCGCGCAATCTTCAAACGTGGCACCAGTCGTTCCAACACCTGTTTGCGGGTTTCGGCCGTTTGTGACAGTTCACCAAAAGAGTATTGCGCCCAATAATTTTGGTAACGGCCGTCTGGCCCACCATTTTGCCAGGTAGGATCATTACCAACACTGGCAACACCCACGAACAAATCCACATCTCGCATGATTTCCGTGAAAACAAAAGCAGGCACTTCTCCTAATGGAACAGGCTCCCCTGGCCCTAATCCACCAAAACGGCCGGTGTGATAACCGCCACCACCTGCATGGGCACGATGTTCTGGGGCATCAATCGCATAAAAACGCACCTGGTCGGTTGTTAAGTAGCGGAATGTACCCGTTTCATTCGTATCTACACCGTATTCATCACCCGCACCTTCAACCCAAAATTCAGCGCGAATTCCCCAGGCAGGAATATAACGGGAGGCAGGAGGATATTCGTCATCAACCATCAACCGCAGTTTATTTTTCCAGCCGCGAGCGGCGGCAAGAGCGTTAAATTGATGCTGGCGGATAATGTGAGCCGCAAAACGGTTGGAATAGCTATGTGTGTTTCGCTCGGCATCAGTCAGGAGATAAAGTTCACGGTGGGCTTGTTTGAAAGGCTGCTGAATTTTGTGCGTTTCCAGCCAGTTGCGCCAAGCCAAGATGTTTTCTGTAGACGCATGAATAGTGTGCCATAGTTCGACAATCGCCTCATCGTTGAGCCAATCAATGGGGGTATCGTTGTAGGAGACAAGACGGCCGTTATGCCATATACCCGCCTCTGTTTGTTCGCCCCAACTAAACTTCCAGATAAGCCGCCGTGCCAATGTGCCAATAAGAGGGTGGTCATTATATCGCTCTCGCCAGATACGGTAAGGCCATTGTTTTTGTGCCAGATAAAGATTCTCAATGCGATCCCGTTGAGCGGGTATCATCTTTTGAATATCTTTGGTTGCCTGGCGTAACTCCTGGTAGTCGTCAGGATAATGATCTTTTATCGCTTTAGGAGCAGACTTTTGTGATTTACCATCAGAGCGTAGCCAACCTAGTTCAGTGGATGTAGTGCCTGTAATTTCCAGTACGGCCGTGTATTCACCCAATTCTTCCCGCCGCACACCAACATCTTCTAAACCATAAGTCGGAACAATAATTTCTTCGATTTCGTCGCGTGGTAATCCTTGGCGTTCCGCAGCGATTGTCAATGCTTTTTCGATTCCTTTTTGTGCAGCACCTAATTTAATGCGAGTTTTCAAGAGCGCAAGTTGGCTAACACCAGCAAGCCCTGGCATATTACCCAATGCCCAAACACAGGCATTACCTAACTTAAGAGATCGAGGCCCAACACCAGGGACTTTACGGTAAGCGGTAACGGCCAATTCTGTTAAACCACGAGCAATTTCATTATCTTCTCGTTCAACGCAAAGCCAGACAAGCCCTTTGAGAATATCGGCATTAGCTGCATGGAGCATTTGATTAGGATCGGCCCGCCAGTGTGGCCACGATTGGATAGGTTGGGTACGTGGCTTATCTGCCAATGCAAACCAGGGGAGAATACTTTGTTTGAAGCTCTCGTAGGTAATGACTTGTTGGTAAGATACGGCCGTTTTGCGCCACTTCCGGGTCGGCTGGCTTTGACTACATTGGGCGCAAAGCTCAATTAACTGCTTCCAGGCTATACGTTTGTCATCATTAGTAGACAAAATATCTGCGATAGCCATATCTGCCCAGGCTTCACCGGGCGTGATTAGCAAAGAATCTGTGTTTAATTTGGCAAGCTCCCTTAGTTGAACAATCCAGCGATTCGTTTGAGCATCTCGTCCACCCCCAACCTCCGTAAAACTCACAAGAGGAGCAATTCGTTCTTGAATCTCCGGGCTTAAAGGATTTTTTGTCAGATATTGTTTGAGGATTTTAATGGTAGTTAATATAGGTTGATGGTAGGCAGTCCACGCAAGTAAAACGACCAGATCGTCATGCTGGAATGGTAATTCACATCGTAATAATATGGAAATCGCATCTCTTATAGTCCAATATATCCAACTTTCCTGGGTACTTGGGTCTTCCATCCAGTTTACCATCGCAATGACAATGTCTACCTTCTGTTCCTGCTCAAGTTCTTGAATCTCTTGCCATGCCGCCAAATCAACTAGCCTGAACCAGTGACGCTGCTTTTTACTCTCAATCTCCTTAAGCAAAGCGTGGAAAATTTTCAATTCTGTTTTCTGACGTGAGCGAAATATAAACATTTATCCTCCAACTAATGGCACAAGTTTGAGGAAAGTTACGGCCGTATCCGGCACTATTTCTATAATATCCCCCAGGTCATCTACCTGCCGCTCATTTACAAGAATGATAAAACCATTACCTGCGAATGCTTCCAGAGCTTTCTTAAACTGCGTTTCCCAATTGATTTGCTTAGGCTGTCGCAGTTTGTAGCCGTTTAAGCTAACTTCGGTATCCGTCGGTTGAACCAGACTATAGAACTCTTCGGGCTGTTTGCTGTTAAACGCTTCCACTTCTTCATAAACCCGGCGGCGGATCAATTCGCGCACGGTGATACGTTCGGTATCAAAGTCCAGCATAAATTCATGCTGTCTTTTGCCCAGTGTCGTTTCATCACGGATCAGCAGTGCTGTCATCTATATAACCCTCCTTGTTGTGTAAGCAATCTGTATACATCTAACGGATCACGGCATCATTTACGCCGGAAAGCTGGCGTAGCAGTTCAAGCTGGCCGACGTGATAGGTTTCGTGCCAGTGCAGAAAGGCCAGCCACTCGCCGACTGTTCGGTTGCGTTCGGGAAAGATGATGACGGCCAGCGATTCGGCCGCAATCTCTTTGAAGTGGCTGACGAGGTGTTCGCTCTGGTCGTTGAAGAGTTGGAGGAGGCGGGGAAGGGGCACGGCCGTCTCCCTATCCTTCATCGCTTCCGACCCTCGTTTGTAAAAGGCCGCCTCCGCTTCTGGGAAATGCTGCGCTTCCCCCAACGCCTCCAACATCTCATCCCGGCTCTGCACCAGATGCCCCACAACCCAATTAAAACAGTTGCCGCGAAAAGGTGGCTGTATTAAGCTGTCCTTGTGCGTCAGCCCTTTGGCCTGCTCATTTACAAGCCGGGTGGTTCGTTCAAATAGAGGGATGAATTCGGTAGGTGTGGTGGACATGGGGTCTCCTAAATAGTGGCTAGTGGCTGGTGGCTAGTATAAGCAACTAGCCACCAGCCACTAGCCACCAACTATTAAATCTCGCCAGTAAATAAGAACAACGTCTCCCCGCCGGGTGCTTTCAGGATGCCATTTTCTATTGTAAGCCCTTTCTCCTGTAATTGCTCGATTCGGTCGGGCATGTCTGGAGCAAAGTAGGTGGGGCAGGGGCCCTGGAACTCGTCGGTCTGGTGCAGGCCAAGAATCATCAAGCCGTCGCTGAAGATGCCCCAGGGGTATGGGTCGCTGCTGGCGTATAGCTGGGCAAAGCCAAATTGCCGCCAAAAGTGGGAAGCGGCCGTAAAATCCGCCACGCCCAGAGCAAATTCACCAAACTTGCCGCAATGGGTCAACGGTTCGCCGGCGGGCAAGGGCATATCAAGGGGCGGCTGATTGATGAGGCCCACCATCAGGCCATCGCTGTCGGCGAAGATTGCCATTTGCAGACGGCCGTCTTCCTCCTGCTTCAACATAAATGGCACCCCCAGCGCTTCCATCGCCTTCACCTTTTCGGCCGCGTCCGCCGAAAAGTAGTTCAGGCCAATATAACGGTTGCCATCCTGGTTTAGCAGCCAGAGATTTTGGCCGTCGCTGTATTGCTTCCACGGCCAGGGCAGCTCATTTTCCGCCAGCTTTTCAAAGCCAAGTTTTTCATAGAATACGGCCGATTCCGCAATATCCGGCACACCAATAGCGATTTGCACAACATCTCCGAGTTTCATGGGGGATTCCTTTTGGAGATTGGAGAGTTATGGACAGGATTCACAGGATTTACATGATTGTCTTTCATCCTGTTAATCCCGTAAATCCTGTCTAAAAATGTTCTCCAATTTCCAGGCAAGTTGGAAAACAGACAGGTTTATTTTAGCACTACTGTTCTATTAAGGCAATGCTGGAAACGGCCGTTTGGCCGAGTAGTTAGCCCCATTGATGAGGCGTTGGACGGTCGCAGCAACCGCGACTAGCCCGGTGATTGATCACCGGGCCGCGAGCGATTAGCCACGCGCATCGTCAGCCAGTCAGTAGTACGGGGAAAGAGGCGGGTGATGTTGTTAAAGAGCCAGTCGTACCAGGTGATGTAAACGTGAGGACGGCCGTTCCCAATCGCCTTCACAATCGCCTTCGCCACCCGTTCCGCAGGCACACGGCCGATAGGCGAACGGCTGACCCCTTTTTGCCCCAACAGGCCATCGCCAAACTCGCTTTCGGTACGGCCGGGATAGACGATGGTGACGCGAATGTGGTAGGGCCGTAGCTCCATCCGCAATGCGCGACTGATAAAGTTAACGGCCGTCTTGCTGGCACAATACAAACCCATATTCGGCAGCGGCCACTGGCTGACAATGGAGGAAATGTTGATGATGTGGCCGCTACCTTGTTGTTTCATGGGGGGTACGGCCGCCTGCGTGAAATAGAGCAGCCCCAACACATTGGTATCCAGCAGGCGGCGCATGTCGGCCGGGGGCATTTCAGCTAGTTGGCTTTTGTGGCCCAAACCGGCGTTATTGATGAGAACGTCTATTTTGCCAAAGGTGGCAATCGTTTGCTCCACCACCAGCCCGGCAAATGTTTCATCGCCCACATCGCCCGCCATTGCCAGACGACGGCCGGGATAAACCGCCAGCTCCTCCACCAGCGCGTCCAACCGCTCCTGCCGC
>Ga0224723_1001870_pt1 | contig 12184 bp, 12 predicted proteins | sample Balambano_FR2_Me_FD_161647 | JGI IMG/M metagenome (GOLD analysis project Ga0224723, IMG submission 161647) | Freshwater sediment microbial communities from Lake Towuti, South Sulawesi, Indonesia - Balambano_FR2_MetaG | ecosystem: Environmental > Aquatic > Freshwater > Lake > Sediment | place...
GGTCGTATGGGCGAGTGGGAGGGCGCGCTTCGCATTGGTGGGGTGGCACGGGGTTGTGTGTGCCAATTTGGATGGGTTAGCGGCTGGTGACTCCCAATACTTGGACTAGAAATGCCCAACGATCGCTGGCTTCTTCGATCACTTTGGCGGTTGGTTTACCGGCACCGTGTCCGGCTTTGGTTTCGATGCGGATCAGGACGGGAGTTTTGCCAGCATGAGCAGCTTGCAGGGCTGCCGCAAATTTAAAGCTGTGTGCTGGCACAACGCGATCATCGTGGTCTGCGGTGGTGATCAGGGTTGCTGGATAGGCGGTTCCGGGCTTGAGGTTGTGTAAGGGTGAGTAGGCGTAGAGGGCTGCGAATTCTTCGGGGTTGTCGGGTGAGCCGTAGTCAGAGCACCATGCCCAGCCGATCGTGAATTTGTGGAAGCGCAGCATGTCGAGCACTCCGACTGCTGGCAGTGCTGCTGCAAATAAATCGGGGCGCTGAGTCATGCAGGCTCCAACCAATAAGCCGCCGTTGCTGCCGCCGCCGATCGCCAGCTTCTGAGGAGTTGTGTACTGGTGTTGAATCAGCCACTCTGCCGCTGCAATAAAATCGTCAAAGACATTTTGCTTGTTGAGCTTTGTGCCTGCCTGGTGCCAGGATTCACCGTACTCGCCGCCGCCCCGCAGGTTGGGCACGGCAAATATGCCGCCCAGTTCCATCCAGATCAGGTTACTGGGTGAAAAAGCGGGGGTGATGGAGATGTTGAAGCCCCCGTAGCCGTAGAGATACGTCGGGTGGTTGCCGTTGCGCGTTAGCCCCCGTTTGGCAGTGATAAACATGGGAACACGCGTTCCATCTTTGCTCGTGTAAAACACCTGAGCAGTTTCATAATCGGCTGGGTTAAATGCAACCTGAGGCTGGCGGAAGCGTGTGCTTTCGCCGCTGCGAATGTCGTAGCGGTAGATCGTGGTGGGCGTGGTGAAGCTGGTAAAGCTGTAGAAGGTTTCGGTATCTTGCCGTTTGCCGCCAAACCCACCTGCTGAGCCGATGCCAGGTAGCTCCACTTCTCGCACAAACGAACCATCAAGATTAAAGACTTTGATTTGCGTCCGGGCATCTTTGAGATAAGCCGCGATAAATTGGTCGCCAAATAACGAGACTCCCTCTAGCGTTTCATCCGCTTCAGGAACCACTTCGCGCCAGTTTGCGCGATCGGGCTGGTTGAGGTCGATCGCAATCACTCGTCCTTTCGGTGCATCCAGGTCTGTGCGAAACCAAAAGAGCGAACCCTCATTGTCAATCAGGCTAAAGCTCGCCTCAAACGTATTGATCAGCTCAACAATCGGCGCGCCCACCTGGGTCAGGTCTGTGTAGAACACGAGATTTTTCGGTTCTGTGCCGCGATCGACCGAGATCAACAGATAGCGACCGTCTTCAGTGACGCTAGCCCCAAACATCCATTCAGGCTGATCGGGGCGATCGTAAACCAGCAGATCTTCGGCTTGCAGCGTTCCCAGGCGATGGTAGAACAGCTTCTGGAAATAGTTAATTTCCTCTAGCTTTGTTTCCTCGGTGGGTTTGTCATAGCGGGAGTAGAAAAAGCCCAGCCCATCGTGCGTCCAGGCTGCTCCAGAAAATTTCACCCATTGAATGTGGTCAGACAAGTCTTGCCCGGTTGCCACATCTCGCACCTTCCACTCCTGCCAGTCAGAGCCAGAAGTAGACAGTCCATATGCCATCAGGTTGCCGTCTTCGCTGGTCTCCAAGCCAGAAAGGGCGATCGTGCCATCCTCAGAGAGCGAGTTAGGGTCGAGCAGCACGCTGGGCTGCGCGTCCAGATCAGGCAGCGTGTAGAGCACGCTTTGATTTTGCAACCCGTCGTTCTTGAAATAGAAGTAGCGATTGCCCTGCTTAAACGGAATGCCGTACTTCTCATAATTCCACAGCTCCGTTAAGCGCTGCTTGATCGACTCACGCTCAGAAACCTGGTTTAGATAACCAAACGTCACTTGATTTTGTGCCTCAACCCAGGCTCTCGTCTCATCCGAATCTAAATTTTCGAGCCAGCGGTAGGGGTCAACAACCCGAGTGCCGTGGTATTCATCTACCTGATCGACAGTAGAACTTACCGGATAAACCAGCGGCTGGTCAGAGGAAAGCATCGGCAATTTTTCGATCGACATCTTTCAATTTAGCCTGCCAACCCGCCAATTTAGCTTGCCAACCGCGCTGTACCCGCCCGAATCTTCGCAACTCTGCCGATGGGCACCCATCCCCTTGCCACTCATAAACGGCTGTCTCATCAGCCCCGTAAAGCGTCCATTATGCCCGTTACCTCTACGCTCTCCAAAGCACCGCCGATCGTCATTGCCCATCGCGGAGCCAGCGGTTATCTGCCCGAACACACGATCGCAGCTTACAAACTGGCGATCGAACAGGGCGCAGACTTTATCGAACCCGACCTGGTATCCACTAAAGATGGCGTATTAATTGCGCGTCACGAAGCCAACCTGATGGCAACAACCAACATTGCCGACCTTGCCCAATTCGCCGATCGCCGCAAAACAATCACCATCGACGGCACAACCGCCACAGGATTTTACACAAACGACTTCACGCTGGCAGAAATCAAAACGCTGCGAGCGAGACAGCCGCGATCGTTCCGTGACCAATCCCACAACGACCAGTTTGAGATTCCAACTCTGCAGGAAATCATCGATCTCATCAAGCAGACAGAAGCGCAAACCCATCGCCAGGTCGGCATCTACCCAGAAACCAAGCACCCCACTTATTTTGATCAACTCGGGCTATCTCTAGAAGAACCGCTGATCGAAACACTGCTGGCAAACCAGTTCACCGATCGCGAGCGAGTCTTCATTCAATCCTTTGAAGTCACTAATCTCAAAGACCAACTGCCCCAACTCATGGCAACCGCCGGAATTAATTTGCCGCTCGTGCAACTGTTTGGTGCTTTTGATCAACAGCCCTACGATTTGGTGATTCGCGGCGACGATCGCACCTACAGCGATCTGATCAGCCGCGACCTGCGTGATTTTGTCGCAACCTACGCAGCGGGCATTGGTCTTTGGAAGCAGAGCATTGTGCTAACACAGCCCATCGAACTGCCCAGCGGCGCAGCCGAACAGCTCACTGGCACAGTCCTGCCCGTCATTGAAGACGCTCATGCGGCTGGATTACTCGTGCATCTCTACACATTCCGAAATGAAGCGCAGTTCCTAGCAGTAGACTACAACGGCGATCCAGCCGCAGAGTACCAGCAGTTTTTTGAGCTGGGAGCAGACGGCGTGTTTTCTGACTTTCCTGACACTGCCATTGCAGCCCGCAATGCTTTGAAAGCCGCACAGAATTTCCGCCCACCCGATTCAGTCTAACGATCGCCCTCAGCAGTGAATCGCCATAAACAAATACAGCGATCGATCACACGAACTTTCCATTGTCAAGAGCTGTGCGATGAACAGTCAGGAGAATTGCCGCTAGCATAAACACAGGGATCAACCAACCACAGCGACTATGCAGCAATTCACAACGCATCTACGCGTGCGTCACTATGAAATGGATGCGTTAGGACATGTGAACAACGCAGTTTATCAGCACTACCTGGAACAAGCGGCGATCGAGCACTCAGAGCACGCGGGTTTCACTTTACAGCGCTATGAAGAACTGGGTGGCGTGTTTGTGCTGCGTCGAGTTGCCATTGATTATCTGCGTCCAGCAATCGCAGGAGACAGTCTGGCTGTCACCACCTGGGTTGAAGAAATGCGCGGTTCTCGTGCCATTCGTCGCTATGAGATTCGTCAGCAGGAAGCCAGCGACCTGTTGGTTACAGCCGAGGCAGTATGGGTCTGGGTTGACCGCAAAACCATGCGCCCCCGCCCCATTCCATCGGTGTTCTCTATCGCGTTTAAGTTGCTCAATCAATCCAGGATTGAAGTTTGAGTTCCACTATGCAGCACGACTACATCACCACAAACGGCATCAAACTGCACTACGTCACTGAAGGCGAAGGTCCACTGATGCTGATGCTTCACGGCTTTCCAGAGTTTTGGTATTCCTGGCGCAAGCAGATTCCTGAATTTGCCAAAGACCACAAAGCGGTTGCGATCGATCTGCGCGGCTACAACGACAGCGACAAGCCACCCAATCAATCTGCCTATGTCATGTCAGAGTTTGTTCAGGATGTCAAAGGCGTAATTCAAGGACTCGGCTACGATCGCTGCATTCTGGTTGGGCATGACTGGGGCGGGGCAATCGCCTGGAACTTCGCATACGCCTATCCGCAAATGCTCGATCGACTGATTGTGCTCAATCTACCGCATCCCGCCCGATTTGCCGAAGGGCTACGGACTCCCCAACAGTTGCTTCGCAGTTCATACATGTTTTTGTTTCAGGTGCCCGTGCTGCCAGAACTGCTGCTTCAAGCAAATGACTATGGAGCGATCGAGGCGGCTTTCACCGGAATGGCAATGAATAAATCAGCGTTTACGCCTGCCGATATCGCTGCTTACAAAGACGCGGCTGCCAAGCGAGGTGCGCTGACGGCAATGCTCAACTACTACCGCAATTTGTTGCAGCAGGGAATGACCAAAACAGACTGGAGCGTGTTGGAAGTACCCACGCTGATGATTTGGGGCGAAAATGACACTGCGCTGGGTAAAGAACTCACGTATGGCACAGAAGCCTACGTGCGGAACCTCCGCATTCGCTACATTGCCAATTGCAGCCATTGGGTACAGCAAGAACAGCCAGCGTTAGTGAACCAGTACATCCGCGAGTTTCTGGCAAGCGACTCTTAACCAAAACCCGCAGCAGGCAGCCGCTTCTAAAGTGATGGAAACTCGATCGAGCAATCCGTCACCTGCTGTTTTTAAGGGGCTGTTTAAGGAAGTGTCAGCCCCGCGTCATCTATCCAAAAGCATAGATCGCTTAACACTGCCAGAATGATTAAATTGGATGGGTATCCTGGTATGGAACTTGCTGGTCAGCGGAACTCACTCACCACGCTATGGAAGAAAAACTGCGCGAGCTAGTTGGACAATCGAATGTTTGGCTTTACATCAAAAGCACAAGTAGTTGGATCAGAAACGCCCAAATTCTCGAAGTAACCGACGATACGGTGACTTTCCGCTACGAGCATGAAGTAGAAAATGAAAAGCGATTTTGGGAAAAAACGACCCGCATTAAAAACATCTCTGAAGTGGATGTAAAACTTTTGACGCTACCCAAGCATGAACAGCAGGTCGCAGCAATCAAAAACGGGCTGCGGAATTTGCTCGAACAAGAGTGAGCGATCCGTCCACGCTTGAGAAGAACGCTAATCATGCAGGCGCGGTGTGCCCTGTCGCTGTATACCCAGTGTTGCAGAGGGGCTATTGCTTGACGGCAACCGACATATCCTCTAACTGTGGCGCTGCAATTCTGCGATACCTGGCTTGCACCACCATGTGAATGCCATAAGCAATCAGTCCCAGGGCGACGATTCCGAGCAGCCAGGGACCGTAAGGCTGCTGTGCCAGGGCTTGAAGCGCGCCGTCTAGCCCGCGTGCTTGATTGGGATTTGCCCGACGAGCCGCTTGAATCAAGAAGATGCCGATCAGGGCAAACACAACGCCTCGGGCTGCCAGACCTAAGCGACCGATGCGAATCGCCCAAATCTGTTCTCGATCGCTCATCTCATGCAGGTTGAGTCGTTTGCGAAACGAGGCAGTGAATGCCTCATAAAATTCGTAGAAGCTCAAACCAATGATGCCAGCGCCTACCGTTCCTACCAGCCATTGCCCAAACGGTTGAGCCATCAATCGGGCAGTCATACTTTGCGGAGAACTGCCGCCACTGCTGGCTCCAACCAGGAGTTGCAGAGCGCTCCAGGCTAAGCCTGCATAGACGATCGCATTCAGCCCATAGCCCAGCCGCTGAACAATACCTTTGGCATCGTGCCCCTTGTGTTCTGGGTCAAGCAGCGCTTCTACCAAGCGCCAGAGAACATAGCCTACCAAACCGATCGCCACTAGCGCCAGCAAAACTTGACCAAAAGGCTGCTGAGCAATTGTGCTGAGCGCTCCTTCACTGTCAGTGGTTCTGCCGCCTACGCCGATCGCGGTCTGCACGGCAAGCAGCCCGACAACAGCATAGACAAAGCCTTTGGCGGCAAAACCAAACCGCGCTAATCGCTCTACCCAGGCTGTAACGTCTTGTGCCATGACTCTACCGAAACGGAGATGGTATCACTCTTACGGATTCCTGATCAAACGGCATCTACCGGAGTAAAGAGATTGGCGTTGTCGGCTTTTCAAATCTTGTTGCAGCCCACCAAACCTCAATCTGAACTTCAGTACAGCGTGCATAATCGAGGTATGCAGAAAATTCTTTTCTCGGACAAAGATCAGGTGAGTTGTCGTGCCCTGTTTTTAGGAGAACGCCTGAATCTGCGGGCTTTAGAAAACGTTGATTGTTTGGCAACGACTCCGCTGGCAGTAACCACAGGCGATCGGGGCTGTGCCGTTTTGTTTCGCTATGGGGCAATTGTGCTGTTTGGGCTAGAGCCGATCGAGGAAGCTTCGTTTTTGTTGCAGCTTGAGCCGCTCGTGATGGAACCATTTACCTCACGCGAGACTGAGGAAGCGAGCCTGCAACTTGACCCGTCTGGGGCAGGACGAGTCGAAAATGGCATGATCTGGATTCAGGAATTCAGCATTTCCTGTCTACAAATTGTTGCAGACGTATTGGCAAAAAGCGTTGTGCTGGCGCACTATGAAGTTGGCACTGCGAGCGTCTTCGATCAGATTGAACCATTTGCTGCGAGCCTCCAGCGCAGCACAAAAAACGAGCGCTGGGGCAAAGAGCTGCTGCGACAGTTGGGCAGAACGCTGTCAATTCAGCACAAAATTGTGGGTCGCGTTGAAATTATCGATAAGCCAGAGCTGCTGTGGGACGCACCTGAGCTTGAACGATTGTACCAGCGATTAGAGGACGAGTATGAGATTCGGGAACGGCATCAAGCACTTGAGCGCAAGCTAGAGCTAATTTCGCGCACCGCAGAAACTGTGCTCGATCTGTTGCAGCACAACACGGGCTTGCGGGTGGAGTGGTACGTCGTGATGCTGATTGTGATAGAGATTCTGCTATCGCTGTATGACTTGTTCCTGCAAGTCTAATCGTCTTTTGGCTCTATCCATTTCACCGTCCAGAGCACCAGGAACGTCAAGAGTGCTCTCAGCAGCCCAAGCTGCCACAAACCGCAGCCGACTGCCACACCCAGCGCTGCTGAAGCCCGGATGGCATCAGCAGATGTCATCAGACCTGCGGGCTTGTGTCGCACCTGTCTCTCCCATCCGACCAGCGCGCCGATCGCGATCGATCCAAGCAGCCGCAGCCCAATGTTTAACCAGGAAGCAGACACAAGCGAAGCACTACCAGACATTTTTTGTTGACCCTGCCATCGCTACCCGGTTCTCCGATTTAGCGATTTGGTTTCAGGAGAGGATAGGGCGCGAAGCAGTGCAAATCGACCGCTATGCGACACCGTTGTAAATCTGTGCTGCTGCCGGACGGCAATCAGCAGGCTTGATCTGGTACTTTACCAGGTTTGCGAGTTCTTGAAGCTGGCTGATTGCTTCTGCGCCTTCGAGCTTCATTAGTTCACGATCGTCTCGCATCTCTGTCCAGGTAATACCGTAATCAGACACCAGAAAGCGGATCAGGTGGTTGTCGCCCAGGCTGACCATAAAAGAGGCGCTATTCATCTGACCGCCGCAGGTGTAGCAAGAAGCGAGATAGCCCCGTCGCTCTAGCACCATTGCCAAAGCTTGCAGGTTCATCACAAGGTCTTGGACAAACTGGCGGTGTTGCTCTGCGAGTCTTAAAAACACACTTGACCTCCTATCACCACACTCATCTTAGCTGCTTTAAGAATTTTTTAATAATCTTCGCTCTCAAATGGGTCGATTTGGCTTACTGGACTCGGATGTGTTAATGGCTATTACAGTATTAGCTCAGAATTGCTTGACTGACTACAAGCTGTGCTGGAAGAAATTGATTGCTATCAGCGTAATAGTCTGTCTTAGGATGCCTGCATCTACAAAAAGGATTATTCCATGCAGAGGCGACGACTTAAACTGTATGCCCAAAGTTCCAAAAATGGGGCAGAATTTATCTAAGTTTGCGATCTAAGCAGACAATGTGCCAATCGCGCAATGCTTCTTGGCACAAATTCACTTCTCGCAACTTTGGGTAACAGTTTAGCAGTGACGGCTGTTAGCTCGAAATCTAAGGTCGCCTACGGCTCTAATTGACGTGCCACCAGCCGAAGGCAGGACCGATAAATCGAACAGTAACCCAGTAGACAACGAGCAGCCCAATGCCCGCCCATGCGCTACGGGTGCTCAATTGCACAAACTGCTGTGCCTGACTCTTCTTGATTGGTAGCCAGGGAAGAATCGTGGGTTCTTGACCATACTTTTCTCCCAGAGACTCTTTGCGGCGCTTTGCGTCACCCATTGCTCGCTCCCAGTATTCATGCCGTTTGTGATCGATAATAGCGTTTGTGACGATCGCGCTAAAAGTGCTTTAAGTCGATCGCCCGGTTGCTAAAGCGGAAATCACACTTGCGGCAATGGCGGCTTCTCAAAAAACAGCAAATGCTGTTGAGGCAGCACCTGCTCAGTTTTCACCCAGCGCAAGCCAACGGCTGCCATTTCTTTGCGAACCTGACCCTGAGTCATCTTGTGTAACCCTTTGATGGGAATTAAGGGATTCTCGCCGCGATATTCTGCCAGCACGACTCGTCCAGTCGGCTTGAGGGCAGCAACTACTGCTGTCATCACTTCTTGAGGGTAGGCAAACTCGTGATAAGCATCGACCATCAGCACCAGATCCAGATCAGACGGCAGATGGGGATCGGTAGCACTTGCCAGAACCGTTTCTACATTTGTGACTTCCTGCTCCTGCTTGAGAAAATTGATGATCTCCAGCATTTCGGACTGAATGTCTACTGCCAAAACTTTTCCCTGCGGCACCAGGGGGGCAAGGCGAAAACTGAAATAGCCGGTTCCGGCTCCGATGTCCGCAACGATGTCAGTAGGCTGGAGATCAAGGGCAGCAATCAAGCGCTGCGGCTGTTCTTCCCAGTCGCGACTGGGACGTTCTAACCAGGCGGCTCCGGTGTGCCTCATCACCTGTGCGATCTCGCGACCCATGTAGAATTTGCCGGTGCCATCGGGATTGTGAAGCGCCCGTAGTTGATAAGGCGTGGCAGCAGCAGCGCTAGCAGTCAGCGTCCAGACTGACAGCAGCGCCAGCGCCAGCCAGACGCTGAGTAGAATTGCAGCAGTCCAGAGCGGTAGGGTTTGAACGTTAAGTTTGCGCTTCATCGCTGGAAAAGAATAGAAAACAGGGCGGTAGGGCTGTATCACCAGCGCCATTTCAGGCTAAGGTTTGCCATCCAGCTTTCTGAAGGGCAGATACTGCTGCCAGAGCTGAGTGACGACGCGCTGCTGCTGCTGCACTTGATACGTCCGGTAGGCTGCGACTGCACCACCCGTTAGCGTCAGAGCAATCGCTGGAGCTGCGATCGGCACCCAGCCTTGCTGCGAGAAGATCAGCAGACTCACACCAGCCAGTATGACCAGAGCAATGATGCTAACGGCTCCCAGCAGCAGCGGGTGACGCAGCACCCAGGCGATGCTGCCGCCCACGATCGCCCAGCCCAAAATCCACACGCCTTCCCAGGGGTCAGACCAAAACCAGAAAGTGGGATGCTCACCCAGCGCAATGTCTAAAATCTGGCGAACCAGATGGGCATGAACCATGACTCCAGGCATTTGGTGGGCGGTTTGCTCGGCGGCGCTAAAGGGAGTGTAAAACAAATCTTTGGCGCTGGGAGCCGTCGTGCCGATGAGCACGATTTTGTCTTTAACCCAACTGGGATCGATCCGGTCGTTGAGCGCATCTGTAAACGACACCTGACGGGCAACGGTGGGCGATCGATAGCGCATCAAAATTTGATATCCGGCTGCGTCAGCCCGCTGATAGCCGCCAGAGGTCGCTTCTAGCGGCACAAAGGTCGTATTGCCAATCTGCATCCAGTCAGGGTTGATGGAACTATTGCGGGGAACGATGTTTCGCGCTGCCAAGTATTTCAGAGCCACCCGCAGCGAAAAAGAGTGAAAGGTGCCGGTGTCGGTTGTGGCAAACAGCAGATTGCGCCGCACGACACCATCGGGATCGATGGCAATGTCGTTAAAGCCAACGCGATCATCGGGTACGTCCGGCGGTGGCGGAATATATGTTTCAGGACTGTTCCCCAATTCTGTGATCGTGATAACGTTGGGCGATCGAAGCTGCCGCAGCAGTTCAGTTTGTCCTGGCGCTTGTGGCAGATCGCGGTGTAAATCTAGCCCAATGACGCGGGGCTGGTCTTGCTCAAGATTTTGCAGCACCTGAGCGACTGCCTGATCAGAGGGGGTTGGACGCTGCAACGCCTGTAAATCAGATTCAGCGATCGTCACAATCAGCAGCCGGGGATCAAGCGCCGCATTGGCGTTGAGCCGTGTCAGGCGATCGAACACATTGAGTTCCAGCGGCTCTATCCAGCCCATCTGGCGTACACCGAGCAGCAGCCCGGTGACGGCAACCGCCGCGATTGCCACCGCCCGCCCGCCAAGCCTCAGGCTTTTACGCCAGTCGGCTGCTGGTTCAAACTGAGTGTGCAGGTCGGATGGCTGGTCTGCAAGCAGCCAGGACGGTGGAATATCTGTAACGTCAGCGGGCAGCTCGCCGAGCTGCTGCAATGCCTGAAGCACCTCGATCGCTGACTGATAGCGTTGGCTGAAGTGCAGGCGCACCATGCGATTGATGATAAACGCCAGTCCAGGGCTAACGTTGGTACAGCTCTGCCACAAAAGATCGCCAGTATCGGGGTCTTCGGGGAGCTGCGAGGGCTGCAATCCAGTTAGCGCGTGAATTGCTGTCATGCCCAGCGCATAAAGGTCGCTGCAATAGCGCGGCTTGCCTGCCAGTTGTTCGCTGGGGGTGTAGCCCTGAGTGCCAATGCCGACAGTGAAGCTAGTTTGTCCCGATCCGCTCAAGAGCTGTGTGCGAATTTCTTTGACGGCACCAAAGTCGATCAGCACAATTTTGCCATCGCTGCGTCGCCGGATTAAATTGCCGGGTTTAACGTCACGGTGAATCACTCGATTACAGTGGACAAATTCTAAAATCCCCAGTACGTCTTGCAGCAGGGCGATCGTCTCTGCTTCTGTCAGACGGTGATGCACTAATTCTTCACTGAGCGGCTGTCCGTCAATAAATTCTTGCACCAGATAAAACTCGCGATTCTCCTCAAAAAAATCGAGCAGTTGCGGAATCTGGTTGTGCTGTCCCAGTTTTTTTAAGGTGTCAACCTCGGTGTCAAACAACCGCCGAGCGATTTCGAGAAACTTGATGTCTTGACTGGCAGGCTTAAACTGCTTGACCACACATGGCAGACTGTCAGGTTGCTGGGTGTCTTCTGCCAGGAAAGTTTGCCCAAAGCCTCCCGTTCCTAATTCAGAAATCAGTTTGTAGCGTCCACCGAGTACTGTTCCCAGCATGTAACTCTACAAGTCTTGCTTATTGATTTTGGCATACTATTTTGGAGAGCTATGCGATCGTCACGAAGTAGCGAAAGATCCGCGTCGAAAGATCACAGGTTAACCGATACTCAGTAGGGTGATTTGTGAATGCTGCGGATAAGAAACCGTCATGATTACAGGTACAACCAAACTGCTCGGCGTAATTGGCTCTCCGATCGCCCACTCCCTGTCTCCCGTGATGCACAATGCTGCGATCAAGCATCTGGGCGTAGATTACGTCTATCTGCCTTTGCCGGTTGATCCCCAAAAATTAGCTGCGGCGATTGCTGGCTTCGAGGCGATCGGGCTGCAAGGCTTTAGCGTCACGATTCCTCACAAGCAGACGGTCACGGCTTTTTTAAGTGAAACCTCGGCAATTGCTCAGGCGGTTGGGGCAGTCAACACGGTTTATCGGACAGAGCAAGGCTGGGGCGGCACCAATACCGACGTTGCAGGCTTTCTGGCTCCGCTCCAGGCGATCGAGCAATCGTGGAGCGATAAAACCGCTGTGATTTTAGGCAGCGGCGGAGCGGCACGGGCAGTTGTTGCAGGCTGCGCTCAGCTTGGCTG
>Ga0224723_1001872_pt1 | contig 12169 bp, 10 predicted proteins | sample Balambano_FR2_Me_FD_161647 | JGI IMG/M metagenome (GOLD analysis project Ga0224723, IMG submission 161647) | Freshwater sediment microbial communities from Lake Towuti, South Sulawesi, Indonesia - Balambano_FR2_MetaG | ecosystem: Environmental > Aquatic > Freshwater > Lake > Sediment | place...
CGGCTGAATGCTCATCATCGGCAGCGGGTCGTTCAGGTGCCTCTGGAAGTATTCGCTCGGCGTGGTCGCATCAGGAAACGGTTTGCTGCCTGTGAGCGATTCATATAAGACGTAACCGAGACTGTAAATGTCGGTGCGGGCGGTGATCTGCCCGCCTTTCAGCACTTCCGGCGTGATGTATTCGGGTGAGCCTTCAATCGTATCGTCTGTGCCTTCTTTGATCGCCGAGTCGCGCAGGTGAATATCCTGCGCGATGCCGAAATCGGCGAGATAGGCGTTTTCATCTTCGTCGAGCAGGATGTTGGCGGGTTTGATGTCGCGGTGAACAATGCCCTCGCGGTGGGCAGCCGTCAGCGCTGCCGCCATCTGATCGAGCAGCCGCGCCGCTGATTCCAGGTTCCACGCGCCGCGTTCAATCGAGCGCTGCAAGCTCGATGGAAAGCAGCGGATGACGAGAAACGCGCCTTCCGGGTCGCGCCAGTAATCGAACAGCGGCACGATAAATGGATTTTCAAGACGGGCGATCACCTGCGCCTCGACTTCAAAACGGCGCACAAAGTCCGGCTGGTTGGCTTTTTGCGGCGGTGTGACTTTTATCGCCACCTCACGCGGAATGGACGGCTGCCAGGCGCGATAGACGGCACCCATCCCCCCTTCGCCGAGCTTTTCACGAAATTCATAGCCCTTAATCGTCCGATTGATGAATGCGTCCATGATGTGAATCCCCAACAGAGCAGCAGGCTGACTTTATTGTCTGCGTTTTCGCCATTCTAGGCATAAAAATCGTCAAATTCTCCAGATTCCCCCCAAATTCCCCCCCGTCGGGGTGGAGACATTCCCCCCTGCCTGCGCGGTACAGTGAAGTCAACGAAAGCGCAGTTCGCAGCACCAGTAAAAAGGGGCAACCTGATGAACACTGACCAGTACCACTACCGCATGAACCAACTGCACCGTGACGACGTGATTCGCGCCGCCAAACGTGAACATCTGATCCGTGAAATCCGCATCCGCCGCCCGCTGACGCAGCGTGAGATCGCAGCGCGGCTGATGATGGTGTGGCATTCGCTGTTCCGCGTTTCGTAGAAAGAAACGAATGGATGTAGGGGCGAGGCTTGCCTCGCCCGTTCAATCCACGTCCACTTTTGCGGGCGAGGCAAGCCTCGCCCCTACGAACGCACCTTGTAGATAAACCGTTACCGACACGCATTGTTGAAAAAAGGCAAAATCAGATGGATGGCATGATGAACCACATGACACCTCCGAATACAGCGAACGACAGCGAATATCCTTCGCTGCTCTCACACTCGGCGGGTTGGATTGTCGTCATTATCGCCCTGCTGTCTGGCGTAATCGCGTTGGTGACCTATCTGCCATCACAGGTGACCGCCGCACCCGCCGACCCCTTCGCCGCCTATGCCGATGTCATGCCGGGCGCTTCGCGTGCCGATGTGTTGAACGCGGGCTTTATCTGCGACACGCGCCAGCCGGATTACTGCTCACGACTCGTGAATGATATTCACTTCACATCGGTATCCATCACCTGCGCTGAAGATCGTGTGGCGCAGACGCAGTTCATGATCCGCGACGGAATGCTGCGGATCGGCGATTTGCCCTACTTCACTGAAGAACCCGCCGCCCGCTTCACGCAGCATTCCGTCCGTTTTTCATGGGGCAGCGTCCATGCCAGCGCACAGACGGACAATCGCCAGTTCAGTTATTTCACATCGTTAATGAGCATCACCTTTACCGCTTCGCCGCTACCTGTATCGGTAGCCGCTGCTTTCTAGGAGATTAGCCATGAACCGCCTGACCAAACTTGTCCTCATTGTTGTCTTCCTGCTTATCTCGGTGTCCGCGCTTCAGGCGCAGGATTTGGTAGACGAAGGCAATTCGCTGACGCATCCGGCGGAACTGGCATTCGGTCTTGGTTACTACTTCCAGGATCGCGGGGATCACGAACGGGCGATCGAGGAATTTACCAACGCCATTGAACTGCTGCCAACATGGGGCAACCCGTATGCCGCTCGCGGCGACAGCTACGCGGCAATGGGCGAGTGGGACAGGGCGATTGCCGACTATGACACGGCGATTGAAATTTACCCTGATTTCGTCAGTGTGCTGTACATGCGGGGTCGCGCCTACCATACGATTGAGGAACTCGAACTCGCTGAGGCGGATTACCTGAACGCCATCGGGCAGTATCCCGAATACGCGCTGCCCTACTGGGGTTTGGCTGACCTGCAATACGAGCAGGGCGAGATGGGCGCGGCGCTGGAAAGTTACGGTCTGTATCTCGACTGGATCGAAGAATTTCCGAATGAGAGCATCGCCGATGTGAACGTGCTGGCACGGGTCAGCGACTTACAGGTGATGGCGGCAGCGGGACTGATCTAGGGAATAGGGAATAGGGAATAGGGATCAGGGATTAGGGGATAGGGAATTTTTCAAGTCGTTGATAAACCAGGCGAAAGTTTGGGGGACAATGCGAGGGGTGAAGCGAACTGCACCCCTCGCATTGTTTTATTCACCCCAGCGCCGCGTCAATCGCGCTGAGTTCATCGCCTGAAAATGCCAGATTGCCAATCGTCGCGGCGCAGTCTTCAACCTGTTTCACCGTACTCGTGCCAATCAGTGCTGATGTTGACCCCGGATGGCGCAGCACCCACGCCAGCGCCATCTGCGCCAGCGTTTGCCCGCGCCCCTGCGCGATTTCATTCAGGCGGCGCACGGCGGCAAGTTTTGCTTCGGTGACTTGATCGCGTTTGAGGAAGGTGCCAGTTTTGCCCGCCCGCGAATTTTCTGGAATACCGCCGAGATACCGATTCGTCAGCACGCCCTGTGCCAGCGGCGAGAAGAAGATCAGCCCGACGCCTTCATCCTCACAGGCAGTGAGCAAATCCGGCTCGACCCAGCGGTTGAACATATTGTAGATGACCTGATTGATCAGGCAGGGCGTCCCCAACCGGTTGAGGATCGCCGCCGCCTGCCGCGTTTGTTCGGCATTGTAGTTGGATATGCCCACGTACAGCGCCTTGCCCTGCCGCACGACCTGATCAAGCGCGGACATGGTTTCTTCCAGCGGCGTATTCGGGTCAGGACGATGATGGTAGAAGATGTCTACGTACTCCAGCCCCATCCGTTTCAGGCTTTGATCGAGGCTGGCGATCAGGTATTTGCGCGTCCCCCACTCGCCATACGGACCCTGCCACATATAGTAGCCGGCTTTGGTTGAGATGATCAGTTCATCCCGATAACGCAGAAAGTCCTTTTGCAAAATGCTGCCAAAGGTTTCTTCGGCTGAACCCGGCGGGGGTCCGTAGTTGTTGGCGAGGTCAAAATGGGTGATGCCCAGATCGAAAGCGCGGCGCAGCATGGCGCGGCAGTTCTCAATCGTGTCCACCCCGCCGAAGTTGTGCCATAAGCCGAGCGCAATCACGGGAATTTGCAAGCCGCTGCGCCCGCTGCGGCGATACTGCATCGTATCGTAGCGGTCAGAAGCGGCAAGATAATCCTGGGGAACGGGAACGGTCATGGGAGCAATCCTTTCAAGACGAGAACACAACAACGGACGTGCTGGCGCACATCCCTACATCAAGTGAGGTTTTGTAGGGGCGATGGCTTGCCTCGCCCGTAGGCATCTGAATTACGATTGTAGCGGATTTTCCGTCCCATCGCGCCAGTAAGCAAGTGCTTCATCAACGCTCATCTCGCGCCCACGCGCCCACGCCGCATCAAACTGTACCACCTCCAGGTACGTCCGCAATTCCTGGAGCAAGGCTGAATAATAGGCGGCATCCAGCGGGTTACGCATACCCGGCGGAACGGGCTGGGTTTCAGCGGCGCGTTCGGATGCCCCAAAGAGTACAGCGGCAAATGACCATTTTTCTTCGGCGACGGCGGTATAGGCAAGCGACTCCAGCACAGGGGCATACGGATTTGTCTGGTTGCGAGCAAGTTCAAGCCCTTCGGACTGGAACGCCCGTGCTGCCTGAAAATTCCCCAGACGGGCTTTCACCTCCGCGTATACCAGCAACGTATAGGCTAATGAGGGATGGTCGGAATCGCGCAGCAGACGGCAGCTTTCATCAAGCATAACATCCGCCCGCGACCATTCGCCCATCAGCATTGTCGCGCCAGCGTATATACTGAGCAACCGGGCGACATAATTGCGGGCGTTCAGGCTGCGGGCGATCAGCAGCCCTTCTTCAAAAAGGTTGGCGGCACTCGCCCAATCCCCCTCCACAACCGCGAGAAAGCCGAGATTGGCTTTGGTGCTGGCGACGCCGCGCAAATTGCCTTCCGCCTCATGAAGAAGACTGGATTGCGTGTAATAAGATTCAGCGGCGTGCTGATCACCCATGATGCTGTATAAATTGCCCAGCAGATTGATGGCGATTGCCAATCTGCCATTGCTGCCACGAATACGCAGTAACGCGATGCTTTCTTCAAGCGCCGCCCGCGCCGCGCCCAAATCCTGCGTGCCGGTCAGCACCATACCCAACTCGTAGAGCGCCGTTCCCATGCCTTCACCGTCATTTAACTGCTGGAACAGAGCCACACTCTGGTTCAGGTAGGACTGAGCCGTAACGAGATCACCATCTTCAGCACTGATCTTACCGCTGATTCGCAGTACATGCGCCCGCTGGAGCGGCGACAGCGCCTCAAGTCGTTCCATCAGCGCCGCGAAAATTTGCCGCCGTTCGCTAAAGCTGCCTTTGACTGACCAGTAATACTCCAGCGCGATTGCCAGGCGTGCCGCTTTATCGAGTGCATGAGCGTACAGCCAGTGAAGCGCGATCCGCACATTATCGGTTTCAGCCTCAAACAAGTTCAGGTGGCTCGTTTGTTCGGCGTGATACAGTTCCGGTTCAAGCCGTTCCGCCAGCGCGAGAAAATATTCCGCATGCAGACCGCGAACCATGTCTGCTTCGTCATGTTCAGTCAGTTTCTCCAGTGCATATGCACGAATCGTCTCCAGTAAGATGAAGCGTGGTTCGCCATCGGCCCCTTCGACCTCCTGAATCAGGCTCTTGGTGAGCAGCGATTCGAGGCTGTCATAAACATCATTTTCCAGTTCTGGGCTGAAAATCGCTTGCAGCGACTCCAGCGACCAGCCGCTGACGAACACGCCCAACCGCCGGAACAACTGCTGCCTGCCCGTATTTAGTAGTTCGTAGCTCCAGTCAATCGCCGCGTGAAGGGTCTGATGGCGGGCGGGCTGGTCTTTCGCGCCGCCAGTGAGCAGGACGAGGTTCTCATTCAGCCGTGCCAGCAATGCCGGCGGCGGATAGAGCTTCACCCGTGCTGCCGCGAGCTCTATCGCCAGCGGCAAACCATTCAGCCTGCGGCATATTTCCACCACCGCGCCGATATTATCTCCCGTCAGCGTGAAATCAGGCTTCACCGCCCGCGCCCGCTGGATGAACAACCTCACCGCGTCACTTCCTGCCACCGCCTCAAAAGACGAGACCGGGCGTTTCTCAGGCAGCGCCAATGGTGTAACGAGATATTCCCGTTCCCCGTAAATTTGCAGTGGTTCGCGGCTGGTCGCCAGCACCTTCAAATTGGGCGCGGCTGCCAGCAGTTCAGATACAAGCAGCGCCGCTGGCATCAGATGTTCAAAATTGTCCAACACAAGCAGCAGGCTGCGCGTAGACAGAGTTGCCTTAAGTGTGATTTCAGCAGGCTGGTCATTGCCAATCTGCAAACTCAGCCCCTGGCAAATCGCCCCCGCTACCTGCATTGGATCATTCAGCGCCGCCAGCGAAATGAAGTAAACACCATCAGCAAAATCATTTAAGAGCGTCGCAGCGGTTTCCAGCACCAGCCGTGTCTTGCCGATCCCCGGCGATCCCGTCAGCGTGAGCAGGCGCACATTCTCATCAAGCAACTGCTGACACAGGGCGGTGAGGTCACGCTCGCGCCCAATCAGCGAGGTGGTTTGTGCAGGCAGGTTCGTTCGCGGCGCGGGCGCTGGACTCGTCGGCGCGATGATTTCACTGAATCGGGCGATGGCTTCTTCATGCGAACGGGCGCCGAGCTTTCTGTAAATTTCCTTCTTGTACCACTTCACCGTTTCAGGCGAGACAACCAGCCGATCCGCGATTTCGCGGTTGGCATAGTCCTGCATCATCAAATCGAGAATTTCCTTCTCTTTTCGGGTGAAGTGCTGTTTCGACTGCATTGCGTGGAAACCTCTATGCTCAGGCGGCAGCAGGTGATGACAGCATGACGACGGCGCGAACGCACATCCCATTTATGCAGAGGGTTCATTATAGCCAACGGCGTTGGCGGCTGGTAAAATTTAATGGTTGATCGTTTGAATAATCAAATATTATGCCCATTTTGGTGGTAATCTGCGGCATTTCTCAAAAAGTGCGCTAAAATGTTTTGTTTGTAGTGATTGTTACAGATTTTATTACTGACATCGAGATCGGATCGGAAAAGCGCTGCTCATGACGGTAGGGCATTTTGATCTGCAAGCGCCGCGTACCTTTGGCATCGTCACCCGCGAACGGCTGATGGCGCGGATGGCGCTTGCCCGCCAGCATAAGCTCACCCTGATCTGTGCGCCGCCCGGCTGCGGCAAAACCACGCTGGCGTCGCAGTTTGCGCGGCAAACGCTGGATAAGGCCGTCTGGCACAGTATTGAAGAACGTGAACGCGACCTGCCCAGTCTGTTTCGCCAGTGCATCGCCGCGCTGGGGCAGGTTCTACCCGATATTGATACCCTCGCTCCTCAGGCAGTCCTCGATCCCGTTGAACTGGCGGGTGTGCTGGCAAATTACTTGCGTAGCGAACTCAAAAATGAATTGTTTTTCATTCTGGATGATGTGCAGTATTTGATCGGCGCTTCGCCGTGTGAAATCTGGCTTAAGAATTTCACCGCGCAGCTTCCCGCGAAATGTCATTTGATCCTGCTCAGCCGCACCCTGCCGCCACTGCCAATCGCCTCGCTGGTGGCGCGTGGTGAAGTGCTGGCAATCGGGCAGGAAGACCTGAAATTTACCCCCAGCGAAACGGAACATCTGGCGCAGGCATTACTCGGCAAAGCGACGCTCGCGCCGCAGGTACAGGCAGTCGTCGCCCGTCTCGAAGGATGGGCGGCAGGGATTGTGCTGGCGTTACAGCCCCTGCCCGTTGAAATTGAACGGCTGTTTTTGAGCGAACAGGCGGGTCCCGAAGCCCTGTTTGATGCGCTGGCGACGATGATGCTCGATGCCCAGCCCCCTGCCCTGCGAAAATTCCTGCTCACCTCATCTACGCTCACGCGCTTTACACCCGAACTGCTGAAAATGCTGTTTGACGTTCGCAAGGCACCGCGCTGGATTGAAGAAACACTCGATAAAGGCTTATTCCTTTCGCGCACTGCTGGCGGCATGATGTTTCACATGCTGTTCCGCAGTTTCCTCCAGCGCGAACTGCGTAAGCGTGACCCGCTGTTGTTTAACAGCCTGCACCTGAAGGCGGCGGAATGGTTCGCTGAACAGGATGATGTCGACTCGGCGTTCTATCATTATGTCTGTGCGGGGGCTCCTGAGCAGGCTTCCGATGTTGTTGAGCGAATGCTTCCCGCTTACTATTCACAGGGGAAGGTTGAAACGCTGCTGGCGTGGCATACCGCGCTCAATCAGGAAGGCATACCGAACCCGTCGCTGGTCTATCATGCCGCCCTGATTCACTCGGAACGCCTCGAACACACTGCCGCCCTGACCGCGCTCGATCAGGCGGAAAAGATGTGCGTTGAACGGGATGACGCCGCGCAGCTTGTGGAAATCAGGCTGCAACGCGCCCGCGTCCATCTGGTGCAGGGGCATTATCTGGCGGCGATTGCACAGGCTGAGCCGCTGCTCAACACCGTCACGGATAACGACAAGCTTCACAGCCGCAGCCTGCGTGTGGTCGGCTTCGCCTATTTCCGACTGGGGAAGACCGATCTGGCGCTGCGCTATCTTGAGGAAGCCGTGCCATTGAGCCGCGCCTACGGCGATAAACTCGCGCTCTCCAACCTGCTGCAAGACTTGCAGGTGGTGTATCTCCGCATGGGCAGGTTTGACGATGCTGCCGCCTGTTTGCAGGAAGTTGTGGCTATTCGGCGTATGCTCGGCGGCAGTAGTTTCCTGGCGTATGCGCTCAACGATCTCGGCTATCACTATCACCAGCACGGCGATTACGGGCAGGCGCTGGCGGCACTGCAGGAAGGCTTCAGCGTGATCGCCGCGACGCAGAATCGCCGTATCGAGAGTTATCTGCTGTGGAGCATGGGCGACCTGCAGCGCGATCTCGGCTCGTTCCATGAGGCATGGCAGTTGTACAGCCGCGCGCTGGAATTCACCGCCAATCAGGAGCCAAGCCTGCGCTGCAACCTGCTGATCAGCGCGTCCATCCTGCGGCGCTGGCAGCATAATTATGATGAAGCGGTTTCACTAGCCGAAGAAGCGCACACGCTGGCACAGGCGCACAGCCTGAGTCTTGAAGAACGGATCGCCGCCGCCTGTTACTGGGTCGCCTGCGGGTATCAGGGCGATATTGATACGGCGCTGATACAGCTGCTTGAGTTGAGCGATGCCTTCAAAATGCAGTCGGCTGTCACTGAGGCGGCGTTTACGCTCGCCCTCTATGCTCAAATCGCGCTGATCCATCACGATAAGGATGGTGCTGCTGCACAACTGCTGGCGGCAAGCCAACTGCTGAAACAGGGCGGCAGTATGCAGCCGCTGCTGGCGGAAATCATCCACAGCGGCGAACTGGATAAGCTCGTCCTTGCTAAAGCAAATAAGTTCCCCGCGATCATGTCGCGCTTGTCACTGCTCCGAAACAGCCAGTTCGGGAAGCCGGTCGTGATTGATTTGCAGGAAAAAATTGGCTCGGATGTCGTCTACAGCCTGCGTGTCTACTCACTTGGGCGCGAAAAGATCGAACGGGATGGCGTCCCGGTACTGCCTTCAGACTGGCAGGCAGCAGCAGCACGCGAGTTATTCTTCATGCTGCTGCGCGGTCCACAGTCCCGCGAGGCGATCAGCCTGGAATTCTGGCCCGATTCATCGCCGGCTCAGGTGCGCTCGAATTTCCATACCACGCTGTATCGCGTTCGTCTGGCGTTGGGCGAAAACGTGATCGTCTATCACAATGACCTGTACAGTATTAACCCTGAAATTGATTTGTGGTATGACGTTCACGAATTTCAGGGGTTAGTCCAACGCGCTCAATCGCTGTCCGTGCGCGATGCCCGAACGGAAGACCTGTATCGCCGTGCGGTTGATCTGTATCAGGGTGATTTCCTCTCCACGCTTGATCAGGCGTGGATCGTCTATGCCCGTGAAGAACTGAATGAATCGTATCTTGAAGCGCTGAATGGGCTGGGGCGCTGCGCTCAGGCACGGCGCGATTTTCGACAGGCGCTGCGGCTGTACAAGCAGGTACTCAAACTCGACCCTTTCCGTGAAGATGTTCACCGTTCGATCATGTCCTGCTTCGCGGAACAGGGCGAACGACAGAAGGTTTACGCGCATTTCAAGTACATGCAAACGCTGTTTCAGGAAGAACTGGCGCTGGAACCCACCCGCGAAACCCAGATTTATGCCAAAACATTATTAAGTTAACCAGAAACCAACGTCAAACAAACGATATTATAACCAAAATGCCGCTGTTTGGGCGGTATTTTCGTATTTCTTCCCTTGTAAGCACTTTGTTGCACACCCCCTGATATAATCCTGCTATTGTTCATAAAGCAGGTCAAATCCAATAAGGGGAGGCTTCATGCGTACTCAACTCACTCAACTGAGCGTCAGGCTCGAGTCATGCCGTTCCACCCAGAAAGATGTGGCACAGTTTGGTCCGATCGGCGGCGGTCCAACGGCACAGTTTGGTCCGATTGGCGGCGGTCCGACGGCACAATTCGGTCCCATTGGTGGCGGTCCGACGGCACAATTTGGTCCGATCGGTGGTGGTCCAACGGCACAGTTTGGTCCGATCGGCGGCGGTCCGACAGGGGTGAATTTTTGTCCGCCGATCGGCGGCGGTCCAACGGCACAGTTTGGTCCGATTGGCGGCGGTCCAACAGTTTTACAGTAGTACAAAACGTGTAATGAATTTCTTCTTGCCGACAACGCAGACTAGTTAAGGAGTAATGGAATGGCTTTGCGAGATGTACGTTACACAGGTGATCGACTCAAGCGGGCAGACAAGCCGGAAGTGCCGGCAAAGCGCGTGTGGCATGGCTATTTGCTGAGCCAGGCAGATCAGGATCGGCTCGATACCATGTTTGCTCAGGCGCTGTTCGATAGCCATTTATCGCACCAGCTCGTCACTCAGCGAGACCCGTCTCTGCTGGCAACCTTTGGTTTTTCTGGAGAAACCGCTTCATGGCTCTGCTCAATCAAGGCAGACTCCCTTACTGAACTCGCGCAGGCGGTCACCTTTAACTAGGGTGACCCCTGCTATCCTGAATGCTGAGGAACGTCATGGCTGAATTAATTGTGGTTGTGGATGATGATACGAGACTCAGTTCAATACTGGAAATATTGCTCGATCGCAAAGGCTACGCCGTAAGGGCAGTACCCAGCGTGGATACTGCCCTTGAACTGCTTGAAACGATTACACCGACCTTATTCATACTCGACGTACACATGCCGGATGGCAATGGCATTGATCTATGCCGCCAGCTTCGCTATCGCCGCGACACGCGCCATATTCCCGTGATCATGTTCTCATCGGATGATGATATGCGGACTATCCAGCAAAGTCTGGATGCGGGCGCGGCGGCATTTGTCAGCAAGGCAGATCCGCCGCAGTATCTTCTGAAAACGATGCAGCTTGTGATGCAGCCCGTCGGGTCGCGTGTCTAAATTGAAAATTATCGAAGGCGTATCACACGGATACGCCTTTTTGATTCCGGTGTGCCTATGAGACATCCAGCCCAATATCGAAGCGAGCGATATAGCCGTCGTCCGTCTCTGTCAATTCAAGCGTGAGCAGCCCGTCGCTTTCCCGATAAATGTTATCCTGATTGTTGCGAACGGTGCGAATGCCCTTTGCCGCATACGGCTCATCGAGATACACCTCATCGGTCAGGTCATCATCGAAGAATAACTGCGACGTGAATTCATAGCCGCGATCCGCCTCCGGATCGGTTCTAATCTTGAAATGAATATGAACGGTTCTTCCCTGATACCAGCCGGGATAAATCGTCAGGAATTCCGCCTGCCCGTTTTCATCCGTCACCTGATAACCGCGCAGAAATTGCAGATCGCTGGTATCGAAGCTGCGATCCTGAACGCCTGAGTAAACCCCCTCCGCGTCACAGTGCCACACATCCACCTGCGCCCCTGCCAGCGGCAAACACGTATTCACGCCAATCTGCGAGACATTGAAGATCAGCCTGAGCAGCGTCCCTTCCTTGATCGAGTCGTCGGATGGCTCAACCCGAATATCGGAACGATTGAGCATTTCATCCACAAAGTACGGACCTTCAGTCAGTTCGGGTCGGACGACGCAGTTGGGCAGCGCGGGTGTGACGGTTGGCAGCGGCGTTGGCGTTGGGGTGCCTTGCGCCATCACCAGTCTGGTGAAGCCTGTGCCAGCGAGCATCGCCGCGCCGACCCCGCCGAGCAGCGTCAGGGCTTCGCGGCGGCTCAATACCCGACCTACGGGCTTATCGTCATCATGCAGTTCCATGAGTATTCTCCACTATTGATCTGTGCAAGCGCACGATACCATGAAGTGTATGCCAAAATGGAGGAGAAACAGCAGACATTCTGTAAAACCTGTGTAGCCAAAGTGTAAAATGGGGGCTTACTCAACCTCCAAATTGATTACCCCAACCGGTTTACCCGCCGCGAATGCCAACACCTGATCAATAGCGGTTGCGAAATAATCTTCGTAACTGTCCTTCTCGACATAGCCGAGATGGGGCGTACACAGCGCATTGGGCAAATGCAGCAGCGGGTGATCAAGGACGGGTTCGCTTTCATACACATCCACCGCGGCATAACCCGGACGCCCCGCCCTGAGCGCGGCAGCCAACGCTCCCGCTTCAATCAGGTCGGCGCGGCTGGTATTCACGAGCAGACTCGTTGGCTTCATCCGAGCCAGATCGCCCGCCGTGACGATTCCGCGTGTCTCCGCCACCAGCTTGATATGCAAACTCAGCACGTCCGCCGCTTCAAAC
>Ga0224723_1001873_pt1 | contig 12163 bp, 12 predicted proteins | sample Balambano_FR2_Me_FD_161647 | JGI IMG/M metagenome (GOLD analysis project Ga0224723, IMG submission 161647) | Freshwater sediment microbial communities from Lake Towuti, South Sulawesi, Indonesia - Balambano_FR2_MetaG | ecosystem: Environmental > Aquatic > Freshwater > Lake > Sediment | place...
GGGTATCTCCCTTCCGCGAAAGCGCGACGAAAACCGAGCCGTTTCACCCGCTCCAGGGCAAACCGGTCCGTGTGCCGACCATGCGCCAGCAGGAGGATTTCCGCTACGGGCGCATCCCCGGCGCGCAGATCGTCGCGCTGCCGTATTACGGGCGTGACGTATCCCTGCTGATCCTGCTGCCGGATCCGGGGCAGTTCGAGTCGTTCGAGCGCGGGCTGACAGCGCAGACGCTGCGGGACGCTGAGTATGGGCTGGCGACCGCAAAGGTCGATCTCTCCCTGCCGCGTTTCCGGTTCGAGGCGGGGATGAGCCTGAAAGCCAGCCTGAGCGCCCTGGGGATTAAAGAAGCGTTCAGCAAACAGGCAGATTTCAGCGGCATTGCCTCACAGCGCGTCGGCCTGGACGATGTGCTGCATAAAACCTTCGTCGCGGTTGATGAAAAGGGGACGGAAGCTGCCGCTGCCACGGCGGTGATCGCGGTGGTGCTGGGCGCGATGGCCCGGCCCAGAGTGGTACGCCTCAAAATCGATCGTCCGTTTATCTTCGTGATCCACGATCATCCCACGGGTGTGATCCTGTTCGCCGGCCGGGTGACGAATCCGTCCGGCAATTGAGCCGTTTTGGGAACCTATCGTGCATGCCGAGTCGTCTGAGGATCAGCGCAAAACACAAGGAGATCGTCAATGCTCAATAAACTCATTTCCAGACGGATATTAATCGTCATCCTGGCGCTGCTGGCCGTGGGGCTGGTCAGCGCGGGAGAGGAAGAGTCGCCGGTGAATCCCGCCCTGGTAGAGGGCAACACTGCCTTCGCGTTCGATCTGTACCAGCAGATCGCCGATCAGGAGGGCAACCTGTTCTACTCGCCCTTCAGCATTTCCGCTGCGCTGGCGATGACGTATGCCGGGGCGCGCGGCCAGACCGAGGCGGAGATGGCGTCAACCCTGCGCTTCGACCTGCCGCAGGCCGATCTGCACCCCGCGTTTGGCGCGCTGATCGCCGATCTGACCGCTGTACCCGAACCGGCGTCTGAGGACGAAACGCCGTTTACGCTCAACATCGCCAATGCGCTGTGGGGGCAGGACGGCTTCCCGTTCCGCGAGGACTACATGGCGCTGCTGGACGCCAGCTATGACACCGGGCTGGAAGTGGTCGATTTCACCGCCGACCCGGATGGTGTGCGCGAGACGATCAACGCCTGGGTGGAAGACCAGACCGAGGATCGCATTCAGGATTTGATCCCCGATGGCGTGATCAACCCCCTGACCCGGCTGGTGCTTGCCAACGCGATCTACTTCAACGCCGGCTGGGTGTATACGTTTGAAGATTACGCCACGCAGGATGAACCCTTCACGCTGCTGGACGGATCGACCGTCACCGTGCCGACCATGCGCACGCAGCACGATTTCCGGTACGCGGAAGGCGAGGGCTTCCAGGCGGTCGAGCTGCCGTATGAGGGCCGCGACGCCTCCATGCTCGTGATCCTGCCTGCGGAAGGCGAGTTTGAGGCGTTTGAGGACACACTCAGCGCGGAGACATTCGCCGAAATTGTGGACGCACTGGACTTCATCACCGTCAACCTGGCCTTCCCGCGTTTTGAGTATGAATACACCCTCAACCTGACCGATACCCTTCAGGCCATGGGTATGGTGGAACCTTTTACGGAAGCGGCAGACCTGACCGGCATGTTTGACCCCGACGGAACCGGCGAGAACCTGTTTATCAGCGCCGTGCTGCATAAGGCCTTCGTCAGTGTGGATGAAAGCGGCACGGAAGCCGCCGCCGCCACCGCGGTGATCGTCGAAGCCACCAGCGCGCCGCTGATCGAAGAGATCGTTGAGATGCGCGTCGATCGCCCGTTTGTGTTCGTGATCCGCGATCACGTTACCGGCGCGGTGCTGTTCGTGGGCCGCGTGGTCAACCCGGCTGAGTGACGGTCACAGAAGAGGGCAAGACCGTGTGTCCCTGCCAGCGCTGAAATGAATTGTCGAGATGCAGGGGGCGTGCCCACATGCTGCCCCCGGCAGGATGTACGCCCTTGCGCCGACCCTGGCTAGGAGTGCATCCTCAGTTTTGAAGCGTTTGCCCTGCCCGCCCGCCGCCTCCCCGTCAAAAACACCCCGCAATGTGATATGCTTAAAGGGGAAAGTGCGTCATGACGAGGTTGCCAATGCCAGCGGGGAACACGGCCAGAGACCGAGAACAGTCTGTCGCCGTAGAAAATTTCCTGAAAGCCGTTTTTACGCTTCAGAGCGCGCTGCCGGAGGGCGAAAACGTCTCGACCAACGCGCTGGCGGAGGCGCTGGGGATCGTCGCGCCGTCCGTCACCGATATGGCGCGGCGCATGGCCTCGGCTGGCTATGTCAATTATGAACGCTACTATGGGCTGCGCCTGACGGAAGCCGGGGTCGCCATTGCGCTGAGCGTGATCCGCCGCCACCGGCTGATCGAGCTGTATCTGGTGCGCGAACTCGGCTACGCGCTGCACGAAGTCCATGACGAGGCGGAAAATCTCGAACACGCCGTCTCCGATCGCTTCGTGGAGTCCATCGCGGAAAAGCTCGGCCATCCGCGCATCGATCCGCACGGCGATCCTATCCCGCTGCCAGACGGCACGATCCACGAGCGTCCGCTGATCTCGCTGGCGAAACTGCCGCTGAACACATCCGCCACCATCTCGCGCTTTACGGCAGAAAATAACGAAATGCTCCAGCATATTCTGGATCGCGGGTTCCGGCTGGACGATCAGGTCTGCGTGGTGGCGCGCGATCCTTTCGACGGCCCGGTCACAGCCTGCATCGACGGCTACGACCGGGTGATCGGCCATCAGGTCGCGGAGTCCATTATGGTCGAAGTTGAGGACGCACCCACCCGCACCATTACAGGGGATTATGATGGACGCTGAAACTCCAACTGCGGACGATGCGCAGACGCCGGCGGATCAGCCCTCACCGCCGGCGGTGATCCACGACACGCTCGATTACGCGCCGCCGGTCAGCAGGTTGTTCAGCCTGAAGCCGGAAGAACCGAACAGCTACCGCGAACTGGGCCTGCGCCACGAACACGCTTCCGAAATGCTGCGAATGCTGCGCGATCCGCGCCTGATCGAGGCGAGCAATTGGGACGACGAGCTGCATGTGCTGTCTCACGCCGCCCTGGCGCTGTCCGAAATGGGGCAGATCGAAGTGCTGCCGGCGCTGCTGGATATTCTGAAACTTGTTTCCGGCGACACAGAAGAAGCGGCAGATGACGACGAGCCGATGCCCCATCTGTGGGCGAGCCACCATTTGCCGGAAATCGCGGCGCGCTTTGGCCCCAAAGCGATCCCTTATCTGCTGCCATCCCTGGAACCGGACAGCGGTTACAGCCCGATCGTGCAGGTCTTCATCATCAATGCCATGGAAGCGATCGCTTCCCGATGGGATAAGGCCGGTCTGATGGTGGGTGAAATCATGAAACGGTTTCTGGCGCGTTATGAAGAATACGATGTCCTGACCGCCAGCGACTTTGCCATTTCGCTCATCCGCCTGGGGCTTTGGGAGGAGAACGAACTCGTGATCCGCCAGGGGTTGGAGGAGGGTCACCTGGCCGGGCTGCGCTTCTTTCTGCCCGCGTTCCGCAGGGATGGGCTGATCCCCGACGACTGGCTGGTCGAATATGATCTGCATATTTTCGGCGGGGACGATTCAGACGATGACGAGGAGGATGACCAGGATGACGACCTGGGAACGTCGCCATATCTGTCTCCGCTGGCTGAGACCGATCTGCGCGGCTCCGGCACAACCCCTCGCAAGGCCGCTGAGAAAAAGAAGAAAGCCAAACGCAAGCAGGCCGCCAAGTCGCGCAGGCAGAACCGAAAGAAGAAATGACCTATGCACCTCAATGTCGGGCTGGCGCAGATATACCCGAAGCTGGGCGATGTGCCGGCTAACCTCCAAAAGCATCTGTCCTGTGTTGATCAGGCCGCCGCGCAGGGCGTCGATCTGGTCGTGTTCCCGGAACTCTCGCTGACCGGTTATCAGGTGCAGGATTTAGTGCCGGAGGTGGCGATCCGCGCTGACCCGGCTGATCCGGTCTACGCCCAACTGCTGGAGGCCAGCCGCCGCGTCGATCTCATGGTCGGGTTCGTGCGAGAGGACAAGCGCAACCGCTACTACATCGCCAGCGCCTATCTGTCCGGTGGGGAGACGCTGCACATCCACCACAAGATTTACCCGCCGACCTACGCCATGTTCGACGAGGGCCGTTTCTTCGACCAGGGCGAGCATATCCGCGCCTTCGATACGCGCTTTGGCCGCGTCGGGATGCTGATCTGCGAGGACTTCTGGCATATGTCGCCGCCCTATCTGCTGTGGCTGGACGGGGCCGATCTGCTGCTGATGCAGTCCGCCAGCCCCAGCCGTGGCCTCGACATGGCCGAACGCCTGGGCAGTTCGCGCTGGGTGGAGCTGGTCAACCAGGCCTATGCCAGCATCTTCACCAACTACGTGATCCACTGCAATCGTGTGGGCTATGAGGATGGCAAGAATTTCTGGGGCGGGTCGTCGGTGGCGGATCCCAATGGCGAGTTTCTCACGCGCGGCTGTTACTTCGACGAAGCGCTGATCACGCAGCGCATCGACCTCAACCAGACCCACCGCACGCGGAGCCGCCTGCCGCTGCTGCGCGACGAACGCCCCGATCTGATCCTGCGCGAACTGACCCATATTCTGGAACGGGAACATCGCGGGCCGGGATAGGTGGTCTATTGCTCAGATGTGGACTCGTTGCCGCCACGCCCTCATGACGCTACAATCGCGCGTAATACTTGGAAAGGATCAGGCGCGGTCGCCGGTCAATCAGGCGCGGTCGCCCGCCCTGTGTCTGCCGCCGCTGGAGGGATGCTGATGAGGGAAAACAGCGCCACGCTCAAATTGACGCCAGCAGGCCGCCGTTATATGGGCTTCCTGGCGATCTTCAACAGCGGCGATATGGATCGCCTGCGCGCTTTTATTGTGGACAGCTTCACCGAACAGGCGCTTCAGGGCGCGACCCTGGACGCGGTGATCGCCTGGCATCAGCAGCTTTATAACGCTACCGACGGGATGCGCATCCATAAAGTGTTCCTGAGCGAGGAGCATTTCGTGATCGTGATCACCGAGGCGCGCCGCAACGGCAAACTCTACATGGATAAGATGAAAGTCTCGCCGGATTTTCCCCATAAAGTGATCGAATTCCTGCACGAGATTCCAAAGGGGTAATCGCAGGGGTCATGTCTCTGTTCAGCGATGCATGAAGAGGGCAAAGGCCTGTGGGTGGCGACCCGTTTTACAACCACCTGACCGCCACCAGCCTCAAATTGACCCGGTGGGCGGATCATCCTACCGGCGCGGGCGCAATCCTCATTATAATGGAGTGAACAGCGATCACATCCTTCACCAACAGGCTGCGAGAACACACGCATGGGAAAACTCGTCTTCATCAGCCACGCCAGCCCGGACAAAGCGCTGGTCGAGCAGCTCTGCGATGAACTGACCGCGTTCGGTGTTGAAGCCTGGGTTTCCACGCGCGATATTTCCGCTGGGGTGGCCTTCGACCGCGCCATTCAGGATGCGCTCGATGAAGCGTCTCATGTCGTCGTGCTGACCACGCAGTCCACCATCAATTCGGCCTATGTGCGCGCCGAGGTCGAATATGCGCTGACGGCGGGCAAGACGGTGATCCCGGTGATGGCGGAGGAGAATATCCGCGTGCCGGTGCGCTGGCATGTACTCCAGCGGATCGAGTGGGAGACGCGCTCACCGGACGCCCTGACCGAACTCGCCGCGCTGCTGCCGAAGAATTCCCGCCAGCGGCTGGAACAATTTCTGGATGATCCCTCAGAATGGGTGTCCCTGCGCGAACTGCTGCGCAAAAACCCGCAGTGGATTCATCCGCACGCCGCTGCCGCTTCCGGCGATTATGGCGGTTATGACTTTTTTTACGCCAAGAGCCACACGGGGGGCAATTATAAGCACGTGTTCTATCTGGCTTCGCCCTATGAACCGCCCTTTGACGAGGATGGCCGCGTGCGCGAGTCCTTCCAGCATGTGCTGGACAAAGCGTCTGGCGACATCGAACCGGGCATGGTCACGCGGATGCTGGGCAACAACCTGACCGAGATCGTGATCTTCGCCGGGCAGCGCACGCATTACACGAACACCATGTACCTGCTGCGCGACCGACTCGTGAAGGACTGGCCGCAGGCACAGATCGATCGCTACGCGGCGGTCATGCGCGGGCGGATGACGATCTCACTGGACATCGCCAGCTACACCCGCCTGCTGGAACACATCAAGAGCGCGGGCTGATCCAGGTTGTGAGTGGCGCGCGGACGGGGATGTGATCCGTACTCCGCACTTCGTCACAGCGTCAGGCTGGCGATGAAAATGCCGATGATCAGCACGCACGTCATCAACTCGATCCCGATCCCGATCACATAAGTCTGCGCGGCGAACCGACCGGCGCTGAACAATGCCTGCATCGACCGTGCCCGCAGCGCCTCCAGCAGCATCGCCCCGGCGATCGCGCCGATCAGCGTGCCGCACAGCGGGATCGGGATCAGAAATGTCCCCGCCAGCCCGCCGATCAGCGTGCCCAGGCTCGCCAGGCAGGACACACCCCCGGCGCGCGCCCCGATCAGCGGCAGCCACAGCGAATTGGTGACGGCGATCAGCATCAGCGCCGTCATCAGCGCGGCAGCAGGGATCGGCACACGGTCGAACTCTGTCACCACCGCGTAACCGATCGCCACCAGCCAGGTCAGCAGCGAGGCGGAGAGGATCGGCACAAAGGCCAGCAGCGTCGTCAGGCACATCAGCGCGATGGCGACCACCGCCAGCAGATCGCTCATCCCGTCCTCCACAAAAATAACAAGAGGCGCGCCCGCTGGCCGCCTCTCGCTCAGAAATCAGTTCAGGCCAATATCATCCGGCGGGATGAAAGGTCGGCGTCCGCCATTTCCGGGTGGCTGATCGTCGTCGTCGGGGTCCTCATCCAGCTCGTCGCCAAAATCCGGCGGCAGCGAGTCGCGGAAGCGGTTCAGATCATCGATCAGGTCCTGGTCAAGATCGTCGTCGTCATCGTCCAGATCATCGTCGTCATAATCCTCGTCCAGCCCTTCGCCTCCATCGCCGAAATCTTCATGGCGGCCGGCTTCGATCCGTTCGATCTCCTCCAGCGGCGTGGAATCGCCATAGATCACCCGCATCAGGCCGGGCAGGTAGCGATCCATGATCAGCACGTTGGCGTAGACCAGCTGCTTGACCAGCGGCGCACTGAGCGAGTCGCCCTCCACGTCGATGCTGGTCTTATAGCGAATCTCGCCGTCGGTGTAATCCAGTTCAAAATTGCCGATGATCATCCCGTAATTGGCGCGGGTGACGAACTCGGCTGCCGCAGCCAGCCGATCACGCGGGACGTTCAGCGGGCATACGGAATAATAGACAAACTGGTGCTGTTCCTCGCGGGCCTGAGCAAAGCACATCCACTTGCCGCTGCGACCGGTAAAGCCCATGGTCAGGACGGATGTGCCGTCCACCCACTGAAAGTTCCAGTCGTCATCTTCAAAAAAGGCCACCATCGCGTTAAAGATCTGGCCGTCGTGCATCGGTTTGTCGAGCATAATAGCAGCGTCACTAACCTGCGGTTACACGGTCTTCATCGCCCTCGGCGCTGGGGTCGCGGCCTTCGGTGACGATCGGGAAAATACCGGTGGTCGCGCCGTCATCGCGCATTTCGGGGAGTTGGGAGGGTTTGACAGCCTCCCGGCGGGTTTCCGGTTCCTGAACCGTCCTGGGGAAGACGCCAGACTTTGAGATCGACTGACCTTTGGTGCGGGGTTGATCGCTCATGCGTATCCTTCATTCGGGCGCGAGTTGAAGATCGCCCACTCAGAATAGTGTACTCCGGTTGAGACGCGGATGCAATTGCAAGTGATGTTGAGCCGTGGAGCGGTGAGCGATGAGCGGTAAGCGATGATCAGCAAGAGCCTGTGTGCAGAATGGGTCAGTACGATGCGCCTCCCGTGAGTCGCAAAATCGTTGAGCGCGTGAGTATGTCTTCTGATTGCAGCTTGCGGCTTGCAGCTATTCACAGCCTTAGCAACCGCATAAGAACTTTGCTAGAAACGCACACCGATTCTTGACGCGCTTCCAACCCCATGCTAGACTGTGCCCGAAACTTAGCACTCATGCGCTTCAAGTGCTAAAACCACCCTACCATGACATCGTGAGGAGGAATTGGTGCAATGGCTGTAAACATTCGCCCTCTGGGTGACCGGCTCCTGATTGAACCTGTCGAGCAGGAAGAAACGATCGCTGGCGGTCTGCTGCTGCCGGAGACCGCGAAGGAAAAGCCGCAGCAGGGGAACGTGCTGGCTGCCGGCGCGGGCCGCATGGACGATGACGGCGACCGCATCCCGATGGATGTCAAGGTCGGCGACCGCGTGCTGTTCGCCAAGTATGCGGGCACGGAGATCAAGCTGGACGGCAAGAAGCTGCTGATCATGAAGGAAGCGGACATCCTGGGTATCGTCGAAGGCTGATCCCGACGGCGCGACCCAGGATTTTTTGTTGCGAATCGACCCATTCACGACGACAGACTCCCAAACGACACTGTGACATCTGGAGGATGAACTTCCATGGCTAAACAACTGGTTTTCAAAGAAGATGCCCGCCGCAAGCTGCAAAACGGGGTGGATATCCTCGCCAACGCGGTCAGCACCACCCTCGGCCCTAAGGGGCGTAATGTGGCGCTGGATAAGAAGTTCGGCGCGCCGACCGTGACCCACGACGGGGTGACGGTCGCCAAGGAGATCGAACTGGAAGACCCGTATGAAAATATGGGCGCGCAGCTTCTGAAGGAAGCCGCCACCAAGACCAACGACATCGCCGGTGACGGCACGACCACCGCGACCGTGCTGGCCCAGGCCATCGTCAACGAAGGGCTGCGCAATGTGGCCGCTGGCGCCAACCCGATGCTGCTCAAGCGCGGGATCATGGCCGCCGCCGAAGCCATCAGCCAGTCGCTGCGCGAGATGGCGACCCCGGTGGAGACCAAAGAAGAGATCGCCAACGTCGCCAGCACCTCTGCCCAGGACACCGAGATCGGCAACCTGATCGCCGAAGTCATGGACAAGGTGGGCAAGGACGGCGTGGTGACGGTCGAAGAATCGCGCGGTCTGGAATTTGAGACCGAGTACGTCGAGGGTATGCAGTTCGATCGCGGTTACATCAGCCCTTACTTCATCACCAACCCGGAATCGATGGAAGCGATCATCAATGAGCCGTATGTGCTGATCTATGAAAAGAAGGTCAGCGCGGCGCAGGATATCGTCCCGGTGCTGGAGAAGCTGGTGCAGATCGGCAAGCGCGACCTGGTGATCATCGCCGAGGATGTGGACGGCGAGGCGCTGGCGACCCTGGTGCTGAACAAGCTGCGCGGGATGCTCAATGTGCTGGCGGTCAAGGCCCCCGGCTTCGGTGATCGCCGCAAGGCCATGCTGGGCGACATCGCCATCCTGACCGGTGGCACGGTCATCAGCGAGGAAACCGGTCGCAAGCTGGAGACCGTCACGCTGCAAGACCTGGGCCGCGCCGGTAAGGTGGTTTCCAACAAGGAAAACACCGTGATCGTCGATGGCGCCGGTGAGGAAGCCCGCATCCGGGGCCGCATCGAAGAGATTCGCCGTGAGGTGGAGATCAGCACCAGCGACTACGACAAGGAAAAGCTCCAGGAACGCCTGGCGAAGCTGAGCGGCGGGGTCGCCGTGATCCGTGTCGGCGCGGCTACCGAGACCGAGCTGAAGGAAAAGAAGCACCGCGTGGAAGACGCGCTGAGCGCCGCCCGCGCTGCCGTTGAAGAGGGCATCGTCCCCGGCGGTGGTGTCGCGCTGATCAACTCGATCTCCGTGCTGGACAACGTGAAGATGGGCAATGAAGATGAAAACACCGGCGTGCAGATCATCCGCCGCGCGCTGGAAGCCCCGATCCGCAAGATCGCGGCCAATGCCGGTGAAGACGGCGCGGTGATCATCAACGAAGTGCGCCGCCAGCAGCGTGAACGGGGCAACAACCGCATCGGCTACAACGTGCTGACCAACGAATTTGTGGACACGATCGAAGCGGGCTTCCCAGACCCGGCCAAAGTGACGCGCGGCGCGGTGGAAAATGCGGCGTCGATCGCCAGCATGATCCTGACCACCGAGGCGCTGATCACCGATGTGCCGGAAGAGGCGAAGGCCGCCGCCCCGCCCATGCCGGAATATTGATCCGCGCTGGCGACGGGCTGCTTAACCGTCCTATGCTCATGAAAGGGCGATCCGCACAGGGTCGCCCTTTTTTAATCCTCCGGTGTGCAATCCAAGCGCTACAGATTATTTTTCTGTAGCGGCGCAAGGCATTGCGCCCCTGCGACACCCCATGACCTGTATTGAATCGGCTGAAAATTTTCATGCGTTTGCCCTGTCCCCTGGCCGCGACGCAGGTTGCGCGACTGCCCGATTGCGGGTACACATAGGGCAATGTTCGTTCATATTCTGGAAGGGACACCCCGTGACCCACCGCGCGTTTTATTCTGCCCTGACGCTGATCGTCATGATCGGCTTCATCCTGGCTGTCGCGTCGATCCCGCACGCCACCACCACCGCGCAGATCGATCTCACTGCCGCGCAGGCCACACTCAACGCCAGTGTCGATCAGTTGTTCACCCAGACCGCCCAGGCCGCGCAATCGACTCCCAATACCACCGCCACGGTGCAGGCGCTGTTCGATGCCGCGCTGACGGCCACTGCCGCAGTAGGATCATCACCGGCGGGCGGGGCAGCCATCGATCAGCTTACGGTGATCGAGACGATCCCGCTCGATCTGGCGGCCGGGCCATTTCGCACCAGCGCCTATCTTTCCCCCAGCGGCGAACAGTTCGCGCACTTCAACGCCGATCGGCAGGTCTGCCTGTACGCTACTGCGGACGGATCACAACTGAGCTGCGCGCCGCTGCCGGAGGAACTGCGCCGTTACTCCTCCTCATCGGTGCGCTGGTCGCCCGACGAACGCTATCTGGCGCTGGTCGATGTCGAGGCTTACCGTGAGTTTCGGGATTCCGACCTGTGGCTGTTCGACACTGACACGCTGACCTTCATCAACCTGACCGACGACGGTACGTTTGAAGGGCCGTTCCTGCCGGATGCCCTGGAAGAGGGGGAAGTGCCCGGCCTGGTCGATCTTGTACCGCAGTGGTCGGCGGACAGCGCGCACATTATCTTTTACCGCGTTTATCTGGACGGCGAGGCGCTGCGGGCCGGGTTTTTCCGCATCCCGGTGACGGGTGGCGAGCCGGAACAAATCCACCCGCTGGCGGACGACCCGCGCGATTTCGGCTTTGTCACGCATCTGGAACCGGCGAGCGACAATGCCTGGGTTTACGTCGCCAGCCCTGGGCGTGTGCCGGATACGATCCGTCTGCTCGACCTGACGACGGGCGAAGATCGGGCGATCTATACGTTGACAGAAGACGAACGAGGGGTGGCGGCCCTCGATGCTGCGCCCGATGGCAGCGCGGTGCTGTTTCAGGATATCACAATCGGGCTGGGGTCAATCCGCTTCGAGGATCTGCGCCCGTATCACATCCTCACCCGCGACGGCCAGAAGACTACCCTCGGCCAGGAGATCGCGCCGGTGCTGGCCGGATGGTCGCCGGATGGATCGGGCCTGGCGATCAGCGGAGTCGGGGCCTTCGACGCGCCAGAGGCCGGGGGCCTCTATCTCACCAGTTCGCCCACCGATGACGGGCGTCAGGTGTTAGCCGTCGAGGACTTCGACGTGATGCGCTTTAATGGCCCAACCACCTATCAGGATCGGCTGGACTGGGGCGCGAATAACACGCTGCTGCTGGTCGGCCAGGGCGGTCTCCCGCTGATCATCGTGAAGCTGGGGTAGCTGGCCGCATTATGCGCCTGACTAAAGACCAGCATCCATTGGCACGTTCGGTAAACAACAGTCAATAGATGAAGATCTTCCAAGCGTAGGGGAGGTACTAAGGCGCGAAGCGCCGTGACGCCGCTGGCGTCCGTCCTCCTTCTGTTCACAATTTGCCGGACGACCTGCCATGCGAACTAAACAAATGGCTGCCTATGAGCAGTTCCTTG
>Ga0224723_1001874_pt1 | contig 12162 bp, 9 predicted proteins | sample Balambano_FR2_Me_FD_161647 | JGI IMG/M metagenome (GOLD analysis project Ga0224723, IMG submission 161647) | Freshwater sediment microbial communities from Lake Towuti, South Sulawesi, Indonesia - Balambano_FR2_MetaG | ecosystem: Environmental > Aquatic > Freshwater > Lake > Sediment | place...
GCCTATCTCTTCGACCCCGGCTCCGGCGCAACGCTCGCCGCTCCCGGCCTTTCCAGACCCTGAGAGGAACCCATGCCGCTCTCGCATCGCTATCGCGAACTGACCTGGCCCGAGGTCAACCTGGCCGCCGCGCACCGCCCCTGCCTGCTCATTCCCGTCGGTGCCATCGAGCAGCACGGCCATCACCTGCCGGTCGATGTGGACAACGCGATCGCCGAACATGTCTGCGACGAGGCAGCCCGGCGGTCGGACGGCGACGTGCTGGTGCTGCCGCCGATCCACTACGGCTACAACGACCACAACATGGATTTCCCGGGCACTATCTCGATCCGGATGGAGCATTTCATCGGCTACGGGGTCGATGTCGGCGCGAGCCTCGCGGTACAGGGCTTCCAGCACATTCTCTATGTCAACGCCCACGGATCGAACGCCCCGCTCTGCGACCTGATCGCGCGGCGGCTGACGGTGGACACGCCGGCGCTCGCGGGGGCGATCAACCACTGGGAACTCGGCTGGGACTTCATCGGCCCCGAACTCGAGGGCGGCCCCCATGCCGCCGACCACGCCTGCGAATGGGAGACATCGGAATACCTCGCGATCCGGCCCGGGCTGGTGCAGATGGACAAGGCGGTGGACGAGATCCCGGCCCACCGCGGCGGCTCGCGCTGGCTCTACCCCGGGCTCGGCGGCCAGAAATGGGTGCATTTCATGAACTACTGGAGCAGGATGAACCTGTCGGGCGTGGCAGGCACGCCGACGCTGGCCACGGCCGAGAAGGGGCGCCGGATGCTGGAAGGCACGATCGGCCGGCTGGTCGAGGTCGCGCGCGAGTTCCGGGCCATGCCCGTCACCGACCGCGTGGATCATCGCTGGAAGCCGGAAGCGTGACCCGGATCGACCGCCGGATGGTGCGCTACGCCCTCCAGGCGGACGGTGCGGATCTGGCCTTTCCGCTCATCACCGCCGAGGGCGACAGGCCCGGCCCGACCGGGCTGTTCACCGGCGGCATCCACGGCGACGAATACGAAGGGCCGCTCGCGCTCCTGCGTCTGGCCGAGACGCTCGCCGCCGTGCCGCTGTCCGGCCGTGTCCTGATCGTGCCTTTCGCCAACGGTCCGGCCCTGAATGCCGGCCGCCGGGTCAGCCCGCTCGACGGGATCAACCTCGCCCGCATCTTTCCGGGAACGGAGGGCGACAGCGCCTCCTACCGGCTCGCTCGCGCGATCTTCGCGCTCCTCGACGAGGCGGATTTCCTGTTCGACAGCCATTCGGGCGGCGTCGAACTCGCCTTCCTGCCCGTCGCCGGCTTCTATGCGCCGGGCGGGGCCGTGGGGCCGGAGGCGGCGGCGGCATCGCTCGCCCTGGCGCGCGCCACCGGCCTTGCCGACCTGTGGTGCCTGCCGCCGCTGCCGGGTGTGCTGTCGTTCGAGGCCGCGCGGCGCGGCCTCCCCGCGACGGGATGCGAGATCGGCGGGCGTGGTCATGCCCGGCCGGAGGATGTCGCGACCTACCATGCGGCCTATTTGCACGTCCTCGCGAGCCGGGGCATGGTCGAGCAAGCGCCGCCGCCCGCCCCGCGCCGCATCTTCGAGGGCAACTGGGTCCGCTCGCCGGTCGCGGGCATCCTGCAGCAGGCCGCGCCGGCCGGCACCGTGCTGGCACCGGGCGACGCGATCGCCCGCGTCCTCGGCCCGACCGGAGAGGTCCGCCATGCCTTCCGCGCCGACGCCGCGGGCCTCGTGATGGCCGAGCGGAACCTGTGCAGCCTTGCCGTCGGCGATCTGGCGGTATGCCCGGTGCGGGTAAGCCCGGCGGCCGCGGCATGACCGGGCTCGCCGGCCGGCCCGTCCTCGTCACCGGCGCGGCCGGGGGCATCGGCGGCGCGGTTGCAGCCCGGCTGCGCGCGGCCGGCGCCGAGGTGATCGAGACCGATCTGGGCGCCGGTCGGCCCTGCGACATCACCGACCGCGCGGCGGTCGACGCGCTCTTCGCCTGGGCCGGGCCGCTCTGGGCGGTCGTGCATGCGGCGGCGCTCTGCGGCGGGTCCGGCCGGTTCGACGAGGTCGCGCCATCGGCGTTCGACCGCTACATCGCGGTCAACCTGACCGGCAGCTTCAACGTCCTGCACGCGGCGGCCCGCGCGATGGTGGCGCGGCGGCAGGGCGGGCGGATCGTCGCCATCGGATCGGTCAACGCGATCGCCGCCGAGCCGGGGGCGAGCCCCTATGTGGCGGCCAAGGGCGGGCTGCGGATGCTGGTCAAGGCAGCCGCGGTCGATCTGGCGCGCCACGGCATCACCGTCAACCTCGTGCATCCCGGCCCGATCACGGTGCCCCGCAACGCGGCCCTGTTCGGGGCCGAGGGGATGGCGCAGGGCCTCGGCCGCCTGATCCCGATGGGCGCCCCCGGCGCGCCGGAAGCCGTCGCAGCGGCCGTGCTGCCGCTGCTCGGGCCGGAGATGGGCTATGTCACCGGCGCCGAGATCGCCGTGGACGGCGGCCTCCTGGCGTCGATCCCCGACCCTTCTGCCTGACGGCGCCGGATCGGCCGGTCGCCACACGCCGGGACAGGATGAGCCGCCGCCCTGGCCCCGGCCCCGACCGGGGCGAAGGCGGTCCGGTGCGCCGGCCTGCGCGCCCGTCAGCCGCGCGCGCCGAAATGGTCACGGATGGTGCGGGCGAGGGTTTCGGAGATGCCTTCGACCGCGGTCAGATCGCTCAGCCCCGCCCGCGCCACCGCCTTGGCGCTGCCGAAATGCGCGAGCAGCGCCTTCTTGCGCGCCGCGCCCACGCCCGGGATATCGTCGAGCGGCGTCGCGCTGACCGCCTTGGCGCGCTTGGCGCGATGCGCGCCGATCGCCCAGCGGTGCGCCTCGTCGCGCAGGCGCTGCACGAAATAGAGCACCGGGTCGGTATGGGGCAACGCGACGGGCGGGCGGCCGGGCCGGTGGAACTCTTCCTTGCCGGCGTCGCGGTCCACTCCCTTGGCGACGCCAAGAAGCGCGATGTCCTCGACCCCGAGGTCGCCGAGGGTCGCGGCCGCGGCCGCGACCTGCCCCGCCCCGCCGTCGATCAGCACGAGGTCCGGCCAGGCGCCCGAACTGCGGTCGGGGTCCTCCTTCAGGAGCCGCTCGAAGCGCCGGGTCAGCACCTCGCGCATCATCCCCGGATCGTCGCTGTTGGCCCCGGCCTCGGAGCGGATGTTGAACTTGCGATACTGCGAGCGCAGGAACCCTTCGGGCCCGGCCACGATCATGCCGCCCACGGCATGGCTGCCCTGGATGTGGCTGTTGTCGTAGACCTCGATCCGCTTCGGCGGCGCCTCCAGCCCGAAGGCATCCGCCAGACCGGCCAGCAGCCGGTTCTGCGTCGCGCTCTCCGCCATGCGGCGGGCGAGGCTTTCGCGGGCGTTGCGGGCGGCGTTCTCCACCAGCTCGGCCTTCTCGCCGCGCTGCGGCACCGCCATCTCCACCCGGCGGCCGGCCCGGTCGGACAGGAGTTCGGTCACCAGATCGGGGTTCTCCACCGCATGCGACAGCAGGATCAGCCGCGGCGGGTCCTTGTTGTCGTAGAACTGGGCGAGGAAGGCCTCCATGATCTCCGGCGCTTCCGCCCCGGAGCCGGTGCGGGGGTAGAAGTCGGCGTTGCCCCAGCTCTGGTGGGCGCGGATGAAGAACACCTGCACGCAGGCCTGCCCGCCTTCCAGATGCAGCGCGACCACATCCGCCTCGGACACGCCGCGGGGGTTGATGCCCTGTGCCGACTGCACCTGCGTCAGCGCCCGGATCCGGTCGCGCAGCGCGGCCGCGCGTTCGAACTCCATCGCCTCGGCGGCTGCGGCCATCGCGGCGGCGAGGTCGGCCTGCACCCGCGTGGTCCTGCCTTCGAGGAACTGCTTGGCCTCGGCCACCAGCGCGCCATAGGCCTCGGCCGAGATCTTGCCCACGCACGGGGCGGAACAGCGCTTGATCTGGTAGAGCAGGCAGGGCCGGGTGCGGCTCTCGAACATCGCGTCCGAGCAGTTGCGGAGCAGGAACACCTTCTGCAGCTGGTTCAGCGTGCGGTTCACCGCCCCGGCGCTGGCGAAGGGGCCGAAATAGCTGCCTTTCTCGGACCGGGCGCCGCGGTGCTTCTTGATCTGCGGGAAGGCATGCGCGGCCGAGATCAGGATGTCGGGAAAGCTCTTGTCGTCGCGCAACAGCACATTGTAGCGCGGCTTCAGTTGCTTGATGAGGTTCTGCTCCAGCAGCAGCGCCTCGGTCTCGGTCCGCGTCGTCAGGATCATCATCGACGCGGTATCGGCGATCATCCGTGCGATCCGCCCGGAATGGCCCGTGGTGCGGGCATAGCTCGACACGCGCGCGCGCAGGTTGCGCGCCTTGCCGACGTAAAGCACCTGGGCCTGCGCATCGAGCATGCGGTAGACGCCGGGCGAGCCGTCCAGCGTGCGCAGGCAGGCCTGGATCACGTCGGCGCCGCGGCGCGGCGGCGGGTCGTCAGGGGCGGGGGTCACGTCGGATCTGCGCTGCGGCTGGGGTCGATTCCCGCCCTTGGCTGCACCGTCGCGATGGCGCTGGCAAGGGAAAACCTTTCCACGGTTTCTGTGGGCAACTGGGCGCAAAACATTCCGGGACGGCCGAATTTCCCTTGGATTCGGCCCATTTCACGGGAATGCCTCAATTTTAGGCGCATTTGCAAGACGCTGTTTTTGCGCCGTTTTTCCCATCTCGGGCGGCAAATCACTGAAAATCTTGAAGGATTTGCAAAGCATTAATGACCGTCCGGCCCGGGGTGCACAACTCTGGCTGGTGCCGGCGGCGCGGCGCGCGCCCGGCCGTCATTCCAGGCCCAGCACATCCTCGGTCCGCCAGGCGAGGTGCTGGCCGCCATCGACGCACAGCAGCTGCCCCGTGACCGAAGGCGCATCGAGAAAGAAGCCGAGGGCCGCCGCGACCTCGCCGGGATCGGCACCGCGCCCGAGGATCGTGGCGGCGCGCTGCCGCGCGAAATGCTCGGCACTCTGCCGCCGCCCCTTCAGCGTCGGGCCGGGGCCGATGCCGTTGACGCGCACCTTCGGCGCGAGCGCCTGCGCCGCCGTGCGGGTGAAGGCCCAGAGCCCCATCTTGGCGATGGTGTAGGACATGAACTCGGGCGTCAGTTTCAGCACGCGCTGATCGAGCATGTTGACCACCAGCGCCTGCGCCAGCGGCTCGCCGGCCGGATCGGCGAGCGGCGCGGGCGCCTGCGCGGCAAAGTGCTGCGTCAGCACGACCGGCGCGCGCAGGTTCGATTCGATGTGTCGGTCCCAGCTGTCCCGCGTAAGGTCGGTGATCCTGTCATGCTCGAAGATCGAGGCGTTGTTGACAAGCACGGTCAAGGGTCCGCCCAGGCCGTCGGCGGCGCGCGGCACCAGCGTCTGCATCGCGGCCTCGGCGGTCAGGTCGGCTTGCAGCGGCACCGCCCGCCGACCCGCCGCCCGGATGGTGGCCGCGGTCGCCTCTGCCTCGGCCGCCGACCCAGCATAGTGCAGCGCCACGTCGAAGCCGCGCCCGGCCAGATAGAGCGCGAGCTCGCGGCCGATGCGCACCGCGGCGCCGGTCACGAGCGCGCGCGGCGCGGCACGGCGGTGCTCTGCCACGCTCAGCCCTTCCGTCCGCGGCCGCCGCAGTCGCAGCGCGACGCGCCGATCTGGAAGCGGCCGCAGTCGGGGCAGGTCCGTGACCGCGCCGGATGCGCGCGGCCGAGCCGGAGCAAGCCCGGAAACAGCGCACGCCCGATCATCGCCACCAGGAGCATGGCCAGCAGGAAGGCGATCACCACCTTGACCAGCACGGCGCTACAGCCCGTAGCGCGCCCAGAGCGCGCGGTCGTCCACCTCGGCCAGGATCGCGCCGGCCATCTGCAGGCCCAGCCGCTGGAACAGGCTGCGCCGCTGGCCGTGGCGCAGGAAGCGCACCTTGTCGCCGAAAAGCTCCTTCATCTTCGGCGCCAGATGCCCGATGCCATCGGCCAGCCCCAGCGCCACCGCCTGCTGCCCGAGCCAGACATCGGCGTTGAACAGATCGGCCGACAGGTCGAGCCGGTCGCCCCGCCGCGCCTTGACCTGGGCGATGAAGATCTGGTGCAGAGGTTCCAGGATTGCGCGCAGCCGCTCCACGTCCTCGGGCTTCTGCGGCTGGAATGGATCGCCCCAGCCCTTCGAGCGCCCCGCCGTCTGGACCCGGCGCTCGATCCCGTAGCGGGCGATGAAGGCGTCGAGCCCGAAGCCCGAGGAGATCACCCCGATCGAGCCGACCAGCGAGCTTTCGTCCACCCAGATCCGATCCGCCGCGCAGGCGAGCCAGTAACCGCCCGAGGCCGCCACATCCTCGACGAAGGCATGTACCTCGACCTTCTTCTCCTCGGCCAGCCGGCGGATCCGTGCGGCGATCAGCGAGGATTGCGCCGGCGAGCCCCCGGGCGAGTTCAGGACCAGCGCGACGGCCGAAGGCCGGCCCTTCGCGAAAGCCCGCTCGATCACCGGCGCGAGGGCGGCATCGCTCAGACCCGCCGCGCCGCGCGACCCGGACGCGATCACCCCCTGCAGGCGGATCACGGCGACCACGGGGTCTTTCGGCAGGAAGGGAATGAACCGTCGCATTGCGCCCGACTTAGGGCAGTGCGCCGCGCTCAGCAAGGCCGCGGCCGCTCGCGGTTGCCGCCGCGGCGCTTTGCTGCGATGACGGGGCGGCGAGGGGGCGATGATCGACAAGCTCGAGATGTTCATCGCGCTGGCGCGCGAGCGGCACTTCGGCCGGGCCGCCGCCGCCTGCGGCGTGACGCAGCCGACGCTGTCCTCGGCGATCCGGCAGCTCGAGGACCGGTTCGGCGTGCAACTCGTGTTCCGCGGCGCGCGGTTCCAGGGCCTCACCCCCGAGGGGCAACGGGTGCTCGACCGGGCGCTCCGGATCGTCGGGGACATGCGCGACCTTCGCTCGGAGATGCGCGTCGCCCGCTCGGGCCTGTCGGGCAACCTCCGGATCGGCGCGATCCCGACGGCGCTGCCGATGGTCGCGGAACTGACCGCGCCCTTCGTGCACCGCCACCCAGGGGTGCGCGTGGCGATCCTGTCGCGCACCTCGCTGGAGATTCTCGAAGGCATCGACAGCCTCGATCTGGACGCGGGCATCACCTATCTCGACAACGAGCCGCTCGGCCGGGTGGCGCAGGTGCCGCTTTACCGCGAACATTACCGGCTGCTCTGCGCCGCGGGTAGCCCGCTCGCCGACCGGGCGCGGATGACCTGGGCCGAGGTGGCGGACCAGCCGCTCTGTCTCCTCACGGCCGACATGCAGAACCGCCGGATCATCAACCAGCTGCTGGCCGAGGCCGGGGCCTCGGTGACGGCCAGGATCGAATCGAACTCCGCCATCGCGCTGATCGCGCATGTCCAGACCGGGGCCTGGGCCTCGGTGGTGCCGCTCAGGCTGGCGCGGATGTTCCTCGAAGGCGGGCGGCTCCGGGCCATCCCGATCGTGGAGCCCGAGGCCGAGCATCTGGTCGGCCTCGTTACCGCGCGGCGTGACCCGATGACGCCGCTGCTGGCCGCGCTGCTCGCCGAGGGCGAGCGGCTCGGCGGCGTTCGATAGATAGCGTCTATCGCCTGACGGGGTTTCGCCATTGAAATCCCTATCGCCCGCGCGCATCCTTCCGGCAGCCAACCGGAGGGCAGCCATGACGACAGGCCGGGCGGACATCGCCGCGCGCGTGGGAGAAATCCTGCGCGACCATGCCGATGCCGAGGGTCCGCTGCTGCCGGTCCTGCACGACATTCAGGCGGCGTTCGGCCACATCCCCCCCGACGCGCTCCCGATGCTGGCCGAGGCGCTGAACATCAGCCGGGCCGAGGTGCATGGCGTCGTCAGCTTCTACCACGATTTCCGCGAACATCCCCCCGGCCGCCACGTGCTGAAGCTCTGCCGGGCCGAGGCCTGTCAGGCGATGGGTGCAGATGCCCTCGCGGACCGCGCGCGGGCGCGCCTCGGGGTGGACTGGCACGGCACGACGGGGGACGGTGCGGTGACGCTCGAACCGGTGTTCTGCCTCGGTCTTTGCGCCTGCGGGCCGGCGGCGATGGTCGATGGCCGTCTGGTGGGGCGGCTGGACGCGCCGGGGCTCGAGGCGCTGCTCGACGGGGTGGCGGCGTGAGGGTCTTTGTCCCGCGCGATGCGGCGGCGCGGTCGCTCGGCGCCGATGACGTGGCCGCCGCCGTCGCGGCCGAGGCGGCGCGGCGCGGGCTGGACCTGACGCTGGTGCGCAACGGCTCGCGCGGGATGGTCTGGCTGGAACCGCTGCTGGAGGTGGAGACGCCGGCCGGCCGCATGGCCTTCGGGCCGATGACCGCGGCCGAGGTGCCCGCCCTGTTCGACGCGGACTCTGGCGCCCACCCCAAGGCGCTGGGCCTGACCGAGGCGCTGCCGTGGATGGCGCGGCAGACGCGCCTGACCTTCGCCCGGGTCGGCGTGACCGACCCGCTGTCGCTGGACGACTACCGCGCCCATGGCGGCCTTGCCGGCCTCGCCCGCGCGCGCGAGATCGGCCCCGAGGCGGTGGTGGCCGAAGTCAGCGTCAGCGGCCTGCGCGGGCGCGGCGGCGCGGGCTTCCCGACCGGCATCAAGTGGCAGACCGTGGCCGCCGCAGCGGGCGAGCGGAAATACATCGTCTGCAACGCCGACGAGGGCGATTCGGGCACCTTCGCCGACCGCATGCTGATGGAGGGCGATCCGTTCTGCCTGATCGAGGGCATGGCGATTGCCGGTCTGGCGGTCGGTGCCGGCAAGGGGTTCGTTTACATCCGGTCGGAATATCCCGACGCCATCGCGGTGATGCAGGCGGCGGTGCAGATCGCGCGCGAGGACGGGCTGCTGGGCCCCGCCTTCGACATCGAGATCCGGGTCGGCGCCGGCGCCTATGTCTGCGGCGAGGAAACCTCGCTTCTGAACTCGCTCGAAGGCAAGCGCGGCGTGGTCCGTGCCAAGCCGCCGCTGCCGGCGCTCGAAGGCTTCATGGGCCGGCCCACGGTCGTCAACAACGTCATCTCGCTCGCCACGGTGCCGGTGATCCTGGCGAAGGGCGCGGGTTTCTACCGCGACTTCGGGCTCGGCCGGTCGCGCGGCACGATCCCGTTGCAGATCGCCGGCAACGTCCGCTTCGGCGGTCTCTTCGAGGCGGCCTTCGGGCTGACCCTCGCCGAAATCGTCGACGACATCGCCGGCGGCACGGCGACCGGCCGGCCGGTCAAGGCCGTCCAGGTTGGCGGGCCGCTCGGCGCCTATTTCCCGCGCGCGCTGTTCGACACGCCGTTCGGCTATGAGGACTATGCCGCGAAGGACGGGCTGATCGGCCACGCCGGCATTGTGGTGTTCGACGATACCGCCGACATGCTCCGCCAGGCCCGCTTCGCGATGGAGTTCTGCGCCATCGAAAGCTGCGGCAAATGCACCCCCTGCCGCATCGGCGCGGTGCGCGGGGTGGAGACGATCGACCGCATCGCCCGCGGCGATGCCGCGGCGATCCCGCTTCTGACCGACCTCTGCGCGACGATGAAGGCCGGCTCGCTCTGCGCGCTCGGCGGCTTCACCCCCTATCCGGTGATGTCGGCGCTGACGCATTTCCCCGACGACTTCGCGCCCCTGAAGGAGGCCGCCGCATGAAGGACTTCATCCTTCCCGACCGGGATTTCGGCACGCCCGCGGCCAAAGGCAAACGGATGGTCGCATTGTTGGTCGATGGCTTCGACGTGTCCGTGCCGGAAGGCACATCGGTGATGCGCGCCGCCGCCGAGGCGGGCATCCCGGTGCCAAAGCTCTGCGCCACCGACAGTCTCGAGGCGTTCGGGTCCTGCCGGCTGTGTCTGGTGGAAATCGAGGGCCGCGCCGGCACGCCCGCCTCCTGCACCACGCCGGTCGCGCCCGGCATGAAGGTGCACACCCAGACGGCGCGGCTGAAGCAATTGCGCCGCGGCGTGATGGAGCTCTACATCTCGGACCACCCGCTCGACTGCCTGACCTGCGCCGCCAATGGCGATTGCGAATTGCAGGACATGGCCGGCCGCGTCGGTCTGCGCGATGTGCGCTATGACGCCGCCGAGACGCATTTCCGGGCACGCAACACCAGCGGCGAGGCCAACCCGCTCTGGCGCCCGAAAGACGACAGCAACCCCTACTTCACCTACGACCCGGCGAAATGCATCGTCTGCTCGCGCTGCGTCCGCGCCTGCGAGGAGGTGCAGGGCACCTTCGCGCTGACGATCGAAGGGCGCGGCTTCGACAGCCGGGTGTCCTTCGGCGCGCGGACCGACACGGCGATCACCTCCGATTGCGTGTCCTGCGGCGCCTGCGTGCAGGCCTGCCCGACCGCGACCCTGCAGGAGAAGTCAGTAATCGCGATCGGCACGCCGGAACGGTCGGTCATCACCACCTGCGCCTATTGCGGCGTCGGCTGCTCCTTCAAGGCCGAGATGCGCGGAGATGAAGTGGTGCGGATGACGCCGTACAAGCACGGCAAGGCCAACCGCGGCCACTCCTGCGTCAAGGGCCGCTTCGCCTGGGGCTATGCCACCCACCGCGACCGCATCCTCAAGCCGATGATCCGCGAGGCGATCACCGACCCCTGGCGCGAGGTTTCGTGGGACGAGGCGATGGCCTTCGCCGCCGGCCGGATGCGCGACATCCAGGCCCGGCACGGCCGCCACGCGGTCGGCGTCATCACCTCGTCGCGCTGCACCAACGAGGAAACCTATCTGGTGCAGAAGCTGACCCGCGCGGTGTTCATGAACAACAATACCGATACCTGCGCGCGGGTCTGCCATTCGCCGACCGGCTATGGCCTCGGCCAGACCTTCGGCACCTCGGCCGGCACCCAGGACTTCGATTCGGTCGAACAGACCGACGTGGTTATCGTGATCGGCGCCAATCCGACCGACGGCCACCCGGTCTTCGCCAGCCGCCTGAAGAAGCGCCTGCGTCAGGGCGCGAAGCTGATCGTGATCGACCCGCGCCGGATCGATCTGGTCAAGACGCCGCATGTCGCGGCCGCGCATCACCTCGCCCTGCGCCCCGGCACCAATGTCGCCGTCGTCACCGCGCTCGCCCATGTGATCGTCACCGAAGGGATTCATGACGAGGCGTTCATCAGAAGCCGCTGCGACTGGGACGAGTTCGCCGACTACGCCGAATTCGTCGCCGATCCCCGCCACAGCCCCGAGGCGACCGAGCTTCTGACCGGCGTTCCGGCGGCCGAACTCCGCGCCGCGGCGCGGCTGTTCGCCACCGGCGGCAACGGCGCGATCTACTACGGCCTCGGCGTGACCGAACATTCGCAGGGCTCCACCACCGTCATCGCCATCGCCAATCTCGCGATGCTGACCGGCAACATCGGCCGCCCCGGCGTGGGCGTGAACCCGCTCCGGGGACAGAACAACGTGCAAGGCTCCTGCGACATGGGGTCCTTCCCGCACGAACTGCCGGGCTACCGCCATGTGTCGAACGACCAGGTCCGGGCCGTGTTCGAAAGCCTGTGGGGCGTGACGATCGACAACGAACCCGGCCTGCGCATCCCCAACATGCTCGACGCGGCGGTGGAGGGCACGTTCAAGGGGCTTTACTGCCAGGGCGAGGACATCCTGCAATCCGACCCCGACACCCGCCATGTCGCGGCCGGACTGGCGGCGATGGACTGCGTGATCGTCCACGACCTGTTCCTGAACGAGACGGCGAATTACGCGCATGTGTTCCTGCCCGGCTCCACCTTCCTCGAGAAGGACGGCACCTTCACCAATGCCGAACGGCGGATCAACCGGGTGCGCCGGGTGATGGCGCCGCGCAACGGCCATGCCGACTGGGAGATCACCCAGATGCTGGCGAACGCGATGGGTGCGGGCTGGACCTATACCCACCCGAGCCAGATCATGGACGAGATCGCCGCGCTGACGCCGAGCTTCGCCGGCGTGAGCTACGAGAGGCTGGAGACGGCGGGCTCGGTGCAGTGGCCCTGCAACGCGGCGGCCCCCGAGGGCACGCCGCTGATGCATGTCGATGGCTTCGTGCGCGGCAAGGGCCGGTTCATCCGCACCGAATACGTGGCGACCGACGAGAAGACCGGGCCGCGCTTCCCGCTTCTGCTG
>Ga0224723_1001875_pt1 | contig 12157 bp, 10 predicted proteins | sample Balambano_FR2_Me_FD_161647 | JGI IMG/M metagenome (GOLD analysis project Ga0224723, IMG submission 161647) | Freshwater sediment microbial communities from Lake Towuti, South Sulawesi, Indonesia - Balambano_FR2_MetaG | ecosystem: Environmental > Aquatic > Freshwater > Lake > Sediment | place...
ATTCATCACAATCCTGTAGAAGCAGGTATTGTCAATAAAGCGGAAGAGTATCTCTACAGCAGCGCGCGTGACTACTATGAAGGCAAGCATGTAGGTTTATTGAATATTGAGTTTTTGGATTAGTATTGTCCTGAGTTGCAAACTCAGGACAACTGGGCATATAATTGAGTTGGCAAAAAACAATGATACCAGCGATATTTTGCGCAACTTTAAGAAATTTACTTTGAAAGAAGTTATTAATGTAGTAGTTCTGAGTTACAAAACTCGGGACAGCGAAAGAGGAAAGAGAGGCCAAACAAGATTTAAAGTAAATATTGAAGTTTAGATTTGTCATATTACTAATTGTCATCAGCAACAGTTTGGCGTTTGCCCAGGGCGGTGGCTTTGCTTTGCCCGATAGTTTGCAGCAAAAAATCAGTACGAACAAGATCGCGGACTCCCTTCGGCAGCTTCGTCAACAAGCCAACCTAGCAGCCTTGCAGAAGAAGGTGTCGCTACAACGCTTGCGCGATTCGCTGCACATACAATTGTGGGGCGACAGCGTTCGTCAAAAATTTAATTTGCAGACCGCTACCGATTCGCTCGGTATCAAACAAAAGATTGACAGCCTGCAGAACCTGCGCCTGCCTGCCACAAAATATGAATGCAAACTCGATAGCCTCCGGCAAAAGCACGACCAAGTGAAAAGCGAGATCAATGCTAAACAATCCGAGCTTCAGCAAAAAACAACGGGGCGCTTGAAAACATGGGAGCAGGATATGCGCGCCAGACTCAAACTCGATTCACTCGATATAGATACAAGCATCAGTACGCCAGGCATAAAATCGCTGAGTGACCAACTGCCCGGGTCAGCCTTGCCCGGCCTTCCTGATCTCAATCTGGCAAACTCAGATTTCGAACTACCGGGCATACCACCCATGCCCCAACTGAACGTGGAAGACTTCACTACCCTCGCCCTGTCGCCTGACCTATCCAAGCTGGCTTCAGAAATCGACCTACCCGGCTTAGATGACTGGAAGGATATTGCTGAAAAACTCTCAACGATTAACGGAAATATAGACCAGGTCACCGGCATGCTTCAGTTCCCCGACAAGGCAGCGGAGACAGCACTCTCCAAAATGGATGAAATAGGTTCGGCAGGCAAAGAGCTCAAGGAGATGGAAGGCGCCATGAAGGAAAACGAGGCGCTACAACTGGCTGAGAGTGTAAAAGACCCCGAAGCCCTGAAAGAAGAAGCAAAGAAGCGGGCTGCTGAGAAAGCCATCGATCACTTTGCCGGCAAAGACGAACTCCTCAAAAAGTCGATGGCATCAATATCCAAATACAAAGCAAAAATTCCTTCGCTGGAAAGTTTGTCGAAGCTTCCCAAACATTGGAAGAGGCCGAAGAACGGTTTAAAAGGGCGGTCGTTCCGCGAACGCTTTCGCCCAGGCCTGAACCTGGAAGTAAAAAACTACAAAGACACACTGCTGATTGGCTTCCTGCCACAGGTGGCCTACCGAATCACAGGCAGATTATCTGCCGGTGCGGGTGGTTTTTATTTATTGAAAGAAAATAAAAAAAACTGGAAGACTATCCGGTATGAGCCTCAATGGGGTGTTACCTCATTTGCCACTTTTAAATTGGCGAAATCATTTCATTGGCGTGTTGAGGCAAACGCTATCCACACCACCTATAAAAATATGAACCCGGAAATTCCTGCCCGGCACGAATGGAAATACAGCGCGTTGATGGGCGTACAAAACGTGTTCAAGATCAATAATTTCTTTTCTGCGAATACCCAGATGCTCTATAATTTCCAGCATAAGTTTATCCACAGCATTCCCGAGCGGTTGATACTTCGCTTCGGGGTGGAGTACACGTTGCCTAAGAAACGAGCAAGCATAAAAAATTGAGAATTAAAATCACACTTCACGACACAAAAAAATAACTTCTCTGGAAATGCCGAAATAGGCACCACATCACCCGCAACAGCTTTACAGCCGACTGGCGGCAGCACGATGACAGACTGCCGAGCAGCATTTGCGGCTGCAACAATACTACCAGCGGGAGTTTCGGTTAACCACCAGCTCCCCCAATATCAGGCGAGGCATCCAACTGGACGGTGTTTCCCTGCTCGTTTTGCGCTTCCATGTGGAAGCCACCCAGGCGCTTGATCTCAACTCTTGTTGTCATGTGTTGATGAAGTTGCGAGGCTGCCTCCAATCATTCCTGCCAGGCTTGCCAACGTAGCGGGCACATGGGCAGGCCCCTCCCACGCTGCCAATCGCAATACCGCCCAGCATACCGAGCCTGCCACCATCGCAAGTATCGCACCCGCAGCGGTGGCGCGCTTCCAGTACAACCCAAACCCCAACGGAATAAACAGCGACACTAAACTCAGGATGGACGACTCGCCCACAAGTTCGTAAATATTAGAGCGCACGCAAGCCATCACCGTGGCCACCATGCTGAAAATAACCACAGACAATCGCGTGAGCCAAAGCATTTGTTTATCGCTTAGCTGTGCCCGCGACAGAGGCCGGATTAAGTTCTCTGATAATATCGCAGCCGGGGCAAGAATAGCCGAGCTGGTAGTGCTCATGATGGCAGAAAGCAACGAGCCAAAGAAAAGTACCTGCACTGTAATGTGCGTGTGCTGCATCACCATAACTGGTAGGGCAAGTTGCGCATCTGCCAGCACCTGCGCAGGATACAAATGCTGCGCACACAGGCTGATGAAAAGCGGCAACAGAGCGATGGTGAGGTAAAGCCCCGCTGCATAGTAGCATGACAGCTCGGCTGTGCGTGCAGAACCTGACGACATGGCCCGCTGAAAAACATCTTGCGAAGGTATTGACCCCAGGCCAAGCACAGACCAGGCCGCGAGCCAGCCGATAATTTCTTTGCCGGAAAAGCCAGGCAAGAACTTAAACTTTTCGGGTGGCACCTGTTGCAGCACTGCGCTTACACCGCCCGCCTGCTGCGCCAGTACCAGTGCCAGCACCAGCATGCCAACAATGATAATGATGCTTTGAATAAAATCGGTGACAGAGATGGCCCACATGCCGCCAACGTAAGTGTATAAGGTAACTACTACCGCACTTATCACCACACCCTGCCACAAGGCTATGCCGGCCACCACATTCAATATGAGGCCCATTGCCACAAGCTGTGCTGCAATGTAGCCCACGTATGGCGGAGCGAGGAATACCGATGCAACCAACTCGGTGTGTCTACCAAAGCGCACCTTAAAAAAGTCGCCCAGCGTGAGCAGGTTAAGCCGGTAAAGCTTGCGGGCGAAGAACAAACCGAACAGCAACAGGCAGAGGGCAGCACCAAACGGATCTTCGATGACAGCATACAGCCCGCCTTTCAGAAATTCTGATGACGCCCCAAACACCGTTTCAGAACCAAACCAGGTGGCGAACAGCGCAGCGGAACTGAGCATCAGCGGCAAGCTGCGACCCGCCAGCATAAAGTCGCCCGAAGTCTTTACTCTACGCGCGGCCAGCCAGCCAACAAAGAGAGTAAGCAACAAGTAACCAATGATGGAGGCTAGCAGCAATGAAATAAGTATTTATAACAGCGGGTAAATGTAAAGAGAACAAAAAATAAATCAGGCGGAAAAGACTGTTTTGAGGGTGATGAGAAGTTGCCTTGAAAAAAAAATCCCACCGAACCTGGCGAGGTGTTTCTGAACCCCATAAAAGACAAGTTTTGAGCTGCCGCCAGCCGCAACCTTCTTCTGTTAACCTGCTTTTTGGGCGAGGTCACGCTCCCGATAACCATCGGGACGTGATGAAGCCTGATTTTGGCTGAAAGCTTCACTCGGCATTGTTTAATTGTTAGGTTCAGCAAACGTGTCCCAGGTCCGAGCGGGATTTCTGATCAAAACTACGCATTTGTTCAAACCCCTGCCCTCTTGATTTGCTGTTGATTTTTTAGTACTTCGCGCGCTGATGCCATCAACATGCCTGTAACTTTTGCGCCCGGCCCCTCCCACCTTTATTTCACGGTCGAAGACCACATAAAGTCAGCTTTTCGTGAAGGTATCCCGTCTATTTCGCATCGCAGCAAAACGTTCGAGCATACATTTCAATCCGCTACCGAGGGCCTGCGCGCACTCCTCGGTATACCCGGAGGCTTTCACATTTTCTTTACTTCCTCCGCCACCGAGATTTGGGACCGTTCCATCCAGAACCTGGTGGAGCACCAATGCGTGCATTTTGTTAACGGATCATTCTCTAAACGATATTGGGAAATCGCCCTCCAACTCAACAAGCAAGCGCAAAAAATTGAAGCCCCGCTGGGCCAGGCGTTTGCCGATGTGCAGGTAGAGGCAGGCGCAGAACTGATTGCCCTTACGCACAATGAAACCAGTACGGGTGTGGCTCTGCCGATGGATTTCATCAACCAGTTTAAGGCTTCGCACCCGCAGGCATTGGTGGTTGTCGATGCCGTCTCCTCGCTGCCCTATCCGCAGTTCGACTTTTCAAAAATCGACTCGCTGTTCTTTTCTGTTCAAAAAGGTTTTGGGTTGCCCGCAGGGCTGGGGGTATGGATCGCAAACGAAGCCTGCCTGACACGGGCAGAAGCTTTGCAAAAAAATGGTGTGCAGATCGGCAGTTACCACAACCTGCCTTCGCTGTATGCCAATGCAAAAAAAAATCAAACCACCGAAACCCCCAACGTGCTGGGTATCTACCTGCTGGCAAAAGTGGTGAACGACATGTTGCAGAAAGGCATTGACGCAATCAGGCGCGAAACGGATTACAAGGCGGCCGTGTTGTACCAGGCTCTGGCAAAAAGCTCGGTGGCCCTGCCTTTCGTAGCTGATGTTAACGCGCGCTCCAAAACAGTGATTGTAGCCAACACGGGCGACCACACCACAAAAATTTCGGAAGCACTAAATAGAAAGGGTATGCTTGCCGGCAGCGGTTATGGCGAGTTAAAAGCAAGCCAGTTGCGGTTTGCTAACTTCCCCACACACTCCAAAGAGCAGTATGAAATGCTGGCGGATACCATAGAAGCGTTGACATAGTCGGGATCCATCGCCTGGAGCCTTCACAACTTTTCACAAGCAAATTTAACCAGCCAGTTAAACCTCCTTTGGCAGAGTTTGTCTAAATTCGGCATTGAACCTCCTTCTCGCTTTGGACGACCAAGAACTCTTACTCAAAATCCGCAACCCCGAAACGCGAAATTACGGCTTCAACATGCTGGTGCGCCAGTACCAACAGCGCGTGTACAACCACGTGCGCAAAATGGTGATCGATCATGACGATGCGGATGACCTCACGCAAGAGGTGTTCATAAAAATTTACAAGTCGATTGACAGCTTTCGCGAAGATGCACAATTGTTCACCTGGATTTATCGTATCGCCACCAACGAATGCCTCAACTTTTTGAACAAGAAAAAAAAGCGGTTCTTTTTGCCGCTGGAAGATGTGGGTAAACAGTTGGCCGCCTGCATCGACTCTTCACCCCTTTTCAGTGGAGACGACATCCAGAAAAAACTGCAAAAGGCCCTGCTAAAACTACCCGACAAGCAGCGCCTGGTATTCAATATGAAGTATTTTGATGAGATGCCCTACGAGGCCATATCCGAAATTACCGACACCAGCGTGGGCGCCCTCAAGGCCAGCTTTCACCACGCGGTAAAAAAAATTGAAGATTATTTAACCCATGATTAAACTTTATAGCACTTTTCTCATCCAAACCAACAATGAAAAAGCTGGAAGAAATACCGAAAAAAGAGGTTTTCGAGGTGCCTGTAGGCTACTTTGACAAGCTGCCCGGGGTTATTCAGGCGCGGGTGGCAAAACCCGGGCGCACCCCCCTCTTTCGGCTGGCCCCGGCTATGCGCTATGCCCTGCCGGTGCTCATAGCCGCGTGTGTGGGCTTGTTCTGGTATCAGCAAAACAGATCACCGCAAAGCATAGGCATTCAACTGGAAGCTATTGACGAAGCACAGCTTGTACTGTTTCTGGAAGATGAAGACCTCCGGGTGGAAGACCTGGTTGAATCCATCACCTGGAGTGCTGATGAGGTAGCCGAACTGGAAGAGCAGGTGTACAGCACCTTTGAGACCTCGAGCGAAGAATTGGAAATGTTGATAAACGAAGTTGAATTTGAATAACATGAACATCATGAAAACTTTTGTAGGCTCGCTTTTATTTGTGGCTGCGGCAATGGTGGCACATGCCCAGGAGGAAGGCGTGCCCACAGACCCCACCGCACAGGAAAAAATAAAGGCGCTGCGGGTAGCTTACATCTCCGAGCGTTTGCAGCTCACGCCCAATCAGGCCGAAAAATTCTGGCCCATTTATCGGGAGTTTGCCGAAGAGCGCAAAAAAGTGAGCATGGAGCTGAAGGCCGCCCAACGCGACATCAACCCCAACAATCCCGATCCTGAAAAACAACAACGGCTGGTGGAATTGGGGCTACAGGTAAAACAACGCGAACTGGATCTGGAGAAAGAATACTCGGGCCGGCTGATGAAAGTAATCAACGCCCAGCAAATGCTAAATTTGCGCCAGGCCGAGCAGGATTTTCGCACGCTGGTGCAACAGCAGGTGCAGCAACGCAGGATACAGCAGCAGCGCAGGGAAAATTTCCGCGAAAACCAACGGCTGCGGCAACGAAATTAAATCGGCTTGCGCAACGTAATAATAACGCTTGCTTTCTGTTTAGCAGGGGTTTGGGCGAATGCCCAAACCCCTGATTCACTTTTGCTGAAGTCAGACCCCCTGTTGGCCGAGTTAGACTCTATCCTTCAATCGCCCGACTCCACCTCCATTCTCAGCCTGATCGACAGCCTATTGTATATGCCAGAAGTTGTCGAAACTTCGCAGTGGGCCCTGCGGCTGGGCTATAACAGTAACGTGGCCTCGGCATCGCGTGCGCTACAGTTCAATCAGTTTGGCCTGACGCCCGGCATTTCATACTACCACAAAAGCGGTTTTTATGCCGACCTGGCTGCGTACTGGAGCAATGAATTTCAACCCAATTTATACCTGACCATCCCCGCCATCGGCTACATGCACAGTCTTACCCCTTGGTGGACTGCCATGGCCGAATACAATCACTTCTTCTACCTGGACGCAGCCGACACGGACACTGCATCTATCACCTACACCCCTTACACCAACAGCCTGGGCCTGACGCAGTTTTTTGATTGGAAAAAATTGCTTTTTCGGTTGGACTACCATTTTCTATTTGGCGATAAATCGGCTCACCGCATTACGCCCGGCATCAGCCTAAACCTACGCAAGCGCAACTGGCGAAAAATAGATCGCATCCTATTTGCCCCTTCAGCCAATATGCTAATAGGCTCAGAAACCGTTTTCCAATACAAACTCATAGACGAGCGCCCCATTAGCATCGCTATCCGGCAGCGCCTGGGCCTGCCCCTTTACTACGAGGTGGAAAGTAAGGAGTTTGGAATTCTGAACTACTCATTTTCAGCGCCCATGAGCATTGTTATTAAAAATTGGGCGTTCCTCGTCAACTATTCGTACAACATTCCCCGCGCGTTGCCGGGCGAAGAACTTAGCCTTACCAATAGTGGATTTGCCTCTTTCAGCATCACCCGTTTTTTTGATTTCTGATGTTGTCACCCCTGTTAGCTGTTCGTATAACATACGTCCAACTTAATAAGCCGATATGAAATAACTGCCCGTTACGCTATTTTGCGAATGGTTAATCCATGGTTATGAAACATCTCTTGATCATTACCTGCATCAGTTACGCAGCACAACTTTGCCACGCGCAAGACATTCGCTGGCAGCAACGCGCGGAGTACATCATGAATGTGCGGCTGAACACACAAACACACCTACTGAATGGCGATCAGCAACTCACCTACTATAACAACTCGCCCGACACGCTCTACCAGGTGTATTACCATCTGTACTTTAACGCCTTTCAACCCAACAGCATGATGGACGTGCGCTCGCGCACCATTGCCGATGCCGACAGGCGAGTGGGCGATCGCATTTCAAAACTTACACCACAGGAAATAGGGTATCAGAAAATTATCAGCCTTTTGCAGGACGGCAAACCGCTAAGCTACACGGTGAACGAAACCATTTTGGAGGTAGCCCTGGCCAAGCCACTGCCACCAAAATCAAAAACCGTTTTCCAGATGGTATTCGAGGCCCAGGTGCCCATTCAAATCAGGCGAAGCGGGCGCGACAACCGCGAAGGCATTTCTTACTCCATGACGCAATGGTATCCAAAAATAGCGGAATACGACTTTCAAGGTTGGCATGCCTACCCCTACGTAGCACGCGAGTTTCACAGCGTTTGGGGAGATTTTGAAGTAACCATTACAATCGACCCCGCTTTTACGGTGGCCGCCACCGGCAAACTTCAAAACCCGGACAAGGTAGGATACGGCTACCAAACACCCGGTACGGAAGTAACGCGCATGCAGCAGCCGGTAAGCTGGCGATTCATCGCCAAAGATGTGATCGACTTTGCCTGGGCAGCCGACCCCGACTACATTCATGACCGTGTGCAAGTACCCGATGGCCCCGAACTGCACTTCTTCTATCAAAACAAATTGCCGGCCACTATCGAAACATGGAAAGCCATGCAACCCCTAGCGGTAAAAGTCTTTCAGCATCTCAATAAAACTTTTGGTAAATACCCTTTCGACACCTACTCCATCATACAAGGTGGTGATGGCGGCATGGAGTACCCCATGTGCACCCTCATCCTGGGCGATGGTAAGCTGGAAGGAGTGGCGGGCACTATGGCCCACGAAGTGGCGCATAGCTGGTACCAGATGGCACTCGCCAGCAACGAAGCCTTGTATGCCTGGATGGATGAAGGCTTTACCGACTTTGCCAGCGAAGAAGCTATGGATGCCATTGCCGGCAAAAAGAGCAACCACGCTTCTAGCTATGCCAACTATTTCCAGATGGTGGCCAACAACCTGTTGGAAGCACCCAGCCAACACTCCGATCATTTTACCACCAATCGCGGCTACCGCACCGGCTCCTATACCGCTGGAGCTATCTTTCTGCATCAACTTAAATACATTATAGGCGAACAAAATTTTTACACCGGCATGAGGCGCTACTACAACACATGGAAAATGCGACATCCCGAACCTAACGACTTCATGCGCGTCATGGAAAAAGTATCGGGATTGCAACTGCACTGGTACTTGCGCTACTGGATCTACACCACCAAGAAAATTGATTACGCCATAGCCGAAGTGAAGGAAGACGGCCGACAAACACAGATTACGCTCAACCGAATAGGCGAAATGCCCATGCCTATCGAATTATGGGTAACGTATAAAGACGGAAGCAAAGAATTGGTTTACCTGCCGCTGAACGAAATGCTGGGAGAAAAACCCGCAGAAGACGACCTGAAGCGCACCGTACTAAAGGCCTGGCCGTGGGTAAACCCCACGTATACCTTTAAACTGGCGCGTGCGAAAAGTGAAATCGATGCCATCGAGATTGACCCGGGCCAGCACATGGCCGACATTAACCGAAAAAACAACAAAATGACGGCTGCCGAACTTGGTGTGGCGCTGCCGACCGACAATCGCTGACGCATGGCCCTGAACTACATCTGGGTTGCCTTCTTTCTCATCGCCTTTGTGGTGGCGCTGGCCAAACTTATTTTCGCCGGCGATGTGGAGGTATTTCCGGCCATGCTCAACTCCACTTTCGACATGGCCAAAACCGGCTTTGAACTTTCGCTCTACCTCACGGGCGTTATGTCGCTGTGGTTGGGGCTGATGAAAATTGGCGAGAAGGGCGGCATCATCGCCATTTTGTCGCGCTGGGTGGGGCCATTTTTTTCAAGGTTGTTTCCCGAAGTGCCTCGCGAGCATCCGGCTACAGGCTCTATCATTATGAATTTTAGCGCCAACCTGTTGGGCCTCGACAACGCGGCCACACCGTTGGGGTTAAAGGCAATGCAAGAAATGCAAGGCCTCAACCCGCAGAAAGATACCGCCTCGAATGCGCAAATCATGTTTCTCGCGCTCAACACCAGCGGCCTCACGGTTATTCCCCTCGCCATCATATTAGATCGCTCTATTCTGGGCGCGGCCAACCCTACTGATATTTTCATTCCCACCCTCCTCGCCACCACCATGTCCAGCCTGGCAGCGCTCATCGCAGTTGCGATTTACCAGCGCATCAACCTGTTCGACCGGGTAATTCTTGCCTATCTCGCTATACTCGCTGCCCTGGTGGGCGGAAGTGTCTACTACTTTGCCTCGCTCTCGCAGGCCGAATTGCAGGCGCAATCCAACCTCATCAGCAGCCTCATCATCATCAGCATTATCATTTCATTTATCGTGTTGGGGCTGATGAAGAAAATACCGCTATTCGAAACCTTTATTGAGGGGGCAAAGGAAGGGTTCGAAACCTCTATCAAAATTATCCCTTACCTCATCGCCATTTTGGTGGCTATCGGCATGTTTAGAAACTCGGGGGCCCTCACTTACCTCATCAGCGGCATCGGCTGGCTGGTGGCCAAGGCAGGTTGGAACACCGACTTTGTCGATGCTCTACCCGTGGCTTTTCTAAAGCCATTGAGCGGAGGCGCAGCCAAGGGCATGATGGTAGAAACGATCAAAACCTATGGCCCCGACTCATTTGCCGGGCGGCTGGCCAGCATTTTCCGCGGCTGCACCGAAACCACGTTCTACATACTGGCGGTGTATTTTGGCTCGGTCAGCATTCGCAAAACACGCTATGCGCTGACCGTTGGCATTATTGCCGATGTGGTGGGCATCATAGCCGCTATATTTGTTGCCTACCTTTTTTTCCACTAAAAAATACTTAAACTTGTTGCATGGAAAAGAAAGCCGAAATTCAAAAGACCATCTACGACAACGCCAAGAGTCACTTCCTGGGCAACTTCCCCGATTCGCTACCCATTGAGCAAGCCTACGTGCACATCGGCATGTACCTGGGTTGGATTATCGATAGCGAGTTGTACTCCGAGTATTTTGAAGAGGAGGCATCGGGCCAGATTTTCCGATTCAAGCGCAGGGAAATTTCCTGCACCATCTTAAGCGAAATATGGGATGGCTACCTCGGCCACGAACTGTTTAGCCGCGAAGGCAACATGTTTACCTACTACTACTACGGGGGCGGCCTGTATCATGCCGACTACAACGATGTGTTGGTGAAGGAACTGCCCTCTATCTACCACGTATCAGACAGTTGGGATAACTATCAGAAAATCGGCCAGCGCATGACCATGCGCCACCAGGATTGGAAGCGCCTCACCGGCAACTAATGCCACCCTGGTGCCAGCACCTCTCGAATCATCGTGCTTACTTTTGTTTCTTGATCTGGAAGGAGCGTGTTACGTTAAAGCCCAGGTGAATATCGCCATCAAAAAAGTTGCCGGTAGTCTCGGTAAGGTAAGCCCGCTCGGTAAGGCCGCGGGTGTTGCTCATCACCAGTTGAAATACGTGTCCCCCGGTTTCAATATCAATGCCAAAGCCTAACGGGTTTGTAGCGAGGTTGGCATCAGGTACTCCTGCCCGATAATAGTATTCCGTGGTTAGTGCAATGCTGCGGCTCACCTTTACTCTTCCACCGACACCTATAGCTGATTGGGTATTGTTCTCGCGTGTGCGGTCAACAGTATTTTTGTGCACTATTGTGGGCATGAGTTGCAAAGACAACATATAGCTAACCTTGCGGGCGATGAGCAGTTGCGACACGTAAGCGAGGCGATCCTGGGTGCGGATGTCAAAGCTGGCATCGCGCTTGCGCGGAGAGGTCTGCACGGCAGCCTGCGCAAAAAGCGTAACCGTTACCGGCATGTTTGCCTGTGTTTGGTTCAACAACTTGTAGCGCAAGTAACCGTCCATGGTTTTGTCGACTGAATTGCGACCAATGCCTACGCCTATCTTGTCGGTAATGCCATACTCCAGCCCGAGGCGCACAAAAGCCTGGTCGAGCCCAAATAGTTCATACAGCCCGGTGTTCACAGCGCCAAAGCGGTGGGCAAAAATAAACTCCAACTCGCCCGCGCCTTTTGTTTCAACGGTTTGGCCGTTTATCAACCGGGTACCCTTAAACGTCTGCATCACGGGCGCATCGTTATCGGGCGCAGTGGAGGCCTCCAGTTCTTTCATCAAATCGTTTTGCGCCCACAGGCTGGCCGTAGCCAACAAGAGCAGCAG
>Ga0224723_1001876_pt1 | contig 12156 bp, 9 predicted proteins | sample Balambano_FR2_Me_FD_161647 | JGI IMG/M metagenome (GOLD analysis project Ga0224723, IMG submission 161647) | Freshwater sediment microbial communities from Lake Towuti, South Sulawesi, Indonesia - Balambano_FR2_MetaG | ecosystem: Environmental > Aquatic > Freshwater > Lake > Sediment | place...
GTTTTGCCATGCCGACATGCCATTGAGTTCTTGGGCAACGGGTTGACCCGGAGAGTTTGCCATCAGCCCATCAAGCATAAAAGGCGAACCTTTGGGATAATCGGGCATCCGCACCACCTCGTTCATCCCTGGTTCTCCTGGCGTGGGGTCGATCGTCTCAAAGAAGTCGGAGGGTTTTGCCCCTTCAGGCAAGCGATATCGGGGCTTGGCGGCGTTCTGAAAAATCAGCCCTAAATACGTTTCTTTGTCGATGCCCAGCAGCGGTTCACTGGAATCAGCGCCCGTGGTTGAATCTGAGTTGGTGGCGTGCACGTTGTTGTTGAGCGTGGTTAACCCGTGAAACCAGCCGATCGACGCAAAGCCGCTCCAGCCGTAGGGGTAAGCATCGTGTGTGTAGGACGAAGGATTCTGTGACGGGTTATTCACCATGTTGCCCGTCGAGTCAAAGTTGCCAGGGAGCCAAGCCAGCAGATCGGCATCCACCGCGTCTTCGATGGCTTGAGCATCAGGCAGTTTGGCAATCTTACCCTGGCTGTTGACGTAGGTATGTTCTCCTAGCGGCAGCTTCGTGGGATTCACACCCGTCTGCCGAAACAGCGCCGCCGAGTTGGAAGCAGCCGCCAGCAGCAAGCCTGCGTTGATGTCAGGATTGGGTGCCCCTTCGATGACGCGCCCGGTCTGGCGATCGACGGTGGCATGACATAACGCACAGGTGATACCCACGCGCACCCGACCCGGACTGACGCTGACTTTCATTCCCAACGGGGTCAGGGCATAAGCCGGAATATCCAGCCCGGTGTTGAGTAGAGTTCCCGCGAGAAATTTGCGTCCGCCGATCGTCACATCCCGGTCTAACGGCACCTGTAAATTCGTGGTGGGTTTGCCGCCCAGACGCAGAATCGCTTTGGTGAGGCTCACCGGATTCAGTACGCCGTCGAGCGCGCCGACAACGTCTGACTGAAAAATTTCATCGCCAAAGGTTTCTGAGTAAAACGCCTTGCGCCCCAAATTGATCAGGTCTTCTGTGATTTCAACGGCTCCCTGCTCAGGCGAAAGCTGTGCCTGCCCTGCTTCAGTTTGCCGCAGCGCGACTGCCTCATCGCGGCTGATGACATAACCCAAGCGATCGTATGAGCCAATTTCCTGCGGAGTCGCAGCGATAAACGGAGTCAGAGTGTTGTTGAGATTCGGCGTGGCAGGCAGAGCGATCTCAAGTCGAGATGCCAGGAAGCCGATCGCCAGAATGACAGGCAGCAGCAGCAGCACCGGACGCAGTTGCAAAGGCAGTTTCATGGGTGGGAATCTCAAGGAGCAGGAACCATTGGGCTGGCTCCAGACGCATCACCCTTGCTGGTTTAGCAAAAGGCGATCGATCGAGTTCACCCCCTAAAGGCTGAGTTCAGAAAAAGCATGGGTTGGTAAGGTCATGAACGTAACAACCTGTGAACCCGTTTCGGTTGCTCCTGGCAATTCCCTAAAATGAGCCTAGGGCACGTCATCCATTACCGGTCAAACGATTGCGGCATCAGCCTGACCGCACCCGCGCAAAAAGCAAGCGAGGGGCTGTCGTTCCATCATCACGATTCTGGCTGAAATGGATGACAGCGCCTGGTGTTCACCATAAACAACCTGATTTAAAATGCCCACCACTGTTGCTGACCTCATGACTCGTAGCCCGGTCGTGGTAAAGCCCCAAACCTCGCTCAAGGAAGTGATCAAAATCCTGGCAGACCGAAATATTGGGGGATTGCCCGTTGTTGATGAGAGCAATAAAGTTGTTGGAGTCATTTCAGAGAGCGATCTGATGTGGCAGGAGACAGGGGTAACCCCGCCGCCCTACATTGTGTTTTTAGATAGCATCATTTTTCTGGAGAGTCCTGCCCGCTATGAACAAGAGCTGCACAAAGCTTTCGGACAAACCGTTGAAGATGTCATGACCCGCGAGGCGGTGACAACCACTCCCGACAAATCCTTAAGAGAAGCTGCTCAACTAATGCACGATCGCCGTGTCCGTCGTCTTCCGGTTGTAGACAACAGCGGTAGGCTCGTGGGCATCTTGACGCGCAGCGACATCATTCGCTTTATGGCAAGCAAACCCGATTAGCAGTCTTCTTCAAACCAATCTTAGAAAAAGTTGATTTATTGCAATGAGTGTTACTCCTGAAGCAGTTCAAGAATTGTTGAATTCCGAAGACTTTGGGCAGCGGCTCAGCGGTGTCAATCAGATTCGCCAGCTTGATCGCGCGGTCGCCTTTGATCTGGTGCAGCAGGCGATCGGCGACAAAAGTGCCAGAGTTCGCTATGCGGCTGTGAGCCAGTTGGCAAGTTTGGGAAATCAAGACCGGGCGCTGGCGCTGATTATTCTGCGGCGCTGTTTGCTCGAAGACCCTGAGCCAGATGTGCAGGCAGCCGCAGCCGATTCCATTGGCGCACTCAAGCTGACGGAAGCATTTGAGGATCTGCAAAATCTTTATCGCCACACGTCAGAATGGCTGGTGCAGTTCAGCATTGTAGCAGCGCTGGGTGAACTGGGCGATCCGCGATCGTTTGACCTGCTAGAGTCGGCGCTCACATCGGAAAACGAACTGGTGAGAACTGCCGCTGTTGGTTCGCTCGGCGAACTGGGCGATCGACGTGCCCTGCCGCTGCTGATTCCGTTTGCCTCCGATCGCGATTGGCAAATTCGCTATCGCGTGGTGCAGGCGCTCAGCCGCATCGACGACCCTCAGGCGCGCGCAGTTCTGGAGTCTCTGGCAAATGACGAGATGGAACCTGTCGCCCAGGAAGCTCGATCGCATATTCACGAATAGCAATTGGCGCTGAGCGGTTAGCGGTTGGCTGTTCGCTCATCGCCAGTTGCTAACCGCTAACCACAATCTTTTCAGTGATGATGCCCGTGCCCGTGCCCGTGATGATGACCGTGCCCGTGGTCGTGACTGTGACCACGGTCATGACTGTGCCCGTGATTAGGACTGTGCTCGTGGTCATGGCTGTGCCCGTGGTCATGGCTGTGGGCGCGGTAGGTTTGCGCCTGGGCTGTTGCTAGCGTTGGGTTTACGGCTAACGCTTGCTCTGACAGCAGGTCAGCAATGTGAGCATCTGCCCAATCTGCTGCCATTTGCAGAAATTCTGGGTGGTCATTGACGCAAGCCATTTGGACGTAAGTGACTTCGGGATGCTTGCGGCGTAAATCGTGGATGATGTGATCCACATCCAGCAGGGTTTCGTGGTTTTCAGTGGCAAACCCGATCGGCATAAACACCAAAGCCGTTGCGCCCAGGTCAATCAAATTGCGGGCTGCGAGATCGGCGTTGGGCTGTGTCCATTCGATCAACGGCGTTTGGTGGTTTAACCAACCCACCGAGATCAGGGGATAGCGGTGAATCAGCTTTTCGCGCACCCGTTCATACAGCGCCTGACTCTCATCAATTCCCGATGTAAAGCCTTTGGCTTTGTGCGGACAACCGTGGTTCATCAACACAATTCCAGTTTGGGAAGGCAGATGCGCTACGGCTAGATCGCTGTCAATCTTTTCTGATACCAGCTTTGCCATTAAATCAATGTATGCCGGTTCGTTGTAGAACGACGGAATGTAGCGCTGCCCCTTGACCCAGTGCTGGTCGCCGTTTGTCATTTGCGCCAGCGCCTTGTTGACTTGCTCAACGGCAATGCCGCTAGTGAAGATGGAATCAACGACGAGCAGCGGGTAAATGAGCAGTTTGTCGAACCCTGCTGCCTGAATTTCTGCCAGAACCTGGTGAGGCAAAAAAGGTGCGCAAAAGTTGAAGGCTTTGAACACCTTGACCCGATCGCCCCACTTTGTCTGAAGATTCTGTTCAATCCCAGCTCGCTGCTGCTCAAAAATTGCGTTGTGGGGAGAGATGAAGTGGTCGTGCTGGTGACTCCACTCATGCAGATCAAACACTGCCAGGAGCTTTGCCAGCGGTGGGTAAATCCAGGTTGGCACTGGCGCAAATTTGGCAGTCAGCAGATTTAACGCCTGTTCGTTATAGTTTGCGAAGTCTTTGTAGCTTTCAACTTCGCCATAGCCCATCAGCAAAACTGCAACTCGATCGCTTTCAGAATCCTGACCGGAAGTTTGTTGCTGCAATTTTTCGGGAGTTGCAACCACTCTTTACACCTCAATGTTGGAGTACTGTTCAGTTAGATTAGCCTAGCATCCACTCAGAGGGGATAGCTTGAGCCAATCCCGTAAATAACCTAAAGTCTTACCGTTTGACGACCTGAAGCAAGATTCGCCTTGGGGGACAAACCGGGGAATGCGCTTAATCCCACAGACGACGGCGCGGAGCACCGTTGAGGCGATCGTGAGCATCGCGTAGCAGAGTGGGAATATCGAGCTGCTGCGGACAGCGGGGCAGGCAGTCTCCGCAGTCCGTACACCGATTGCCTTTGCGACCGGGAAACCAGTGCCCAGCGTTTTCTAACATGCCGTAGCGATACTCACCAAACGCTGTCATGTCGTAAGCCACCGTTAGATTTCGCAGCCGCAGCACTTCGGGGATGTGGATTGCTTCGGGACAGGGCAGACAGGCATAGCACTGGCTACAGCGATCGTCGCTTAACGCCTGCGCCTGATGCGTTTGCAGCCGACGCAGCACGCCTGTTTCCTCTAGAGTCAGTGAGCCATCGCGGTTGGCAAACAGCAGCGGCACGTTTAGCTCATCGGGGTTTGCGGCTCCTAGACTGAGTGTGGTGATCCGCCGATCGCTCAGCAAAAAGCGATAGTTTAGCTCAAGCGGCGAGAAGGGGTGGCAAAGGTCAACCAGTGTTGCAGGTGGCGTAAACAGCATCCCTCCTTTATCAGCGGGTGAAATGATGAAGACTCCCATATCCTGCTGCTGTGCCAGTTCGAGCGCCGGGGCATTGCGCTGAAAAAAGTAGTTGTAGTGCAGGTTAACAAAGCTAAACTGACCTGTGGCGATCGTCTTAAGGATAATTTCTAGCGGCGCATGAGTCGAAAATCCGACATGCCGAACTCGACCGTCAGCCAGGGCTTGACGAACTGCTTGCATACAGCCAGTCTCAGCCTCAACCCAGCTCAGATGTTCCCAGGTGTTTAGCCCGTGAATGCCCAGACAGTCCAGATAATCTACCCCCAGCGTCTGTAAGGACTGGTCGATTGCCAGTGCCATTGCGTCTCGATCGGGGGTCGGCAGCACCTTACTGGTGAGATAAATTTCAGCGCGATTGGCACCGATCGATCGCAGCGCAGCGCCCAGATACCGCTCACTGTTGCCGTAGCTTCTGGCGGTTTCCAGATGGTTGATGCCTGACACAACTGCCCGCTCGATCGTCTGCCGCGCAGTGTCTTCTGAAGTCAGATAGCGCATGGTTCCCAGCGAAAACACAGACAGCAGCAGGTTGGTTTTGCCAAAGCGTCGATAGCGCATGAGGAGTCAGGATGAAGGATGAGGGCTGAGGAACAAAGCGCATCCCTGCCTTCTCCAAGGGTTGCCTTTGCTAAACAGGACGGGGCAGCGCTACATGCTCCTTTGCGATTATTTCAATGCATCCTTCTTTTCTCTTGCCAAGCGTGGCGCAACCCTGCCTCATCTTGTTGCTAATCTCCGCTGCGGTTGCGGTCACGCTGCGTAAAGTCTTCAGGACGGAGGTTGGAGAGGAAGTCGCGGAAGGCTTGCCGCTCGGCTTCGTCGGCATCTCGATCAACGGGGATGGAAGCATCAGCGATCACTTCTTCCATGACCCAAATTGGGCTATCGGTGCGCAGCGCGATTGCGATCGCGTCGCTGGGGCGTGCATCAATTTCTTTTTTGACTTCGCCCTGACGAACGGTCAGGATGGCGTAAAAGGTGTTGTCTTGCAGAGAATGAATCACCACCCGCTCCAGGGTCATGTTCCACTCTTCCATCAGATTGACGAACAGGTCGTGGGTCAGAGGGCGAGGAGGAGCCTGGTTTTCTAGCGCGTTGATAATTGCCTTTGCCTGATCCTGTCCAATGTAGATGGGCAACTGGCGGCGATCGGAGGCATCCCGCAGCAGCACAATGGGGCTGCGAGTTGTTGCATCCAGCGCAATTCCAGCGACCTTCATTTCAATCATTGACCTAGCCTCTATATCCAATGCGGAGAAGTGAACCAGAAAGGACAGATGGGGATTTGTTAACTGAGATTTGTGACAAACAGCGTGTCTTCACGAAAGCCGCTTCAATCGTTTGATATCTCCATTCTCTCCTAAGCAAAGGGTTGGTTGAAAGATCGAGTTTTACCGCAAGCTCAATGCGTGTGACAAATGCGTGTGACAACTGCCAGCGCGTGGGTCAGGTCAGTTGCTGATGCACCGATCGAGACAACTGAAATCCAGTATGCCCTGTTCTCGGACTCAAGCCATAATCGCTAGCTCAAATCTTTGACTTAAAGATACACTGCTGATCAAAGGCAACTCGGAATGAATTGCCCAAAATTTATAGAACGGTATCAAATTCAACATAATCTTCTAAAATCGTGTTTACAGGATTGATTCAAACCCTTGGAACGCTGGCTCCGCTAGCAGAAAACCAGCTACAAATCATCTGCGGCGGGGCAGCGGGGCAACTGCTCTTGCAGGATATGGCGATCGGCGACAGCGTGGCAGTCGATGGGGTCTGTCTTACCGTAACAAAAATTCTTTCAACAGGTTTTGTGGCAGCGGCTTCTCCAGAAACGCTCGATCGCACCACGCTGAGCAAGCTGGCAGGCAGCGCTGTTAATCTCGAAGGGTCACTGCGGGTCGGCAGCAAACTGGGAGGACACTTTGTCACGGGTCACGTAGACGGTGTGGGCTATCTAGAGGCGGCAGTCGCCACCGCAAATTCCTGGGAACTGAGCTTTCGGGTGCCAGACCCGCGAGTATCGCGCTACATCGTTCCCAAGGGCAGCATTGCGGTGAATGGCATCAGCCTGACGGTAGCAGACTGCGATCGGACGGGCAACTGGTTTAAGGTCGCGGTCATTCCCCTGACTTATGCGGAAACGAATCTCCGCGACCTGAAGCCCAACAGCCCGGTTAATCTGGAAGGCGATGTGTTGGGCAAGTATGTCGAAAAGTTTTTGCGGCTGTCGGATGGGCATTCAGCAGCCGTTGCTGATTTAGCCACAGCGCTGCCTGTTGCAGACACCGGGTTTTCAAAGACAGATGACATCACCGCTGACTTTTTAGCAGAGCATGGATATCGGTGAGCCAGGGTCGATCGCGTTTACCCCCCTCCCATTCCGGCTGACAGCATCGCCATCTCCATCAAGATTTTTTGGGAACTCTGCTCGGTCGCCCCAGCCGCAGGACGACGCTGAATGTAACGACCATCCGACTGCAAATCCCAAGCCTGACGGTTGTCTGCCAGCAGGATGCCCAGAATTTCTTGCAGGTCTTTTGAGAGTGCGGCATCTTCGATAGGAACAACCGCTTCGACGCGGCGATCGAGGTTGCGCGGCATCCAGTCGGCGCTGCCAATCAACACGTCTTCCTGCCCGCGATTGTAGAAGTAAAAGATGCGCGAGTGCTCAAGATAGCGACCGACAATGCTGACCACGCGAATATTTTCGCTGACTCCTGGCACGCCTGGGCGCAGGCAGCAGATGCCACGCACAATCAAATCAATCTGCACGCCCGCCTGCGACGCTTCATACAGCGCGACGATGATCGCGGGGTCAACCAGAGCGTTCATCTTGGCGACGATGCGGCTGTGATAGCCTGCGTGTCTGTGGTCGATTTCGCGCTCAATCAGGGCAATCATTCGATCGCGCAGATTGACCGGAGCCACCAGCAGCCTGCGGTAGGACTGCTGCCGCGAGTAGCCCGTCAGATAGTTGAATAAATCGGTTAGGTCTGCCCCCAGCTCTTCGCGGCAGCTCAGCAGTCCTAAATCTGTATAAATGCGGGCAGTTTTCGGATTGTAATTGCCGGTGCCAACGTGGACATAGCGGCGGATGCGCCCTTCTTCTCGACGCACGACCAGCGCAATTTTGGTGTGCGTTTTCAGCCCGACCAGCCCATAGACAACATGCACCCCGACACTTTCTAGCCTGCGTGCCCAATTGATGTTGTTTTCTTCGTCGAATCGTGCTTTGAGTTCGACCAGTGCTGCCACTTGCTTGCCGTTTTCCGCAGCGGCAATCAGGGCATTGAGGATAGGCGAATCACCGGTCGTGCGGTAGAGCGTCATTTTGATCGCCAGCACATCTGGATCGTGCGCTGCCTGTGTGATAAACCGCTGCACCGTGCCAGAGAACGAGTCATAGGGATGATGCACCAGCAGGTCTTGCTTGCGCAGCACGCAAAACACATCTTCTTCGCCCTCAATTGGAGGAGTGCCATCTTCAGCGTCACACAGCCGCTGTAGCCGTGGTGGGGTTACTGGGTTCCACGGCGGGTCTTTCAGGTCAGGCAGCGCCAGCTCCATAAAAGACATCAGATCAGAGAGACACAGCAACCCTTCAACTTCGTAAACATCGGCTTCAGCTACTTCCATTTCCTGAATCAGAGTGGCTCTTACGGCTTCAGGCATCGAAGCGTGAACTTCTACCCGCACGACAGACCCGCCAAAGCGCCGCTTGCGAAGCTCTTGTTCGATCGCCAGCAGCAAATCATCGGCTTCATCTTCTTCCACTTCTAAATCAGCATTGCGCGTCACGCGGAAGGGATAGTATTCCTGAATGTTCATGCCAGGAAACAAAAATTCCAGGTTGTGAGCGATGACTTGCTCTAGCGGCACGCCCGTCCAAACGGCAGCATGATTGCGCTGGTGCAGCCGCAGCGCTTCTGGCAAAGGAACGAACCGGGGCAACAGGCGCGGAACTTTCACCCGGGCAAAGTGCTCTTCTTCGGTTTCGGCATCTTTGACCACGACTGCCAGATTCAGGCTGAGATTAGAAATGTAGGGAAACGGATGCCCTGGATCGACCGCCAGCGGAGTCAAAACCGGAAAGATTTGTTCTTCAAAATAGCCTTGCAGATAAAGCCGCTGTTCCTGATTGAGGTCTACATAGTCCAGTAGGTGAATGCCGTGTGCTGCCAGTTGCGGACGCAGCGCTTGGTCAAAGTGGCGATGCTGCTTTGCCACCATTGGGCGCAGTCGTTTGCCGATCGCGTCAAGCTGTTCTTGCGGCACCCGACCGTCGGCAGACAGCTTTTTGACTCCGGCTTCGACCTGCTGCTTCAGGGCAGCCACTCGCACCATAAAGTATTCATCCAGATTGCTGCTGAAGATGGCAATAAACTTCAACCGCTCCAGCAGCGGCGTGCGCGGGTCAAACGCTTCATGCAAAACACGATTGTTGAACTCTAACCAGCTCAGCTCGCGGCTGAAATAGTATTGCGGATTGCTCAGCTCAACTTCGGACGGAACGGACTTCTTCAGTCTGGGCATGACAAAACTCTGAGCCACAGTCTGGCTCGATCGCCTACACCGTCATGATACCGAACCTCCTCGCTCTACCGTGTGTCAGAATTGAAACCATTCCAAATCAGGCAGGAGCGATGCACATCAATCTTCCCCACGTCGTTGCCGAAGTCACCGCCGCCTTTCAGCGCTATGAAGCAGCGCTGGTGAGCAACGACGTCGCCGTGCTCGACGAACTGTTTTGGCAGAGTCCGCACACGATTCGCTATGGTGCAACCGAAAATCTTTATGGCTACGACGCGATCACCGCGTTCCGCAGTACTCGCGCTGCTGTCAATCTCGATCGCCGTTCAATCCACACGGTTGTCACGACCTACGGTGAGGATTTTGCCACGGTCAACAGCGAATTTCAGCGCCAGGGCAACGATCGAACTGGGCGACAAAGCCAAACCTGGATACGCACCGATGTGGGCTGGCGGGTGGTGAGCGCTCACGTTTCGCTGCTGTCTTAGTCGGTCAGTCGATCGCCGGATCGACAAACTGAATCACCCCCCACTGCCCGTTGGTCAGCCAGTCTGAGTCTTGCTGAGCGAGTAATGCTGCTTGATTGGGCTTGAGTCCCGCGATGATTTCAGATTTGAGGATGCGAAAGGCAACCAGGGCGGTTGGAAAGTAGCAGGCGATGTCAGCCACCGCCGTTGTTGGCAGCCAGTGTCGATCGCCCAACAGCCGCCGATAGTTGGCGTCGCCTTTGATCACGATCAAATCTGCCTGGGCTAACTCACGGTGCAAATCGGGCGGCATCTGCCAGAAGACGAGCGGCGAAGTCCAGAAGGAGTGTGCGTGAAGCTGCAAGCGATCGACCTCCAGATGTCGGCGCAGCTGGGTTGCCAAACGGCGACTGCTTGCAGATGAATCGATCGCCAGTGTCTCGATCGTTTGGTGCAAATCGGGCACTGTGGCATCAGAAACAAACGTGGGATGCGATTTCAAGTGGAGTGTGACGGTGTGAGCCAGGTCAAACGTTAACAGCAGATCTGCCAGAGCCAAATCGTTGACCAGCTCTATGCCAGCGTTGTCGGCAATCAGGTCGATGCGGCGACAGGTGCGACAAAGCAGCCGATCGACCACCACAGCAGTATCGTCTACCAGAATGCGAGATTGTTCTCGCTGCCACACTGCCGTGACGGGCGCTGCTGCCAGAGCGGGACGCAGACTGAGGTCAGCTTGATTGCCCCAGAGGCTGTGCTGCATCAAGTCAACCAGATGCGAGCGGCTCGTTAAACCAGGCGCAGCGGTTTGACGGGTCAGCCACTGCCGATATGCGTTGAAGGAGGCAGCCACTGCTTGCACCTCGGCGATCGCCCGCGCCAATCCGGTTTGCTTTTGCCGCGCAAAGGGATCAATCCCCTGGGTCGCGCCCGGAGTGAAATACTGCGTTGCTGCTAAAATGCGGCGGTAGAAATAGGCTTCAGCAAAATACCAGGGCAGACCGCGCCAGGATTGTCCTAAATACGGTTTAACATAGCCTGCCCAGGCTGCCAAATCTGCGCCGCCGTCGGGCTGGAGCGGACGCACCGTTCCCTGCTGCAAATCCTGGATCAGGGCTTCCAGGTTGCTGACGATCGCGGAGGAAAACTCATTCTCGGTGGCGACCCGGTGGGCGATCGTTGTCCAGCGATTGTTCAGCGTGTGCTGAATAAACGGACTGGGATCAGAAGTCATCAGCGGCGGCGGCAGCGGCAGCCGGGGCTGCTGGGGCTGTGTCATAAAGGCTGGGCTATGGATTTGGAGCCGGTTGTGTCGCCTCGACCCAGGGAATCATCGGGTCTTGTGCCAGCCGCTGAGACACTTCGTAAGCTCCATAGCGATTGAGGTGGCTGGGGTCAGAAAAATAATCGGGGCGATCGAGCCAGAGCTGCCCCAGGTCTCGAAAAATCAAGCCCTGCTGATTGACTGACAGCCGCAGCATATATTGCTTAAATTCCTGTTCGCGCTGCAACCGCACGGGGTCAAGATAATCTTGCGTCAGCGGCAGGTTGACAAACACAACGGGGATGCTGTGAGCGCTGGTGAATTGCAGCAGCGATTGTAGGGCGACTGCCTGTCTGCCGTTGATTTGAAACGCCTCATAGTCACTGTCATATTCGCCAGACACGCGCGCGTACTGCTGATAGTAGGTTGCGGGGTTAAACCGAACCGACAGCGGCAAAAAGCCATCAAAGTCGATCATGCCCTGACCTTGATTGGGCAGCGATGCCGCTTCGGCAGGCGGCGGAGCAGAATCAGCGCTGACGATCGCCGTTGGCTGAGGCGCAGACTGGCGGGGCAGCCTGTCAGTGACTGTTTCTTGCAGCAGCGATTTCAAACGGTCTCGATCGCGATAGGTTGCAGAAATGGCAGCAAGGCGTTGGCTCAGCCAGCGATCGATCTTCTGGTAGCTGGCAGTCAGAGACGCACCAATGCCGCTGGTGGGAGCAGCAGTCAGCCCGGTGGTGCCATCAGCCGGAAGTTCTGCTTCAGGCAGCGGAGATGAACCACTTGCTAGCTCCCGGTAGCCTGCTGACACGACGATGCCGTTATAGGTGACATCGACACTGCCGCTGTTAAAAGCGCGTGCCCCGTCTGCCCAAACAATCAGCCGGGGCAGTTGCTCTGGCGTAAGCAACCGCTGCAGGATCAGATTCACCACCTGAGCGGTTGCCCCATTCACGCCAAAATTAAACACGCTGACGTTGGCATAGCCTAATTCTGCCAGCGCCTGTCGCAGCGCCGCCGGGTCAACGCCCCGCAGCGC
>Ga0224723_1001877_pt1 | contig 12154 bp, 6 predicted proteins | sample Balambano_FR2_Me_FD_161647 | JGI IMG/M metagenome (GOLD analysis project Ga0224723, IMG submission 161647) | Freshwater sediment microbial communities from Lake Towuti, South Sulawesi, Indonesia - Balambano_FR2_MetaG | ecosystem: Environmental > Aquatic > Freshwater > Lake > Sediment | place...
CGCCTATACCGGCATCGCGCCGCTGTTCCTGGATGCCACCCAAAGCCGGGCCGAGGTTTCGGTGCCCGTGGGCAGCAGGCTGACCGCCTCGCTCTCGGGCGGCGAGGGCACGCCGGAACTGCGCGTCGGCGACCAAGCCGTGCCGTTCCAGGCGCTGGAGGCTGGCGCCTGGTCGGTCGAAGCGCTGCTGGAAGCCGGCCAGCGGCTGGCCGTGCTGCGCGACGGGCGCGAGATCGCGGCGTGGCCGCTGCTGGTGGTGCCCGACCTGCCGCCGGTGGTGGCGCACGCCGCCCCGCCATCGCGCCAGCGCGACAGCCGCGCCGTGCGTATCGAGTTCGAGGCCAGCGACGATTTCGGCCTGGTGCAGGTGCGCGCCGAACTGCGGCTGGAAGCACGGCCGGAGGAACCACCGGTCACCGTCGAACTGCCCTTGCCCGCCGGCACGCCGCGGCAGGCGCGCGGGTCGGGCGGCGGTGATCTCACCGCGCATCCATGGGCCGGCCTGCCGGTCGGCGTCCGGCTGATCGCGCGCGACGGGAAGGAGCAGGAAGGCATCAGCGAGGAAGCCCGGCTGATCCTGCCGGAACGCCCCTTCACCCACCCGGTCGCCCGCGCGCTGATCGCCGTGCGCAAGCAGCTCAGCCTGACGCCGAACGACCGCGCCTCGGCGCTGCGCGACCTGGATCGCATTTCGCGCGACACGGCGGCGTTCGACGAGGACACCTCGATCTACCTGGCGCTGCGCGTTGCCCGCGCCCGGCTGGTCCGCGACCGCCGGCCCGAAGCGGTGCCCGAAGTGCAGGAAATGCTGTGGGAAGTCGCGATCCGGCTGGAGGAAGGTTCGGCCGACCGCACCGAGCGCGCCGTGAACGCGCTGCGCGAGGAAATCCGCCGCCTGCTCGATCAGGCGCGCCGCGGCGAGCAGATCGACAAGGCGGAACTCGACAGGCTGATGCGCGAACTGGCCGAAGCCGTGCAGCGCCACCTGGAGGCGCTGGCCGAGCGGATGGAGCGCGAGGGGCGGGTTGATCGCGGCGAGATGGAGCAGGCCGACCGCACGATCGACCAGCGCGACCTGAACCGCATGATGGAACGGATGCGCGACGCCGCCCGGCAGGACCGCATGGCCGATGCCCAGCGCCAGCTCGAGCAGCTCGAGCGCATGCTGGAACAGCTGCGCGAGGGGCGGCTTTCGCGCCAGGAAAGCCCCGAGCGCCAGCAGCGGCGCCAGCAGGGCCAGAACGCGATGGGGGCGCTGAACGACATGATCCAGCGCCAAGGCTCGCTGATGGATCGCGGCAACCAGCGCGAGCAGGAGCGGCTTTCCGACCAGCAGCAGCGCCGGCCCAACCAGCGCGACCCGATGGCCCAGCAGCAGCAGCGCGACCGCGACGCGCAGCGTGAACAGCGGGCCCAGCAGGGCCGCACCACCGACCAGCGCCAGCAGCAGGCGCTGCGGCGCGCCTTGGGCGAGATTATGCAGCAGTTCGGCGATGCCACCGGCGAGGTGCCGGAGCCGCTCGGCCGCGCCGACCAGGAGATGCGCGGCGCCGGCGAGGCGTTGCGTCGCGGTGACGAGGCCGGCGCCCAGGCGTCGCAGCAGCGCGCGCTGGATGCGCTGCAGGAAGGCGGGCGTCAGATGCAGCAGCAGATGGCCCGCCAGTTCGGCCGCCAGCAGCAGCGTGGCCAGGGCGAGGGCGAACAGGAAGGCGAAGGCGAGGGCGAAGGCGAGGGCGAGGGCGACGCCAACGGCTTCGAGGGTGGCGACCGCGACGGCCAGGGCCGCCAGCGCGCGCAGGGGCGCGATCCGTTCGGCCGCCCCAACGCCGACGAGGTCGGCGGCGCCGACGAGGGCAGCGACGTGCGCGTGCCCGACGAGATGGAGCAGCAGCGCACCCGCGCCATCCAGCAGGAGCTTCGCCGCCGCCTGGGCGAGCGCGACCGACCGCAGCAGGAACTGGACTATATCGACCGGCTGCTGCGGCGCTTCTGACGCGCAACCCGTCCGGCCGCTTGAAGTTAAGAACGATTCTCAATATGTCGGAGCGGTCCGAAGCCGCCCCAGGAACAGCCCGCCATGCCCGATACCCTGCCGCCAGCGCTGCGATCCGACGAAACCGGCGAGGCGTGGCTGAGCGCGCTGGAAAGGCGGCGGTCGGTTGACCCCGACTTCCTGGGCGAGCCCGGCCCCAGCCCCGACCAGACCGCGCGGCTGCTGCGGATCGCCGCGCGCGTGCCCGACCACGGCGCGCTGGAGCCCTGGCGGTTCATCGTGCTGGAAGGGCCGGCGCGCGAGGCGGCCTCGGCCCGGATGGCCGAAGCCTATGCTCAGGCGCTGGCGAGCGACATGGCCGATTTCGCCCGCGAGAACCCGGAGAAGGCGGCGCGCCAGACCGCCAAGATGCCAAAAATCTTCGCCCGCGCGCCGCTGGTGGTCGTGGTCGTCAGCCGCGCCGATCCCGCCGCCCGCCATCCGGAGATCGAGCAGCTGCTGAGCGCGGGTGCGGTCTGCCATAACCTGATCGTGGCGGCCACCGCCATGGGCTTCGGCGCCGACTGGCTGACCGGCTGGCCCGCCTATGACCCCCGCGCGCTGGCCGTGCTGGGGGTGGGGCCGGGCGAGAAGGTTGCCGGCATCATCCACATCGGCACCACGCTGCGCGCCAGCCCCGAACGGCGCCGCCCCAACATGGCGGCGATCGCCACGCGCTGGACGGCCGCCGACTGAGGCAGAACCCCACCGCACACATGGACAGTGCCGAAAATCCCCCTACCTGGGCGGTATCGGGCACCAAGCGTGCCGCCAAGGAGACCGGAGGGATGGACCCCGCCACCGCCACCGCGCTGCTGCTGGCGCGCATCCAGTTCGCCGCCAACATCAGCTTCCACATCCTGTTCCCGACCATCACCATCGCGCTGGGCTGGGTGCTGTTCTACCTGCGCATCCAGGCGACCCGCACCGGCGAGCCGCGGTTCCTGGACGCCTATCGGCTTTGGGTGAAGGTGTTCGCGCTGAGTTTCGCGCTGGGCGTGGTTTCCGGCGTCACCATGAGTTTCCAGTTCGGCACCAACTGGCCCGGCTTCATGGAGCGCGTGGGCAATGTGGCTGGCCCGCTGCTGGCCTATGAGGTGCTGACGGCGTTCTTCCTGGAAGCGACCTTCCTTGCCGTGATGCTGTTCGGCATCGGCCGGGTCTCCACCTTCGTGCACACGCTTTCGACCTTCCTGGTGGCGTTCGGCACGACCATGAGCGCGTTCTGGATCCTGGTGCTGAATTCCTGGATGCACACGCCGCAGGGCTTCGAGATGCGGCCGAACGAGGCGGGCGTGATGGTCGCCCATGTCACCAGCTGGTTCGAGGTGATCTTCACGCCCTCGATGCCCTACCGGCTGGGGCATATGCTGATCGCGAGTTTCCTGACGGTGGCGTTTCTGATGGCCGGCATTGCCGCCTTCCAGTGGCTGCGCGGCAACCGCAGCGCCGGCACGCTGACCAGTCTGCGCACCGGCGTGGTGCTGGCCGCCGTGCTGATCCCGGTGCAGATCTTCGTCGGCGACCTGCATGGCCTCAACACGCTGGAACACCAGCCCGCCAAGGTCGCGGCCATGGAGGGCATCTGGTACACCGAACAGGGCGCGGGCCTGCGCCTGTTCGCCATCCCGGACCAGGAGGCACGCACCAACCATTTCGAGCTGGTGGTGCCGAATTTGGCGTCGCTGATCCTGACGCACGAGTGGAACGGCACGGTCAGGGGGCTGACCGAGTTCGCGCCGAAAATTCCGCCCGTGGCGCCGGTGTTCTTCGCCTTCCGCCTCATGGTGGGGATCGGCATGCTGATGCTGCTGGTCTCGTGGGTGGCGGCGTGGTCGCTGCGGCGCGGGCGCGCACCGGGGAAATGGCTTGCCCGCGGGCTGGTGGCGATGACCTTCAGCGGCTGGGTGGCGACGCTTGCCGGCTGGTATGTGACCGAGATCGGCCGCCAGCCCTGGCTGGTCACCGGCGTCCTGACGACGGCCGATGCGGCCGGGCCGGTGCCCGCCGCCACGATTGGCATCAGCCTTGCCATGTACCTGGCGCTGTATGCGGCGCTGCTGGTGGCCTACATCGTCACGCTGTTCCACCTGGCGAAAAAGGACGGTGCGCCCGACACCCCGGTGCCGGATGGCCCGATACTGGATGGTCGGCCACCCAAGGCCATGGCGATGGCGGCCGAGTAGGCGGGCGGTGCTGGGCTTCCTGCCCGATGTCGCCCTGGCGCCGATTTTCGCGGTGCTGATGGGCATCGCGATGCTGCTGTATGCGGTGCTGGACGGGTTCGACCTGGGCGTCGGCATCCTGCTGCGCGGCACGCCGGACGAGGCCGAGCGCGACCGCATGGTGGCCAGCATCGGCCCGTTCTGGGATGCCAACGAAACCTGGCTGGTGCTGGGCGTGGGCCTGCTGCTGGTGGCGTTTCCCGTGGCGCACGGCATCATCCTGACAGCACTCTATCTGCCGGTGGCGCTGATGCTGGCGGGGCTGATCCTGCGCGGCGTGGCGTTCGAGTTCCGTGCCAAGGCATACGAAAGCCAGAAGCCGAAATGGGACGTTGCGTTCCAGGGCGGATCGATCCTGGCCGCGGGCGCGCAGGGCTTCATGTTGGGCAAGTACATCCTGGGCTTCGGCACCGGCTGGCTCGATTGGCTGTTCGCGCTTGCCTGCGCCGTCGGCACGATTGGCGGCTATGCGCTGCTGGGCGCGACCTGGCTGGTCTGGCGCACGGAAGGCGCGCTGCATGTGCGCAGCGTGCGCTGGGCCAAGGTTGCGATGGTGTTCTGCGTGATCGGCATCTTCATCGTCTCCGCTGCCACGCCGCTGGCCAGCCCCGAGATCTTCGCCCGCTGGTTCCGCTTCCCGGAAATCCTGATGCTGGCGCCGGTGCCGCTCGCGACCGCCGCCTGCGTGCTGACGGCCTAGCTGATGCTGGCCCGCATGCCGCGGCGCGACCATTCGCTGGACTGGGTGCCCTTTGCCGCCACCGTCGGCATCGTGGTGCTGTGCTTCCAGGGCCTCGCCTATTCCTTCTGGCCTTATGTGATCCCGGGGCAGATGACGATCTGGCAGGCCGCGAGCGCCCCCGAGGGGCTGCGCATCATCCTGCTGGGCACCGCGTTCGTGCTGCCGATGATTTTGATCTACACGGTGTTCATCTGGCGCATTTTCGGGGGCAAGGCGCAGGGGTTGCGGTACGAGTAGCCTGCGTCAGGGCAACGGGAGCTCGCCGGGCGGCACTTCGCCGAACGGCATGGTGCCGTCGGGCAGGCAATAGACTTGAAGAAAGCGGTGATCGCCCTTGAGCTTCGGGGTCTGATTTTCTTTGGCGAGCGCCACCAGCGACGAATTTCCTTGCACGATGCAGTTCACGAGCGTGACCTTCGCGTAACGAAGGTCATCCGGATCGTCATCATCGAAATCGTCCACGGCATAGATATGGCATCGGACGAAAATCACGTTCTTGAATCGCGCTCCTTCTGTGGATCTCGAAAAGACGCAGTCGGTCGGTGGCAGCCAGCCTGCCGGCGCCACGACCTCTTGCGGCAGGCGTGGACCATCGATGAACAGCAGGTTGCCGACCAGGTTCCATACCGGCGGTCCCACCGTTTCGTGGCCATACCGTTCGCTGGTGCGGGCATAGTTGCCGACAATGACATCCTCGAACCAGCAAAGGTCGAAGGTGCATCTGATCAGGTGTGTTGCGACGATGGCCACTTGCTGGAAGCGTGACCCACCGAACGAGCTGTTCATGATCTGGCAGTTCACGAAGTACGCGTCGATGAAGTGGCTGTTCCTCCATTTCGCGCCATTGACTTTCAGTCCATCGAAAATCTGATTGAAGTAGGAGCAGTTCGAAAGGTAGCGATGGATCAGCGGATGATCGTTTTCGTTCAGCCATCGGCAGAAAAAATTGCGCGTCGGCCACTCGATCTCGCTGACCGCGTTCGCGATCTCGGCCGACATTGACCGCAGCATGAACAGCGAAGCCTCAACGTCACGGAGGCTGCGGCCGTCGACGTCGCGTCCGGCGCGCGACATGAACCGCGGGTCGGCGGCGACGCCGACCCGAAAGCAGCGATTCAGCAGCGTGACGATACCATCATGGATCGAGGCTGGCTCTTGGCCGTCTCGCGAACCTGCACGGGATTGCCGCGCCAGCTCGCTGCGTACGAAGCGGATCACGTCCCCGTCCAGGGGTCGCGGTCCGAAGTGCGCGGCCAGGTGCTTCAGCGCCTCGTCCGCCGTCCATCCCAGGTGCCGCCCCCCAGCTTGTCGCGCCATTTGCGCGACCGCGTGCATCACCTCGCGCACCAGTCGTCGCGCCGCGAGATATTCGGCAAAACTCTTGTGGGTGAATTCGAAACTCGGCTCGCCGGCGGTGCCGGTGCTGCGCTTCGCATAGAACGCCACCAGGAAGCCGTGCAGCCCGCCCTGCGCGTTGCCGGCGCGCAGGCGCGCGACCACGCTGCCCAGGTTGCTGGCCTCGGCATAGCGCCAACCCTCGGTTTCGGTCACCGCCCGGCCACCATGGTGCCACGCCGCAAGCGCAATGGCCTGCAACAGCTCATCGAAATCCTCGAAAGCCAGAAGGTCGGGCCGCTGGCCGGCGGATGGCTCGACCAGCAACCCGGGGCGCGCGCCGCGCGCACCCCAGCGGCGTTCGTACACCTCGTGCAGCAGCGTGTCGTAGAGCGTGGCAAGGTCGCTTGCCTGATCGGCCGGCAGCGCGCCGTTCGCGATCGTGCTTGCCAGCAGGAAGTTCAGCAGAGGCTGGTCGGTGATGTCGGCCAGCGCGGCGTCATGTGCGCGGCTGGCCCGCAGCGGCGCCGGCAACCCGGTCCAGTCCTGCCCCGTGAACTGGGCGAACCGCGCCCACCAGGCATCGCGCTGGTCCGGCTTGCCGTTGATGGTGGCTTCCGCCGCCTCGTAGCCGACCAGATGCACCACCTGGCCGGGATCGCGCAGGCTGCGTGCGGCATCCTGCACCACCAGCTCTCGCCCGCCGATCAGCACGCGCAGGTCGTTCTCACCCGCCGATGCGCCACGCTCGGTCAGGCGCGCCATGTCGTCCACGAGCTGCATCGCCTTCTCGCGCGCCAGGCTGCCCTGCATCGCGATCTCGTCCAGGCCGTCCAGGATCAGCAGCAGGTCGCGCGGGCGGCCCGTCCGCTCCAGGCTGAAGCCCTCCAGCCCCTGGGTGCGCGCATACGCCTCAATGGCGACTGCGGTGCTGCGCGACAGGTCGAGCAGATGCACGGGCACGAACAGGGTCGGCAGGCCCATCGCGCCGCGCTCGGCCGCAAGCATCTTCGCCACGCTCGATTTGCCGCTGCCCGGCCCGCCCGCCAGCACGCGCAACGCTGCCCGGCAGCGCGAACGTCCCGCCAGCCAGTCGCGCAGTTCGGCATCGAGCTCCACCAGCACCCACACCTCGGTGCCATCGATGCGACGGATCAATGGGTCGGCGTAGCGCACCGGCTGGCGTTGCCAATCATTCCACAGTTGTTCATCCGGAGTCGTGTGGCCCCATAGCGGCTCGTAAACCTGCTCCAGCGTCAGTTGCGTACCGAACAGCGGTTCGCGCACCAGTTCGGGCAGCCGCGCCAGATAGGCCTGCCACGCGCCGCGTCGCGCTGCCTCCGTATCGAACGGGGTCGGTATGCCGGTCTCGATCGGCTTGTAGGTGGCCGGGTCACGCCGCCATTCCTGCTGCAGCGCCTCGACCACGTGGCCAGGGAAACGGTTCGTGGCACGGCGCGCCTCGGTCGCGGTTGCTCCCTGGCGTTGCAGCAGCGTGGTCAGTTCGCCCTGCAACGCAACCACTAGGTCGGATTCCGCCACGCTCGCCAGCGTGTCCGTGCCAAGGCGGAAGCCTTGCATGGCCTCGGCGACGTCGTCGCTGGCCAGCCCGGCGATCGACGCCTCCGTCAGGCGGCGGCCCTGTGGCGTTTCCTCCAGCGTCCGCGCGATCGCGGCCGCCAGGGCGATCGACAGCAGGCGCTCGGCCAGGGCATGAGCGTCGTCGCCCCGGAGGCTGACTGCGCCGAACAGGTCGGCCGCCTTGTCGAGCGCGGCCGGTGCATCAAGCTTGATGCCGGCACCCGCCAGGCCTGCCACCGCCTTGGCAAGCTTCGGCCACTCGATCCTGAGCCGCTGTAGCGTCGGTGAGGCCATGGTCAGAGCTCGCGGTTGACGTCGCTGGCTTACACTTGACCGTCTGTTCGCCCGCCGCAACCATCGCGTCATGCACCGTGTGGGCTATTCCGACTACATGCGCGAAAAGATCGGCACCGCGCGCATCGATCCATCCGGCCCCATCATCGCCGGCAGCTTCGCGAGCCTTGCCCTGACCTACCAGGCTGGCCCGTTCGGCGTGGACGATACCGGCGGGTTCATTGCCGCCATCCGCACCGTCACCGACATGGCGCACCCGCAGTTCAAGGACTCTGCCGCGCCGAACTATTGCAGCGTCGAGGCGTCGAACGGCGCGGTGCTGGATGTGTCCTACGACGTGAAGGCCACCATGCGCCCGTGGGACCGCACGATCCGCGTGCGCGTGGTGCGCGGCTTCCTGCGCCCGGGCGAGACGATCACGCTGCGGCTGGGTGATACGCGCGGTGGCTCGGCCGGCATCCGCATGCAGACCTTCGCCGAACCAAAATTCACCTTCCGTGTGCTGGCCGATCCCTTCGCCACCCTGAACTGGATCGAGGTGCCCGAGCACCCGACGCTTGCGATCATCCCCGGCGCACCTGCGCTGTGGAAGGCGATCATCCCGACACTGCGTGGCGTGGGCGAGAAATTCGCGCTCGGGCTCAAGGCCGAGGACCAATGGGGCAACCCGACCGGCGAGGTTTCAGGCGCGCTGCATCTCAGCGCGGATGGTCCGCTGGCGGGGCTGCCGGCAACGGTTCCGCTCGTTCCCGGCCAGAGGGCGCTGCGCGTCGAGGGGCTATTGGCCATCGCGCCGGGCATCGTGCGCATCGCGGTGCACGATTCTTCCGGCGCGGTGCTGTGTCGATCGAACCCGCTGCGCATCGAGGCCGCGCCCGCGCGCAGGCATTTCTGGGCCGACCTGCACGGACAAAGCGGCGAGACCATCGGTACCAACAGCGCGGCCGACTATGTGCGCTTCGCCCGCGATCTGGCGTTCCTCGACGTGATGAGCCACCAGGGAAACGATTTCCAGATCACGGAGGATTTTTGGCGCCACTTGAACGCGCTGGCGGCCCAGGCCGACCAGCCCGGCAAATTCGTTTTCCTGCCGGGCTGGGAATGGAGCGGCAATACCGCGCTGGGTGGTGACCGCAACGTTCTGTATCTGCACCAGGACGAAGAAATCCATCGCTCCTGCCACATCCTTGTCGAGGACCTTTCCGACGCGGAATCCGATGCGCACCACGTGCGCGACCTGTTCGCGAAGCTGCGGGGGCGCGAGGCGATCGTGCTGGCGCATGTGGGCGGGCGCTACGCCGATCTTTCCGTCGGGCACGATCCCGTGCTGGAACCCAGCGTCGAGGTGCACAGCGACTGGGGCACGTTCGAGTGGCTGCTGGCGGATGCCTTCGCGATCGGCGCGCGGGTGGGCATCGTCGCCGGCAGCGATGGGCACAAGGGCCGGCCTGGCGCCTCGCACCCCGGCGCCGGCATTTTCGGTGCGTATGGCGGCCTGACCTGCCTGCTGCTGGAAAAACTCGATCGGCAGAACGTGTTCGCCGCCTTGCGCGCGCGAAAGCATTTCTGCACCACCGGCAGCCGCATGGCGATCACGGCTGCCGCCGGCTGGGATGCCGACGCGGACCTGTACGACGCCGATCCCGCCGGTGGCGCCGCGCCGGTGGCGCGCGGGCGAAGCGCGATCATGGGCGCGATCGTGCGCGGCGCCGGAAGCGCCGCCCGCTTCAGCCTCGATGTGCTCGCACCGGCCGGCATCGAGCGCATCGAACTGCGCGACCGGATGCAGGTCCTGGAAACCTTCCGCCCGTATGCCGCATCCGATCTCGGCGCGCGCATCCGCGTGATCGTCGAGGGCAGCGAGTATCGTGGGCGGGGGCGTCAGACTTTCTGGGAAGGCAGCGCCGAACTGGACGGCAATGAATTCGTCTCGATCGCGCCGATCAACTACTACAACCGCGACAAGACCTGCGTGCTGGAAGCGCCCAACCGCGTGCGCTTCAACGCCGTCACCACCGGCGGCTTCATGGGGTTCGAGGCTCGCCTGGCCGATGCCCGCGCGGGCACGCTCCGCCTCCGCACCACGCATGCGAACGGCGACATCGCGCTTGCCGATATCGGGCTGGAGGACACGGTGCTTGATGCCGGCGGGTTGGCGCGGCGGGTCAGACTCTTCCGCCTGCCCGATGCCGATCCGTCGCATCACGTGACGCTCAGCCGCGACCTGCCGCTCAGCCCCGATGGCGACAGCGCGCTTTATGCCTGCATCACCACGCTGGACGGGCATCGTGCCTGGACCAGCCCCATCCACTTCATCCCATGACGGAGGCTTCCATGCATCGCCGCACCCTGCTTGCCATGCCGGCATTCGCGGCCCTGCCCGCCCGCGCACAGACCTGGCCGTCGCGGCAGATCACGCTGGTGGTGCCGCTGGCCCCCGGCAGCACGGCCGACATCATGGCCCGCGCGCTCGCGGAAAAGATCGCGCCGCGCCTGGGCCAAGCGGTGGTGGTCGATAACCGGCCCGCAGCGGGCGGCATCGTGGCACTGCAGCAGCTGGCTCGCGCCGAACCCGATGGCCACATCTTCGGCCTGATTTCCCAGGGCACGCAGGTGTTCAACCCGCTGATCCACCGCACGCCCGGCTACGACCCGCTGGCCGATTTCGCCGCTATCACGCCGGCCGCCACCGTCTCCAACGTGCTGATCGTGCCGCCGCGTTCTCCCTTCACGACACTGGCCGACGTGCTGGCCGCGGCGCGCGCGAACCCCGGCAAACTCACCTATTCCTCGGGCGGCGTCGGCACCAGCCACCATCTGTCGTCGGTGCTGCTGGCGCACATGGCGAAGCTCGATGTCGTGCACGTGCCCTATCGCGGCGCGCCCGCCGGCATCCAGGCGGTGATGAGCGCCGAGGTCGATTTCGCCTTCTACAACACGCCCACCGTGATCACGCAGATCAGGGATGGGCTGCTGAAGGGGCTGGCCGTGACCTCGCCCGCGCGCTCCGCTCTGCTGCCCGACCTGCCGACTATGAAGGAAGCCGGCCAGCCGGACTACGAGATCGTGACCTGGATGGGCTTCGCGGCTCCCGCCCGCGCGCCGCGCGCGGCGGTGGAACGGCTGAACGCCGAGCTTGCCGCGGCTCTTGCCGATGCATCCGTGCGCGAGCGCATGTCACGCCTCGGGTTCGAGTTCAGCCCGCCTGCCTCGCCCGACGCCTTCGCGCAATTCATCGCGCGCGACCTTGACCATTGGCGGCCGATCCTGGCGGCCGCCAACGTCAGGGCCGAGTAGCGTCAGGCAAGGAACGCCTTCGCCAGCGCCACGTCCTGCTGGGTCAGGCCATGGCCCGCCGGCACCAGGCGGTGATCCACCGTGGCACCTGCTGCGCGCAGCGCCTCGGTCAGCCGAGCGGCCTCGGTTTCCGGCACGATCGGGTCCATCACACCGGAAACCAGCAGCACGCGTGCGCCCTCGGCGGCTGCGCCAGCCGCTTCGATCGTGGCCTGCCCTCGCAGCAGCACCGCGCCGGCAAGCGCACCCGGATGGCGGAGCAGAAGTGCCGCCGCGATGTTGGCGCCGTTGGAGAATCCCAGCGCCATCACCGGCCGACCGGCCAGGCCGAAGTCCAACTTCGCTGCATCGACCCACGCCGCAAGTTCGGCTGCGCGGCGCTCGACATCGGGCAGGTCGAACCGGCCCTCGGCGAAGCGGCGGAACCAGCGGTTCGCTGCCCCCTCCTTCACCGGCCCGCGTGGGCTGAGCACCGGCTGCCCTGGCGCGACGAGCTCGGCCAGCTTCAGCAGGTCATGCTCGTCCGCGCCGGTGCCGTGCAGCGCCAGGATCACCGGCCCGTCGGCCGCACCGGGAACGAACCGGTGCGGCCATGTCGAGGGCTGCACGCCCGCCCCCTCCCTGTCCCTCCCCCGCTCTGCGGGAGAG
>Ga0224723_1001878_pt1 | contig 12150 bp, 7 predicted proteins | sample Balambano_FR2_Me_FD_161647 | JGI IMG/M metagenome (GOLD analysis project Ga0224723, IMG submission 161647) | Freshwater sediment microbial communities from Lake Towuti, South Sulawesi, Indonesia - Balambano_FR2_MetaG | ecosystem: Environmental > Aquatic > Freshwater > Lake > Sediment | place...
GACCTTAAGCGTCCTCAGCAGATTGACGGACACTCAGATTTTTGACGACGGCGGGGCGGAAATTGTCGCTTTCCATGCGCCGTCAGGAAATGTCTATTACACCAATTCAAATGGGGTTACGGTTGAAATCTACAACATCAGCGATCCGGCTGCCCCGGTGTTCGTCGGACGCGTGCCGCTGTCACAGTTCGGCGGTGGCGTCACCAGCGTGGCGGTGTCGGCAAATGTGATCGCGGCCGCGGTGCCAGCGAATGACACACAGGCGAATGGAACCGTCGTCTTCTTCACGCCCGAAGGTGAAGTCCTCAGCCGCGTCACGGTAGGCGCTCTGCCGGATATGGTGACGTTCACGCCGGATGGGATGAAAGTGCTGACCGCCAATGAAGGCGAGCCGAATGATGACTATACCGTTGATCCTGAAGGCTCGGTCAGCATTATCGATCTGAGCGGCGGCGTGGAAAATCTGACCGATGCCAATGTGACCACAGTGAGCTTCACGGCTTTCAACGACACCGAGCTTGATCCCAGCGTGCGTGTCTTTGGACCCAACGCCACCGCCGCGCAGGATTTTGAACCGGAATATATTGCGGTATCACCCGACGGTGCGACTGCTTATGTCACGCTTCAGGAAAACAATGCGATTGCCGTGATTGATATTGCCAGCGGCACTGTCACCGAAATTCGCGGTCTCGGCTTCAAGGATCATTCGCTGGAAGGCAACGGTCTTGACCCATCGGAAGACGATGGCGGCATCAACATCGCCAACTGGCCCGTCTTCGGCATTTACCAGCCAGACGCCATCGCTGCGTTTGAAGTTGGCGGCAACGTCTACTATATCACTGCCAACGAGGGCGATACACGCGATTATGATGGCTACAGCGAAGAAGCGGACGTTGAGGATCTGGTGCTTGACCCGACCGTATTCCCAAATGCCGAAGAATTACAGGCGGATGAGGCGCTCGGCGGGCTTGGTGCCGTGACTTCATCCGGTGATATTGACGGCGACGGCGACTTTGAAGCAATTTATATCCCGGGCGGGCGCTCGTTCAGCATTTATGCCGCCGATGGTACGCTCGTCTTTGAAAGTGGCGACGCGCTGGAGCAGATCACCGCTGCTGCCTATCCCGACGACTTCAACAGCACTCACACTGAGAGTGGCTCGTTTGACGCTCGCAGCACTGCCAAAGGACCTGAACCCGAAGGCGTGACGGTCGGTGTAGTAGACGGCGTACCATATGCCTTCATCCTTCTGGAACGCATCGGCGGTGTGGTCGTCTTCGATGTCAGCGATCCGGCAGCACCCGTTTTCGTAACTTATGTCAACAACCGCGATTTCAGCGGCGATCCCGAAGCGGGTACTGCCGGTGATCTCGGGCCGGAGGGCGTGGCGTTCGTCAGCGCGGAGGACAGCCCGACGGGTATGCCGCTGCTGCTGGTCGCCAATGAGATCAGCGGTACGGTCACGATTTTCGGGATTACCGGCGGCATGTAATTCCGCTTGCCACGCATGTCACGGGGCATATTTTATTGCCCTGTGACCACTGCATGCTATCAGCCTGCCGCGTTGACTTCAATCTGGAAGGTGGCAGGCTGAGTCGTGTTCCCGTTGAGCAGGGATACACTAATCACTAGCGCTTGATTCTCGTTCAAGCTGAACAACCATTCACCCGTGTTGGCGTCCGCCATAATCAACCGCCGAACGCGGGGCGCTTCCGTCTCCGTGCCGGTAGTGAGAACTTGCACCAGCCATTCCGACGGAACGCTGTTCTGAATGGCATTCCAGCCGTCAAATGTCCAGCCATCGCCAGTACCATCGTCCGTAAAATCTATGGCTTCAATCGCCAGGTTATCCACCGCCAAACCGCTATCCAGCCATCCCGGCTGGCTGATGTACTCAAATCGGAGCAGAATTTCACGCCCGGCATAAGGGGACAGTTCAGCGCTGTATGGCAACCAGATCGGTTCGACATCCGATTCGTCGCTGCTGCTGAATCCCGTGAAGCCTTGTCCATAGGCAACGCCACGCTGATTCTGGAAGGCTACACCGTCAATTGGGACGGCTTCCCATGTTGTGCCGCCGTCGCTTGAAACGCTAACATAGCCGTAATTCCAGTTTGATGTCAGATCATACCAGGCATCAAAGCTGAGTGTCGCGCTGTCCACGTCGCGCAGATCAACGGCGCGGGTCATCGTCGTATTGAGATTCGCCCCTGAACCCGACCAGTAAAACAGATTTTCATCTGTCGTATCCGCGTCATCTTCAAGGTGTGGCAGGGCGAGTAAGGGCGCTGCCGCTTCACCTTCAAACGACAGGTTGACGATTTGCTCCTCCGTTGCTGCGTAGAAAAAGTCATTCGCGCCATACGGCTGGACATTCGCCGTGGTGTTCGCGGCGAGATCGATCTCAGCGGGTTCAACGAAGTAGCCTTCTTGTGAGGGGTAATCGTTATGGACGAAGCGCCCATCACCAAACAAGGTGTTTGTGATATTGGTCATGAGAAAATCGGCAAAGGCTTCCTGCCCGGTGACGATGCCACCGCTGACGGGATCAATGATGTTAAAGCGCTCAAGCTGATGAGTGACCGGTTCTATTCCGTCGCCGGCTTGAATATACAACCGATTGACCAGTTCACCGCCAAAGCGCTGCCGCAGATAGGTATCGAACAGGCGGCGTCCGCCAAGAATCGCTCGTCCCTGTTCAACACTCAGCAGATCGAAGAGAGGCGTTTCCGGCGAGTCCAGATATGTTGTAATCAGGCGACTTGCATTATCCGAGTTGAGCAGGAAATCGCTCGTCTGTGAAAGAAATGTCTCGCGAAGCCACAGGGATTGAGATGGGTAATTGATGTCGAGCAGCATATCAAGATATGCCAGCAGCGCGGCATTGGCAAATGCGGGGTTATCCAGCGGAAAGCCCGGGTACAGCGAAGTATTCACATAAATCAGTTCGCGCTCATTGCCAAACGCCCCCGGCACAGCGTCCACAGGCAGACGATCATTCGGCAGGGTAAACGCATCTCGCTCGTCGCTCAGGTCAGACGCGAACAGAATATGCACAGCGCCATCATTATCAATATCCGTCACAGGCAGAATATCGGTGGTATCGATGGGCGATCTGCCATCGGGCGAAAAAACAAATCCCGTCATGTCCAGCCTGTCTCCGTCAATGAAGGAGCGATTGGAGAGACGCGCCATTAGACTCCCTAAACTCTGGGCGACCTGCTGCATGGCTTCAGCATCATACTCCAGACCATTTTCGACCCAGATACGGACATCGGAGAAATACGGGGCGCTGGCGCTGGCGGCTAAGGTCGCTGTGATTTGGGTGGGAAGCGATTCCCCCTGTTTGCTGATCCAGAAATTCGTTTGCATGTCGGGAACAGCGGGATCGGGCAGCGGTGCAATCGCCGCCTCGCCCGTTAGAGGCGTGTAATTCAGGTAACGCGCCGCCAGGTCAAGTGGATCGCGGACAGGCGAGGGCGTGTCCTGTGCCAGCGAGATGAATGGCAGCCCAACGAGAACCAGAAGCATAAACCCAATAAGACCTCTATTTATTACGTTTGTCATTACAACCTGTTCAATTCAATTTGGCAACGGCGTACAACCCAAATATACTCAGTTGCGTCAACGGGTTCAATTGAGGATGTGCCGTAGATGGATGTCGGTATTGAATTCAGCCACTATCGGGTGATCGAACATATCGGGCGCGGCGGCATGGCAGATGTGTGGTCGGCGCGGGATAAACGCCTGAGCCGCACGGTCGCCATCAAGACCGTCGCCCGCGATTTGTCTCAGGATATGAACCCGGTCAAGCTGTTTGAGCGCGAGGCGCAGACGATCGCCGCGCTCGAACACCCGCACATTCTGCCAATCTACGAGTTTGGCGACTATGACGGTCAGCTGTATATCGTCATGCGCTATGTGTCCGGGGGGTCACTGGAAGATGTGCTGGAGAAGGGACCACTTTCGGTTGATGAAACTCTGCGTGTCGCCCGTGCGGTGGGTCAGGCGCTCGATTACGCCCACACCAACAAGGTGATTCATCTCGATCTGAAGCCGTCAAATATCCTGCTGGACAGCTACCAGTCGCCGTATCTGGCGGACTTTGGGCTGGCGACGATGGTTGATCCGGAAGGACGGGCGAAAAATCCCGGCAATGGAACCCTGCTCTACATGGCACCGGAACAGATGACCGCTGATCTGCTGGATAGTCACGCTGATATTTACAGCTTTGCGATTCTGCTGTATCACATGCTTACTGGGCAGCTTCCGTTTGACGGCGCGATGCCGCTGGCGATCAAGCAGTTGCAGGGCGGTGAGCAGATGCCTGATGTACGCGGAGTGCGCCCGTCGCTGCCGCCGACCGTTAATGACGTGCTGCGTCAGGCATCCGAACTTGAACTGACTCGGCGCGTTCATTCGATTCATGATGTGATTGACGCGCTGGATTATGTGCTGGGTGGACGGCGAATCATCAGCATGGATACCGCCGTCACGCCGTCTGAATATGGCGAAACGCTGGAAACAAAGGGGATTACCACGCTGCCTCTCGATCAGATCATCTCCGGTCCGATTGATGGCTTTATCTCCAGAACCATCGCCAAATCGCCCACATCCGAGCCGACCACCGGATCGCTGGATGAACTCATCACAGGACCGATTGAAAATCTGATCAGCAAAACGGGCGAAATTGATACCCGTTCATTGAGCGAACTGGATTCGTCGCGTAACGATGCGCTGATTTCCAAACCGCTGCCCGTCACCGGCACTTTGGACGAATTGATTACCGGCCCGATTGAAAATCTAATCAGCAAGACCGGCGAACTCAAACAGGCTGCCGCAGTCGTGACAGAAGATGCAGCACCCATTGAAACGCCGCTGATCACGCTGTCACCCGAAGCGCTGGCAAAACGGGAAGCGGAAGATATTTACAACCGCGCCCGCCGCGCTTATGGGCGCGGGCAGGGACGTTTTATCCTCGGCGTCACGGACTATATTCTGATCGCTGATTATTGCGCCCAAGCCGAAACCAACGGATTTGAACTGGATGACTCCGGTACACAAATGCTGCTGCGCGGCGCGTTGGAATATGATTACGAGATTGACCGCTGGTGGGCGAAATGTGACGATGAAAGCCGCCGCTGGACAGCGCTTCATGCCTTACGCAGCGAGAACGCGCCCGCCCGCGCCCGTGCGCTGGAACGGCTTGAAAATCTGCCCGACAGCGACCCGCCGCAAATTCCGCGCCTGGTTGCACAGGCATTACAGGTCGAGACCCATAAAGCCGCGCAGCTTGCCGCGATCCGTGTGCTGGCGCTACGCTCACCACTGCCTGCCCGTGAACGCCCCTGGTATGATCGGCTTGGCTTGTGGTCGGCGAACGACTGGCGACCAGTCGCATATAACGTGGATATTGATGGGCTGCTGGCGGAACAGGCATTGAGCGAGGATGAACCAGACACGGCAATATCTGCCGCACGCGCCGTTGGGACGCTCCGCTCGGATGTGGCTGTGAATGCGATTGCCGATGCCAGGCGCAAAGGCGAAAAAGGGGCGTTCAAGGCGCTGGCGTATGCCCGTGATGAGGCGAACTCACTGCCGCCGTCCGTTGGCTTGAGCAATCGACTCGGTGCGTGGCTGACGAACACCTGGCGGCGGCTCTCGGAAAATCCGCTGCATACCGTATGGCGATTTGCACTCGTTCTCATGTTTTCTACACTTGGGCTCGGACTTTATATTTATCTCGCCAAAAGAATAAGCGGTATGATGATCGACTTACCGTCCACATGGGGGGAGATTGTTTCAATTGGACTCACTTTTGGAATGCTTCTGGGATTTACAGTCATCCTGGGGGATGAAATTCCACAGCGATTACGACGGTTCTGGAAGTGGTGGTCTCGGGCTGTCTGGGCGGGGCTGTTCGGTTTCGTTCTCGGCACAGGTGTCTGGTCAGCCTACCATTATCTCTTTCTTGCGCTGCGCGACTTGCAGTGGAATATTCTCGCGTATGCAGGAATTGGCATTGCAGTCGCATTCATACTCATGAATTTATTTCGCCTGCCGAGCGTATTATCCTTTATAGTGACTGCGTTAGGCTTGTATGTTCCGTTGTACTGGGCATGGAACCAGTACTGGACTGTCGATCAGTCGCAGAGCGCGATCATCTACTTCTATGAAGACCAACAGGTATTTACTTGGCTGATTCCAATTGTTCTCATTATCGCTTTTGGCGTAAACGCGCAGGCGTTATGGCGCGATGCGAAATGGCTGTTACGACGGCTGCGCGGCTAGGATGAAGTCGGCGTAATATTGCAGTTCGACCAGCAGGCGGCGGCGCTCGTCAGGCGGTAGCAAGCCAAACACAGCGCGAAGCTGGGCGAGGAAACTCATCTGCACGGCGACAAACCGTTCCATGCCTTCCGGTGTGATGATAACGTATACAGCGCGGCGATCTTCATCGTTGACCTCGCGCCGCGCCAGGGGTGGCCGCATGGCTTCCAGACGGTGAATCAGCCCTGTCATGGTTGCCTGTGTCAGCCCATGCTGTTTAGCAATTTGACCAATGCCGAGCCGCCCGCCATGTTCCATCAGCGTTTTCAGAACATAGAACTGCGGCGCGGTCAGCTCTTGTGCGGAAAGATGTTCCGCCAGCCGTCGTTCGCCTTCCAATACAACATTCAGTAAGAGCGCGAACAGTTGAGCCGTGTCTTGTTCAAGTTGTGAATCCACCGGTGGTATGCCTTGCGCGAGTATAAAATCAAAGGGGCGCAGTTTCTCGCGCCCCTTCATTATAGCCTGACATCCCTCAATTACGGCGTACCAACGAGTTCCACCGCGTCAATCTCATTCCAACTTCCGACGATACTCTGATCAACCGTGATGATCATGCCTTCAACCAGCCCACCTGTCACATCGGTGACATCCAGCGTGAATACGCCGGGGCAGTCGGTGTTGCCCGGTGGATCAGCGCTGTCCGGCACGACTACCGGCTCATCTTCGCCAACGACAATCAGGGCAACTTCAACAATTGAGCCGGGATTGAACGTCTGGTAAATATTGATCTCGGTCGGGTTCACTGGTTCGCGGAAGGAGACTGTCAGGGATGCGACCTCCGTTGAGGTGGCGCTTGCCCACGCATTGACAATATCGCCGCACGAATCAACATTCGGCTCACCCGCTGCCTGCATTGCACTCCAGTTGTCAGAACCATACTCGCTTGTCGCTTCGGCGCTGCTTGCCCACTGGCGGATGACATCCCCGCCGCGCGGTCCTACCGTGGGTTCAGCGCTCACAGTGGTATCGTCGCCTGTTTCAGCATTGGCGGACTCCAGCGTGAGGGTATAGTCACCGCTGCTGTTGTTGGCAAACGAACGGGCGATGATGGTATAAACGCCATCCGCAGGCAGGACGAAATCAATTTGCGAATTGCGTCCGTCGAAATCATCATTCGCAGCAACCACGTTACCGCTGTCGTCCACGAGTTCGAGAAGGGTGTCAAAATCACCCGTCATCACAATTGTTATTTCATCATCTTCACTGCCGGAAAAGGTGTACTGATCCTGTGCGCCTTCGCTTAACGTCGCGTCAATACTATCGCCATAGGCAAGATCACCACCGCCCGCATCCGTGGTCTCGGTTTCATCACCCTTGCCATCGTCAGTCTGTGCCGTCGCGTCAGCAATATCAAGCAACAGTTCGTAGCTGCCTGCGGCGGTATCGCTGAAGCCATAAACGAGAATGGTGTAGTCGCCGTCGTCTGGCAGTGTCGTTTCGATCTGAGAATTCAACCCGTTAAAGTCGTCATTGCTGGCGATAGATCGTCCATCAGGGTCAAGCAGTTCGAGATAGGTATCAAAATCATCCGAGAAAACGGCAATGACGACATCCTGCCCGGTCTCACCTGCGAACGTCCAGTGATCTTGCAAGCCTGAGAGCAGGTTACCAAAGACCGTTTCACCTGATTCAATCGTGCCGGGCTGCTGTGCTTCGACGGCTTCAAGCGTCAGGCGGTAAGGTCCTTCGCTGGAGTTGCCAAAGGCACGCGCTACGATGGTGTATTCGCCGCTTTGCATCAGGACATAGGGACCAATTTGCGAGTTCAGGCTGTTGAAATCATCGTTGTACGTGACAATCGTGCCGTCCGGTCCAAACAATTCCAGATAGGTGTCGAAATCAGCGTTCATGTTGATCTGAACGGCACTGCCTTCTTCACCTTCAAACGTGTAACCGTCCACGACGCCCATTTCGAGATCGGCAACAATCGTCTCGCCAAATTCAATTGGACCAATCACATTCACATTGTCCAGTTCTGTAGCATCACTGCTGAATGTGAACGTCGTGTCATTGCCAAAGTCGGTTATCCCGCCCATCGCGGCTTGCATGGTGTAATATCCGGTGAGCAAGCCATACAAGCCCGACCCGGCAAACGACTGAACGGTGCCGGCATCGGCGGAAGACATTGGCTCGGCATCTTCGGGTGCAGTGATGGTGAGATCATCATTGACGCTGTGAAAGAGGACGCCGAAGTTGTTGGTGGAACTCATCCCCAGCTGAGTGCCGCCGCTGCCAGTAATCTCAACGCCCAGATCGCCTAAGCCCATCAGTGACGCCATATCAAAGGCGACAATAGATTGTGTGCCAAGTCCGAGTAAGTCTCCTTCAGGGGAAACCAGAAGCGCTACCGAAGTTTCCGCGGTTCCAGCTGCTTCGCCGATTCCCGCTCCGCCCATTGCTTCAAGAAGCCCGCCCAGATCAAAGCCCATATCGCCTGATTCAGACGCGCCGCCCATCAGCGCCATGGCTTCCGCAAGCGATTCTTCGATATTGATCGTCGCTGTAAAAACGACAGCCTCCGTTCCGCCAGGCAGCGAGGTTGTACCGTCTTCGCGCTGCCATGCGTCATCAAATCCGCCTGAGGCGAACGCCTGGGATACGGCGTCACCAAAGGTTAGCTCGACGCCATTGGCGGGGGCGCTTTGCCAGGTGAGATTTTCAAGATCGTCGCCGGAGCCAAAGTAGAATGTATCATCCACATAGATGAAGCCCGCCACGCCTGACTGAGTGCCATCATCTGCTGGTCCCATCAGGCTGGCTGTACTGCTGGCATCCGTGATCGCCACCTGAGCTGCCTCAATTGAACCGTCGTCATTCAGCAGAAATTGTGCTGTGCCGTTGGCAGTTGCCGATTGTGAAAACGCCTCGCCAAATGAGGTATCCATTCGGTAGTAAAATTCAACCTCAAGCGACTGAGCGGATGTCAACGCTTCCAGTTCATCCAGCCCGCTTTGAAACAGATCGCAATCCTCACCGCTGATCCCTGATGGGCAGTCTGCCTGTGCGAACGCCCCGGTGACGCCTATCATCGTCATGACAATGAGCGCACACAGCGCCAGCCGTCTCCATAAATACATGAAGTCTCCTCCTGAAAAGATCAACAAAATCCCGCGCATGAAGCCCTCTGCCATGCGCGGCTCATTTGACTATACTACGATTAACATTACGGCGCTGTGGGAAACGCCCATAAGCTGTATCTCTCTGCCTGATGGTAAGGAACATTATTCGGCTATTCCGCCGCCGTTTCGCCGCACCATTTCCACGCACCATCTTCTTCAACCACGCTGTACGTTCCCAGCGGAAAGTCGCGGTTTTCACCGTTATAAACGGCGACGATTTGCCCGCTGCATGTCACGGTTGCGCCGCCGTCATTCGATGTGCAGTTCATATCTTCAATCGTGGCTTCAACGGCGCTGAACGACATGACTTCGGCTTCCAGGCGGGCTTCCATAGCGCTGCAAATCAGCTGCGCCAGTTGATCGCGGTCGCCAGCGATCTTCGCCGTGAGATAGGCTTCTACCGCATCGGCAGCAGGATCGGGCTGGCTGGCGTCACTGGATTGGGTGGTTGCTGCCGTGTTGCCTGAGCCGCCGCAGGCAGCCAGCGCAAAAATGCAGAAAATGACTACGAAAATCGAAACAACCTTCATGGCGTGGACTCCATCGTTGGGGTAAGGGTGGCAGGCAATGGATCGGGCGTAGCCTCAGCGAACAGCCCGGCATTCGCCAGCATATCCTGAAGCGAATACAGTGTGCGAATCGAGAGTAAATTGTGCAGCGCAACCCCGCTGTACGCTTCATTGCCACCCTCATAAAACAGATAATCATAGCCGCTGTAAGTCAGGTGAATATTATCCACATCCAGCCCGTAATTTGGCAGCACCCGCGCCGCCGCCCACAGATTGATCAGCGGAATTTGAAACTCATTGGCGACGGTGATCAACTGGCGGTTGAAATTGGTCGCCTGCGCCGCAAATTCATCGTCGGGGTGAACACTGAAGGTTGAAACGACGGGAATAATACCTAAATCGAGGGTGCGCTGGATGATCGCCCGCATTTGCTCGGCATAGCCCACATCGGTCATAGCGCGAACGTCGTTGGGACCGAACATGATGAATGCCACGCTGGGGCGGCGGATGCGATACTCGCAGTCGAGCGGCGTTTCCCCAGGCTGGCAGCCAAGCGCAGGATCCGCCCACATCGGGTCAACGACGGCAAAACTGCTCAAGCCGATCTGCGCGGCGGCGCTTTCAGCTGCGATGGATGCGCCGTAGGTATCCACTGTGTTATTGAGATAGTTATAAGCATTCAGCGCCCGCTGCGGGCTGCTCATCGGCGTCAGATATTCGCGGGACGCACTCAGGCTGTCGCCGACCTTGGTGATAACATTCGCATGATTGCCGAGCAACTGCCCGCGCTGATACACGTCCAGCATTGCCGGGCTGATGACAGGGATATAGGGCAGGGCATACAGTTCGCGTGACGAAAAGGTTGGCGCGTAGTCAGGGTTATTTTCGGGAATGCTGGTATTGACGGGAATATCGGCGAAATTGAGGAGCGAACGGTCATTCAAATAGCCGCTGAGTATCCATCCTTCCTGAATGAGATATGTTCCCGGCGCGTCGTACTGCTGGATATGCACCCAGTTGCCGATATTATTTCGCTCAACCAGTTTGACAGGCGTATCCTGATAGAGAATGCCGACCTGCTGGTTGGCGGGTCCGGGTCCGGCGAAGATCAACGCCTCGCGGAAGGTGGACACTGTCGGTGGGGTGAAAGGGGGAGGGGAGTCCTGAGCTTGTAACGGGGATAAAACAATCATGCAAAAAAGGACAATGAGAAGGGCGAAACGGCGCATTCAAACACCTGATCCAAGTTTTGAATCATGCTCGTCCTTTGCGCGTTGAATACGTGCGGCTTCCTGTGTCAATTCGTCATCTATTTCCGCTTTGTGGTCATAGTAGTATGCTAAAGCGGCGAAAACTTGCGCCAGGGATAGCCCATAGTTGGCGGCGACTTCTTCCGTAGTTTCGCCTCGAAACTGGTAAGCTGCCGCTATATCGGAAACGCAGATACCTGTACCAGCGATCACAGGGCGACCACGCCGAACATGACTGTCCGACTCAATGAAATTGATGGGAAGTGCTACCGTAGCCATTCCGTTATCCTGTCTGCTCCACCGTGCGCCACACATCATTCAGAATTTGCAAACCCGTCAGGTTTCGCATCACATAGCCGTACTGCAAGTTGTCGGGCGTGAAAACGCCTGCATTTTGCGGGCTGTCATCCGCTGGCGATGAGGACGGATGGAGATTATCCCACGCCAAGCCGTAATTGGGCAGGGCATTCATCGCGCTGGCGTAATCCCACACTGGCAGGTTATACGAGGCGGTCAAATCCCGAATCTGATCGTTATAGGCGTAAATTGTCTCTGGAATGTCCGGGCGCATGGGAATGGTGCTGAGGATCGGAATCACGCCCCAGTCAAGAGAAAGTTGAATGATCCGCTCCATGTCCCAGCGAAATTCCTGCGGGGTGCGGTAGCTGGCGTCATTCGTGCCGAACATGATCAGCGCGTAGGCGGGGCGGGTGAGGCGATATTCACATTCCAGCGGTTTTTCATCGGGCAGGCAGGCGGGGTCTTCCGCGACGAGATCGGGCTCCATCGCGCCCCATGCCGCCCAACCGACGCCCGCCGCGTGCGAGGTGTTGGTGAATGATGTCTGTCCATCGCCGACAATGGCGTAGTTGAAATAATCTATCGCGGGCTGCAAATAGCCATACACGCCCAGATCATACGTTCCCCAGCCGCACGGGT
>Ga0224723_1001879_pt1 | contig 12150 bp, 10 predicted proteins | sample Balambano_FR2_Me_FD_161647 | JGI IMG/M metagenome (GOLD analysis project Ga0224723, IMG submission 161647) | Freshwater sediment microbial communities from Lake Towuti, South Sulawesi, Indonesia - Balambano_FR2_MetaG | ecosystem: Environmental > Aquatic > Freshwater > Lake > Sediment | place...
GTGCAGACGTTCTTCCATCCTGAGCAGCTTTTCGACTTCGCCTTCCAGCAGCCGCGTCACAGGAATGCCTGTCCACTTGCTGACGACTTCGCCAATGCCATCTGCGTCTACCTCTTCGCGCAGCAGCATCCCGCCTTCGTGTCGCCGTTCGTTGACCAGCGACTCCGCTTCGGCGAGCTGTCGTTCAAGTTCAGGCAGCACGCCGTATTGCAGCCGCGACGCTTCTTCATAATTGGCGCGGCGCTGCGCCTGTTCCAACTGCACGCGCGCCTCGTCAATCTTCGCCTTTGCCTCGCGAATGCCGCCGATCAACTCTTTCTCCTGCTGATAGCGTCCCATGAGCGCGGTCACTTCTTCGCGCAGGTTCGCCAGTTCGCCCTCCAGCACGGCCAGTCGTTCCAACGATGCTTTGTCGCGTTCACGCTTCAGCGCCTCGCGCTCGATCTCCAACTGCATGATCTGGCGTTCAACCCGATCCAGCACCTGCGGCTTGCTGTCGATCTCCATCTTCACGCGCGCGGCTGCCTCATCGATCAGGTCGATTGCCTTGTCGGGAAGCTGGCGGTCAGGGATGTAGCGCGCGCTCAGCGTCGCCGCCGCGATGACGGCGCTGTCTTGGATGCGCACGCCGTGATGCACTTCGTAGCGCTCTTTCAAGCCGCGCAGGATGCTGATGGTGTCTTCCACGCTCGGCTCATCGACAAACACAGGTTGGAAGCGGCGTTCGAGCGCCGGGTCTTTTTCGATGTACTTGCGATACTCGTCGAGCGTCGTCGCGCCAATCGCACGCAGTTCGCCGCGTGCCAGCATCGGCTTGAGCATGTTGCTGGCATCGATTGCCCCCTCCGCCGCGCCCGCACCGACGATGGTATGCAGTTCATCCAGGAACATCAGAATGCGCCCGTCACTATCAGTGACTTCCTTCAGCACCGCCTTCAGGCGTTCCTCGAATTCGCCGCGAAACTTCGCGCCCGCCAGCAGCGATCCCATGTCCAGCGCGACGACCTGGCGATTGCGCAGACTCTCTGGCACATCCCCATTGACGATGCGCTGTGCCAGCCCTTCGACAATTGCCGTCTTGCCGACGCCTGCCTCGCCGATCAGCACCGGGTTATTCTTGGTACGGCGGCTGATGACCTGCACAACGCGGCGCACCTCATCCTCACGCCCAATCACCGGATCGAGCTTGCCTTGGCGTGCCAGTGCTGTCAGGTCGCGTCCGTACTTTTCCAGCGCTTTGAACGTGCCTTCCGGGTCTTGCGAGGTGATGCGCTGACCACCGCGTATCGCTGTCAATGCCTGCAAGATCGCAGCCCGAGTGATGCCATGTTTATCCAGCAGCGGCTTGACGCTGGCATCATCTGTGAGTGCCAGCAGGATGTGTTCCGTGCTGACGTAATCATCTTTCATGTTGGCGGCTTCTGCCTCAGCCCGATTGAGCGTTTCGACGCCGCCACGCGCCAGGTTCGGCTTCATGTTGCTGCCATAGCTGCGCGGGCGCTGATTGAGCGCCTGCTCCAGTTCAGCCGTGAACTGTGCCGGACGCACGCCAATTTTGGCGACGGTTTCCGGCACAACGCCATCTTTCTGCGTCGCCAGTCCTGCGAGCAGATGCAGCGGATCGACCGCCGTATGTCCGCGCTCTGCTGCCAGCGATTGCGCCTTCAGGATCGCATCCTGTGCTTTGTTAGTGTATTTATCGAGATCAAATGCCATCTTGATAGCCCTCAGGTATCAGGTTTCAGGTGTTCGTTATTGGGTATTGGCGGTTGGGTGCTGCCAATACGTATCAGTATGGACGACGCACGGGTCGTCCGTTTGTTCTACTGGAGTCTGGATCAAACCTGTAAGAAGTGTAGCAGAGGACTATCAGAGGGACGATAGAGCGCCGGTGAGCCTCAGTTGGCTTCCGGCACGCCCATCGCGATACCGCGCAGCCCGCGATCGATCTCCCAGGGGTAGACGATGTAACGGTCGGTGGTTTCCCCGTAGAAGTCTGGCTGTGCCTTTGTGAAGAGCGAGCGATACGGGTTGAAATGCAGCACACAGGTGAACGGCGTGCCGCCGGCTGCCGTCACGCGCTCGCGCACGGAGATACTGGTGCGTCCGCTGCCCCACACATCATCAACAATCAGCATCTTGCGGTCGGCAAGCTGGCTATCCGTCGGAAACTGAATGAAGGTCGGCAGCGCCATCAGCCCAACCGCTGCCTTCGCCGGGAAATCGACTGCCGCAGTCAGCAGATGATAGATTGCCAGTGCTTCGGATAACATGCCGCCGGGGATGACACCGCCGCGCGTGATCATAATCATGCCGTCAAACGAGCCAAACGCGCGTATCTGTGGAACCAGCATATCGATCAGGCGATCCACGTCCGCCCATGTCAGTACATCATGTTTGATTGGTCCCTCAGGACTTCCCATCATCAGCGCACAGCCCTTTCGGCTTAAACAATCAATTCAAGTGCTTATTCAAGAGGGTAGAGAGGAAGAGGTCAGAGAAAATTCTCTAGCCTCTTCCTCTCTACCCTCTTGAATAGGCTTTTTTGTGACTCCATTAAGTCGGTGCGGATTATACGATTGGAATGAGGACTGCGCCAGCTACAGCCGTTCGGTTACGCTCTTCGCCTGGCTGAACAGCAGCAGATAATCGGGACCGCCCGCTTTGCTATCTGTGCCGCTCATGTTGAAACCGCCGAACGGATTGACACCGACCATCGCTCCGGTGATCTTGCGATTGAGGTACAGATTGCCGACGAAGAATTCACGGCGGGCGCGTTCCAGCCGCGCGCGGTCGCTGCTGAAGACGCCGCCCGTCAAGCCATAGTCGGTGTTGTTGGCGATGGTCAGCGCATCGTCGTAATCACGCGCGCGGATGAGCGCCAGCACCGGACCGAAGATTTCTTCCTGTGCCAACCGTGCATCGGGCGCGATGTCGCCAAAAATCGTCGGCGGGATGAAGTAGCCCCCCTCTGGCGTCTGGATGGGTGTGCCGCCAAGCAGCAGCTTGCCTTCCTGCGTACCGAGTTCGATGTAGTTCATGATCTTCTGCATGGCGTCCGCGTCCACGACCGGACCCATATCGATGTGCCGTCCGCTGTCTGGCGCACCAACGGTCAACGTGCTTGCGAGTGCCAAAACGCGCTCTGCCAGCGGCTCGTAGACGCTATCGACAAAGATGGCGCGCGAAGCTGCCGAACACTTCTGCCCCTGAAAGCCGAAAGCGCTGGCGACGACTCCAGCGGCAGCTGCATCCAGCAAAGCCGTCTCATCGACCACCACAGCATCCTTGCCGCCCATCTCCAGAATGGCGCGCTTGAGCCACTTCTGTCCTAGATGGACTTTCGCTGCCCGTTCGTAAATCTGGCAGCCGACGGCACGCGAGCCGGTGAACGAGATGAAGCGCGTGGCGGGATGATCAACCATGTGTGCGCCGACGATTTCGCCTGGACCTGTCAGGAAGTTCAGCACGCCGGGGGGTAAGCCCTGCTGCCAGAAAAGCTCGCACACTTTCCATGCAATCCAGGGGCTTTGTTCGGCGGGCTTGAAGACGACGGTGTTACCCATGACCAGCGCCGAGCCGAGCATTCCGGTCGGGATGGCGTTGGGGAAGTTCCAGGGCGGGATGACCGCGCCTACGCCGAGCGGGATGTAGTACAAGCCCAGCTGCTCGCCGTCGCTGTGCGTGAGCAGGCTGCTGCTATTGACGATGCGCAGGGCGTGACGGGCGTAGTATTCCAGAAAGTCAATCGCCTCGCTGGTGTCGGCGTCCGCTTCCGCCCAACTCTTGCCGACTTCCAGCACCATCGTCGCGCTGAATTCGTGCTTGCGGCGGCGCATTTCGGCAGCCGCGCGCAGCAGGTAGGCGGCGCGTTCGTTGGGCGGTACGTTCGCCCATGCGGAGAACGCGCGCGATGCAGCCGCGATGGCGGCGTCGGCGTGGGACGCATCGCCGTCGGCAAAGCTGGCGACGACTTCCGCCGGACGCGAGGGATTGCGCGATGGGAAGGTGCTGCTCAGTTCAAGGCGTTCGTTATCGATCACCAGCGGGTAAGTACGACCGATTTCGGCTTTTGCTTGTTCCAGCGCGGCACGAAACGCCGCTTCGTGACGCGGATTGCTGAAATCGGAAAGAGGTTCATTTTGAAACGGGGGCAGCATTGCGTTTGCACTCCAGACGTTGTAAGTACAGTTTGATGGCTGGATTGTGCCGCAAAATGGTGGCAAATACGACTTATCTCACAGATGCAGGCGGGCAGCACCTCTGACAAGAGTTCTTAATAGTTACAATTTTCGATCCTTTATTGCGCGACCAGATATGGCATACTGTTAAGTAGATTAAGCTATGGAGGCAGTCGCGTGATTACGCTTAGATCACATTTAGATTACTATTATGATCAACTTGTGTCAGGTGGCTATTTGCTTCTCAATGGTGCCTCTGATCTGGTGGATGATGTCATGCAGCACATGAGCAAGTCGCACTTAAAAGCAGGCAAGAGCGCGCGCAGTTTTAAGCCTGCGGGCAATGGACAGCAGTATGCTTGGTACATCCATGTGCAATGTAAAGACGGTACAAGACCATCGCTGGATATGATTAAAGCGTTCATGTTTCAATATAGTAGTACGAACACCTATGGTGAGGATTATCGCCAAAAATTGCACGAGGCTGAGACAGCCAAACAACAGCTTGAAACTCAAATTGCAGAGTTGTCCAAAAACACGATTAATCAGAAGGAATTGGAAAAGTTACAAGAAGAAATAGAGCAATGGCGTAACGATGCAGACACATTCCGGCAATTGGCGGAACAAATCGAAGAGGATGCAAATAAAGCAAGGAAGCAAGTACAGGAAGAAAACGACCAATTACTAGCGGGAAGTTCGGATGAAAATAAACAGCTCTCAAACGATAACGCTATACTTCGAGAGCGTTGCAAAGAACTGGCAGCCGAAAATGCCACACTCTCTAATCGGCTGGATGTATATGAAAGCACGGGTTCAAACCCGACCAGCAGTCGTTACGACGATCTTCAAGCAGTCGTGAGTGCGCTTCTGCCACAGGTGGAATTCTGCGGGCATTCTTGGGATGTGTTATTTCAAGAGATCGCTGATTACCCGAGCGTATTTAGAAGTTTGCACCAGATCGTTCATAAACTAGAGCAAGGTAAACCAGTGCAGTCAACCTCCGGTTGGTACGAGATGAACTTTAGCACTGGAAAAGCGAACGATGGTCGCCTCTACTTCACCCACGAAATAGGGGCGAAGCGGAAGACCCTTATCAGCCGCAAACGGCAACAGGACCAAGACATTGATTACATTAAGACGTTGCGATAGTCGCTTGTTATGAGAGATTTACAATTGAGTTCAAGACATGAAGAGGTTAAGTAATGATCGCCAACCCCCTGCCTATGCTCACGGAAGAAGAATATCTTGCGCTGGAGCGAAACAGCGAAGCCCGGCACGAATACTTTCGTGGCGTCGCCTACGCTATGGCAGGAGCAAAAATCTCTTACAAGGCTATCAAGAGCAACACAGAAGTCCGAATCGGGATGCAACTTCTGGAAAGTGTATGTAGAATCTATTCCAGCGATCAAAAAGTGAGAACGAGTGGCGGTCTCTACGCTTATCCTGACATCCTCAGCGTTTGCGGCAAGGGGGAACTTTATCAGGACAATCTTGAAGTCATCATCAATCCGCTGGTGTTGATTGAAATCCTCTCACCATCCACCGCCGCGTATGATCGCGGGTTGAAGTTTGAGCAATACAAAACAATCTCCTCACTTAAGGAGTACTTGCTCATTGCACAAGATCGACGTTTCGTCGAACATTACACCCGCCAGGCAAATGGCGGTTGGACAAAAATAGAGTACCTTGACGCAGGATCAATCATCCAACTGGTGTCCGTTGGCTGTACACTACGGGTAGGCGATATCTACCGCAGCGTCGAAGGGCTGATGTAACGTGTCAGCTTGACATATTCATCTGACGCGGGTCTATCTCGGATTGAATCCCTCTATTTTGCTGATAATGCTCAACATGATCTCGTCTGCGCCGCCGCCAATGCTTTGCAGGCGCGTGTCGCGGAAGAAGCGCGAAATCGGCGTCTCTTCCATGTAGCCCATGCCACCGTGAAATTGCAGGCAGATGTCCGCGACTTCGCGCGCCAGCCGTCCCGCCTTGAGCTTACACATCGAGGCAATGCGCGCCGTTTCCCACGCCGTCTCATCCTGTTCCAGCAGCGCCGCACAGCGATAATTCAACGATTTGAGTGCTTCAATCTCAGTCAGCAGTTCCGCCAGCTTGAACTGTATCCATTGGTTGGCGATCAGCGGCTTCCTGAACGCATGGCGCTCCTGCGTGTATTTTATTGTCGCCCGCACTGCCTGCTCGCAACCGCTGACACTCAGGATCGCCGCCACCAGCCGCTCGCGCTGAAACTGCTCCATTTGATAGTAAAAGCCCATACCTTCTTCGCCAATACGATTGGCAACAGACACGCGCGCATCCTCAAATGTCAACACAGCAGTATCGCTGCTGTGATTGCCGAGTTTCTTTAACTTGCGGCTGACGATGAAACCGGGCGTCTCCTTTGGCACGATCATCAGTGACATGCCGTGCGAACCTTCGCCGGGAGATGTACGTGCCAGCAGGCATACCCAGTCTGCTTGTACGCCGTTGGTGATGTACATTTTGCTGCCATTAATCACATAGTCGTCACCGTCACGTTCGGCGCGCGTGATAATGCCGCCCACGTCGCTGCCTGCGCCCGGCTCGGTGACAGCGATCGCGCCGACCATCTCGCCGCGCAGGGCAGGCGCGAGGTAGCGCTCTTTGAGTTCAGGCGATCCATACTTTGCGAGCGCGGGCGTACACATGTCCGTGTGGACAGTGATGCCCATCGGGACACCGCCGCAATGGGCGCTTCCCAGCTCTTCACACAGTACTACCGTGAACCAGATGTCCGCCTCCGCACCGCCGTACTCCATGGAATAACTCAAGCCGAGAAAGCCCAGATCACCCATTTTTTTCAAGATGTCGTGCGCGGGCCAGATTTCGTCTTTTTCCCAAGTCTCGACGTGTGGATTGATCTCTTTGTCGATGAATGCGCGCACGGACTTGCGAAACATTTCATGCTCATTGGTGAACGGATTGACCAACGGATTTGTAATGGACGGGGAAACTTCAAGCACCATTATCTGTATCCTTTCAACTTACAACACAATATTTACGCATGTTACCGTGCGCCGCGCATTCCCGACTCAGAAACAATGCCGATCACGACCAGCAGCACCACACCGCCGCAGCATATCAGCAGGGCGGTTTGACCGAGTTGTGTCGAAAAGACGACATATAGCAGAGCGGTCGCCAAGCCGATGAGGAGTAGCCAGAAAACCGTTCGCGCCTTCAATGCAAAGCGTCGGCGGGTGACTTCATCTTCATGCTGAGACATGGACGTGCCCTATGTTATCACAGCAACGATTACACATGATTGTAGCGTTCGCAGGCGAAAGCGCAATTTGCCTTGACGCATAACCCGCGTCTGCTATAATGCCGTTGTGACCAGGCTCCGTAGCTCAATTGGCAGAGCAGTTGACTCTTAATCAATAGGTTGTAGGTTCGAGTCCTACCGGAGTCATCGAAATCAAGCGAAAAACCCGCTAAAGTGCGGGTTTTTTGTTGGTTGTCGGCAGTGTCTGGGACACCTTCACCTATGAGCACGGCATCAATAGGCAGTAGACCATCTAAGGTGTACCCCAGTGTCAAGACAGCATAGTGGGTGAATTATCAGTCGATAGTTCCACCACAAACTCTTCCGTAAAGACGAATTGCAAAACTTCACAGAAGCGTTCGGTATCGGTGGCGGCAATCACATTCTCAGGGCTGGCGAGCGCCGCCTGCATGTGTTCAACGCTCTCCCACCAGATTTCCGCCGTGCCGTCATACGGTGGGAGGTTAGGCGGGGCATCTGCTGTTGCGCCCGGCTGCGGCTCCAGCGCGATATTGATGCGGTAGCCCTTCATGCCAAGAATGCTTGACAGGCGCGTATGTTCGACCGTCCACAGGTGAATGAATTCCTCGCGCGTCAAATGTGGCTTTTTCTTTACAAACGCAATCATCTTGATCATCATGCCCTCCTTGAGACATCAGCGGACGCCTCATGAGGCGTCCCTGCTCACCGCTCATTACTCGTCACTCATCACTAAATTCCCAGGTACCCACCATCCATAATGATCCCTGTTCCCGTGATGTAATCCGCCTCGTCGGATGCCAGAAACGCCGCCAGCGCCGCCACCTCTTCCGGTTGCGCACCGCGCTGCGCCGGAATGCTCGCCTTGACCCGCGCAATTGTCTCCGGCGGGATACCGTCGTGGGCGGGTGTGATGATGAAGCCAGGCGCAATCGCCACCGCGCGTACCTTTGGCGCATGATCCACGCCAATCGAGCGCGTCAGCGACAAAATGCCGCCCTTCGCCACTTGGTAGGCACTGAAGCCCGGTTCGCCAAAGTAGCTCTGCACGCTGGCGGTGTTCAGGATGACGCCACCGTTATGCGCAACCATGTGTGTGATGGCGAGCTTGCTGCCGTACCAGTACGCGCGCAGGCTGATACGCACCGTGTCATCAAACTCCTGCAACGTCTGGTCAACGATGGTCTTAAAGACGCTCTTGAAGGCGTTGTTATGCCAGACATGCACATCGCCGTATTCAGCCAGCGTGCGTTCCAGCAACCGCTCCAACTGCGCCGGTTCGCTGACATCGGTGTGCTGGAAGACCGCCTGCCCGCCTGCTGCACGGATGTCCGCTACGACCGTCTCGCCAGCCTCGCTGTTGATGTCGGCGACGACGACTTTGCCGCCTTCCGCCGCGTAACGCACGGCGCACGCCCGCCCGATGCCGGACGCGCCGCCCGTAATCACGCACACTTTGCCCTGTAACCGCGTGGTGTCCATCGCTACGCCTTTCATTTAAAGTTGAACCGCCAAAACGCCAAGGACGCGAAGAAAAGTGCCTATTCAAGAGATTCGAGGGGAAGAGGCTAGGGGATATTTCTGGCGTTCTTTGCGTCTTGGCGGTTTAAGTCCGAATTTGATTTAACCGCCAAGACGCAAAGGACGCCAAGAGAAGAAAAACAATCTCCAACCTCTTGAATGAGCTCTTTTCGTGCTTTATCAGGGTTTCTGCAAGCCGGTGGTCTTGAGATCGAACGCATACAGCGACGCGCAGGCGGTGATGAACAATGTCTGCCGCCCCGCGCCACCGAAGCAGATGTTGGTCACCATCTCCGGCACGAGCAGCTTGCCCAGCAGTGTTCCGTCCGGCAGATAGATATATACGCCATCCAGCCCCGCCACGTACAGCCGCCCGTCCGTATCCACACGCATTCCATCCGGTACGCCCTGCGGCAGTACGGCAAACACGCGCTTCTCGCCCGCCGTGTCGTCATCGCGCAGCGCCAGCGCATAGACAAGATGATGCCGCTCCGACGAATCAGACACATAGAGGGTGCGCGCGTCGGGCGAGAAGCACAGCCCGTTCGGTCGGTAGATGTCGCGCGTGACCACCTGCGGCTGCGTCGGGTCGTCCGTGACTTTAAAGACGCCGCAAAAGCCGTACTCCATCGCCTGCTGGTAGCCATGCAACTGTCCGTCTTCCTGACGCACGCCGAACGGCGGATCGGTAAAGAAGATCGCGCCATCGCTGGCGCGCACGACTACATCATTGGTCGAATTCAGCACATGCCCCCCGTAATGCGACGCCAGCAATGTCACGCGCCCGTCCGCCTCATAGCGCGTCAGGCGGCGCGTGCTGTGTTCGCAACTGATCAGCCGCCCGTCGCGATCCAGATACAAGCCGATAGCAAAATGCGCGTTGGCGTTATGGACGCTCAAGCCATTGCGTTCACTCCAGCGCATGATAGCGTTGGCGGGGATGTCGGTGAACAGAACCCCCTGCTCATGCTCCACCCACACCGGACCTTCGGTGAACGCCATGCCTGTCGCCAACTGCCGCCGTCGTGTGTCCTCATCCACCACTGCCGCAAAATCGCGCTGAACTATTTCGACATCATCTGTCATACAATGATCCTTCTCAGCTTGGCGTCTTGGCGGTTAATGTTTTAATCTAACCGCCAAGACGCCAAGAACGCCAAGTGTTTACCAATGCACTCTGCACTTTGTACCCTGCACTACAAAGTACTCGTCACTCGTTACTTGTTACTTCACTTCGCCACCCGCCGCGTCCAAATATCGATCAACACCGCCAGCACAATCACCACGCCGCTGACGACCTGCTGCAAGACAAACGAAACGCCCATCAGCGACAACGAATTGTTGAGGATGCCGATCAGCAGTGCGCCAACAACCGTGCGCAGCAGCGACCCGCGCCCGCCGCTAAAGCTTGTGCCGCCGATGACCACCGCCGCAATCGCGTCAAGTTCATAGCCGATCATGCCCAAAGGCTGCCCGTTGCCGAGCCGCGCGGTGTAAACGACCGCTGCCAGCGCCACCAGCGTGCCGCTTAGGACGAAGACGGCGATCGTGACCTGATCAATTTTGATACCTGCCAGCCGCGACGACACCGCGTTCCCACCGACGGCGTAAACATCTGCGCCGAACTTGGTGCGCGTTAACACGAAGAGCAGCACCAGCAAAATCAGCAGTGCGAACAGCACCGGATTTGGGATGATGAGACCGCCGGGCAGCGTCAGCGCGCCGCGCGCGAATGTATCGCGGAAGGCGGCAACGGTCGGGTTGTTGGGCAGTGTGATCGTCGAGGCGTTGGTTGCAGAAAGTGCCAATCCTTGAATCACATTCAGCATACCAAGCGTGACGATGAACGACGGTATTTTGCCTTTGACAGTGATGATTCCGTTAACCAGACCGAGCAGCGCACCCAGACCGACGCCGCTGAGAATGGCGAGCAGCGTCGGCTGCCCCTGCATGATCAGCAGGGCGATGACGACACTGCTGGCGCTGGCAATCGCGCCGATGCTGATGTCGATTTCGCCGGACAGAATGATGAACGTCATGGCGAAGCTGGTGATCAGCAGTAGCGTCGTCTGCCGCCCGACATTGGCAATGTTGTTGGGGCTGAAGAAGTTGGCGAAGAAATCCGGGTCGGCGATGCCGAAGAGCAGGATCATGACGATGACCGCGCCGATGACGCCGAACTGCCCGATAAATGTGGGAGTCAGGATGCGCCGCGCGCTGACGGGTTGTGCTGCCTGTAAGGTTGTCATTGTCTATCGCCCTCCGCGTGTCCAGCGGTCAAGCAGCACCGCGCCGACGATGATTACGCCTTTGATGATCAACTGCACATACGAATCGATGCCCGTTAACTGCAAGCCGTTGTTGAGGATGCCGATCAGCAGCGCGCCAAGGATCGTCCTCACGAGCGAGCCACGCCCGCCCGTGAAGCTCGTGCCGCCCAATACGACAGCGGCAATCGCGTCGAGTTCGAGATTGCGCGCCGCCTCGACCGGAGCGGATGCCAGCCGCGCTGTTTGCAATGCAGCCGCGATGCCGATCAGCAGCCCCGCCAGCACGAAGACCAGGATTTTGATACGCGCGACCGGGATGCCGCTGAGCCGTGCGGCGTTGGCGTTGCCACCGACGGCGTACACGCTCGTGCCGAACTGTGTGCGTGTCAGCAGCAGATGCAGCACCACGAACAGCAGCGCCGCGTAGATGACCGCAATCGCGATGCCGCCGATGTCTGCCTGCGCAAAGATCGTCAGGTACTTGTCATCGTTGACGGCGACGGCGGTACGGTTGGTGATGGCGAAAGCGATGCCGCGCGCGACGCTGAACATACCGAGCGTGACGATAAATGAAGGTACGCGCCCGATGACAGTGATCACACCGTTCAGCAGCCCGAACAGGATCCCGCTGACGACTGCAACCGCGAACGCCGCGAACCAGGGCAGCCCGTCGCGCAGCGCAATTGCTGTGAACATGCCGATCAAACTGGCAACCGCGCCGATGCTCAGGTCAATTTCGCCGGACAGGATGACGAACGTCATGGCGAAAGCGGCGATTGCCAGCAGCGTCGTTTGCCGCCCGATGTTGACGAAGTTACTGGTATCGAAGAAGACCGGGCTGGCGAGCGCGAAATAGATCACCAGCACGATGATCGCGCCAAGCACGCCTAACTCT
>Ga0224723_1001880_pt1 | contig 12150 bp, 11 predicted proteins | sample Balambano_FR2_Me_FD_161647 | JGI IMG/M metagenome (GOLD analysis project Ga0224723, IMG submission 161647) | Freshwater sediment microbial communities from Lake Towuti, South Sulawesi, Indonesia - Balambano_FR2_MetaG | ecosystem: Environmental > Aquatic > Freshwater > Lake > Sediment | place...
CCCAACTGACCCCCCGCCAAGGAGAACCCCATGCCCGTGATGCAGAACTTCCGCGGCCTGATCCCGGCGATGGCCGTGCCCTTCCGTTCCGACGACTCGATCGACGAGCCGGAGCTCACGCGCTTCGCGCAGTGGCTCGCCCGCCAGAAAAGCATCGTCGGCATGATGACCAACGGCCATACCGGCGAGGTGTTCTCGCTGACGCCCCGCGAACGCGCCGAGGTCACCCGCATCGTCGCCCGCGCGGTTGAAGGCGTCTGCCCCGTCGTCTCCTCGGTGGTGTGCGAGGGCATCCTTGACGCGGTCGAGCAGGCCAGCTGGGCAAGGGAGGCGGGTGCCGGCGCGCTCGACATCATGCCGCCGCACCACTGGCTGCGTTTCGGATTCCGCAAGAGCCACGTGATCGAGTATTTCACCGCGATCGGCGAGACCACGGGCCTGCCGCTGATCGTGCATGTCTATCCGGCCTGGACGAAGGCGAGTTTCAGTTCCGACCTGCTGGGCGAACTGGCGTGCCTGCCATACGTCAAGGCGTTCAAGATCGGCACGCGCGAGATGAACAAGTACGCGCGCGACCTGGCCGTGATCCGCGCCGCCAACCCGAACGCCGCTCTGCTGACCTGCCACGACGAATACCTGCTGGCCAGCATGGTGCAGGGCGTGGATGGCGCGCTGGTGGGCTTCGCCAGCGTCATCCCCACCCTGATTGCCGACCTGCTGGAGGCGGTGCAGCAGGGCGACCTGAAGCGCGCGCAGGCCATCCAGGCGAAGATCGATCCGCTGAAGGAGGCTGTGTACGGTGCTGGCGAGCCGACCGGCGAGGCGCATGCCAACATGAAGGCCGCGATGGTCGCCGCCGGCATTTTCCGCGACGGCCGCGTGCGCCCGCCGACGGTCGCTCCCAGCAGCCTCGAACTGGCCGAGATCGCCGCCGCGGTCGCGCAGGCCGGGCTGTCGTCGCGCCAGGCCGCGTGATGGAGTTTTCCGGGCGCACGGTGCTCGTCACCGGTGCGGCGGGCGGGCTTGGCGCGGCCACCGCCCGCGCCTTCGCCGCCGCCGGTGCCGACGTGGCACTCGCCGACATTTCCTCCGCCGAGATCGAGAATTTGGCGCAGGAATTGCGGCATTCCGGCTATTCCGCCCGCGCAATCGTACTGGACGTGGCGAGCGAGGCGAGCTGGCAGGCGGCCATCGCCGCCTGCCCCGGCCTGAAGATTCTGGTCAACAATGCCGGCATCGTCGTGCGCACCGGCGTGGTCGCGACCGACCCTGCCGCCTGGCAGCGGGTGATCGACGTGAACCTGACAGGGCCATGGCTTGGCATGCGGGCGGCCGCCCCAAGAATCCGCGACAATGGCGGGGGCGCCATCGTCAATATCTCGTCCACCGCCGGGCTGATGGCGCACCAGGATGCCGCCTATACCGCCAGCAAGTGGGGCCTGCGGGGCCTGACCAAGACCGCCGCGGTGGAGTTCGCCGCGTGGAACATCCGCGTCAACTCGGTGCACCCCGCGACCATGGTCACGCGCTTCACCGAAAGCGCGCCACCGGGGCTGGTTGTCGCCAACCGCCAGTCGATCCCGCTGGGGCGCGAAGCCCGGCCCGAGGAAGTGGCCGAGGTGGTGCTGTTTGTCGCCAGCGACCGCGCGAGCTTCATGACCGGCGCCGAGATACCCGTCGATGGCGGCCTGCAGCATGGCGGCATCGCGCATCTGCGCCCCCGCCTGATCAAGGCCGCGCTGGAGAACGCCGAATGACCGTGCGCATTGTCGCCGTCGAGGAGGTCACGCGCCCGATCGCCTCGCCCATCCGCAACGCCTACATCGACTTCTCGAAAATGACGGCAAGCCTGGTTGCGGTGGTGACCAACCGGGTGCGCGATGGCCGCCGCGTGGTGGGCTATGGCTTCAACAGCAACGGGCGCTACGGCCAGGGCGGGCTGATCCGCGAGCGGTTCCGCGACCGCCTGCTGGAAGCCCCGCCCGACTCGCTGCTGGACGAGGCCGGCGACAATCTCGATCCTGGCAAATGCTGGGCGGCGATGATGGCGAACGAGAAGCCCGGCGGGCATGGCGAGCGCAGCGTGGCCGTGGGCACCATCGACATGGCGATCTGGGACGCGGTGGCAAAGATTGCGGGAAAGCCGCTGTTCCGCCTGCTGGCCGAGCGCGAGGGGCAAGCGGCCGATCCAAGAGTCTTCGTGTATGCGGCCGGCGGCTACTACTACCCCGGCAAGGATCTGTCTGCCTTGAAGGCCGAGATGCGCAGCTACATCGATCGGGGCTACACGGTAGTGAAGATGAAGATCGGCGGCGAACCGATCGCCGACGACCAGGCACGCATCGAAGCCGTGCTGAAGGAGATCGGGGACGACGCCCAGCTCGCGGTCGATGCCAATGGCCGGTTCGATCTGGAAACCGCAATCGCCTATGCGAAGATGCTGCGCCAGTACAAGCTGTTCTGGTACGAGGAGCCGGGCGACCCGCTGGATTTTTCGTTGCAGGCGGCGTTGGCCGAGTTCTATCCGGGCCCGATGGCCACCGGCGAGAATCTTTTCAGTCACCAGGATGCGCGCAACCTGATTCGTTATGGCGGCATGCGGCCTGACCGCGACTGGCTGCAGTTCGACTGCGCGCTCTCCTACGGGCTGGTGGAATTCCTTCGCACGCTGGAGGTGCTCACCAAGGCCGGCTGGAGCTGGCGGCGCGTGATCCCGCATGGCGGCCACCAGATGAGCCTGATGATCGCGGCGGGCCTTGGCCTGGGCGGCAACGAGAGCTACCCGGACCTGTTCCAGCCCTATGGCGGCTTCCCCGATGGCGTGCGGGTGGAGAACGGGCACGTGACCCTGCCGGAGTTGCCGGGCATCGGGTTCGAGGCGAAAAGCGATCTCTACGCGCAGATGAAGGCGCTGGCCGCCTGAAGGGGGAATGCCGCATGCCGCTTGATGAAGCCGCGATCGCGACGCTGGAAAGGGTCTCGACCGCAACCATCACCACCGTGCTGCTGAAGCACGGCCTGCGCAACGTATGGATGCGCGGCACGAAGCCCCTGCGCGATGGACTGCCGCGCATCGTGGGGCCGGCCTTCACGCTGCGCTTCGTGCCCGCGCGGGAGGACTTGGCAACGCCCGAGAGCTGGTCCTCGCCGAAATCGACGCGCGCGGCCATCGAGGCGATGCCGCCCGGCTGCGTGACCGTGGTCGATGCCATGGGCATCACCGATGCCGGCATCTTCGGCGATATCCTCTGCGCCCGCATGGCCAAGCGGGGTGTCGCCGCGCTGGTCACCGACGGCGTGGTGCGCGACATCGCCGGCGTGCTAAGCACGGGGTTGCCGGTATGGTGCCAGGGCGCCGCGGCCCCGCCCTCGGTCGCCGGGCTCACCTTCGTCGATTGGCAGCAACCGATCGGCTGCGGCGGCGTGGCGGTGTTCCCCGACGACGTGGTCGTGGTGGATCAGGACGGCGCCGTGTGCATCCCTGCGGCGCTGCTGGACAAGGTGCTGGCCGCAGGCGCCGAACAGGAACGGCTGGAAGCCTGGATCATGAACGAGGTCGAGCGCGGCGTGGCCCTGCCCGGCCTCTATCCCCCGAACGCCGAGGCAAAGGCACGCTACGAGGGATCGAAGGGCTGATCGCCCCTTGCGCGCACGCTGCGCGCCCGGCCATCATTGCTCCAACAATCCTCAGGAGGCTCCGTCCATGCGCCGTGCCCTGCTGGCTGCCGCCGTCTCGGCGGCCGTTGTATCCGGCTTCACCCCGGCCGAGGCGCAGACGCGCCTGCGGTTCGCGCACGTGTACGAGGTGAACGAACCTTATCACACTGAAGCGCTGTGGGCTGCCGAGCAGATCAAGGCGCGCACCAACAACCGCTGGAACATCGAGGTGTTTCCAGCGAGCGCGCTGGGCAACGAACCCGCCATCAACGAGGGGCTGGCGCTGGGCACGATCGACATGATCTATACCGGTACGGCGTTCGCGGGCAGCCGCTTCCGCCCGATCGCAATCAGCAACGCGCCCTACATGTTCCGCGACTTCGACCACTGGCGCGCCTATCGCGAAAGCCCGCTGTTCACCGAGCTGGCCGCCGGCTACGACCGCGCCACCGGCCACCACATCCTGGCCATGACCTATTATGGCGAGCGGCATGTGACCTCGAACAAGCCGATCAACCGGCCGGAGGACATGCGCGGCATGAAGCTGCGCGTGCCGCAGGCGCCGCTGTATCTGATGTTCGCCCGCAGCGTCGGCGCCAACGCCACGCCGATCGCCTTCGCCGAGGTGTATCTGGCGTTGCAGAACGGCACGGTTGATGGGCAGGAAAACCCGCTGCCCACCATCCAGGCCAAGAAATTCTACGAGGTGCAGACGCACCTGGCGCTGACCGCGCACATCACCGAAAGTCTTGTCACGATCTCGTCCGGCGCGCTGTGGCGCCGTCTGTCGGATGCCGACAAGCAGGTCTTCACCGAGGTCTGGCGCGAGGCCGCGAACCGCGCGACCGACGCCATCCGCACCAGCGAGCAGGCGCTGCCGCCCTGGTTCGAAAGCCAGGGCCGCGTGGTGACCCGCCCCGACCGCGCCGCTTTCCGCGCCGCGGCCGTGCCGCTGCAGAACGACGCCCAGGCCGGCGCCGGCTGGACGCGCGAGCAGTATGACCGGCTGCAGGCGCTGGGCGCCCGGACCAATTGATTCGCTGAAGGTGCGGCCCCACCCCCTCCCTGTCCCTCCCCCGCTCCGCGGGAGAGGGGACCGACTACGGATGGTGCCGCACCGTCCCCTCTCCCGCGGAGCGGGGGAGGGACAGGGAGGGGGCGGCGCCGCACGCGCGACCTCCGCCTGATGCAGCCGCCCCCCGACGATTCCGAAACCCTCTTCCACGAGGAGGAAGCGCCCGAACCGCCCGGCGATTGGCGCATCGAGGACTGGCTGGCCTTCGCCATCTTCTGGCTGCTGGCCGGCGTGGTGTTCCTGCAGTTCTTCACCCGCTACGTGCTGAACGATTCCATCGCCTGGACCGAAGAGATCGCGCGCTATCTGCTGATGGCGGTGGGGTTCGTGGGTAGTGCGCTGGCCGCGCGGCGCGGCAGCCACATCGCCATCGAGATCCTGCCCAACGCCCTGCCGCCCGCCTTGCGCCGCTGGTGGCTGCTGCTGGTGGGCGTGGTCTCGGTCGCGTTCTTCGCGGCACTGACTTGGCTTGCGGGCCAGATCACGGATGTCATGCGCTTCCAGCCGATGGTCGTCATCGATTGGCCGCTGGCGATCGTCTATGGCGCGGTGACCTTCGGCCTGGCCTTGACCACGCTGCGCTTCGCCGTGTTCGTGGTGCGGCGCTTCCGTGGTTCGGCCGAGGTGACCGAGGCGCGGCTGTGACCGCGCTGCTGGGCATCAGCTTCATCGTGCTGCTGCTGGCGGGCGTGCCGGTGGCCGTCGCGCTGGGCGGCGCCAGCCTGCTGTATGTGGCGCTGTCGGGCGACCTGCCGCTGCTGGTGGTGGCGCACCGGATGGCCAACGGCATCGATTCTTTTCCGCTGCTCGCCATCCCGTTCTTCATCATGGCGGGCAGCCTGATGAACACCGCCGGCATCACCGAGCGCGTCTATTCCTTCGCACTGACGCTGGTGGGCTGGCTGCGCGGGGGCCTGGGCCACGTGAACGTGGTCGGCAGCGTGATCTTCGCCGGCATGAGCGGCACCGCGGTGGCCGATGCCGGCGGCCTTGGCAATATCGAGATCAAGGCCATGCGCGATCATGGCTACGACATGGAATTCGCCGTTGGCATCACGGGGGCCAGTTCGACCATCGGCCCGATCATCCCGCCATCCTTGCCCATGGTGATCTATGGCGTGATGGCAAATGCCAGCATCGGCCAGCTGTTCGCGGCCGGGCTGCTGCCGGGCCTGTTCATGGCCGGCTGCATGATGGTGATGGTGACGTGGTACGCGCACCGCCGGGGTTTTCCGCGCGATACCGAGTTCAGTTTCGCGAAGATCGGCCACAGTTTCGTGCGCGCCTTCCTGCCGCTGCTGACGCCGGTGATCCTGATCGGCGGCATGACCAGCGGCGCTTTCACCCCCACCGAGGCGGCGATCGCCGCCACCGCCTGGGCGATGATGCTGGGCGTGCTGGTCTATCGCACGCTGGGCTGGCGGCGGCTGGTGCGCGTGACGATGGAAACCATCGAGACATCCGCCATCGTGCTGCTGATCGTCGCCGGTGCTTCCATCTTCGGCTGGCTGATCACCACCACGCGCGTGACCGAGGCGATCGCCGATGCCGTGCTGACGCTGACCACCGACCGCAACCTGCTGCTGCTGCTGATCAACCTGTTCCTGCTGGTGGTGGGCTGCTTCCTGGAAACGATCGCCGCCATCACCATCCTGGTGCCGGTGCTGATCCCGCTGGTGACCAAGGTTGGCGTCGATCCGGTGCATTTCGGCGTGATCATGGTGCTGAACCTGATGATCGGCCTGCTGACGCCCCCCGTTGGCATGGTGCTGTTCATCCTGTCGCGCATCTCGGGGCTTACGTTCGAGCGCACGACGGCGGCGGTGGCGCCCTTCCTGATCCCGCTGCTGTGCTCGCTTGCCGCGGTCACCTGGTGGTCCGACATGGTGCTGTGGCTGCCGCGGCTGGTGTACCGGTAGCGGTGCAACCGTGCTGCCGGCGTGCGCCAGCACGCGGGCGCCACCTGGCGCGCCGGCCGTGCCATCGCGCGGGGCCTGGGCCAGGATGCGGCGTCGCCGCTAAGAATCGACAGCGACGGCACGGTGTTCTGAGAAGTCAACGCAAGGGACCAACATGCCCGAAGGCCAGGTCGTCGTCGTCGAGCACCCGCTGGTGCAGCACAAGCTCACACTGATGCGCGACCGTACCCGATCGACGCAGGGGTTCCGCCGGCTGCTGAACGAGATCGGCATGCTGCTAGCCTACGAGGTGACGCGCGACCTGGCCCTGGAACTGGCGGACATCGAAACGCCGCTTTCGCCGATGAAGTCGCCGCTGCTGGCCGGCAAGAAACTGGTGTTCGCGCCGATCCTGCGCGCCGGCATGGGGTTCCTGGACGGCATGCTGGAGCTCGTGCCCTCGGCGCGGGTGGCCCATATCGGCCTGTATCGCGACCCGGAGACGCTGGGCGCGGTGGAGTACTACTTCAAGGCGCCGCCCGACGTGGCGGAGCGGATGGTGATCGTGCTTGATCCGATGCTGGCGACCGCGAACTCGGCCGTGGCGGCCGTGGATCGCCTGAAGGAGCGGGGCTGCCGCGACCTGCGGCTGGTGTGCCTGCTGGCCGCACCCGAGGGCATCGCGCATTTTCACGGCGTGCATGCCGACGTGCCGATCTGGACCGCCTCGATCGACAGCCACCTGGACGAGCACGGCTATATCGTGCCCGGCCTGGGTGACGCGGGCGACCGCATGTTCGGCACGCGCTGAGAGGTTGGGCGATGAGCCGCATTCGCGACATCCGCGTCGTTCCATTGCAGTGGCGCATGCCGGATTCCGACGCCTATGGCATGGCGCGCGGGCTGACGACGTCGCGCGGCTGCGGGATGGTGCTGATCGAGACCGAGGACGGGGTGCAGGGCATTGGCGAGGCATGGGGGCCGCCTGGCGTCGTGCGCGCCTATCTCGATCTGGTGAAGCCGCTGTTCTTCGGCGCCAGCGTGTTTGCCCAGCGCGGCGTGGCGCAGACGATCTTTGCGAAATTCTATCATCTGGGCACGCAGAACGGGCTGGTCGCCCTGCTGTCAGGCATCGACATCGCGGCCCACGATGCGATGGGTAAGCTCCTGGGCGTGCCCGTATGCGACCTGATCGGCGGGCGCCAGCGCGACCATGTGCCTGCCTATGCCTCGGGCGGCTACTTCACCCGTGCCGAGGATCACCTGGGCGCCCTGGCTGCCCAATTGGAACGGCACGCGGGTGGCGGCTTTCCCGCCTTCAAGATCAAGATCGGCCGGCGGCCACAGGAGGATGTCGCGCGCGTGCAGCTGGCGCGAAAGATCATCGGCGATGATGCGCTGCTGTGCGTGGACATCAACGGCAACTACACCGCTGACGTCGCACTGGATTCCATGGCCCGCATCGCCCCGTTCGGTATCCATTGGGTCGAGGAGCCGCTGGCGCCGCAGGACTGGCGCGGCTACCAGGCCCTTGCCGCGCGTGCGCCGCTGCCGGTCGCCACTGGCGAGGCGCTTTACACCCTGTTCGACCTGCGCCGCCTGATCGACGGAAGGCTGGCCTCGATCGTGCAGCCTGACCTTGCATTGTGCGGGGGCCTTGATGTTGCACGAACGGTCGGCGTGCTTTGCGGGGCGGAACATCTCAGGGTCTCGCCGCATGTCTGGGGCAGCGGCATCGGGCTTGCCGCCGCCGTGCATTGGGTCGCCTCGCTGCCCGACTATCCGCACAGCGGAAACGTGCCGTACCCGACGTTGGTCGAGTACGATGTCGGGCGAAATCCGTTGCAGAACGACATCTTCGCCGAGCCGATCCGCTGCGAGAACGGCATGCTGGCGGTGCCGACCGGCCCGGGGCTTGGCGTGACGCTGGATGCCGACGCGGTACGGCGCTTCAGCGTGGAGTAGGCGGGGAATGGTTCGGCGCAACGCGTTGCGGCACCGCCCTCACCCCGGCCCTCTCCCGCTCAAGCGCGGGAGAGGGAGTCCGAGCGGCGCCGTACCCTCCCCACTCCCGCGCCAGCGGGGGAGGGACAGGGAGGGGGCCTTCGCCGAAGGGATGACCTTCGAAGGGTAAGCCAAGTCGCTCAGATCGGGTCGATCGGGAACAGCGGGCGGGTGACTCGCTTCCACGGCACGCGCCGCATGTCGCCGACCGTCGGGCCATCGGTGTTGGCGATCAGCGTGCGCGCGGCAAGCGGCTCGAACGCCACGCGGAAATGGCCGGAGGATTTCACGAACACCATTCGTGCCTGTCGGGGATCAAGCCCGACCGAGCGATACATGTTGGTGTCCCACTCCCAGCCTGGCCGCGTGCGCACGACAATGCGAAGGCTGCCGGTCTCCAGCACGGCGGTGGGCCCGTGCTGGAACACGAAACCGGTGGCGCCGGCGTCCAGCGCCACATAGGCGCCGTCCGACAACTGCCCGACACGCGCACGCAGCTGCACCTTCTGCGCGCCCGTGAAGTGGCCGCCCAGCGAGAAATCGAGCACTGCCCCCGTGCCTGCCCGATGGGCGGCCGCCGCAGCCGGTGGATCGCACAGCGTCAGCAGCGTCAGGCCATCCGCGCGGTCGGCGCCGGCCGCCAGCAGCGCGCGCAGCACCTGCGTCTGGTCGGCCGCCGCCCCACCGGTGGGGCCATCGCCGGCATCGCCGATCAGCGTCATGCCGGAGGAGGCGAGGCCGATGCGGATGGTTTCCGCGAGCGGCACCAGCGCGGGCTCGAAGTCGTGTCGGCGGGAGAACGCGGCATCGGCGAGCTCCTCGGCCGCGCGTTGCGCTGTTTCCAAGTTGCCATCGGCAATCGTCAGTGCGGCGAAGCCCAGGTTCGGCACGTCCAGCCAGCATTGCACCGGGAAAAGGGCAGCGTGCAGCAACCGCCCATCGGCCAGCATCGCGTCTGCCATCGCCACGACCTCCGACAGCGGCGGCTCGACGGTGCGGGCGCGCACGGCGGAGACGACCATCGGCCGCTTGGCAAGCCCCATCACCGGGCGCCGCCGCCCCGCCAGCCGGTCCAGCAGCAGCTCGGCGGTGCGCACGCCGGTCTCGTACATGTCGATGTGCGGATAGGCGCGATAGCCGACCAGGTGCACGTCCGGCTGAAGCATCTCCGGCGTCACGTGCGCGTGCAGATCGAGCGAGACGCCAACCGGCGTGACCGCCGGCAGCCGCGCCCGCACGCGCGCGATGATCTCGGCCTCCGGGTCGTCAGAGTCCTCCAGCACCATCGCGCCATGCAGGGCCAGCAGCACGCCATCCACAGGCCCGGCCGCGTCGATTGCCGCCAGCATCTCGCCCATCAGCGTCTCGAACGCTGCCCGCGTCACCGGCCCGCCACTGTCGGCGCCGGCGGCGATCAGCGGCACCGCCTCGGCGCCCGCGTGGCGAAGGACATCGAGGAAGCCGGGCACCTCGACCTTCGCTTGGCCCCAGCCGTTCAGCACGGCCGGCCCGCGCAGCAGCAGGCGGGCGGCAAAGTCATCCAGCGTCGTGCGCATCGGCACGAAGTGGTTCGTCTCCTGTGCCAGCTGGCCGAGCGCGACGCGCAGACTTTTCGCCACGCGAACTCTCCTTGCCGTTGCCGAAACTGATCAGGGCATGGAACGATCGCCGCGACCAGAGGAGGGACCGATGCGGAAGATGCTGTTGGCGGCCACGGCTGCCTTGGCGTGCCTGCTGGGCGGCGGCACCGCTCAGGCGCAAAGCGTGCTGCGCGCGGTGATCAACGGGGAGCTGCGCAGCATCGACCCGGTCTGGACCACGGCAGTACAGACCCGCTACCACGCCTTCATGGTGTACGACACGCTGTTCGGCATCGATGCCGAACAGAAGATCCACCCGCAGATGGTGGATCGCGTGGCGATCTCGGACGACCGGCTGACCTACACCTTCACGCTTCGCCCCGGGCAGAAATTCACCGATGGCGCGCCGGTGACGGCCGAGGACGTGGTGGTGAGCTGGCACCGCTGGGCCGAACGCGACGCCGCCGGCCAGACCACCGCAACCTTCCTGGCGCGGCTGGAGGTGATCGACCAGAACAGTTTCCGCGCCGTGCTGAAGGAGCCGTTCGGCCAGCTGCTGTTCGCGCTGGCGAAGCCCCAGGCGATGCCGATGTTCGTGATGCCCGCCCGTGTTGCCCGCGGCGTGCCGGGCAGCGAGCAGATTTCCGACCCGATCGGCGGCGGTCCGTTCAGGATGGTGCGCGAGCAGTGGGTGGCCGGTGTGCGCGTTGTGTACGAGCGCAACCCTGGATATGTGCCGCGCAGCGAGCCGGCCAGCGGCATCGCCGGGGCCAAGCGGGTGCTGGTCGATCGCGTCGAGTGGGTGAACCTGCCCGATGCGCAGACCCAGGTCGCGGCACTGCAGCGCGGCGAGGTCGATTTCCTTGAAGGCCCGCCATCCGACCTGCTGACGCTGCTGCGCCGGGCACGCGGCGTGCGCGTGGGTGTGCTGCACAATACCGGCAGCCAGGGCACGATGCGGGTCAATCACCTCAACCCGCCCTTCGACAATCCGGCGGCGCGGCGCGCGCTGCACAACTTCATCCTGCAGCCCGACATGATCATGGCGGTCACCGGCGATCCCGCGCTGGGCCAGGTGTGCGGCGCGCTGCTGCTGTGCGGCAGCCCGAACGGATCGGAACACGGTTCGGCGCTGATCACGTCACGCGATCCGAACGAGGTGCGCATCCGGCGCGGCGCCGAGCAGTTGCGCGCGGCCGGCTATGATGGGCGGCCGATCGTGATCCTGCACCCGACCGACCAGCCGGTGATGCACGGCAGCACGCTGGTGCTGGCCGATGCGCTGCGCCGCGGCGGCATCAACGTCGATCTGCAAAGCATGGACTGGGCGACGCTGGTCTCCCGCCGCACCAGCAAGGAAACCGGCCCCCGCGGCTGGCACATCTTTCTGACGACGGGCGGCTCCATCGGTCCGGCCAACCCGGCCTTCCACATCCAGATGTCGGGGGGTTGCGATCGTGCCTTCTTCGGCTGGCCCTGTGACGAACGGCTGGAGCAGCTGCGCGCCGCCTGGGTGCGCGAAACCGACCCGGCAAAAGCCTTCGCCATTGCCGAGGACATCCAGCGGCGGGGGATGGAGATCACCGTGTATATCCCCTATGGCCAGTACAAGAGCGAAAGCGCCTGGCGCGACAATATCGAGGGCATCCTCTCCATCCCCGAGACACTGGTGTTCTGGAACGTGAGCAAGCGGTGAGGGATGTGTTGGGACCGACCACCCCCTCCCTGTCCCTCCCCCGCTGTCGCGGGAGAGATACAAGGGGACGGTACGGCACCATCCGTGATCGGTCCCCTTTCCCGCGACAGCGGGGGAGGGACAGGGAGGGGGCGATGCCGCGCGGCTGACGCCGTGGCCTGACCCATGCGCATCTTCGTCGCTGCCCTGGGCACCGAGACCAACACCTTCGCGCCGCTGCCGATCGACCGGCGCGAAGGT
>Ga0224723_1001882_pt1 | contig 12146 bp, 12 predicted proteins | sample Balambano_FR2_Me_FD_161647 | JGI IMG/M metagenome (GOLD analysis project Ga0224723, IMG submission 161647) | Freshwater sediment microbial communities from Lake Towuti, South Sulawesi, Indonesia - Balambano_FR2_MetaG | ecosystem: Environmental > Aquatic > Freshwater > Lake > Sediment | place...
CGGCTGAATCGGGATGCTGTGCTAGAACCGTGAATCGAGCAGCACGACGAACATAAGCGCCAGCACGATGCGCGGCTGCCAGCGCGGATAGCGATGTAGATAGGTGGTCAGCGTTTTCAGGCTGAACAGCGCGAATGCGATGACTATGATTACGCCGAACCTTTCGGGGTAGCGGAACATGCCGCCGAACAGACCATGAAACGCACGATAGGGAAGGGCGATGATAGGGGCGGTTTGGAGCGATGCGCTGAGCGAAAGTATGAGGGGAGCAAGTCCGGCGATCAGCCAGAGTGCTGCTTGAGCATGTTCAGCGGCATACGGGTGCATGCTTCGTCTGCGTTGTGAAACGAGCGTATACATGATGCAAAAAAGCGTCAATGGCAAAACCAGTGCGCCGAGCGGAAGATTGGAATTTTCGGTGTGCCAGATATAGCCGAACGGGAACGGGATGGCGACCGCGCGCTCTGGCGGAGTCGGCGCAAGTCCGGCACGATCAAATGTGAGAATGGCGGGCAGCGTGCCGCCGACCCACAACAATGCCAGTGCGATCATCAGCGCCAGCACGCCAGAAACGATCAATCGCATTTTGTCGCGCGACTGCCACAGCGTCCACAACCCGTATGGGACGATCAGAAATGCGAGATAGAGTGCATATTGCAGATCGGTGATCTGCATCGCCCACAAGGTGACGCCGAACAGCACGGCAGCCAGCAGCGATGTCCGCCACGAGCGGGCGCGGGCGATTTCGCCCCACGTGAGCAAACTCAAGGGCAGCCAGAACCAGGCGATCAGGCTGGTCATCGACCATTCGGCGGCGAAAAACACGAGCGGCGAAAGTTCGAGCATTGCCCCGCCGACGACCGCCAGCCCGGGTGACACCCCTTCACGCCGCAGCAGTGCGTAAAAACTGACCCCGCACAACGTGAACGCGATGACGAAAATCAGGTTGAACGCGGCGAACGTGCCGATGAGCGGTTCCGTGAGCGCCCAGACTGGATACCAGAATGGAGCGAGTGTATGGTACGCCAGACTGGATACGAACGGGAAAAACACAAAATTCGTTTCGTAGATATTGAGGTTGTTCACCAGCGCATGGCGCATCCACGCATAATTCCAGTGAAAATGATAATAGTCCGTGATCGTATCGCCCGGCATGTGCGTTTCGCCATGCAGGATCGGCTGATGCAGCGCGAGCAGCGCCAGCAGCGCGAAGAACGTGATGATCACCACAAAACGGAAGGCGCGCGCGCTCATTTACGGCGTCTCTCCAGTAAAGTAGTTTTGATAAATTGCTCCTGCCACGACGCGCGAAAATGCGGCGCTGGGGTGTGCATCGCGGGCGCTGACCACTCGGTCGAGATACGGCATCGCTTCCGCCTGGTCGAACAAGCGCAGCGCGGGGTAGCCGCGCGCCTCGAATACCTGTGCAACGCGATCGACATAGGCAATGCTGGCGAAGGGCGCGGGCATATCGGGAAAGACGACCGGAATCAAGCGGGCATTCATGCTTTCAATGTACGTGATCGCGTCATCGATTTCCTGACGATGAATGTCCCATACCATCGGCGTGTCGTACATGCGGTGCAGCCATGCAGCGTATTGATCGCCGCCGCGCGCATTGGCGCCGCTTGTGCGCCAGTACAGGAAATTGCCGAGATGCGAGTCGCGCGCCCAGAAAGGCATGGCTGCAAGCGGGTCTAGACCTGGATTTTGCCCGATGCTGAGCGCGGCGTGTTCAATATCGTTGAGCGTGTACTGCCAGATCACGACGTCCGGGTCTTGCACGGGGTACGCGCGCAGATTTTCAAGTTCTAATGGTGTATGAGCGCCGGGCTGACCGAGATTGATCACGACATGATCATCGCCCAACCGCGATTGCAGTACACCCGTCCAACGATCTTCGATATGTTCGATTCCCCATCCGGCAGTCAGCGAGTCGCCCACGGCGAATACGACGACCTTGTCATTCCACGCGGCAAAATCCGGTTCGGGGTCACGATAGCCGAGCGAATTGACATGCCAGTAGCGCGCCAGCCAGTTATCGGATGCCAGAGTCGGCAAGCCATCCGATTCAGCATAAACATTTGCGAAGAATAATTCGCCGCCGACCAACGCCAGGATCAGCACGGCGTAGGTGACGAACAGGTTGGCGCAGACCGTGCGCAGGCGTGTCGAACGTTTTTGCACGACGCTCACGGTCAACAGCGCTCCGATAATGAAAAGGATGAATAAAATGAGGAACAACATGAACTCCGCAATCAAAAAAGCGAACCGCTCGATGCAAAGACACAAAGGACCGAAGGTGCAAAGAAAATCAGGGCATGGAACGCCATTGTACCGTGTCCAGCATGATGGCAAGCGGACGCGGGTCGGCGCTTTGCCCAATATCCGCCGGGACGACGACATCATCGTAGACAAAACTCAAGCGGATATGCCGCCCGTCATCGCTCAGCGCGGCGGGGACATCGACGGTGAAGGCGCTGAACGCATCCGGCAGGATGGTGAACGGGTCGCCTAACGGTGAGTCGTTGACCAACACCCTGATAGTGCGCGGCTGAGCGAACGATTGCGCGGTGAACGTGAGCTGATAATCGCCAGGCGGCAAATCGAGAAACAGATCGGCACGCGGTGCAGCACCCGCCCAACGCATCGTCAGGTCGAAGATATTTTCGCGCCAATGCCAGCCGCTGCCGAGATAAGCGTTGTCATCCGCGCCAATATCGACCTCATACACGCCGGGTTCGGTCTGCGGCGGCGTGCGCGCTTCACACCCGTCAGGATGCCAGCGTGTGCGGTAGGCGATCAAGTCACGCTCTGTGACGGGTGGGCAGAGCAGGTCGTCCTGCGCATTGAAAAATGCCAGCATTTCCTGCAATACGGGCGTGTTCGAGTCCAGCAATCGTGTGTGAATCACGATATAGCCGATGGGGTATTCATATACTCGTGCCGCCAACAGATCGCGCGCGGCTGGTGCATCGAGCGGCGCGCGCTGACCCAACCATGCCGTGAGCGGGTCGAGCATGTGGATTTGCCACAACGGATCAATCGGGGCGCGCGAAACGAAGCCGTTGAGCGTGCGTTTGTGATGGATGATACTGTAATACTGAAGCTGAATTGCGCGCCAATCGCCCAACAACACTTCGCCCGTTCCCAGCGCGACCGGCACATCCAAGACCATGTAGCGCTCATATTCCCCGCCGCGTTCATGCCCCATCGCGTTGATCGTTTCGTAAGTTGGCGGGACATCCTGTAATGGCGCGGTTTCAAACAGGCGTACACTGAACGCCATCAGCACGATGATCGTGCCGCCCGCCAGCAGCCAGCCGGGATGTACGCGGCGTGAATTCCATGTCGGCACGATGCGCGCCCACACCAGCCCGCAGAACAACATCGCCGCGATGGTATAAGTTGGCGCTAAACGCCATGGCATCCGAAAGTTGCCCTGAGTCACGGCGTGCATGAAGCGATACGGCAGTGGAATGACGAGGTCGCCAATGCGCAAATCGGCGCCGAGCGAAAGTACGAACGGCGGGACAGCGACGAGCAGCCAAAACCAAGCCCGCGTTTGAATGCCGCGTCGGGGAGGAGATGGTTTTCGACGTGCCGTCCACCAGGCGATAAAACTGACGATCAGCGCGCAGGTGACGAACGCACCAAGCGAGGGTCTGTCCCATTCCCACCATTCCGTGTTCATGCTGAAAAACCCGGCGGGGAACGGAATGCCGGGACGGTCTTCGGCGGGTCCGGGCGCGAGAACGCCGTCGAAGCGCGCCATATAGGGCAGCGGACCCGCGACCCATAACAGACCGCCGCCGATCACGATTGCCAGTATGCCGAGCGAAATCAGCGCCAAACGTGCTGGCGACCGCCACAACGTCCACAATCCATACGGAATGAGGACAAACCCGACGAAGATCGGGAATTGCAGGTCGGTCAACCCCAACCCCCAGATGGCGCATCCGGTGATGACCGTCCATGCCAGCGCCCGCATGACCTGTTTGGATTGCACATGCAGCGTGATGTGCTTCCAGAACAGCAGAAATGCGGGCAACCAGAACCAGTCCATCAGGTTGAGGTGCGTGTTGTAGTAGAAATAGCGCGAAATCGGCAGGGTTTGCAGCGCCAGCCCGCCGATCAGCGCCAGCGCGGGAGCGATGTTTTCCGAACGCATCCACACATAAAGCACAAAGCCGTTCAGAACACACACGATGAAAATGATCGCGTTGATTGCGGTCAGTGTGCCGAACAGCGGCTCCAGCATTGCCCAAAACGGATACCAGAACGCCGCCAGCGCATGATACCCGAAGTTGTTCATCAACGGGAAAAATACAAAATCGGTCTGGTAGATGTTCAAGCCCGGCGTGCTGAACGCATGACGAATCCACCAGAAATTCCAGTGGTAGTTGAAGAAATCGAACCCTGCGACTTTGACCCCGTTGTTGAAGATCAATGGGAATAACAGCAGGAATGCGAAGCCGATATATACCGCCAGCGCGGACAGGTTGAGGCGAACAGCACGACTCATACGTTTACACGACGATTGAATGACGACGGCACATTTTATGTGATTCGCAGTTGTTCGTCACGGTCAAATGACTATAATGACCGTCGTTCAATTCATGCTGCGAGAGATGGAGTCCTGATTGATGTCAAAAATCCGTGCTGTAGTGTTTGCGCTGCTGATGGTGGTCATGCCGCTTTTGGCGACGACGTTTGTACTGGCGACCCCTTCCGAAACTGCGTATGCCTGTAACCCGTGCGACTGCCCCGATGATAACCGCGTGAACTGTCAGGGTATCGATGAATACGGCGTATACACGCGCACCACGACCAGTGGCAGCTGCTACATCGATGTGTACCTGATCGACGGGAATGGCAGATCGCGCCGCGCGTTCCGAGCCACCGCCGCCGAAATCGACGCCGTACCGGAAACGCCCGCCCAGAACACGGTCATCGACCAGTATTTTGAAGTGGCGCTGTATCGGCTGACATCCGGCGAGTTTCAGGTCAATTACGGACCGAGCCGCCAGGATGGCAAAGTCTACGAACTGATCTGGACGGGCTGCCCGGCGACAGAAGAACGCCGCGAAAATACATACATCCCGTAATCTTAATCGGCGTCAACGACGGAACACATTCATCGTGGATGAGCGACTTTTGCAGGTCGCTCATCGAATAGTGCGCGAAGGCGTCATGAACGTCATATTCAGCCGCTCGATGACCGATGAACAGATTGTTGCGATGCGGATTTGCACATGCCGCCTGATCTGATCACGCACGAACATCCACGCTTTGAGCATGAAACGATACTGCCGCCACCGACCGCCGATGTGGTGTCAAGCGATGATGGTAACGACATCACGCTGTCGGCGGCGGCACATCCGATGCAGCCGCCGCCTTCTGGCATCGGGAGCGTCACCCAACGGCGGTTCGCCTGCCGCTATCTTCTGATCGCAATCGAAATGCCGGCGTTATCCGAAGGCGAGAGCGAACCGACGCCGACACCCGCCGTATAAGTATGATAAAATCGCCGCGTCTTTGATGGCTGAACGAGATTGAGTCAATGCGAAATGGGTTGATCGTTTTCTTGTTGGTATCACTGGTCATGCGTGTGAACGCACAGGATGATGGGATTTCGTCACGTCCTTCGATCCTCGATAGTTCAGCGTACCAGTGGACGTTGATTGCCGATGGCTTCGATAACCCGGTGGGTTTGACCTTCATCCCAGACAATTCGGGTCGCCTTGCTGTATGGGAACAAGGTGGCATGATCTGGATGATCGAACCGAATGGCAGCGTGCCGTTCGAGCCATTTCTGGATATTTCCGGACTGCTGCCACAGGCGGTGTTTCGGGGTGGGTACAGCGAACAGGGATTGCTGGGCGTCGCGTTCGACCCGAATTATGCTGAAAATCGCCGCTTTTTCATCCATTATACCGATGAAGCGGGCGATACCGTGATCGCGCGTTACCTCGTCAGCGCCGATGACGCGCTCGTCGCGGAGGCTGAGGGTGCGGTCATATTGATCACGGTCGATCAGCCGTTCGACAATCATAACGGCGGGCAGCTCGCGTTCGGTCCCGACGGGTATCTGTACATCGGCTTGGGCGATGGCGGCGATCAGGGCGATCCGTTCAACAACGCGCAAAGTCCCGATACGCTGCTGGGCAAGATTCTGCGTATCGATGTCAGTGGTGAACGGTACGCGCCCGCGCCGACCAATCCATTTTCGCGCGATGCGACGTTCGCGCCAGAAGTTTGGGCGATGGGTTTCCGCAACCCGTGGCGGTTCAGTTTCGACCGCGCAACGGGCGATTTGTACATCGCGGATGTAGGCGAGTGGCAGTGGGAAGAAGTCAATTTTCAGCCCGCCGACAGCACAGGTGGGGAAAACTACGGCTGGAGTTTGCTCGAAAGCAACCTCGTGCGCGATGAAAACGCTGACCCGGAAGCGTATACCCGCCCGATTGCGGAATATCCGCATACTATTGGCTGTGCGGTGAGCGGTGGCTACGTCTATCGCGGATCCGCACTGCCAGACGCGCAGGGGGTGTACTTTTTTGGCGATTACTGCAACGGGTCGGTCTGGAATGCGTGGCGCGATGAAGGCGGCGGGTGGCAGAGCGGATTGTTCATGTCTACCGGGCGGCAAATCACCAGCTTCGGGGAAGACCAGTACGGCGAACTGTATATGGTCGATTATAAAGGCGATATTCTGAGGCTTGACCCCGCCGCTACCACACCTTGATAGGTGGGGTGGGGTTTCGTACAATCGGACAGGGCTTCGATCAAAGGCGGTAGGCTTTGGCGCACGACAGCATTGCACCGACCGTGCTGCAAATCGCATGGAAACGGTTCGGCATTCTCACGACGATCAACGGTGACATCATTGGGCGCGTGATCGCTACCGTGTTTTATTTCACCGTGCTGCTCCCGTTTGGGATTATCTCAGCTCTGTTCACCGACCCGCTTCAGCGTAAAGGCGCAAACAAAACGCCGCGCTGGATCGACCGTGAACCTGTCAGTACCGCGCTCGATGACGCTAGGCGTCAAGGCTGATCACCGTTATGTACATACTTGGTATTGCGTGTTTTTATCATGATTCAGCGGTTGCACTGCTCAAAGATGGCGCGCTTGTCGCCGCCGCGATGGAAGAACGCTTCACGCGCAAAAAGCACGATAACAGTTTCCCGATCCATGCGATTCAGTTTTGCCTGCGGCAGGCGGGAATCACAGGAGCAGAGGTCGATTACGCGGTATTTTACGAAAAACCGCTCGTCAAGTTTGAACGCATTCTGCAATCGACCCTGAACACATTTCCGCGCTCGTTGGGGGTGTGGCGTGACGCGATGACGACATGGCTGAAAGAAAAATTGTGGATCAAAAGCACCATCCAGCGCGAAATCGGCGTCAGGTATGACCGCGTGCTGTTCGCGGATCATCATATGAGCCATGCTGCGAGCGCATTCTTCGCCAGTCCATTCCGCGAAGCGGCGGTACTGACGGTCGATGGGGTGGGCGAATGGACGACGACCACGCTGGGAGTGGCGCGCAGCACCTGGAAAGGTGATGAACCGGGTGGACAAAACAGCATTCAGTTGTTCGGGGAACAACGGTTTCCGCATTCGATAGGGCTGCTGTATTCGGCATTCACCGCCTATCTCGGGTTTCGCGTCAACAACGGTGAATACAAAGTGATGGGCATGGCGCCTTATGGCGAAGCGCGCTACGTCGATAAAGTAATGCAGTTGTTCCAGCAGGACAATGACGGCAGCTTCCGGCTGAATATGGACTATTTCAGTTATCACCATTCGACGCAGCATTCATACAACCAGAAGTTCGTCGAACTGTTCGGCGAGCCGCGTCCCGCGGAGTCCGACTTTTTCACGATGATGACAAACCCGGAACGTGCGAGCGAAACGTCGGCGCTGGAAGTCAACCAGCGCTACGCCGACATTGCCGCCAGCATTCAGCGCGTGACGGAAGATGCGCTGATCCGTATCGCCAATCATCTGCACGCCTCAACCGGGATGAATAAACTGGTCATGGCGGGCGGTGTGGCGCTGAATACCAAAGCGAATTATCGCATTCTGCAAGAAACCCCGTTCGATGAAATCTACATTCAGCCTGCGGCGGGCGATGACGGCGGGGCGCTGGGTGCGGCACTGTGGGCGCATCATCTGGTGCTGAATCAACCGCGTGAATGGGTGATGCCGCACGCTTATTGGGGTGAAGGCTACAGCGATGGCGATATTCACACGTTTTTGCGCGAGAAAGGCGTCACGTACACGGATTATGCTGACCGTGAAGACGCCATGCTCGATGTCCTGGCGGAAAAAATCACTCAGGAACATGTTGTCGGCTTTTTTCAAGGGCGTTTTGAATGGGGACCGCGCGCGTTAGGCAGCCGCAGCATTCTGGCTGACCCGCGCTCGGACGCGATGAAAGAAGTCGTCAATACCAAAATCAAATTCCGCGAACCATTTCGTCCATTCGCTCCCGTGATTTTGCGCGATAGAGCGCTGGAATATTTCGATTATCCTGGTGTGCAGGCGCACGAAGCGCCACGTTACATGCTGATGGTCGCACCCATCAGGCAGGAAAAACAGGATCAACTGCAAGCGGTATGCCATTTAGGGACAGGACGTTTGCAGACCATCGAACGCGAAACCAACCCGCGTTATTACGGCGTGATCGAGCGCTTCGGTCAGCTTACCGGCGTACCGGTGCTGCTCAATACGTCGTTCAATCTGCGCGGCGAGCCAATTGTGTCATCGCCGCGTGATGCGTGGAATACCTTCCAGAACAGTGACATCGATTTGTTGGTACTCGGCACATGCGTCGTGCAAAAGCCGACGTGAACAAGGGGAAACAATCATGCGTGACTTTTTGATGCGGTTGGGAATTCTGGGCGAACTGCTGCAATTTTTATGGAAGCGTAAGTTGTACTGGCTGCTGCCGATGGTGATCGTGCTGGTCGTGATCGGTGCTTTGCTGATATTGGGCAGCAACCCCGTCACCGCGCCGTTCATTTATTCGATGTTCTGATATGAACGCGCTGATCATCGGGTTGATTATTGGCGTTCCGCTTGGCGTGTTCGTGGCGCGTGTGTCACATCGTCACGAACACGTGCGCGGCGGCGTGCTGGCGCACGTGTTTCATGTGCTGGCGAGCGCGGCGGTGTGCAGCGCGCCGCCGACCGCGTTGGTGTCGGTGTTCATGGGTAACGGCATTGTGGTCACGCTGGCGCTGGCATTCGGGCTGCTGGCGATCAGCCTGTTCTTGGTGGTGATTCATGCCGTCTTTGAACGTCCGGCGGTCATCGCCGCCGCCCACGCTGAAGATCACGGCTGGACGGCGGAAAAAGCGCGATCATCCGGGCTGTAAATGGTGAGACAGGGGTTCCGGCACGCCGAACCTCCTACGGCTTGACACGATACAGCATTTCGCCGGCTTTCGGAACGTACAACACGCCATCGTCTTGCCGTCCCTGCCATGCTGTGATATCGACCTGCGCCGGGTCGAGATAACCCAAGCCCAACGACTCGCAATCCGTGCGCGGAATTCTGGATGCCAGCGTCACCTGAATGCGCGCAGCCTCGATGCCATTGTCGAACGTACCGGAGCCGCGCACATGCGTGCTGTGTGCGATCACACCGAGCGGCACCTCATGAAAATGTTCCCATTGTTTGATGAAATAATCGCGGACGTGATAGCCAATGCGGCGGATGTTCGCTCCATGCACGACGCTGACAGTATCCAGGTGCGGCGCGTAAATCACGATTTCGCCGCCATCGGCAATCGCCGGGTCGAGCTTGTACATGGCTTTGGCGGCGACCCACAGTTCATCGTACATCGGCGGTGCGACCGACAATGCGCGCTGAAACGGCTGATCGACCCACACGATATGCCTTTGTTCGGAATGCGCCGCCGCCGCGCGCCATGCGCTGACGTGATCACCGATAAACAGCCCGGATGCGCCATCGCGTTCAATGGTGAGCGCGACCAGCGTGATCGGTGTCGGCACACATTCCGCCGCACGATGGATCAGGGTACGCACGGGCGTTTGTGCGATCCCGATCATGTCGCGCACGGTGATCAGTGCGCCGAGCCAATGCGAGACATTGATGAACTCCGCGCCGCTGATACCGGGAAACAGATATTTCGCGCCGCCGCTAAAGCCGACGACTTCATGCGGAAAAGTAGGACCGACGATCAGAATGTGGTCATGTTCCAGCGCCGCGCGGTTGAGTCGTACCGGAATATCGCCGCCCAGTGACGGATGCCATCGATCCCCTGCGATCTGCCTGACTTCATCCTGCGTGATCGTGCCGATCTGCGCCAGCGCACCCGGTCGATCCCACGCATGATTGCTCAACCCGACGTGTGCGTACTGCGTGCGGCGCTGTTCGGACGTGATTCCGACCAGTTTACACAGCGCATCATTGGCAAGCGGCGGATGCGTCCCTAACGCGACCATGAAGTCGAGTTGTTTTGCCCCACGCAAACAATCGACTAACAAGCGGAATAACATCGGTAACGGCATCGTCCGCGTATGATCGGGGATCAGGATCAGCAGCCGCGCCCCGTCGAATGTGCCGGCTAACGTTGTTCGCAGTGCGTGATCAATCGCGTCGTCGCTCAGCAGCGCGCCGGGCGCTGCGGTCACGTGCAGATTCAGCATGTTCACCTCAACATGGTATAGTCACCTGTCACTGTAATCCTGTTTCGTGCGAAAGGATAGCATCGATGTCTGATCTGACCGGGAAAGTCGCGGTTGTGACGGGCGGGTCTGGCGTATTGGGCGCGGTGATATGCCGGGCGCTGGCGAATGCGGGCGCGTCGGTGGTGGTGCTGGCGACCACGCGCGACAAGATCGAACTTGTTGTCGGTCAGCTTCAGGCAGCGCACCATGACGCGCTCGGCATCACGGCGGATGTGACCGATCCGGTTTCGATGCAAACGGCGGCGGATGTGATCGTGAGTCGTTTCGGTCGCGTCGATATTCTCGTCAATGCGGCGGGTGGCAACCGACCGGACGCGACCACTGGCGTACAAACGTTTTTCGAGATGCCGCTCAGCGCTGTCAGCGGCGTGATCGGCGTCAATTTTTACGGCACGCTGATCGCATCGCAGATTTTCGGACGCATGATGGCGACGCAAAAGCGCGGCTGTGTGGTCAATATCTCGTCGATGGCATCGGCACGTCCGCTCACGCGCGTGGTCGCGTATTCGGCGGCGAAAGCTGCCGTCAATAACCTGACGCAGTGGTTGGCGGTGCATATGGCGACCGAATACAGCCCCGCGATTCGCGTCAATGCGATTGCGCCCGGCTTTTTTCTGGGCGACCAAAATCGCTTTCTGCTCATCGATCAACAGACGGGCGAACTGACCCCGCGCGGACAGCATATCATCGCGCATACCCCGCTCGGTCGTTTTGGCGACCCGGAAGATTTGACCGGGGCGCTGTTATGGCTGGTCAGCGATGCGGCGCGCTTCGTGACCGGGATCGTCGTCCCGGTCGATGGGGGGTTCAGCGCGTACAGCGGCGTGTAACACAAAAATTACACAAACGAAAAACGTCGATTACAACGCGATGACACGATGTTCGTGATCAGTACGCATGAAGGATGACGCGATGGTCAACCCAACACCTCCCGGACTGACAGGCTTCAGGCTGCTGCAAGCGGTCAAAGGTGATAACCGCGCGCGGCTGGCGGCGTGGGTGCGGCTGCGCGATCAGTACGGCGACATCGTGTATGGCAATTTCGGCAAGTGGCATTTTTATCTGCTCAATCATCCTGATCTGGTGCAGCAGGCGCTGGTTGGGCAAGCGGATAAAGTCACACGCATCGAACTGGGTAAGAAAATTCGTACCGCACCGCCCGCCCATATTCCCGAAGACAAAGCCTATCATCGCAAGTGGCGCAAGCTGATCGCGCCCGCGTTCACACCGGGTGCGCTGCGTCCGTATACCGAAACGATGGTCGCCCACACGCTCGAAATGCTCGACGGCTGGCAGCATGGTGAAACGCGCGCCATCGATTCGGATATGACCGCGCTGACACTGCGGATCGTGGCGCGCTCGTTGTTCGATGCCGATGTGACGGACTCGCAGGCGGCGTTCAGCCGCGCAATCACATTG
>Ga0224723_1001883_pt1 | contig 12145 bp, 12 predicted proteins | sample Balambano_FR2_Me_FD_161647 | JGI IMG/M metagenome (GOLD analysis project Ga0224723, IMG submission 161647) | Freshwater sediment microbial communities from Lake Towuti, South Sulawesi, Indonesia - Balambano_FR2_MetaG | ecosystem: Environmental > Aquatic > Freshwater > Lake > Sediment | place...
GCCTGGAGCGCAGTTCCGCCGATCTGTACCTGATCACCGTGGTGGACGGCGCGGTTCACGGCCCACTGGCAAGGCCGCCGCAGGGCAACCGCGTGGCGCTGTGGTCGCCGGATGGATCGGCGCTGGCTGTAGTCGATTCAGCGCTGGGCAGGCCAGAGATTTATCGCATCAGCATCCACGATGGTTCGCGCCAGCGGCTGACCACCAACAGCCGGGCCGAAGTGCTGCTGCCGTAAGTCGCGGAGAAGGCGTCGAGCGATGCGCCATGAGCATCGAGGTCTGAACTATCAGTAGCGCGCTGTGATACGCTATAGTAGCTGTAAGAGTCACAGTTGAGACAGACCATCAGCATAATGATCGAGGAAAAATTGCGCTGAAATGAAACATACAATATTAATTAGTTGCACCTTACTATTTGTAATCAATATCTGTCTTATATTCCTCGCATTTGTTATCGGGCACGCTCACGAGGCATGGAAAATTGCAGTGTACTGGCCTCTTCAACCGTTTCAGACGGGCGATGAGGTAGGACTGCTCGATGTAGACAGACAGATACATGTGCGCCTATTTCCAGAAGTCTCAATTGGTCCGATTTCGATGGTAGATAATTTATCAATCTCGCCGAATTATCACCGTCTCTTCTGGACAACGAGTCAGCGCGCATTTTACTACGATGCTTCAATCGACCTGCTATTGAGTTTTGATGAAACAATGCGTGCATTTAGTAATCCGGTGTGGTCGGTGGACAGCCAATCATTCTTGTACGAAGCGCCAGATGGGACTTTATTTCACTCGATAATCGGTGATAGACAAATCTCCACAGAACCACTGTTTGATCCTGCGCTAACGCTCAATGCGACACGACCTCAATGGTCGCCAGACGGCCAGTGGATCGCATTCGACGCAAGAGTAGTTAACGAAGATGCGGAAAACAATTACGAAGTGTATGTCACGACACCCGACCAACGTTGGCTCATCAATGTAGCGGCTGGTCAGGATTATTGTCTTAAGTACGTAGCAGGCTGGTTAGTAGATACCAACGAGTTGCTGTACCTATGTGGTATTTTTCAGGAACATAGCAGACCAATATGGCAGTTATGGAAAGCCAACATCAGCCTTCGCACTACGGAATATATTACAACGATAGACTTTCGTTATTGGTATAGTGTGTCCCCTGATGGCTCATACATTGCCATATTTAACCCGCCTGCTTCTAACAACTCGCCACACGCAGAAACGGCTGACCTCTACATTATGAACTTGAGTACTAGCGAGACACGTCTCCTGGCGTCGTCGATACCATGGCCGGCATCAACACTCTGGTCTCCAGATAGTAACTGGTTTATTTATGTGGACACGCATCAGGGACAGTCAGATATTGTCGCCGTACACCTCGAAAGCGGAACACGCCGCCAGCTAACCAACGATGACCGAGTAGAAATTCTGATGCGATGAAAACACGTCTCTGGATCAGCGCGGGGCTCCTGGCGGCTAACCTGATCGCGGCGGCGCTGGCGGTGCTGATCGGTCAGGCGGGCGGGGACGGCTGGCGCATTACGTATGCGTCCCGCGTGCTGGCCCACGGCAACTGGACGCTGCACGTGTTGGATGCCCACGCGCGCCTGACGATCGACCTGTATCGCGGTGTGGACTTCCCGGCCTATGTGCTGAACCCGCCTTCGCCCTCGCCTGATCTGCGGTATGTGTCCTGGTCCGATCGCGGGTTGGAGGTGCGGACTTACGACTCGCACACCGGCGAAATGATCGATCTCGGCGCGTATTCGTACCCGGTCTGGTCGCCGGACGGTCGGCGTTTCGCCTATCACGGCGCGGAGCTTGATCTGTATGTGACGGCCACGGACGAAGACGGTACGATGCTGCCCCCGCTGCGGGTGGCGCAGGAAAATCCATCGCGCCCGGCCTGGTGCTGCGGCGGATCACGCCTGGCCTATATCCGCGAGCCGAACAGCGTCCGCACGGCGATCGATGTGATCGGCTGGGACGATCAGACCGCCGCGCCATTAGCCACTGTGTCTCAGGGTTATATCCGGCGGCTGGCGTGGTCGGCAGATGGATCGCGCCTGGCCTTCAGCAGCGACGCCCCTTCCACCCGGTCGGCCATGTATACGGTGCGTGTGCCCGGCGGCGAGCCAGAGCGGATCGGGCAGTTTGCTTTTTTTGAGATTCTGCGGCTGGCGTGGTCGCCGGACGGGCAGCATGTGGCCTTCAGCGCGCTGAACGCCCCGCTGGCCCCGGTCACGGTATGGATCGCGCGGGTGGACGAAGGCGAGCTGATCGGCCCGGTGGCGCGGTTGTCTCAGCGCGATTCGGCGCTGGTGTGGTCGCCTTCGGGGCGTGATGTGGCCTACACACGCTCGTCAGATGGCGGCAATGTGGAGATTTACGCGGTGCGGCTCGCGCCGGATCGCACCTGGCGCACGCTGCGGCTGACCTTCAACGATCGCATGGAGACCCTGCTGCCGTGATCGGGCGCGCTCTGCTGATGGCGGCGCTGATGCTCCCAATCTGCGCGGCGCTGACGACGGCGGCGATCGCGTTGGGCGGCGCGGCGGGCGGTTGGATCGTGACCTTTACGCGCTGGGAAAACAATGGCGAATGGACGCTTCACGCGCTGATGGTCGAACGCGGCCTCAGCGCCCGCCTGTACCCTGCGCTGAGCTTTCCGAACCGCCCCTCTCCCTCCCCGGATGGCCGTTTTGTGCTCTACGCTGACCGCACTCATCTGCGCCTGTTCCTGATCGATCTGGACACGGGCGAGCGTTATACCCTGCGCGCTGGCGGGATCGAGCCGGTGTGGTCGCCGGATGGCCGTTACTTCGCCGCCTATTTTGAAGATCGCGTGCGCGTGTGGGCGCTGAATACGCTGCCGCCCACGGTGATCGAGACACGCCAGATCTCGGCGCTGGCGATGGACTGGTCGGCGGCCTGGTCGCCGGGCGGATCGGCGCTGGTCTGGCAGATCAGCTATGCGGAGGCGCTTTCTGTGCCGACCGCGCGCGAAACCCTCTTCTATCGCGTGCAGGACGGTCTCATGCAGCCGCTCGTCGCTGGCATAACCGGCGAGCTGGCCTGGTCGCCGGATGGATCGCGGCTGGCGGCTGGCGGGGCGATCTACCGCATCACGCCGGACGGTCAGGTCAGCCTGATCACAGCCTTTACGCCGGGCTTGTCGGCGGCGGCCTGGTCGCCCGATGGATCAGCGCTGGCCTTTACCACCCACGCGGACAATCGGGCCGCACTGGCGATCGTGGACGCGGCGTCGGGCGAGGCGCATTATCTGCCGGTCAGTTCCGTGTCGCTGGGGCCGCCGATCTGGTCGCCGGAGGGGACGCGCGTGCTGTTCGGCGCGTCGGACGACGGCCAGCTTTACACGCTTGATCTGCGCAGCGGGCGTTACCGTTACCGCGTGCTGACCGACTCCGGCATTTATAACTGGCCGTTTCCATGATGGGCACAGGTTTTTATATGCGCTGGCTGCTGCTGGCCGCGATCCCAACTCTGGCCGCGATTTTCGGCGTGCTGATCACGATCGCGTCTTGGATCGGCCAGTCCAGAGAACCGTGGATCATCTCGTTTGGTGAAAGCACCACCTCCGGGCCGGTGGTTGAGTACATCATCTGGCTGCGAGATCACGAGCGTGAGATTCATGTGCGGCGTTTTGCGCTGCGGGACGGGCGCATGCTCACCCTTTCAACGGATTTCAGCGCGGCGCTGATGCAGCACACGAGCGAGGTGGGCGCTGTCGATCTGATCGATCTGCGTCATCACCGCACCGTGGGCTTGGGGCCAGGCAGCAATGCCCGCTGGTCGCCGGACGGCCAGCGATTCTTTTATACGGTCGGCGATGAGTCGCGCGTGATCGCCCGCGCTGGCGATGGCTGGCGGCAGATCGCCACGATCCGCCTGGAACGTGACGGCTACCCGGTCGGCTGGTCGCCGGATGGAACACGCCTGCTGTTCCAGATCGACGCGGACGAGAGCGGTGTCATTTTTGTGCCCGATATTTACGTCGGCTCGCTTGACGGGCGCGATCGGATCAACATCTCGCGCTCGCCGGAAAGCACCGATCAACTGCCGGCATGGTCGCCCGATGGCCGCTGGATCGCCTTCGTCGGCAACGATCCAGATTCTGAACTGTATCTCGCCGATCCGCGCGGGCGGACACTGCGCCGGCTCACGTTCAACGCCGCCAACGACCTGTTCCCGCAGTGGTCGCCGGACTCGCGTCGGATCGCGTTTTATTCCGATCGCAGCGGGGGGCCGGGGCTGTATGTCCTGGACGTGGATAAGCCGGACGACGTGATCCCTGTAGCGACGAGTATGAACACCTTCGGCGCGATCGTCTGGTCGCCGGATGCGCGCCAGATCGCTTATCAGGACGGCAGCCACCTGTGGATCGCCGATCTGGAGACCGGACGCACCCGGCAGTTGCCAAATTCTGGCGGACTCCCTATGCTTTTGCCATGAATACCTTTCGAGTCCTCACCCTGGCAAGCCTGATCCTGACGGCGATCGGGTCTGCGCTGATCGCCGGGGCGATGCGGACTGCGCCGGGAACCTGGCACGTTCTGGCCGGGTCGCAGGCCCGTTCCGGCGGGTGGTCGGCGCTGCGCCTTGATCTGGATCGCGGGTTACAGTTCACAGCGTTTTCCAACTGGCGGTTTACTGGGAGGCCGATCGTCGCGCCCCAGGGTCGATCGGCGCTGTGGGTTGATTCGTCCGGGCGGCTGATGCGGGTGCGCCGGGGCCGTGCGGAGACTTTGCCTATCCTCGGTGTATCAGAATGCGCCTGGTCGCCGGAGGGTTCGACGCTGGCCTGCGCCGCTCTCTCCGGGTCAATTCGCCTCTACCGCGCCGATCAACCCGGCTGGCCGCAGATCGCCGCCGTGAACGTCGATCCGCATACCCTGACGGATCTGCGCTGGTCGCCGGATGGATCGCGGCTGGTGTTTATCGATCGCCTCAACAACGATACGGACATTCTCCTGATCGACGCCCAGGGCGAAGGACGAACGGCGATCACCAGCAATTATCTGACGGCTGAGTCGGGCGCGGCCTGGTCGCCGGACGGATCGCGTTTGGCCTACCTCTCTGATCAGCGCACACATCAGGAACTGAGGGTATACGATCATGCCAGCGGGGAAGATACGATCCTGGTCAGCAGCCCGGCGGATTTCCGCAGGCCAGCCTGGTCGCCGGATGGGTCGCAGATCGCGTTTGGCACGGATGAAGGTCAGCTTCTGGTGATCAGCGTCGGGCCTGGCGCGCGCCCGCAGCCGATCCTCTATGCCCCGCCGCCTCAGACCGCGCCGATTCTATGGTCGCCGGACAGCCAGCACCTGATCTACACCTCATCGCGCGATAATGATCTGTATGTGGTGCGCGTCAGCGGCTTTGATATTCGCCGCCTGACCGATAACGATTCGTTCAACACGCTGCTGCCATGACGACGCTGTTTTTCACACGCCGGATCCTGCTTCGCCTGGGGGCTGTTGGGGTACTGTGCGCGGCGCTGGCGTCCGGGGCGATCCTGGCCGGGCAGATGCGCGACGGCTGGTCGATCGCGTATACGCAGCATGACGGTCTGCTGACAGGCTGGCGGCTGTATCTGCTGGACGCTGAACGCGGTCACACGGTACGGCTCACCCTGCCGGATCACTTCATCCGCCCGCCGGTGATCTCGCCAGATCGCCGATCGGTGCTGTGGCAGGAAGGCAGCGGGGCGTTGCACGTCTATCGGATCGATCAGCGGCGCAGTCAGTCTTTAGGCGTGGGCCAGAACGCTGCGTGGTCGCCGGACAGCCGCGCGGTGATCCGGCTGGCTCAGGGGTCGCTCTACCGGCACGAAATTCACCCCGATCGCGGGCCAGCCGTCACGCTGCTAACGGAACAGGTAGCCGCCGCTGCCCCACCGTTGTGGTCAGCCCGCAGCGGCCAGATGATCTACCTGGGGGCGGGGATGGGTAACGCCGGGGTTTATCAACTCGACCGTGACAGCGCCGCGCCTGCGCTGATCTATGCCGCGACCAGCGCGATCAGTGAGATGGCGATTGCGCCCGATGCCCGGCGGCTGGCGATCTCCGCCTGGGATGAGGGTTTTCTGCGGCTGTTCCTGGTCGATCTGGCGGGCGGCCAGCAGAGGCGGCTGACGAACCGTCTGGGCGATGATCTGGCCCCGGCCTGGTCGCCCGACGGCGCGCGTGTCGCGTTCATCTACCGCGCCACCAGTGGGCTTCAGGCGCTGTGGCTGGCCGATGCAGACACCATGACCGCTGCCGCCGTGCCGCGCACCGCCCCGCTGCAAAGCCCGCTGATCTGGTCGCCGGATGGCACGCGCATCGCCTATATCATGCCGACCAATGCGATCGTGATCGTGAACCTGGTGACCGGCGTGATCGACCCGACGGCCGCCGGGCCGAGGCGGATCCTGCTCCCATGAAGAGTACGTTGATGACGCGCTTCACGGTCGGCGCGGGCATGTTGGTGCTGGCCTTCGTCCTGCTGATCGCGCTGGCGGTAGGGATCGGGCGCGGTCTGGATGCGGATGTGATCGCTTATCGCAGCGGCGATGAAAACTACGACATTTACGTCCACGATCTGCGGCGGGGCAGCCGCGTCAACCTGACGCCAGATTCGCCAGCGCACGACATGGCTCCGCGCTGGTCGCCGGATGGCCGCCAGATCGCGTTTTTCTCCAACCGCGATAACGGCTACGCGCTCTACGTCATGGAGTTGTCCGACCGGTCGGCGCGGCAGGTGGCGGGATTTATCAACGGCGTGCCGCGCTGGTCGGACGATGGACGCTGGCTCGTCTACGGCGCGCAGGCGTCATTTACGGAATATCAGGTTTACGCGATTGACGCGGCCACAGGCGAAGCGCGCGAGCTGGACATCAGTGACCCCCTGGCTCAGGACTATTTGCAGGCGGAGGAAGGATTGATCAGCGGGCAGTTTCCGTCGCCGGACCGCCAGACAACCCTGCTGATTCGGCTGGACGGGGGTTCGGCTGTCATCAGCGTGCTGCGGGATAATGATCGTCTTCAAGACCTGTACCGGTTCCGGGTGCGCAGGTCCGATAGAGACTATCTGAGATGGTCGCCAGACAGCACGCAGATCGCGCTGGTGGATTATCGATCCGCCGATGTTTTTGGTATTCATCTGATGGTTGTGGCGACCGGCGAGGGCCGCTGGATCGCCGATGATTTCGCCGCCGAACCGGATTGGAGGCCGTAAACGCGGTGAGTCGCGCCGCAGCGGGAGATGCCGGGCTGAACTTTCGCAGGCCTATAATCGAACTCATTGAGACTTTTCCTTAGCCAGTAGATAACGTAGGTTGATGAGGGCATAGACAATGTCATGAGCGCCCATAAAGTGATCCGCTTTGCGGTCAAAGCGAATGAACAGGGCACGGAACTTGTCAATCCAGGCGAGGGTTCGCTCAGTGGTGAAACGCAGCTTGTAGACTTCAGAGTGGAAGAGCCGTTTAGGTCCGCGTTTGGGCTTTTTGCGCGAACGCTTGTTTTCGACAATGTTGGGAATGACCTTTGGGGATTTTGAATGCTTCGAAGAATTCATGATCGAACGCGAGCGGTTGATTCGGCAACGGTTGAACACACTGTTTTCTAAGTGACCACCGTAAAACGTGCCGAGACTGCTCGTCGGCTAGGGTTTACGTGCATCATTCAAACAATACCAACGCATTGCCTCCGCGCCGCTCCCGGCGTATGATCAATTCACATAAGGAGGAATCGATCATGACCGAGCAGCATACCCCCCAGGCCGCGCATAAACGCCAGCCGCTTTCTGTCGCCGAGCGCCAGCAGATTCGCTTCCTGGTGATTTTTCTGATCCGGGTGCTGGTCGTCGTGGCGATCGTCTCGCTGGCCGTCAGCGCGATCGTCGCCCTGCTGAACTGAATCAACTGAACCGCCGCGCCGGGCGCACCCCTGACTGACCGCTCGATCTGCGATCGACCCCCGCGACCGCGTGAGCCGCATTCGCCGCCGCCGCGCGATCTGGTCTATAATCCCTCCCACAACCGCCGACCGCTGTTTTCGGAGTCCGCCTTATGTATCGCTATGTCATCGAAGATCACCGCCAGGTTCCGCCCTTTAACGAACCGGCTGCGCTGCTGACAATCGGCCTGGAACCACTCAAACTGCATCAGGAAAATCTGTTCAACAGCGTGTTCGGCCAGCGGCCAGATCTCGGCCCGCCGCTGCGCGACCGTGACGAACTGTACCGTGTGGTCGGCGAGGCGGTGGTCTACCGCGATAACCTGTGGTTCGACCGTGAGTATCTGGAATATTTTATCCGCGAGGCGCGCAAGACCGGCAAAGCCTGCCGCGCCGCGTTCTACGCCAGCGATAAAGCCTTCCACACCTATACCGTGCCGCTGCAAAAATCGTTTCAGGCCGGGCTGGGGCCAGACCATAAGCTGCTGTTCCTGGTCGATCTGTGGTACTTCCCGCGCGGCTACGAAGAAGAGATCATGCCCGTGCCCGTGCCCAGCGACGCGCGGGAGATCGGCTTTTACGCTGTGCCGGACTTCATGACGATGAAGCAGGGCGATCTGACCCATTACGCGCCGATGCGCTCGATCATCGCCATCGAAAGCTGGGTGCATGTCTACTTCGCCAGCATCATTTATGGCAACTTCGGGCGCGCGGGCCGGCTCGATACAAAAATTGAAACCAGTTTCTTCGCGCAGATCAGACTGCTGTGGCGCGCGGTGATGGAACAGAAACAGATTTTGCAGGCCTCCGGCGCGGTGCATATAGGCCGGAATTGTTCGATCGACCCGTCAGCCATCATTACCGGCCCGGCCTATATCGGCGACAACGTGTCGATCGGCGCGGGCGCGATCGTCGATAACTGCACGATCGGCGATAACGTGACGATCGATGCCGGGTGCGTGCTGATGATGAGTACGGTGGCCGATGGCTGCTTTCTGCCGTTCCGCTGCGCGCTGTATCTGACCGCCGTGATGGAGAATACCATCATCGCGCAGAACACCTGCCTGCAAATGTGCGTGATCGGGCGCAACAGCTTTGTCGGCGCGGGCAGCACCTTTACCGACTTCAACCTGATCGCGCAGAAGCCGATTCGCGCCGCCAACATCGACAGCGAACTGCAATCGGTCGGCCAGATCGTGCTGGGCAGCGCGATTGGACACAACTGCCGCATCGGCAGCGGCATGATCGTCTTCCCTGGCCGTATGATCGAGTCGGATGTGGTGGTGGTGGCCTCTCCATCGCGCCGGGTGATCAGCCGTAACATCAGCTTTGAGGAAAGCGATCATCACGTCATCCGCGAGGGGCAAATTCACAAACGCTTTTATCCACGCCAGGAAGAAATGGAAGAGGCGATCGCCAGTTGGGACAGTTGGTGATGCGCGCGGTGACTGCGTGTCGGTTGAAACGTGGACGCTTTTGAAATCGACCGGCTGATCGCGCGCCGTGTTTTGTTATATGCTTAAAACGACTTTAAGCCCCAGCCTGACGCTTAACCGCAGTATAAGGAGTGAGATATGAACCGCCCACGGCGTACAACGCGCGCAATGCCCCGCCTGCTGCTGGTGCTGCTGGCGGCAATCATGCTGCTGGCAGCCTGTGATAACGGCGGCGTGACGCTGGATGACACCCCGGCGGAACTTCAGGAAGAGACCACCGGCGCGATCATCCGCATCCGCCTCCCTGAAAACTGGGTGGCCGCGTTTGAAGAAGGCAGCATTTTTCTCGAAATTGCCAATTCTGACCGGGCGCTGGACGGCTTCAGCGCACTTGATCCTGAACCGCCCACGCTGACCGGCAGTCAGGTCGTCGGCGTGTTTGTCGGGCCGGATTTTGTCGCTGCCGACGGGGTATTGGGCGGCGCGGAAACCCCGACCGATCTGGTCGAGATCGCCGCCGTCCCAGGCGAAGATGCGAGCGCCGATTATGGCGAGATCGAGACCTACACCCAGAATGAGCGCGACGGCGCGCTGATCATCGGCACAGTCACGGATGGCGAGACCACCTACGCGGCCTTGATCACCGCGTTTGAGATCAATGAGGGCTTCGGCATCCTGAGCTTCGTCGCGCCAGAGGGACAGATCGCCCAGTACGAGGATGAGATCAAGGCCATAGCGGGCACAATCGAGTACACACCAGGCGCGATCAGCGGCTTCGACGCCGAGGCAGCCACGGCGGAACCGACCGGTGAGGCCACCGACGAAGCGACCCCCGAAGCTACGGACGAGGCGACGCCTGAATCAACCGAGGAAGCCACACCGGAGGCGACCAGAGAAGGCACACCCGAAGCGACGGCTGAGGCAACCGAGGCCGGATAGCAACCAGGGCATCGTCCACGCCGGAACGTCTATCAGGCCCCGGCTGGAGTCGGTGTGGGCGGCGGCGGGGCCTGTCCGCTGTACTGCGGGCAGGTCTGGCCGATGGCGATCAACCCGTTGCGGATGTCTTCCACGGCGCGTTCGGTGCCTGCGCGGGCGTTCGCCATCTCCAGCGAGTCGCGCAGGATCGCCCACGATTGATCGCAGTCGCCCAGATAATAGAGCGCCAGCCCCCGGCGGTATGTGCATTCCAGGCTGTTGGGGTTACTTTCCAGACAGGCCGTGAACGACTCCAGCGCGCCCGCGAAGTCGCGGTCGTTATAACGCATCCGCCCCAGTTCAAAATGCGCCTCGGCGTCGGCGGGATTGGTCGCCACCGCGTCCTCGCAGTAACCAAGCGCCTGGGCGAACTCGCCGATCTTGCGGTAGGCCAGGCACATCCGCAGCATGGCGCGCGCGTTGAATGGCTGGATCGACAGGATGCGCTCGTACAGCAAAATCGCCTCCTGATCGCGATTCTGCGCCAGATAAAGCGCGGCCAGTTCAAAATAGGCGAAGATGCGATCGGGATCGACGGCGATGGCCTGCTCTAACTGTTCTGTCGCGCCGGGCACGTCCTGGTTGTATTGCAGCGCGAAGGCATAAGCGCGATAGGAATCCGCGTCCGCCGGGGTCAACTGCACCGCCAGCAGTCCTTCCGTCAGCGCGTCGTTATAGCGCCCGGTCAGGGCATAGGCGCGGGCCAGCGCCGCGTGCAGCGGGCCAAAGGCCGGATCGGCTTCCAGGCCGGAAAGCGCAACCGGGATCGCGCCAGAGGGCGTATCGGAATAGACCAGCGCGATCGCTTGCAGCGCATAACCGCGCGGATCGGTCAGGTCGAGGTCGATCAACTGCTCGCCGATCTGGATCGCCACGTCATAATCGCCCATATCGATCAGCAGCAGGCCATACTGGTACAGATACCCACGATTTTCCGGCTCCTGCCGCACGATCTGTTCCAGCAGCGCGGCAGCCCCGGCCAGATCGCCGGTCAGGGACAGGCTGGCAGACTGCGCGGCCAGATCACCGGGCAGCCGGGTGGGCGTGGGGGCGCGGCCCATCAGGTGGAGCGCCGCCGTCTCGATCTGCGCGGCGTTGACCAAGACAAACAGCAGCCCGGCGCCTGCGATCAGGCCCAGCACGAACAACGCGCGCGCGCTGATCTGGAAGCGGCGTCGTCTGCGGCGACCGAAAAAGGGTTCGGAATAATCGCGCTTGATGTACATGCCGTTTAATCCTGAGCGTTGAGCCTAAGGGGGTGATGCGCCATCCCTGCTGTGAGACCACGGAATTTGCCGTGGCTGATTGACTCATCGCTCATCGCTCATCGCTCAAAGCTTATCGCTTTTTAATACCCCGCGCCGATCGGGGTGGGCGGCGGTGACGTGGGCGGCGGTTGAGTCGGCACGCCGATCTGATCGTAACCGGGGCAGCGCTGTGTGATGTTGTACAGGCCGATGTCGATCTGGCTCAGGACGCCGATCAGCGTTGAGTTGCCGACCGCGCGGGGCCGGGCCTGCTGGAGCAGATCCCACGCCTGCGCACAATTGCCCAGCCAGTAATGTGCCAGCCCTTGCAGGTAATAGCACTCGATGTCGGTCGCCCCCAGGTTCAGACATTCCTGGAATGCGGTGATCGCGTCTTCGTAATTGCGCCGCTGATACCGCATCCGCCCCAGTTCGCGCCAGGCCTCGCCATATTCGGGGTCGATCTCCAGGGCGTTAAAACAGTAGGGGGCGGCCACATCAAACTGCG
>Ga0224723_1001884_pt1 | contig 12145 bp, 10 predicted proteins | sample Balambano_FR2_Me_FD_161647 | JGI IMG/M metagenome (GOLD analysis project Ga0224723, IMG submission 161647) | Freshwater sediment microbial communities from Lake Towuti, South Sulawesi, Indonesia - Balambano_FR2_MetaG | ecosystem: Environmental > Aquatic > Freshwater > Lake > Sediment | place...
GCATGCGATCATCCAGCATAGCTCTGACCTTGCCCAACACGGCCCCAGCTACTAGCGAGTCGCCTACTCTCAAAGTAGGCGACTCGCTAGTAGCTGGGGCCGTGTTGGGCAAGGTCAGAGCTATGCTGGATGATCGCATGCAGCGGGTTGAACGGGCTACGCCTTCCTTTGCAGTGGAGGTGTTGGGTCTGAACGATGTACCTGCTGCTGGGGATGAGTTTGAAGTCTACCCCGATGAAAAAACCGCCCGCGCTGTGGCAGACAAGCGTATGTCTGAGCAGCGTCAGTCGCGCTTGCAGCAGGCCATGGCCTCTCGCCGCGTTACCCTGAACACGATTTCGGCTCAGGCCCAGGAAGGCGACCTGAAAGATCTCAACCTGCTTCTCAAGGCCGATGTACAGGGCTCCATTGAAGCGATTCTGGCCGCGCTACAGCAGTTGCCCCAGGATGAGGTTCAAATTCGAGTGTTGCTGGCGGCTCCTGGAGAAATTAGCGAAACCGACGTTGACTTGGCTGCCGCCAGTGGGGCGGTCATCGTCGGCTTCAATACCACCCTGGCTCCTGGGGCGCGTCAATCTGCCGACCGCCTTGGTGTGGATGTTCGTGACTATGAGGTCATCTACAACCTGCTGGACGATATCCAGGGCGCGATGGAAGGTCTGCTAGAGCCTGAAATGGTGGAAGAACCCCTGGGTCAGGTCGAAGTGCGGGCCATCTTCCCGGTGCGCAAGGGGGCAGTGGCCGGTTGCTATGTGCTGTCGGGCAAGGTGACTCGCAACTGCAACCTGCGGGTCGTGCGCGAGGGCGAAGTGATTTACACTGGTAAGTTAGACTCCCTCAAGCGCATGAAGGAAGATGTCAAAGAAGTCGCGGCTGGCTTTGAGTGCGGTATCGGCATCGACAGCTTTAGCGACTGGAAAGAAGGCGACATTATCGATGCCTTCCGCATGGTTACGAAGCGCCGTACATTAGCAATGGCTTAGTTCTATGGCTGCCTTCCGCTATGACCCTTACCTCTGGATTCATCTGGCTGGGATAGCCACCGTGCCACTGTGGTTGGCGATTTGTGGGTTGGGGTTAGCGGTAGGCTACCCAACTTGGCCAGGGTTGGAGTTGGTGGCGATTGCCCTGCTGGGAGTTGCACCCGTTCTATTGATGCAAATCAGGCGGCCCTTCTGCATTTTTAGTCTGCTGTTTTTAGCTCTCAAACCCGCCATCCTGAATGAGGATCAGCGGCGCTTGCTGACCTTGTTTCGCCGGTGGTGGGTACGTTTGGTGGCAGTTCTGGTGCCGTTACCGTTAGTCTGGGCGCTGCTGGCCCTTTACCCGGTAGCGGTGGTAGCGTCCGATATTACGCCTTTTGCCGAGTGGGGGCGCTTTGGGGGAGTCGCGATTGCAGCCGGTAGCTTTTTGATGGCAAACCTCTTCTGGCAAGTGCCCATCAGCGTGCTGTTGGTAATGGCGACTGCAGAAAAGCGGTTCCAGGCTACGTCTCCTTACCCTGTAGAACAAATCAGTCAGGATTTCACTCAAATTGGCCTTCTCCTATCGCGCATTCTGCCGACGGTTTTGTTGCCAGGAACAGTCGCCCAGCCTGCTCAAGCCCACCCGTCCCCAGTGCCGGATGTCGAGCCTAGCGTGGCTTTAAGTAATGGGCAGAAAGCGTTTCCGAGCGCCGCTCCATTGCCAGAGGTGACAGCGGCTGTTGTTGTGCCTGCGGCGGCTGAACCTACTCTTACTGAGCCGGTTAGTTCTGAACCTGACGTGCCCGATTCGGTTGCATTGGCTGGTGAGCTACGTCATCAGGCAGAGCATGCATCTCCTGCTCAGCCCTCAGCGGTGGATAGTGCGATGCCTGACAACAGTACCCTGGAGGTTGAAGTAGCAGTAAGCAGTGGAGCCTCAGGAGGTTACGGATAGCCCAATAACACCGAGTAATTGTGGCTTTTGGCACAATGGTAACAAGGCCCTTGAGTTATTCTTGTAGAAAGATACAGGATTAATTCGCGTTGCTTCCAACTTTTATGCCTAACTGAGGTGAAGTTTCTAGTGTTTGGAAGCCACACTTACCTTAAATGGTTCTTATCCTTGAGACGTTACTGAGGCAGCTATGGCAGTATCCCGCACTGTAGATTCAAAGCAGCTTTCTGACCATGCACGTATCTGGTACAGCCTAAAATGTGCCATTGCTAATAGTTCTGGCTTTAGAAGCTGGAAAAGTGAGCTAGCCGATGGCGAAGTTGATAGTGTGTCTTTAGATTCTCTAGTGCGTCGTTACCTGCGAGAAACTCTGGAGACTCTGGCCTACTAAGCTGTCCTTTTGTGGGAACTTTAGAGGGTTGAATCGCCACTACTTGTTTAAGGTGGCGGGTAGATTGTTGGTTTTTCTAGAGCGCTAAACCTGGTAATAGGTACGATACCAGGCCACAAATTGCCGAATACCGTCCTCAATGGGTGTATTGGGGGCAAATCCAACATCGGCCATCAGTTCGCTAACGTCTGCATAGGTGTTAACCACATCACCAGGCTGCATGGGCTGCATGATAATTTGGGCTGGTTTGCCCACAGCCTCTTCAATGGCTTCGATAAATCTGATTAGCTCGATGGGTTGATGGTTACCGATGTTATAAAGCTTGTAGGGAGCCAGATTCGCATGGGTAGAGTCAGCTGAGATGGACGCTGTCGGCGGATGGGCCATCACTCGCACAATCCCTTCCACCACATCATCAATGTAGGTAAAGTCACGCTTCATGTGGCCATAGTTATAGACAGGAATCGGGCGACCCTGAAGGATAGCTTCCGTAAACTTGAAGTAGGCCATATCAGGCCGCCCCCAGGGGCCGTATACAGTAAAAAACCGCAGCCCCGTAGCCGGAATTTGGTAGAGGCTGCTGTAAGCGTGGGCCATTAGCTCATTGGCTTTCTTCGTAGCGGCATAGAGAGAAACCGGGTGATCGACACGATCCTCTACCGAGAAAGGAACCTTGCGATTAGCCCCGTATACAGAACTAGAGGAGGCGAATACCAGATGCTCAACCCCCATACGGCGACAGCCCTCCAGCAGATTTAGAAAGCCAGACAAATTGCTGTCGGAGTAGGCAAAGGGATTTTCCAGAGAGTAGCGGACGCCCGCCTGAGCGGCGAGATGAATTACGTTTTGAAACTGATGATGGCTAAAGAGGTCTAGCATTCTGTCTCGATCAAACAAATCGAGACGCTCAAAGGTGAAGTGCGAGTAGTGTTGCAATTGCTCCAAGCGGGCCTGTTTTAGGCTGACATCATAGTAGTCGTTCAAATTATCAATGCCATAAACCTCGGTGCCGGTTTCTAACAGCCGCTGCGCTACAAAATAGCCAATAAAACCCGCAACTCCAGTCACTAATACGGCCATAACCTGGTCTCCTGCAATCTTTGGATGTTCCGCTTGTTTGGCTAGAGCTTAGCCCTATAAATAGCAGCATGACGTTAATCCAAAAGAGCTTCAGACGCAATTTCGCCTGGTTCTGTGCCTTGCAAATCTTAATTCTTTCGCCTAATTCTGACTCTAGACAGTCCAGCAAGAGGTCATTGCGGCTATCGGTGTTAGGATCAGGCAAAAGTGAAGCAAAAGAACGCTAAAAGAACAAGAAGGACGTAGGTGTCGATGCAAGAAATTGAAAAATCAATATCCTTTGATGGCCGAGACATTCAGCTGAGAGTTGGCCTGCTAGCCCCTCAGGCAGGCGGTGCGGTGTTAGTGCAGTCAGGAGAGACGGCTGTGTTGGTTACAGCGACTCGGGCCGCCGCCCGCGAGGGCATTGACTTTTTGCCTCTGCTGGTAGATTACGAAGAGCGCCTCTATGCGGCTGGCCGCATTCCTGGTGGCTTTTTACGCCGAGAAGGGCGTCCACCAGAGCGCGCCACCCTGATTAGCCGCCTGATTGATCGTCCTCTGCGGCCCCTGTTTCCTAACTGGCTACGGGACGATATTCAAATTGTGGCCACAACGCTGGCTATGGATGAGCAGGTGCCGCCCGACGTGCTGGCTGCTACGGGAGCTTCCGTTGCGGTGCTGCTGGCTAAGATCCCCTTCAATGGGCCAATGGCGGCGGTGCGCGTGGGTCTGGTGGGGGATGATTTTGTGATTAACCCCACCTACAAAGAGGTTGAAAACGGCGATTTGGATCTGGTAGTGGCGGGTTCCCCCGACGGGGTAATCATGGTGGAAGCCGGAGCCAACCAACTGCCCGAAGCTGATGTGATTGAAGCCATTGACTTCGGTTACGAAGTGGTACAAGACCTGATTCAAGCCCAACGCGACCTGATGCAGGAGCTAGGCATCGAAATCGTGCAGGAGCCGGAGCCAGAAACCGACCCCACTCTGGCTACTTTTGTGGAAGAAAAAACTGCGGCTGCCATCAAAGAGGTGCTAAAGCAATTCAACCTTACCAAGCCAGAGCGGGACGAAAAGCTAGACGCGATTAAGGATGAATTGGTAGCCACCATTGATGCTCTAGAAGAGGACAACCCGATTAAGCTGGCTGGGGCGGCAGATGGCAAAGCCTTGGGGAATACCTACAAATCTGTCACCAAGAAGCTGATGCGACAGCAAATCCTCGACGAGAAGGTGCGGGTGGATGGCCGCAAACTGGATGAGGTGCGGCCTATCTATTGCCAGGTGGGGCTGCTGCCCAACCGGGTACATGGCACAGGGCTATTTCAGCGAGGGCTGACTCAAGTGATGTCGGTAGCCACCCTGGGCACTCCTGGCGATGCCCAAATGATGGATGACCTGCATCCGGAGGAAGAAAAGCGCTATCTGCACCACTACAACTTCCCGCCCTATTCGGTCGGAGAAACGCGCCCGATGCGATCGCCCGGTCGCCGCGAAATTGGCCACGGAGCCTTAGCAGAACGGGCTCTGGTGCCTGTTTTGCCACCTCAAGAAGAGTTCCCCTATGTCATTCGAGTCGTGTCAGAGGTGCTGTCATCCAATGGCTCAACTTCAATGGGGTCAGTCTGCGGGTCTACCCTGTCGCTGATGGATGCTGGAGTGCCTATCACCAAGCCGGTTAGTGGCGCGGCAATGGGGCTGATTAAAGAAGGCGACGAAGTTCGCATTCTTACGGATATTCAGGGCATTGAAGACTTCTTGGGCGATATGGACTTCAAAGTGGCCGGTACCGACAGTGGCATCACCGCCTTGCAAATGGACATGAAAATCACCGGCTTGCCTGTTCAGGTCATTGCCGATGCCATCCATCAGGCTAAACCGGCTCGGCTGCATATTCTGGAGAAAATGCTGGCCACCATCGACAAGCCCCGCCCTGAGCTGTCGCCCTATGCGCCTCGCTTAATCAGCTTCAAGATTGACCCTGACCTGATTGGCATGGTGATTGGCCCCGGCGGTAAAAAAATCAAGTCAATTACCGAGCAAACTGGGGCCAAGGTGGATATCGCCGACGATGGCACCGTTACCGTGTCTTCCATTGCTGGAGAAAAAGCTAAGCAGGCCAAGGCTTTAATTGAATCCATTGTCTTCAAGCCCTCGGCTGGGGACGTCTTTGTGGGTACCGTAACGCGGGTCATCCCCATAGGGGCGTTTGTAGAGTTCATGCCGGGTCAAGAAGGGATGATTCACATCTCCCAACTGGCTGATTATCGGGTTGCTAAGGTCGAAGACGAGGTTAACGTTGGCGACGAGGTGATTGTCAAAGTGCGAGAAATCGATGGTCGAGGCCGCATTAATCTCACACGTCTGAACATCCACCCCGACGAAGCCGCCGCCGCCCGTGAAGCCGCTGCCCTGCGGTAGAGGGTGGTAGGCAGTAGGTAGGACAGGGAAAGATATCTCCCCCCATCTCCCTATCCAACCCTCCCCCTACCCCGGATCAAATCTTGCAACAATGCCTCAGCAAGATTTGATCCGGGGTTCCTTTCTTAGTAGGATGCAATGATGCGAGTTTTAGCTGTGACCTTCGACTCTGAAATACCGTGCGGAAAATTATCATTGCTGGCAACTGGAAGATGTACAAAACCCAGGCAGAAACCCTGGATTTTTTGCGTCACTTTTTAGGACAACTGACCGATACTCCGGACGGCCGGGAGGTAGTGCTATGCGCCCCGTTTACCGCCCTGAGCGCCCTGTCCAAGAGCTTACACGGGGCCAGGGTGAAGGTAGGGGCGCAGAACATCCACTGGGAGTTAGAAGGGGCCTACACGGGCGAAATTTCTGGAGATATGCTGCGCGAACTGGGGGTGCGTTACGTAATTGTGGGCCACAGTGAGCGTCGTCAGTATTTCGCTGATACCGATGAAACCGTAAACCTGCGCTTGCAGCGAGCGCAGCGATGCGGTCTGACTCCAATTCTCTGTGTAGGCGAGACTAAGCAACAGCGCGATGCTGGTGAAACCCAGTCGGTGATTACCACCCAAATTGAGAAGGGAATGGTAGACGTTGACCAAGATAACCTGGTGATTGCCTACGAACCCATTTGGGCCATTGGCACAGGCGACACCTGCGAAGCCGAAGAAGCCAATCGCGTGATTGGTGGCATTCGCAAACTGCTGAAAAACCCCGATGTGACGATTCAGTACGGCGGATCTGTCAAGCCCAGCAATGTGGATGAACTGATGGCCCAATCTGAAATCGATGGCGCTTTGGTCGGTGGGGCTAGCCTGGAAGCAGAGAGCTTCGCCCGTATTGTGAACTTTCAGTAGGGTTGTGTACCGGCGTTAACAGCCGAACTACGACGCCACATGCTTTCACGCTCAGCAGTGTTATGAGCTCTGTATCGAGGTGCGGCAGACCGTCCGCCGTAGTTTAGGGCGAGTGATACTGCCTCTAAAATGGGCTGTCCTCTCAACGGCTGCAAACCTAGGCAACAGGCCAGAAATTTAAATCAGCGGCCTAATGCTAACAAACGCTGCCAGAGCGAACTGCCTCTAGAGGTGACCGGGGTAGTCAGTACCCCGTAGCGGGGGCTGAGCAAAAAGGCCAGCCCAAACAAAATCGATACCACCAGTACAATCGCAGGCCCCGAAGGCAGATTCAGGTAGTAGCTCAAATATAACCCGCTGACGCTGGAGACCACCCCAACCCCAGCGCCTAGCATCATCACCTGATGCAGCCGGGGCACTAGCAGGTAGGCGGTTGCCCCTGGTGCAATCAGCAGCGAAAGCACCAGGATAACGCCAACGACCTTCATGCTGGCCACGACCGTTAGGGCGATCAGCACCATTAGTCCGGAGTTTAGCCAGTCGGTCGGGAGCCCACTGGCCTTGGCACCAAGGGGGTCAAAGCTGTAGAACAGCAGTTCTTTGTAGAGCAGAATCACTGTTAACAGCACCAGACCAGCAATAATGGCCGTATCACGAACTTCTGCAGGAGTAACCCCTAAAACATTGCCGAAAAGAAAGTGATTTAGGTCTATTTTGGTGTCTTTTTGGATGGTAGTAATTAGCGTGATGCCCAGAGCAAAGAAGGCCGAAAACACGATTCCCATGGCGGCATCTTCTTTGATGGGCGATCGCCGCGGAATCCAGGCAATCAGCACCGTACTGACCACCCCAGCTACAAACGCGCCGACAAAAATATTCACCCCCAGCCAGAAAGCAATGGCCAACCCTGGTAGCACCGAGTGGCTGATGGCATCCCCCAGCAGGGCTAGCCGCTGCACCATTAAGTAGCTACCCACCACTGAACAGATGATGCCGACCATAATCGCCACGGCCAGCGATCGCTGCATGAAGCTATACTGCAGCGGCTCAAAGAACCAGTTCAGTAACGCTAGCTCAGGCCGCATGGCCAAAGAACCCAATGTGGCCACCATAGGCACGGCTCATGTTCTCGCGGGTGAGTACCCAATCGCGAGGGCCAGCGGCCACTAGCTCTTTGTTAAGCAAAATCAGTTGGTCAAAATAGGTGATGGATTCGCCCAAATCATGGTTGACGACCATGACGATCTTGCCACTGTCGGCTAGCTCCCGAAAAATCTTGAAGATCACCGTTTCAGTCTTTTGATCAACCCCGACAAAGGGTTCATCAAAAAAGAACAATTCAGCCTCTTGAGCCAGGGCACGAGCTAAAAATACCCGCTGCTGCTGCCCCCCAGAGAGCGCACCGATAGGACGATCTCGGAACTCTAGCATGTCGACGCGCTCCAGGGAGGCCGTAGCCAACTGCCGACTGACCGCAGAAAAACGCCTGAACCAGCCTGTTTTGCTCACTCGCCCCATCATCACCACATCCCACACTGTAGCCGGAAACGTCCAATCGATGTGCGATCGCTGCGGCACATAGGCCACTCGCTCTAGCTGATGAGCTAGATAATCTTCACCGTAGGTGACAATGCCTGTTATCACCGGCATTAGCCCCAGCATGGCCTTAATCAGGGTGCTTTTACCAGCACCATTAGGGCCAAAAATCCCCACTAGTTGCCCTGGTTGCACTGTCACATTAATATTGCGCAGCGCTTGGATATCCCGATAATTGACGCTCAGGTGGTTAACGGTAATGGAGCGAGAAGTCGTCATATTAGTCCTTAGAAAAAACGCCCTTGCTGGTCTCACCTTCCCCCCGTAACCGCAGAAACCGGGGGATGTCGCCTAAAGGCTGTTAGCCAAATCACCCTTCTACCCTGCCCCAGAAATTAGCCCACATAAGGAAGCCAGAGTAGAAAAATGAAACGATTATGAAAACATTGTATCTTAAAAAATGAAAGGAATATGAAATGCAGTGAATGCAACAATCCGCTCTATCTCAAGTCAACTGGGTTCAACCATATTGGGGGCTTGTTGTTGCGGCATCCCTCTTTGGATTGGCGTTAGTAGGCTGCGACTCTCCCGAAGGTGGGGAATTTGGCGCTGACTCTGCCGACGGTAAGCTAGCTGTGGTGGCGACCAGCACCATTCTGGCTGATTGGGCTGCCGAGGTTGGTGGCCACCAGATTGAACTAACCAGTATTCTCCAACCCGGTGCCGACCCCCACCTTTATGAGCCTGTACCGGCCGACAGTGGTGCCTTTGAGCGCGCCGATTTAATTCTCTACAACGGTTACAATCTGGAACCTAATCTGATTCGCCTGCTCAATGCAGCCGGGGTAAATGCACAGCGGGTGGCGGTTGGGGAAGTGGTGCCGCCCCTTGATTCGCAGGAAGCAGGCAGCTCTGCTCCTGACCCCCACGTTTGGGGCGATGTTAGAAATAGCGTGCCGATGGTTGAAGCAATTCGCGATGAGATGATTGAACTCGCGCCTGAGCATGAGGCACTGTTCATCCAGAACGCATCCGCCTACATTGAGGAACTAAATCAACTGCATAGCTGGATTGAGCAGCAAACTGCTACTATTCCTCCCGATCAGCGGCAGTTAATCACTACCCACGATGCCTTCCAGTACTATGCCAATGCCTACGGTTTAACCGTTGCCGGTACGCTAATTGGCCTTAGCACAGAAGAACAACCTAGCGCTCGCACCGTGCAACAACTGGTGGAATCCATTAAAGCGTTAGGGGTGCCCGCTATCTTTGCAGAAACTACGATTAATCCTAGTCTAATGACTACCGTAGCGGCTGAGGCTGGCGTTGTTCTGGCTGATGCCAAGCTCTATTCAGACTCGCTGGACGCTGTGGGAAGCGACGGAGATACCTACATCAAGATGATGGTGGCCAATACCAAAGCCATCACTGAAAATTTAGGCGGAGCGGTGACAGACTTCTCAGAGTAACCGACCCGGCCTGTGGTGTTTCGAGTCGCCAGTTTTCAGGCATTATAGGGGAGCGGATTCTGTCTGTCATTTGGTGATATTGCCAAGTCCAGCTCGGGAACTGTAGTTTTTCTAGAAAGAAAGATTCTACTTCTGGACTTGGACAAGTTGAACTAGGCTCACCTATGAAACTCGGCAGCAAGTACTATCCTCTATTTGATTACCTGCAAAGCTCTGCCCAAGACGAAACTGTGCTGACCTTTGCAGAAATTGAAGCCATGCTGGGAGGGGCACTACCTGCGTCGGCTCACGATCGCAAAAACTGGTGGAGCAACCGCGATACCGCGACAGCCTTGCAATCTGGGGCCTGGGTTAAAGCGGGCTACCATGTTCAGGATGTTGACATTGAGCAGAAGAAAGTCACCTTTCGCAAGTACACATCGCACTACAACATTCAAACTAAAGACGGCAAGATTATCTGGCAGCAGGATGCCATTCGCGCTCTGCGTAAGCATATGGGCATGACCCAAATGGAGTTTGCCGAACAAATGGGCGTGCGCCGCCAAACCGTTAGTGAGTGGGAAAACGGGGTGTATGAGCCAGATCGCAGCACGGCTAAGTTTTTGGAGCTAATTGCCAAGCACGCTAACTTTGACGTTCCAGAGCGCTCAGAAGAAACCCCTGGTTAAGAAGAATAACTCACAACAGAAATCGAGGCTTGATTTCTGCTGAGTGCAGACTTTTTCCTATTTTGCAGTTGGGGCAAATTTTGTAGTCTCACGATCCAGCAAGATTGGTCGTTAAAGGTTAGGGTTATGGTTTACGGCTAAGGGTTGAGCTGAGGCTAGCATGGGCGGCCAACGGCTTTCATCCCAGGTATAACGTCCATCTTGGCGAGGGTTCTATGACCGATTCAAATGGATCTTCCACGGCAGTCAATCATCCTAACACTGACCGTTCTAGTAAAACCGTCAGTGGCAGACGGCGGCATATCGTGCTGACCTCACATCCCAGTCGGTCGGGGCGCAAGGGCAGCCCTATTCACTGGGGCCATGCTGACCCGCTCACACGAGGGCCGATTGTGGCCACCGTAACCGACCCAGCCCACCGCAACGTCATCGGTACGCACTCTGGCTCCTATGCTGTGTATCGGGCTCTAGCCGTAGCCAGCGGTGTGCTGCACCCAGAACACCGACCTGATTTCACGAATACAGCCCCAGCCGTGGCCATTGGCCCTCATCCCAGTTGGGGAGAAGCCGATAAGATTGTTTCCCTGGACCCCTATGGAGCGCTGGTTGGCGAGGTTTACCAGCCGCTGATGGCCCAAGGGATAGACATTCGCCCTACCATTGCCATTACTCGTGCCCACATTCAAATGCCAGAACTGCTTGAAGCAGTACGTCAAGGGCGGATTTTGGAAGACGGAAACATTGTTAAACCCGGTGGCGACCTGGTGGTAACGAAAGCAGCGGTGGAGCCCGTGTGGTATCTGCCAGGGGTAGCTCAGCGGTTACAGGTCAGTGAAGACGACCTGCGCTATGCCCTGTTTGAGCAAACCGGCGGTATGTTTCCTGAACTAGTGACTCGCCCCGATTTGAAAGTGTTTTTGCCTCCTATTGGCGGTATTACCGTGTACTTAGTTGGTCAGCTTGCAGCCCTTACTGATCCAGCCATGCCGCTGGCTGTGCGAGTACATGATGAGTGCAACGGCTCTGACGTGTTTGGCTCTGACATTTGCACCTGCCGTCCCTACCTGGTACATGGCTTAGAGGAATGCATTCAAACCGCTCAGCAGGGCGGGGCCGGTATTATTGTCTACTTCCGCAAAGAAGGACGGGCGCTGGGAGAAGTCACCAAGTTCCTGGTCTACAACGCTCGCAAGCGCCAGCAAGGGGGAGATCGCGCCGATGCCTATTTTGCCCGTACTGAGTGCGTCGCTGGGGTGCAGGATGTGCGGTTTCAGGAGCTAATGCCCGATGTGCTTCACTGGCTGGGCATTACCCGCATCGACCGCTTTGTGTCTATGAGCGACATGAAATACAACGCCATCGTTCGGTCTGGCATTGAGATTGTAGAACGTGTCCCCATTCCCGAAGAACTGATTCCCCCTGATGCGCGGGTTGAAATCGAGGCCAAGAAAGCCGCTGGCTATTACACTGACCAAGCCGCGCTCTCAGAGGATGCTCTAGCCCAGGTCAAGGGCCGCAACCTCAGCGAATAGCAACGGCTCAACCCCTGACAACCAGTTATCTCGGATGGATGACGGGTAAGACCAGAACTTTAGGCTCCTTTTTCGTTCTTCGTTCTTCGTTTTTTGCTCCTAGCTTTATGAGCGCTATCTCTGATCGGCCATCGGTAGTTACCTATCTGCAAAGCCCGCAGGCCATTCGCGATCGCAGCCAGGCTTTGTTTAATCTGGCTCTGCACGATCAGCTTCAGCACTTTCGCCTTGAGATGGAGGC